>WNFC01007112.1_pt1 | contig 24021 bp, 17 predicted proteins | sample 5400541 | NCBI WGS metagenome assembly WNFC01 (sample SAMN13153342, study PRJNA577476) | soil metagenome | isolation source: 120 cm saprolite under Douglas fir tree site 2 hole 2 replicate 1 | place: USA:California | collected 2015-04-18
GTCGTAGGCCGCCGCCACGTCGCCTGTGGCCTGGGCATCTTCGATAATTGCAATCTTCGTCGCAGGAAGTGCGGGATGCAGGTTCTTTCGCTTTGCCGGTCTCAGCGTTTTCTTCTTCTTCATTGCTGCAGATCATACCCCTTCTTGAAGTTTCCGGACTCAGGCCGCTGTGTAGTCTGATTTCGCCCGGAGCTTGCGTTGAAAAATGTAGTGGACCGGCAACCCCGCCAGCACCACCGCCGTCCCGAGTAGCGCCTCTCGCGGACTATGCAACGCTATAAGCGCCAGCAACAGCGACATCAACACGATAAATACGGCAAGAGGAAGCGGAAACCACGGGGTCGAGAACACCGGTTGCGCATCCGGATGGCGTGAGCGTTCGATGAACAATCCAGCTCCAGTGAGCACCAGGAACACAACGGCTACAAAAATAAAGTAGGCGATGATTTTTTCAAAGCTTCCGATAAACACCAAGACCGACGCGACCAACCCTTGAATCAGAATGGCCTTCGCTGGCGTTCCGAAACGCGGATGGATACAAGCGACGGAGTTAAGAAACAGGCCATCTTGCGCCATCGCATAATAAACGCGGGGAGCAGACATGATCAGCGCAGCCAGGCTGCTCAGCACGCAAATCATCACAATGGCTGCAAATACGATTCCGCCAGCCGGCCCGAACAGGACCGCGCCGGCCTGAGCGACGAAGGTTTCATTGGAAGTCACTTTCGCCAACGGAAGCAGATAGAGGAACGTGGCGCTCACGACGATGTACGTGGTCGTGACTATGAGCACACCCAGGACCATGGCACGAGGCAGCGTACGGCCCGGGTCTCGGACTTCTCCAGCTATTTTGCTCACGTCCCACCAGCCTCCGAATGAAAAGAATGCACCAACCATAGCGGCGCCAAGAGCGGGACCCAAGGGCACGGAGCCAGGGCGTTGCGCAATGAATGGAGAGAAGTTTGACCACGATCCTAGTCGAAATGCGAGCGCCCAAACCACCAGCACTCCGAGCAGGCCGAGCTTAAGCCAGGTCGTCCAGCGAAGAAATCCGGCGCTGATACGAATGCTCATGACGTTCAGAAGGCAGAGCGCCCAAATAACAGAAATCGCAACCAGCTTTACCACAATCGCCGAAGAGGGCAGGATGTACGCCGCGTAGCTGGCTAGTCCGACAGCCAAGGCCGCAGTCAAGCCCGGATCAAGCACCAGCAGGCACATCCAGCCGTACAAAAAGGCAATCCGACGGCCGCAGGTCTCGAGAAGATACACATAGATACCACCGTCACGAGGGAACCGGGCTGCCAGTTCACCGTAGCAAAGAGCTCCGCTAAGCGTGAGCGCTCCAACTGCGACCCACACCAGCAACATCCAGAGCGGAGATCCCAGTGACTTGGCCATCCCGGCCGGAGTGAGGAATATCCCAACCGCAATGGATTCCCCTGCCACCGCTGCGGTTGCCGAGGCTAAGCCCAGTTGGCGCCGCAAGCCCGCGCTTGCAGTTGGAGCGTTGGAAACTGTCATTGGCGGCGCCAGGTCCATCCCATGAATGTTCAGCCAGGCCTTTTTTCGCCCAAAGAATCGAAGGACATTAAATGATGCCCGTGAGGGCGGGCAATAGTAGAAAAAAATCGGGCTCGGGCATCAACAATATGAACCAACCAAGACAGCGCCGAAGCTCTGGCTCGCTTCGCCGCACTCGTCCCGTTGGCAGTTGTGACGTTTTCCCTGCTGCGAGTCGGGACCGCCATCTGCCCACGCTCAAGCTCTCCCTCGGAACTTGATGATTTTCCGGCGATCGCGTTTGGATGGTCTGCCGGCGGGCAACTCTTCGAATTGCTTCATCGCCTTACGCTCTGCCGCCAGCTTCAGGCGCAGCTCCCGGCTTGCCTCGGTCTCGCGGTAGAGGGTTTGCGCAACTGAAGCCGGACCACGCACTTCGCTGAGAAGCAGGACGTTCACTTGAAACTCGCCACCGTCGTTTGTCACTTGCAACATGTCTCCAATCCGAACCTCGCGCGCAGCCTTGGACGGCTGCCCGTTGGATTGAATTCTGCCCAGCTCACAGGCTCGCGCAGCCAATGCTCGCGTTTTGAAGAACCTGGCGGCCCAAAGCCACTTGTCCATTCTTACGCTGGCCATTGATGGTTTTCCTGCTGCCTGCGGCCGCGCCGCGACTGCTGCTCAGCCGACACAGACTTAAATGTAGTTTGAAAATCCTCGGCGATGTTGACTGATCTACCTCTGTTGGCTGAATACGATTGGGGCCTCGTAGCCAGTGGCTTTGGGGCGGTTCTCGACGCGGTGCATAGTTTCAAAAATAGTATCGATGACGGGCTGGTCACCGACGGCCGTATTAAGCATGATGTGGTACAACGAGCGGGTAGGCCAGTCCGCGTTGAAATAGTGCTTCACGAAAGCGATGCGCTCCCGATCGACACTATCCACGAGTTCCTGCGCCTCCGCTTCGCTGGCTCCATCTGCGAGCAGGCGGCGGACCTTCTCCTCCCGGGGCGCGTAGAGAAAGACATGAAATGCGTCGGAGCGCTCGCGCAGGAAATAGGGAGCGCCGCGGCCAACGACGACTGCATTTCCCTCCTGGGCAATTCGACCGGTGATGTCCTGCATCATGGAAACCATTCGATCGGTATCGAAAGCCTGGTCCCCGAGGGGAGAACTGCGCTCGTAACTGCCGCGCCAGAAGACTTTGGCCAGTCGGTAGAAGCGGCTGTCCATGCGTTCGTCGCAGCGCCGCACGGCTGAAGGTTCGACGTGTGCGATGCGGGCAATCTCTTCCGTGAGCAGGTGGTCCCAGAGTTTCCACCCCAGGTGATCGGCCAGTTGACATGCGATTTTGGCGCCACCACAGCCATACTCGCGCTCAATAGTAATGATCCTGAACATCGCGACTCCTAGTGTACTGCGATCCCGCCACCCGGCTTCGATTTTTTCATCAGAAAGACCATGGGAACCATGGCCAGGATAGCCACGCCCAGGAACCGGAAGCAATCGATGTAGGACAGCATCGTGGCCTGGCGCTGGACTGTTGCCTGTACCAAAGCGTAAGCCTGCTGGGTGGCGTGGGCCGCGTTCGCACCGTGGGCCTGCATGGCTTGCGTCGCGCCCTGCAACGTGGACCGCAACGCGGGACTCGAAGCTGAAATATGGCCCATCAAATCGTTCATGTGGACCTGGGTACGCCGGTCAAGCAGGGTAGTAGCCACGGAAATCCCCACACTGCCGCCAATGTTGCGCGCCAGGTTCATCAAGCCGGAAGCCGCATTGTTCTTCTCCCGAGGCAGAAAGGCATAGGCTGCAGTGTTGATAGGAACGAATAGAAAGGCCATTCCCACGGCTTGAATCATGCGGGCAAGGGCAGCGGTACGGAAATCGATTTGCAAATCAAAATTGGTCATGTGGAACAGGGAGAACGACAGCATGACCAGTCCGAATACCAGCAGCCAGCGCGGACTGTAGCGTGAGAGTAAAAACCCCACCAGCGGCAGCAGCAGCATGATGGTGAATCCTCCGGGCATGAGCGCCAGCCCGGCTTGTTCGGCCGTGTATCCCAGAAGAGTTTGCATGAACAGCGGCAACAGCAGAGTGCTGCCCAGCAGCGCAAATCCCAGCATGAACATCAGCAGGTTTGAGACCCCGAAGGTCCGATCACGAAAAAGATGAAGATCGATGACAGGGTCTTTCTGCTTCCACTCCCAGAAGCCAACGAAGATCAACGAGGCCGCGGCGATGATCGAAAGAATGAGAATGAAGTGCGATTCGAACCAGTCGTCGCGTTGCCCCTTGTCGAGTACGACCTGCAGCGCTCCCAGACCCAGGGCAACGAAGCCTAGCCCTACGTAATCAATCTTGGTTTCGCTGAGCTTGCGGCGTCGAAAATAAGGCGGGTCCTGAATGAGCCGGGAAGTGAGCAAAAGAGAAAGGATCCCAACCGGAATATTGATAAAAAAAATCCAACGCCAGGTGAAGTTGTCGGTAATCCAGCCGCCCAGGGTGGGGCCGATGGCCGGAGCGGTGATTACTGCAATACCATAAACCGCAAACGCCATACCGCGCTTGGCAGGCGCAAATGTATCCGCCAGAATGGCTTGCTCACTGGGTTGCAATCCGCCTCCGCCCACGCCTTGCAACACGCGGCAAAGGATGAGGACAGACAGGTTGGGCGCCAGTCCACACAAAAACGAACTGATGGTGAACAGTGCTACGCAGCCCATGTAGAAGCGTTTCCGGCCTACGATGGAAGAAAGCCAACCACTTAGCGGAAGCACGATGGCGTTGGAAACCAGGTAGGAAGTAAGCACCCACGTGCTCTCGTCCTGGCCAGCGGATAGGCTCCCGGCGATATGCGGCAACGCGACATTGGCAATGCTGGTGTCCAGAACTTCCATGAATGTCGCCAGCGTCACCGCCACCGCGATAATCCAGGGGTTCACTGCCGGCTGCCAGGCATCGGCATGCTCGAGGGCTCCGGCGGCAGAGCTCATTCCCGAATCCAGACCTTGGGTACGACCGACATGCCAGGCCGCAGTTCATGATTCTTGTTCTCGCCCGGATCGAGCACAATCTTCACCGGAATGCGCTGCACGACTTTGACGTAGTTGCCAGTGGCATTTTCCGGTGGCAGCAGGCTGAAACGAGCTCCGCTGGCTCCGGCGACGCTATCCACCTTGCCTTTGTATTTCTTTCCCGTGGCATCTACTTCGATGGTGGCGGGCTGGCCGACCTTTATATTTCTTAGTTGTGTCTCTTTGAAGTTGGCCGTGATCCAGACGTCATCCAGAGGAATGATCTTCATCAGTTCCTGTCCGGGGACCACATTCTGGCCGACTTCGACGCTGCGATCGCTAACTACGCCGGCGACCGGCGCCACGATTTTCGTGTATTGCAAGTTCAATTGTGCTTGCTCGACATCGGCTCTCTTGCGTTGAACTTCGGCCTCCGCCGATGCCGCCTTGGAGCGGATGACCGTCATTTGTTTCGGGGCCGTATTGGCATTGCGCCAATTCGCTTCGGCTTGCGCGAGTTTTCCTTCAGCCTGGGTGATCTGCTGCAACGCCGCGTCGGCATTGGCACGCGCGGCCCGCACCGCCGCCTGGCTGGCCCGTGCGGCGGCAACCGCTTGATCGTATTGCTGTTGCGATATCTCCTGCTTCTCTACGAGCTGTTTGTAGCGTCCCAGATCGTTTTGCGCTTTTACGTCATTGGCCTCGGCTTGCTGCAGTTGCGCCTTGGCCGCTTCCGACTGCTGTCTTGCCGCTTGGATGCCGGCCCGCGCGCTGTCTGCCTCGGCCTGGGTCGAAGAAAGCTGACTGCTCGTGTTCACCGAGGTGATCGGAACATCAACCCCGGCCGCGGTCGCGCTGGCTCTGGCGTCGTCGAAATCCGCTTTCGCGCGATCCAGCGCAACCTGGTAGTCAGCGGGATCAATTTCCACCAGCACCGTTCCGGCTTGGACGAATTGATTGTCCTGGACGCTCAGTTTCGCTACGTGACCAGACACTCGCGCGCTGATGGAATTCACATGCCCATCTACCTGTGCGTCGTCGGTGGATTCATAGCTGGCCAGATAGCGGTAGATAAATATTCCGGCTACGAGGAGAACAATGATGGCAATTGCCAGCGCGATACGAAAACCAGGGCTGCCCGTCCGCGAGAGCCGTGTACGGAAATCCCGCTCCGTGGCGGGCAGCGGTTTGGTTTCCATCTCAGATCGCTGTGGAGCGGGGGGCGGGTTCTGCGTCGTCGATTCCATGCTACTGATCGCCTTTCAGATATCGTTTGACCCCTTCTTCCGCATCTCCGATCGCGCGCGCCAGTTCTACTTTTGCCAGGTTATGCGCATAGAGGCTCTGAATATAACTCTCGTGGGCGCCGGCCACGGACTCTTGTGCCTGGACCACCTCCAGATTGTCCGCCACACCCGCGCTAAAACGATCCTGCGATTGCGCCAGAGTCTGTTCGGCCAAATCGACAGAGCTGCGGGCGACTTCCACTTGCTCAGCCGCAGCGTTCAAGTCGAGTAGCGCGGTGCGGACCTCATAGTCAATGCGGCCGCGGAGATCGCCCAACCGGGAACGCGCCTGCTTTAGCGCAGCGTCGGCTTCGAGTACGTCGCTGTGAACCTTTCCACCTGTGAAGATGGGAATATTCAGACTTCCGTTCACCTGCCATGTCCCATTCGAATTTCCTGGGTTGACACCGATGTCGCCGAAGTTCGCACCCACGTCCAACGAAGGATACCAGCCAGCCGAGGCTCCCCGGCGCGAAAGTTCGGCGGATCGCACCTGGGCCAGCGCCGCTTGGTAATCCGATCTCGCGATATATGCACGTTGCAAATACTGATCGAGCGGGAGTGGGGTCAGTGCCTGATAGGGAGATCTCTCGGTGAGATTGAATTCCTGACCTGGAGCAAGGCCGATGATGCGTGCCAGGGATAATTTCTGCTTGGCGAAATCATTGCGCGCCACGATGAGTTGCTGCCGGCGGGTCTGCAATTCCACCTGGGAACGGAGAGTATCGATTCCGGGCGTCAGTCCAGCTTTCTGCGAATCAACCGCTTTGTCATAGAGGGCCTCAGCGTTTTTGACCTGGGCCTCGGTGGTCTCGACCCGGGCCGCCTCTGCTATTGCCAGCAGATAAGCGTTGCCCACAGCCAGCACTACGACTTCGCGCGCATCTTTGTAGCTGTATTGGGCGGCCTTCAAACCCTCCGTCGCTGCACGTTCTTTCTCAATGGACTTGAAATCAAAGAGCGACTGGCTGAGGTATGCGCGCAAGTCGAAATAGTTGAAGGGACCGATTACGCGCGGCACCGCTGTGGGAAAAAGATTGCCCTTTAGACCCAGGGCAGCAAGGCTTAACGTCTGCACATTTTCTTCAGCCGTAGCGTTCAGATTCGGCAGCAAGTTGCTCAGCTCTTTCCACTTCTCACCCCGAGCCGTAATGGCGTTGTCGCCGGCAATCAGCAGCCCCAGATTGGTGCGCAAGCCACGATCAATCGCATCCTTAAAGTTGAGTTGCAGAACCTTGGTCGAGGCTTTGTCTTCAGGCTGGCTGCCAGTAAAAGGACTTTCAGATCCCGGAAGCGAGATCGAGCTTCCCGTAAACGTGGCGGATCCGGAAGACGCCTGTGAAATTAGGCAGGGAGCAGCAACAAGATGCAAACACAATGTAAGAACAAGCTTTCGTCGCACGGTGGTTAAATGAGGGAGCATTCCTGGTCCCGAAACGTCCGACCATGAAATCCATTTTTCGAGAGGCGCGTGCATAGGCAGTCTAACGTCTTGCCTTTGATTCGTTTAGCTGGCCCGGGGATGCAAAACGAGTGTACCGTGTTCGTTCAAACGTCCTAAGAACTCTATCCATTCACGTCGATTTTGCCGACACGACCAAACAGATCGGGGACCTTCATTCGCCGGCAGAGCTCCTCAAAGTTCGGCCGTGGTCCCTGCCAACGAAGATCGTCAACCGTATCAAAAACGGGCACATCCAGTCGCAGGGTTGCAAGGGTGCGAAACAGCAGGGCCTCGTTCCATGCGTTGAATAGCGACTCGGCCAGCATGCGCGCCTTCCGGATGGATGGATGCCAATCCCGCCAATCCTTCGGGATGTCTTCAAGGTGCGGATACTGAGATAAGGTAAGAGCGGCAGCCTTTACCCCCCATCCAGTCACACCGGGGAAGCCATCTGCACTGTCGCCGACCACCGCCAGGAAGTCGGGAATGGATTGCGGCCTCACGCCGAACTTGGCCACCACGCCGGCTTCATCGCGCAGGATATCGCGTCTGCGGTCAAGTTGCACGACTCGTGTACCCACAACACACTGACTGAGATCTTTATCCGGCGTACAAATCAGCACCTGCTTCACACGGTCATCCTTGGCGGCTTTACTGGCGGCAGAACCGAGTGCATCGTCCGCTTCGAACTCAACCATTGGCCACACCACTACTCCCATTGCTTCCAGCGCTTGTTCGAGAATAGGGAACTGGGATAGCAACTCGGGAGCTACGCCTTCGCTGGTCTTGTATCCCGGATACAGATCGTTTCGAAACGACTCCACGACATGATCGGTTGCAACTCCAATGTGAGTCGCGCCGTACTCAATCATGGACAAAACCGAAGTCAGGACGCCACGTACCGCGCCGATTTCCTGGCCGTTCACGTCTGCGGCAGCGGGCACGGCGAAAAAGTGCCGGAACAACTCGTAGGTCCCGTCAATCAGGTGGACATCCATGCGTTTGCAATCAGCTTCTGCAATGCGATGTTATAGGATCGAGCAATCGATTTGGGAAACACCGCCAAAAGCCGCTCCAGATTCGGCCTCTACTACTTTCCTATTATTGACCCTAAGATTTTCAACCCTATAATCGCGTCACTTTTACGTGGGGCGAGCTGTTGCGTACGTTCCGTCCTGCCGACAGCGTAAATAGCCAGAACAATCCAAATGGGAGAAGTTGAAGCTCAATGACTAAAGCCAAGAACCTGATCGGGGTGGGGGTAGTTCTGCTTGCTTGTGTGCCTCTTTTTGCGCAGCAGATCACCGGGAGTATTCGCGGCACCGTCGCCGATTCCAGTGGCGCTCTGGTGGCAGGAGCAACGGTGACTGCCAGACAGACAGAAACCGGGCTGACGCGCACCGCGACCACCGACCACGGCGGCAACTACCTGTTGTTGGAGCTTCCGGTCGGGCACTACGCTCTCGAGGTCACAGCCAAGGGCTTCCAGAAATACTTACAGGAAGGGATTTCGCTAAATGTGAACGAAACCGCGGCGGTTGCAGCCCATCTGGCGGTGGGCACGGAAACCCAACAAGTCCAGGTAAAAGCCGATGCTGAGCTGATCCAGCCAACCGTCACCAGCCTGGGCCAGGTGGTGGAGGAGCGCGAGATCCTTGACTTGCCGCTGGATGGTCGCAACTTCGCTCAATTAGGACTGCTCCAACCGGGCGTCGTGCCTTTGCCCCCCGGACTTCTGCAAGCCGGAGGTCCTGCTCGCCAAGGCCAGCCTTACGCCGTCGATGGCCAGCGGCCGGAGTCGAACAATTTCCTGATCGACGGTGCCGACAATGTCAACGCCGTGGACGCTGGTTTTGTGATCAAGCCTCCCATCGACTCAATCGCCGAGTTCAGGATTCTTACTCACAACGCAAATGCGGAATTCGGCCGCAACACCGGTTCCACGACCAACATCATCACCCGCTCGGGGACAAGCCAGTTCCATGGCGCTCTCTGGGAATTTCTGCGCAATGATGCCATGGACGCGTCCGATTACTTCAGTCGGAGCGTTCAGCCCTTAACGCAGAATCAGTTCGGAGGCACTTTCGGCGGGCCGATCGTCAAGGACAAAACTTTCTTCTTCGGATACTACGAGGGCTTCCGCAACCGGCAGGGTGAAACCGTGCCCGCGACGGTCCCTTCACTGGCGGAGCGGCAAGGGAATTTCGGTCAGCTCTGTACGTCGATTCCTCACGACGCATTTGTGGGCGGGATCTGCACTAACACCGTGACGAACATGCCCGACTTCAACGGGCAGCTCCTATTCTTAGCGGCCCCGTCGCCGGTTCCGATTCCGAGCAACCAGCTAACCTCGATTGATCCGGTTGCGACAAATGTCCTGCCATTTTTCCCTCGGCCCAACCGAGGGACAAACGGATTCGTCGCCACGCAGTCTCTAAGCCAGACGAATGACCAATTCGGACTCCGGTTGGACCATTACCTCACTCCCGCGGACACTTTGAATTTTCGCTACATGTTCAGCAGTGGCCCGACGACGGACCCGCTTTCGACCGCGGGCGCCAACGTGCCCGGCTTTCCGGTGGGCCAGGAGGATCGCTCGCAAAACTTTGTCGCCCAGGAGACCCACATCTTTTCGCCGACCACCATTGGCGTCGTCCGCGTCTCGTATCTGCGCAATAAGTTGCTGCTTGACCAGCACATAAACCAGGAGCCGGCATCGGATTTAGGGTTCACGTATGCGCCCACCCTTCCAGAGGCCGCCGGGCCTCCGTTCATCCAGGTTTCGGGTTACTCTTCAGTCGGAGACCCCATTACGGGACCGCGCAATACGTTTCAGAATACCTATGACTTCTCCGGATCTCTGAGCTGGATCCATGGCAGCCACGAAGTGAAATTTGGCGGAGGTTTTCGCCTTGACCAGATCAATGGCTTGCAGGGCATCGCTACGAACGGTTTTTTTGTGTTCGCTGGTTTCCCCTACACCGACGGTTTTGCCAGCTTCCTGTCGGGCGAGCCAGTGGTCTTTCTGCAAGGTGGAGGTAATTTCGAGCGCCACATCCGCGACCGAGCTCTCGATTTGTACGGCCAGGATACGTACAAGGTCACATCTCGGCTGACGCTGAACCTCGGTCTTCGCTACGAGCTGCCGTTTCCCTCCACCGAGACCAACAACCAGGTAAATCTCTTCGTTCCTGGTGCGCAATCGAAAGTGATTCCTAACGCTCCGGCAGGGCTTCTGTATCCGGGCGACCCGGGAGTGCCTGCGGGCCTGATTCCAACCCAGAAGACAGCCTTCGCTCCCCGAGTAGGCTTGGCCTGGGACCCGCGCGGCGATTCCAAAACGGTGGTCAGTGCCGCCTACGGCATTTTCTACGAGCCGTACTACACCGGCGAGGGTGGTCCACTGCAGGATCCAATCAGTGCGCCTCCCTATCTGAAGACAATACAGTTGGGTTTCCCCGTGAACTCATTTGCCAATCCGTTTTATAACCCGAATCCTTTTGCCACGGCCTTCCCTCAGCCGATGACTCTGCTCGCGGTTTCCAAGGACCTGCATCTGCCCTACGCGCAGGACTGGAATCTGAACATTCAACGGTCGTTCGGGGCGGACTGGCTATTTCAGGTCGGCTACGTGGGCACGACCGGCGTGAGACTACCCCGATTCATTGAAGGGAATCCAACAAAATACATCCCAGGTGTGGACAGTACTAGCCCCGGCTGTTCGGTGGCAAACCCGTGTCCGATTTCCACTCCGAATAACGCAAACCAACGGCGCCTGTATTCCGGATGCACCTTGGCGGATCCGCCGCAAAGCTGCGTTTACGGCTCGGTCGGCGAGATCGCCAGCATCGCGAATTCCAGCTACAACGCATTGGAAACCAGTCTGCGCAAGCGCTTCAGTCACGGCCTTTCCTTCCTGGCTTCGTACACCTGGTCGCATTCCATCGACGATGTTTCTTCTTTTAACATCACGGGTTCAGCATCGCAGCCGGTGGCGGGAGAAAATGATTTGGCGCAGAATCCAAATGACCTCGCCGCCGAGCGCGGCCGTTCCATGTTCGATGCCCGCCATCGCTTCGTGTTGAGCTATCAGTGGAGCATTCCATACTTACAACATTCCAGTAGCTGGTACGGACATGTTTTAGGGAACTGGCAGTTGAACGGGATTCTAACCGCCATGAGTGGCACGCCGTTCACGGTATTCGATTCCAAAGATGTTTCCCTGCAAGGGTCGGCGCCGGAGATTACGGGATTTTCCGCCAACCGGCCCAACGTTGTCGGCAATCCGAATTCCGGCCCGCGCACTGCGGGGGAATGGTTCAATGTGAGCGCGTTTCAGAAGATTACCCAAGACCCGAATTCTCCCGTCCAGCAGTTTGGCGACGAAGGTCGCAACGTAGTCCAGGGCCCGGGATACGTGAACTGGGACTTCTCGGCGTTGAAGAATATTCGGGAAGAATATTCGGCTGACGGAGACAAAGGAACTCCAATTCCGCGGCGAGCTGTTCAATGTCCTCAACCATACGAATTTCCGGTTGCCGGTCAGCGACATCGAATCGCCGACGTTCGGGCAAGTCCAGTCGGATGTAAGCCCGAGGGTGGTCCAAGTTGCGCTGAAATTCCTGTTCTAAGACAACCAGACGTCGAGGATAATAGGCGGGTGGCGACCCCCGCCTCGCGAAACCGGTGCGACAGGGAAGAGGCGTCCCGCTGGGCGCGCTTACGGGTTGACCTTCGTGGATTTCGCTAGTCTGACCCGACTCGGGCCTTCTTCGTGCGGGCCGTCGCCAAAGTCCCCAAGTCGGGAAACGACACGGGAGTAGTTATGGTCCTCGCAGGTGGCATGGTGCCCAGTTGGAGGGCGGACATTAGCATTTCGAGGGCTTGGCCGGCGTTTGCAGGGATGATGACGGTAGCTGCCAGGAGCCCGCTTTTTACCCACGCCTGCCCGGTCTTGGGCATCCCATCGCAACCCAGGTAGGGCAAGTTTAGCCAGCGTTCTCGTACTGCACCGTCGGCCAACTCCTGGAAAGCCTTTCGAGCGCCGATCGCCATGCTGTCGTCCTGACACGCAATTACATCGCATGCGCCATGCTGCGAAGTTGACAATCGCAACCAGGAACTGACGGCTTTATGGGCACTGGCCTCGGTCCAATTACCTTTTATAGCTTTTACTTGCACACTGGCTGGTTTGGTCTCGCACATACCTTCACCGCGTTGCTTCGCTGCCAAACTGTCAGAGGGTCCTTGAATGCACAATACACTTCCGCCGTTGGGGAGTAGTGCTGCCACCTGGCGCCCTTGAATCCGTCCAACTTCCACATGATCTGAAGTGACGGCAAACAGGGGCACTCGATAGGTCTTGCGAAGATCGGTGAGATAGTCCACATCGCGGTTGAGAACCGCCCAACCGATCCCGGCAGCTGCGGCCGCACCCGCCACTTGCGGATGACCAGTGCCGCCTACGGGTTCGAAGATAATGCCATCCGGATGCGAGTTGGAACTGGATTGGATGATCTTCAACAACTGCTGACTCTGCAGGACCGCGTCGTTGTCGGCATAGATAATCTGTATATTCACACCTAAGCGTCGCGCCGCATTTTCCGCAGCCACTGCCTGTTCCATCTGGTAGTCGTTGTCATCTGTAGTTAGCGCGATGACGAAGGTGGGTTTTTTCATTGAGAGTCCCTTCTCGCCTCATCTTAGCCTCGACGGCCTTGGAGGACGCTGTTACTTAAGTCGCTATCTATTGGTGCAAGGGGGCAACGGGCCGACGCAACCGTAAGGCACCCCCTAAGAGGTCATACTCCCTTTCTCGCGAGAGTCTCAGGAATTTCCCCGATTGCATCAGGTCCAAAGAGATGCCATCACTATAAGCCTGGCCGGAAAAGGGGTATCGGGACCATGGCAGAGAAAAATGTCCGTCTTCGTCTCGAAGCTGAAAATGGTTTGGCGACCCAGGAGTACCGCGTTGACGATGGAAAAGTCGAAGTTCGCAGCTTGCATCCGCGCAGTGGGTATGCTCCACCCGAGACAAGCTGGCACCGACTCACCGCCCAGCAACTGAGGACTCACGTTGAGCGCAACACCGCGGTCGCTCAATGGTTGGAACGCCGCATCGGCTGGAGGCGGTTGCTTCAGGCCTGTGTTAGTCAACAACCGCACGAGTGGGCACCTGCAGAAGACCGCGTGGATATGAGTAGGGACGCTGCCTGAACGCGGCGCTTTTTCGTTCGGCTCTCAGGCCAACCCTCAGCTTCGTCGGTTCATCTGAGGATACTTGTCACACGCGGTCGGCGTCTGCGCCGCGTCAGCATCAGGTCGTTCCTACTGCCCACTGGTTTACAAAGGAGTAAAATGCGAAATCTTCGTACATCGATATTGGCATCCCTGATCTTCGTACTGGCCCTCTCACTAGGGTTCAGCCTCACGGCCATTGCCCAGAATTCGGCGCCCAACCCGGGACCGCAGGCTGCGCCTCCAACCCAATCAAATCCTACTCCCGATGCGCAGCAGCAGAACCGCGCAAAGGGGCAGGGAACATCGGTAGATGACGAACTGCAACTGACCCAGGACCAGAAAGAGAAAATCGCAGCCGTCGTGGACGACGAGAACAAACAGATTGCCGCCGTCCGGGACGACACTTCGCTTACCCTCGAGCAGAAGCAGCAGAAGGCACAGCAAATCCGGCAAGCAGGAGTGCCCAGGATCAAGGCTGTGCTTACCCCGGAACAGTTACAGAAACTGGCCGTCATCCAGAGCCGAAACCGGCAGCAGCAGACCCCGCAGACTTCGCCGCAAGCGCCTCCGCAGCCCTGAAAATCTCAGCTGGAGACTGACATGGTCGGAGGAGTTCTAATACAACGAGCACGGGCCTGAGGCGGGCCCGTGCTCCAAATTGACGACAGAAATCGCCGGCCACGCCCTGGATGAGAAGACTTCACGGGGAAAACTCTCGCGCTGCATCGCTAGTATTTATAGAACCCTGCTCGCTCCATTCCACGCTGCGCTTCCGCAGTCTTCATGAAGGTGTCCCAGACAAACCCGGTTCGCAGATTTTCAGCCATCAGCAAGATGATTCCAGTGTCGATCCCAATCACGTCCGAGTCATACCAGTTTTTCAGAGGGTTGAATGCGTTTACGAACCCGTACTTGCTCCAGGCTGACGGGTAGCGGTTTCGGATGGTCTTCAAAACACGCATTGTGGCAGCGGGAAGGAACGGCAGTGACCCCCCGGCCGCGCTCGGAACAATGCTGCCATCAAGGGGGCCCGTTGCAGGAGGTCCACCCCAAATGACATAGCCATGCTCCGAGTCGGAAGCCGTAATTCCCCACAGGTCCTCGCTGTAATCGGGGAACTGCTTGCTTAATTCCAGACAAAAACGCCGATGGACTTCGGTGGCGGTCACAGAATTCTGGAAATAGTCTGCGTATTTGTCGCGCCGGCCGCGAAAATCGAACCACGCCTGCGAGTACTGGTGCACAAAGAGTGGCGCAAACGACCCGATATACCGCATGCCATCGTATTCAAACGTCGAACGCTTCCAGGCGTTCCAGGTTTCTTGTTTCAGCGGATGGGCCGATGATCCCATGCCCAGCAGATACATCATCATCAGTTCGCTGTAGTAGTCCCACCGGGAGGGAAGAAATCCGACTTCCGGCGTCCATCCGTGGGTTAGCAGGGACGTGTCCTCTGAGAGCCAGGTCCAATCCACGCGGCTGAAGATCAGATCCGCGAGTTGCGTGACGGCGGTATGACGGAAGTGCTGGCGGCAGGTAAGGACCCCGCACAGGAGAATAGCCGTATCCACCGAAGAGACCTCGGAGTCGAACATGCGTTCCCCGGTTTCGGGGTTGGCGAAATGGTAGAAAAACCCGCGGTGGTTGGGTAGTTTCTTCCACAGAAATCGCAGAGTGGCCAAGACGCGCTCAAGGGCCGCGCCGGCGGAGATGAAGCCCCGCCGATCTCCGATGCAGAGAGCTGTAAGACCGAAGCCCGTCGCGGCAATGCTGCCCGCGACTTTTTGATCGTTGGCGTGAATATTACAACGGTCCTTCACCATCCCCGTTTTCGGGTTACCCTGTTCCCAGAAAAAAAGAAAGTGTGCTTTCTCCAGGTCGTTTAGAAACTGATCATCTTCCGCCGAGAGAGTCGGTGCCCCGGCAGCACTGCCAACTGTAGCCGAGGGTTCTGGCCCTGCGTACAAAGCTGCCAGGGGCTCTGCAAAGGGCAGGCAAAGACCCGCCCTCAGAACCTGACGCAGGATCTGCCGCCGTGAAAGCAGATGGAGTCTGGGATCAGTTGCGTTTGCGTTTCCCTCGATCATGTCAGCTTGGAAAAGGACAGAACAACTCGATGCCATCTCCGGACAAAGTAAAAGACAATGATTTCCATGTTTACAAGACCCATCTAGGATACAACCAGGATGTCCGCCGTTGCCGTACGTTGCGGAAACGTTCGAGGCCAAGCCGTCATCATATTAGATGCTGTTGATGTTGTGCGCATGACTCGTACTCACAAAATCGAGACTTGGGTCGCTTTGCTTGTCGCGGTACTGCTCACCGCCACCTTCCTGGCGTTGATCCACTGGCAAAGACAAAAGGCGCTTTCGCTGAGGGGAGCCGTTCTCGTGGAGGATTCGGACCCTCGAAAACAGCAGCCGATCGCGGGTGTTGCAATTTCCGCTGGCGATCTCGCCGCATCCGACGCCAAGTCTGATTCCTCCGGGTTCTTTGTTCTCAGGCTACGCAAACCGATTCGGCAGGGGCACGCCATCGTTCTCTCCTTTCGCGACCCGCAGTACCGCCCCCTGGACGTGAACGAGTTTGTCGGCAACAAGCTTTACGTTGTCCATCTGGTTCCGCTGTCCAACAATCCCGCTCCGCAGAATCAACCGGAAGTTAAGGTGACCAACCTGCGGGTAAGATATACGGTCAAGGCGATGTCAGCACTGAATGTCGGAAGTGCGGTCAAAACGTTCGAGATTCAGAACAAGGGCAATGTGCCTTGTCAGGGTCAACGCCCCTGTTCGCCAGACGGCAAATGGAAAGCTGCCTTCGGTTCGGCTACTCTGGATGCCGGTGCGGGCAATGAATTTCGCGACGCCCGTGCCTCATGCATCGCCGGCCCCTGTCCCTTCACCAGAATTGAAGCCGACCACTTCTCGCAGGGTGGCCAGATCATCACCGTCTCGGCCCGTGACTGGTCCGACACCGCAACTTTTCTCTTAGAGGCCGAGGTCTCTCGGCCGATGATGAGTCAAAGCGAACGATGGTCGTATCCCGTTATCTTTGGGGAGGGACTCTCCTTCACCCTGCCGTCCGCTGCAGAGAGTGTAAGCATCGAGGCGGATCTTGACGGAGAGACCATCATTTTTCCATTAGGGCCGTCCCTTGTCTTGAGTTGGGCCGCCTGCGATGCTGGCGTCAATCCCGACAGAGGACGGGTTTACCGCTGCACCGCCAAGCCGGGATATCGCTTTCAGTAGCCAACATGAGCTGGTCGCGGGCAGCCTCCAGTACGCGTCACTCTGCGATCCATCGAGATAGATCCTCGAGCAGTGAAGTCCATTCGATATGCATGCACTGATCTTGGCGGCCCTAAGGGACACTCACTAATGCCCGCCGCCGCTGGCAAACGGATTCGTACCGGTGGCGTGGACATCGATTTCTACCGACTCGCTCACCCGCAGAAAAAACGTGCTGGGATTCTTGATCCCCCACTTCACGTAAGGGACAGTAAAGTGAGCATCGGCGATCCAATGGTCGGCAAAAACCTGCACCCGGACGGGTATGGTGAGCTCATGGTCCGCTCCGTGGATGGAAAAAACTCCGTGAACCTGGACAGTGGAAGTTCCGGGGTTCGTGACCTTGCCCTCGACTCGGTCGGGACGAAATGCGATTTCGGGATTGCGTTCGCTCTCCAGGATTTCGCGGTGCATGCGCCGGTCACGAATGCGATTCCCGGTCTGTCCGGAAGTAGTCTCCACAACCAGGTTTCCGTGTACGGCAGCGGTTCCCGGGTCGTAATGCACTTCACCGCTCTTCAGGTTAAAGGACCCGTGTACCGTGTGCAGGATATCGCCAATCGTAAAGTTGATATTGGTCGTGGAGGGAGAAAACCGAAGCGTCAATTCCTGCGATTGCGCGCGGACAGCCAGGGAAGGGAAGAGGAGAAGAACCCCAGCCGCGATCATCGAGGAGGGAAGTCCGCGTTTCGAGATACTGCTCCATTCCCTCCTGCCATGGAAGGACATACCAATCTCTCCTGCAATCATCATTGGAAAAGTGAGAACAGTATCCACATCTAAATCTGAAGATGGATGGGCCTGCCAGGGCACGTCCAATCTGATGCTGCAGTGTTCAGCGGCAATTGTCTTATAACTGTAAATTGGAAAGATGACAAGTGTCATTGCGGGTAGGGCTGCCCGTGATCATCGCGGGCGGGTACGAGCGTAAAGGCCAGGTTAGGTCAACAATTGGAAGTGGCTTCTCACATCTGCCAAACACGAATCTTTGCGCCCGGTCGGAAAAGGTATCTGTGAAATGATTCTTGCTAACGGCTCTTTAATCGGGCAGAAGAGATACGGGCGCCGCATGGACTGCGGCCGGCCGCGGCGCTGATTCTGCATCGCCCCGCTCACCCGCTAAGAATTCGACTCCATACAAATAAATCGCCCGATGACGGACTATGCCGCTACGTGAAAACAGATTTCCAAAAACATCCGCCGTAAACTCAACCTTGATTTCCGTTCCGGGGGGTAGGTCCGCGGCCGCGAAGAGATAAATTCCGCCCACACTCATCCGAATGCAGCGCGCGGCGACAACCGCCGAATCCGTGACCACGCGGACGGGTAAATTGAAACTGTACCGCTTCCACCGCCGCCGTTCCGCTTTTTTCCAGCCAATCAATTGCACAACATGCCCGTTGCTGAGTCTCAGGATTGCTCCGCGCTCAGATCAACCCAACATATGACAAAATCGTTGGTTTGCGCACATTACGCTGGTACACAGGGCAAGCTTGCTCCTTAGTGGTGAGTGGGCTTTACACACCCTTTTTGCAAGAATAGAAGTGCGATTGTATCGTTTTGCCGAAAGAGCCAACCTTCCCCACGCGGTTCGAACCAAATGTTCGTTAGACCATCGGCGCTCGCATCCAGGCGGAAACCATGATCGAACGCGCCAGACGAGTGCTTGTATTTGCCGGATATCATAGGCCGCAAAAATCTCGTTTTTCCTGGAAGGATGACGCTGCGGGAACGGTCACGGTTCGATACACACGTCACCGATGGGTCCGTTTACTTTTCCATAGATTTCTCCTTCCACCCAACCGAAGGGCGGTTTTCGTCATCGAACAGTCCTTTGCTGAGTTGGCCTTATCCGCCTGGAATTGTATGCTTGGAATTGACACCGCGACATTCGGTGTATCCGCTAGGGTCGGGTAACATCGGGCCGCGTGGTTTTCCAACGTGAGGGCGATTTCCTTCTGGCAGACGGGGACCAGGTTGATTCAATCATGAGCGGGAAATCTGAGTTCAGTGGCGGATGGCGCGAGCGACTCGCAGCTCTCCGCAATGTTCCGGCGGTCCTGCATTTTGTGTGGGAGTCTGGGCGCTCGGTCGTCCTGCTTGGGCTGATCTTCCGCGTTCTTGCTTCGCTGCTTCCGCCCGCGCTGTTCTGGGTTTCAAAGCTCATCATCGATACTATCTTCCTCATCATTACCACGCATCAGCCTGCCGGTGCGAGGCTGTGGTGGCTAGTAGCGGCCGAGTTTGCCATCGCCGTGAGCGGCGGCGTACTCAATCGCGTAATCGACTACCTCGATGCCCTGCTCGCGGGCAAGTACACCCGACACATCAGTGTTCGCGTCATGCAGCACGCTGCCGGGCTGGATCTGATGGCCTACGAAGATCCCGTGTTTTATGACCGGCTGGAGCGAGCCCGGGTTCAGGCCACGGACCGCCTGTTCATGATCCAGGCCATTGGACGCCTCATCCAACAGGTGATTACGACGATTACATTATCGGTCTCGATCATGGTGTTTTCGCCTTGGCTTTTGCTCTTGCTGATTGTGGGTGTGATTCCAGCCTTCGTGGGAGAGACGCACTTTGCGTTCCTGGGATACGCTAAGAACTTTCGCCAGACTCCCATCCGTCGCCAACTCGACTACCTTCGCATTCTGGGTGGCAGCAAGGAGGCCGCCAAGGAACTGAAGTTGTTTGGTCTAAGAGACTTCCTGACCGCCAGATTCAAGGGGCTCTCAACCCAGGTTTATGAAGAAGACGTTGCGCTGGCGCGTCGAAAGGTGACAGCGGGTGCGTTGCTCTCCGCGATCGGCACCGCCGGCTATTACACGGCTTACGTATTCGCGGTTTGGAGAACGGTTACCGGCGTCTTCAGTTTCGGCACTCTGAGTTTATTGGCAAACGCCATTCGAGAAGCCAGCTCGAACCTTCAGCAGACCTTTTCAACGCTCTCGACCATCGCCGATCAGTCCTTGTTCCTGACCGACCTCATCGCATTCTTCGAGATGCGTCCTACCATCGAATCGAAGCCCAACGCTTTGGCGGCCCCGCGGCCAATGCGGCATGGATTTGAATTTCGAAACGTTTCATTCCGATATCCAGGAAGCTCGCGCCTGGTCCTAAAGGACTTGAATCTTCATTTGCGTCCCGACGAGAGGGTGGCGCTGATCGGCGAAAACGGGGAAGGCAAGACCACCATCGTCAAGCTGCTCACTCGTCTCTACGATCCGGTGGAAGGGCAAGTCTTGCTGGACGGCGTGGATCTCTGCGAGTACAGTCTCGAAGACCTTTATCGCGAGATCGGCGTCATCTTTCAGGACTATATGCGCTACGAGATGACCGCACGGGAAAACATCGCGGTGGGCCGGATTGAGGAGATCGACAACCTGCCGTTGCTCCGGCAGTCGGCTCGGAAAAGTATGGCAGATGGCGTTGTGGGAAAACTCCCCGCTGGATACGAACAGATGCTGGGCCGGCGTTTCGATGGCGGAGTCGATCTCTCTGGCGGCGAATGGCAAAAAGTGGCGCTGGCACGAGCCTATTTGCGGGACGCGCAGGTACTGATCCTGGATGAGCCTACCTCGGCGCTCGATGCCCGCAGCGAGTATGAAGTCTTTCAGCGCTTTGCCGAGTTGACCGCCGGGAAGATGGCCTTATTCATCTCGCACCGCTTCTCCACGGTGCGGATGGCGGACCGAATCGTAGTGCTGGAAAACGGACGTATTGCCGAAGACGGAGACCATGATGCGTTGACCCTCCTCGGCGGCCGCTACGCGGAAATGTTCGAGCTGCAGGCCGCTAGTTACCGGTAAGGGCGGCAAGTTCGCAAGGATCGATGGATTAAGTATGTTTGCCAACATTCAGGCCGATATCAGCATCGCGGACGAACCGCAGCGGCCTTCTTTGGCCGACAATAGCGGAGAGGTTCGGGCGATGCGCGAACCTGCGATGCGGCTCGCCGCTCGTCTAAGTTGGCTCCCTAGAATACACGCATCAGACACATTCTCAAGACGTTGCCGAAAGCTTGCCGTCGCGTTCAAGGCCCTATTCGAACGCTTGGATACCGCCTTCGCACGGGCCCCCGGTTCCGAAGATCTGATCTGGCTCCGCGACAATGCGCAGCAGCTTTCCGCCACGGTGCATGCGGTGGCGAATGACCTTGGGCAGATGACACGTCTTCCGCATGTCCGCCGCGCTAAGGGGGAAATCGTGCCCCGGGTCCTGGCCATAGCCCAGGCCTTTTTCGATGAAACCGGCAATACCTTTTGTGAAAGCAAGTTTACTGCGTTTTGCCTGGCGTTTGAGGAGACAACCGCTCTCGAGTTTCATGAGGTTGGAGCCCTCGTGCCGGCCCTAAGGCTCGTCTTGCTGGAACGGATTGCGGTCAGAGGCAGCCGTCTCGTAAAAAACTCGGCGAGCAAGTCCTGTGGGGGCGTGATCGCGTGCATCCGGAGCTTACACGAAGTTACGAGAACGTCCTGGAAAGACCTGCTGGAGCCTCTCATCCTTTTCGACAAGACTCTACGTCAGGATCCCGCGGGCGCCTATACCGCGATGGACATTGAAAGCCGGAATGTGTATCGCGAAAGGGTGTCGAGGATCGCCCAGCGCTCCGATCGAACAGAGTTAGAAGTCGCCGAGAAGGCGCTCGCCCTGGCGCGGCAGGCTCAGGAAGGAAGGTTCGGCGATGCGCGGATTCGATTGCGGGAATGCCACATTGGCTACTATCTCCTCGGCGAAGGAATGGCGCTTCTCTATCAGAGGGTCGGTTTTCACCCGACCTTGAGTCAAAGGCTCAGGACATTACTGCGAAAGCATCCCGATGAATTCCTTCTTTTCGGAATCACATTCCTGACATTTGCCATCATGACCGGGGCCGTGTGGCTATTGATTGCCGCCACGACTCCGGTACTCGTGCTGCTCGCGATGTTGGTCTTGATATTGCCAAGTTCCCAGGCCGCGGTTCAGCTGATGAATTACCTGATCACCAACCTGCTGCCGGCGGAAACCCTGCCCAAGCTGGACTTCGCGGAGGGCGTTCCCGACGATTGCATAACCCTGGTGGCCATTCCCACGCTTCTATTCAGTGAAAAACAGGTGCACGCTCTGGTCGAGAGTCTGGAGGTCCGTTTCCTTGGCAACCACGACCGTAATATTCACTTCGCGCTGGTGTCCGATCTACCGGACTCGCATCAACTGGCTCCGGAAGACAGTCCGTTGGTGTCACTGTGCGCGAGACTGATTCGCGAGTTGAACGAAAGTTACTCCGCTCGGAACTCCGGCTCCTTTTTCTTCTTTCATCGCCACCGGGCTTACAACCGGCGCCAAAGAAGATGGATGGGATGGGAGCGCAAGCGCGGGAAACTGCTCGATCTGAACCAACTGCTGCGCGGTCAGGACGACAGCTTTCCAGTGAAAGTTGGAGACCTCTCGATCCTCCCCAAGATCCGCTTTGTCATCACCCTTGACTCCGATACTGAACTTCCCCGCGGGTCGGCGCACCGCATGGTGGGAGCGCTTGCTCATCCCCTGAATCAGGCGATCATCGATCCCATCCATAATATTGTGGTTGCCGGGTACGGCATTTTGCAGCCCCGGGTCGGCGTCAGTGTTCAGTCCACCACGCGCTCGCGACTGGCGGCCATCTTCGCCGGCGAGACCGGGCTTGACCCTTACACCCGCGCGGTCTCCGATGTCTATCAGGATCTCTACGGGGAAGGTACGTTCGCCGGAAAGGGCATTTACGAAGTCGATACCATGATCCGTGTCCTGGGCCGCCGCTTTCCTCGGAACGCCTTGCTGAGTCATGACCTGATCGAAGGTGCCTACGCCCGCACCGGGCTGGCCACCGATATCGTGGTGATTGAGGACTATCCCTCGCACTACAGCGCCTACAATCGACGGAAACACCGCTGGCTTCGGGGCGACTGGCAGATCGTGGAATGGCTAACCGACCATGTGCGGGATGAGTCTGGGGCGCAGGTTCCCAATCCCATCTCGCTGGTTGCTCGCTGGAAGATCTTCGACAACCTGCGCCGCAGCCTGGTCGAACCGGCAACTTTTGCATTGCTTTTGTTTGGCTGGTTCGTGATGGACCGCCCCTTTCTGTGGACTCTCGCCACGCTTTGCATTTTGTTCGTTCCAGCCTGGATAGAGTTTGCCTTCGGGCTGGTTCGCGCAATGGTAGCGCGCGAGGCGCGAATTGCTCGCGAAGCCGGGAGCAACCTTTTTGCAGACAACTTTACTTCCTTGCTGAGATTGACACTTCTGGCCCACCAGACGCTATTGTCACTTGACGCTGTAGTCCGGGCGCTGGTCCGGCATCTGCTTACGCGAGAGCGGATGTTGGAGTGGGAAACGGCCGCAGAAGCCGAGCTCGCAGAAAGCCGGACTGCGATTGACCGGTATATCGAATGGATGCCCTTTCTCACAATCGGCCTGGGTTTGATAATTTGGCTGACCCGCCCTCAATCGTTGTGGGCCGCCGCTCCGATTCTTGGGCTGTGGGCCTGCAGCAAACCCTTGGCCGTGTGGCTCAACGCGTGTCCGATCGAGCCTCTGCCCAAGATTGCGCCTAAGGAGGCCAGATTTCTTCGCAGATCCGCCTTGCACAGCTGGCGATATTTTGCGCAGTTTTCCAATGACGAACACAACTGGCTTGTACCGGACAATATTCAGGACGAACCGCGAAAGGTGGCGGCCAGCATATCCCCCACCAACCTTGGGCTTCTTCTGAATGCAAGGCAGGTGGCGAGCGAATTCGGATATATCACGGTCCCAGAGCTGGTCGAACTGACAGAGAAGACCTTGAATACCCTAAACCGCCTCCCCAAGTATCGCGGCCACCTGATGAACTGGTATGACACCCGCACACTTGAGGCGAAAGCGCCGTTTTTCGTTTCTTCGGTCGACAGCGGCAATCTAGTAGCCTCTCTCTGGACGTTACAGCAGGGATGTCTCAATCGCCTGAGGCAGCCCCTTCTTTCAAGAGGACTGGCCGAGGGTTTACTGGACCATCTTCGAGTCCTTGTCAAATTGCATGCGTTCCCGAAGCGCGCATTGTCGCGCTGCGAGAGAGAGTTCCAAGGCGAGGATTGGCTCACATCCGTCTTGAATTTCCCCGAGGAAGTGTTGAATGACAAGAACTCGCGCGCGCGATCTGACTTCTCAGGCGATACCGCGTGGTTCCTCGAGCAAGCGCATTTGCGAGTCCAGAAAATTCGAGAGCTGGTGACCACGTATCA
>WNFC01002577.1_pt1 | contig 24004 bp, 24 predicted proteins | sample 5400541 | NCBI WGS metagenome assembly WNFC01 (sample SAMN13153342, study PRJNA577476) | soil metagenome | isolation source: 120 cm saprolite under Douglas fir tree site 2 hole 2 replicate 1 | place: USA:California | collected 2015-04-18
TTCCTCGGTCTCTACGTTGCGAGCTTTCTCCTGGTCGCCGGCTTCATGTGGTGGATCGGCCGCATCCCGCTGTGGGTCTCGGTCGTCACCAGCTTCCTCTTCACCGCCGTGATGTTCGCCACCTTCGAGGTCGCCTTCAACGTCATCATGCCGAAGGGACCGCTCGAAGCGGCCTTCGGGTACTGAGACAGACCGATGGAAGCATTCGAGCTGCTCTTTCAGGGCTTCCAGGTCCTCATCACCTTCGATCGGCTCGCCCTGATGATGGTCGGGCTCGTGCTCGGCATTTTCGTCGGTGTGCTGCCGGGGCTCGGCGGGCCGAACGGCGTCGCGATCCTGCTGCCGCTCACCTTCACGATGGACCCGACCACCGCGATCGTGATGCTGTCCTGCATCTACTGGGGCGCGCTGTTCGGCGGCGCCATCACGTCGATCCTGTTCAACATTCCGGGCGAGGCCTGGTCGGTCGCCACCACGTTCGACGGCTATCCGATGGCGCAGCAGGGGCGCGCCGCCGAGGCGCTCACCGCCGCCTTCACTTCGTCGTTCGTCGGCTCGCTCGTGGCGGTGCTGCTGATCACCTTCCTCGCGCCGCGCATCGCCGACTTCGCGCTGCGTTTCGGTCCGCCCGAATTCTTTTCGGTCTATCTCCTGACCTTCTGCTCCTTCGTCGGGCTCGGCCGCGAAGCGCGCCACAAGATCGTGATCTCGATGGCGCTCGGCCTCCTGCTCGCCGGCATCGGCATGGACACGGTGTCGGGCCAGCTGCGCATGACGTTCGGCTGGACCGAGCTCTTCCGCGGCATCAATTTCCTGGTGGCGGTGATCGGCCTCTTCGGCATCAGCGATCACGCCGGGCGGCGCCATTGCGGCGAGCTTCATGAGCTACAACGTCGCCAAGCGGCTCGACAAGGACAAGGAGAGTTTCGGCACTGGCCGCATCGAGGGCGTGTTCGCGCCCGAAACGGCGGCGCACGCGGCCGGCACTTCGGCGCTGCTGCCCATGCTGGCGCTCGGCATCCCGGGCTCCGGCACCGCCGCGATTCTGCTCGGCGGCCTGATGGTGTGGGGCCTCAATCCGGGCCCGCTCCTGTTCGTCGAGCACAAGGCCTTCGTGTGGGGCACCATCGCGTCGATGTATCTCGGCAACATCGTCGGCCTCGTGCTGGTGCTCTCGACCGTGCCGGTGTTCGCCGCCGTGCTGCGCGTGCCGTTCGCCGCGATCGCGCCGATGATCGTGGTCTCGTGCGCGATCGGCGCCTATGCGATACAGAACGCCATGTTCGACATCTGGCTGATGCTGGTGTTCGGCGTCATCGGCTACGTGTTCAAGAAGCTCGGCTATCCGCTCGCGCCGCTCACGCTGGCGCTTGTGCTCGGCAGCCGCACCGAGGATGCGTTTCGCCTCTCCATGATCGGCGCCGGCGGCGACCTGCGCGTCTTTTGGTCGAACAGCCTGGTCGGCTCGATCACCACGCTCGCGCTGGTGTTGCTGTTCTGGCCGCTGATCTCGCAGGCCGTCGCGAAGGTGATGGGTGCGGTGAAGCCGAAACCGAGCCCCAGATGACCACGTCATCGCCCGCGAAAGCGGGCGATCCAGTCATCACAGCCGCCTCGATCTGAACGAAACCGAACGGAGTACTGGATGCCCGCTTTCGCGGGCATGACGGCGGAGAGTCGCTCAACACACCGCGCGAAACCGCTCCATCGCGACCCGCAGCACCTCGTCGCCCGGGCGCGCCCACCAGTCCTCCGAGAAGATTTCCACCTCCTGGATGCCGGTGTAGCCGGCGGCCTCGATCATGCGGCGGATGGCTTTGAAATCGATCACGCCGTCGCCCATCATGCCGCGGTCGTTGAGCATGTGGCGCGTCGGCACCAGCCAGTCGCAGATGTGATGGCTGATGATGCGCTTGCCGGCGCGCGCGAGCTCGCGCGCCAGGTTCGGGTCCCACCAGACGTGATAGGTGTCGACCGCGAGCCCGAGGCCGTCGCCGAGCGCGTCGCACAGGTCGGTCATCTCGGCGATCGTCGTGATGCAGCCGCGATCGGCGGCGTACATCGGATGCATCGGCTCGAGCGCCAGCGGGATCTTTGCGGCACGCGCGTGCGGCAGCACGGCGGCGAGCCCCTCCGCGAACATCTTTCGCGCCGCCGGCAGGTCGCGCGAGCCCTTCGGCAGTCCGCCGCCGATGATCACGATGCATTCAGCGCCGATCTCGGCCGCCTCGTCGATCATGCGCTTGTTGTCGTCGACCGACGCCTGGCGGCCGGCCGCGTCGGCCGCCGGAAACAAGCCGCCGCGGCAGTAGCCGGTGACGCGCAGCCCGCTGTCGCGAACAACGCGGCCGGCCTCGGCCGGTCCCGCCTCCTGCACCATGTCGCGCCAGGGCGCGATCCCCGCAAAACCATGCCGCGCCGCGCCCGCCACCGCCTCGCGCAGCGTCCATTGCTTGCGCACGGTGGCGAGGTTGAGCGAGAGCTCGGCGGTCGGCATGCCTGAGAGCCCCTGTCAGCGTCGGGTCTTGTCCTGCAGCGCCTGCGCCGCAAGCCGCACCGACGCGTTGGGGGCGCCGAACCCGTCGTAATTCCTGCGCTCGACGAACTCGAAGAAGAAGCGGTGGTCGAAGGCGAGCGTGTAGGCGTGGAAGAATTCCCCGGAGGGGCCGCGGTCATAGAGGATCGACAGGCGGCGCATGTCCTTGATGCGGTCGGCCGGCAAATCCTGCACGGCGGCGAGGTTCTCGTAGTAACTGCCCGGGATGTCGAGGAGCGGGACCTTTTTCTCGCGCATGCGCGCGATCGTCGCGAACAGATCGTCGGTCGCGATCGCGATGTGGTGCACGCCAGCGCCGCGGTAGTCGGCTACGAAGCGCGCGGTCGCGGTGTCGGGCGCCTGCGAGGCGTTGAGCGGCACGCGGATCGAATGCTCGCGGCTCTCGACCACGCGGCTCTGGATCAGCCCGTAGGGTCCGACCAGCTCGAACGCCGGCTCCGCCTCGAAGCCGAACACCGAGCGATAGAACAGCACCGCGCCGTCGAACTGGCTGCGCGGCGTCACCTGCGCGATATGGTCGATGCGGGTGAGGCCGCAGCCGTTCGACGTCTGCGCCGGCGTCGTGGTGAAGTCGACCTCGTAGATGTTGCCGACCTTGCGGCCGACCAGGTAGAGCAGGCTTTCCTCGAGCCCGCGGATCGCCGGGATCACCAGCTCGTTGGCGCCGACCCGCCCGCGAAAGATCTGCGCCTTGTAGCGCATCGCGCGCTCGATCGTGCGCTGGGCATCGTCGACCCGGAACGCGAGCGCGCACACCGAGGTACCGTGCTTCTCGACGAACGAGCGCGCGAACGAATCCTTCTCCGAATTGAGGATGAGGTGCACGTCGCCCTGGCTGTGCAGGGTGACGTCCTTCGACTTGTGCTGGCCGGCGCGCGCGAAGCCCATGGTGTCGAACAGCGCCGCGAGTTTTGGCCGCGTCTCGTCGTCGACCGCGAACTCGACGAACTCGACGCCGTTGCACACCGGCGACGCCGGCGGCGCGAGCGTGCCCGCGATAATGCTCGGCCTGCTCTCGGTTTTGGCGTCGGGCGCCGTCAGCAGCTCCTCTTCCAAGAGCACGAGCGAGCGCATGGCGTCGATCGCGATCGGGCGCGGCGGGGCGGCGCGGAACTCGTCGTTGAAGATCTCGAGCGAGATCGGTCCGGCGTAGCCCGACGCGATCACGTTGCGCACGAAACGCGTCACCGGCATGCCGCCCTGGCCGGGAAACAGGCGGAAGTGCCGGCTCCACGACAGCGGATCGAGCTGGATGAGCGGCGCGTCGGCGATCTGCACGAAGAAGATGCGCTCGCTCGGAATCTTTGCGATGGCCGAATCGTCGTCGCGGATGCAGAGCGTGTGGAAGCTGTCGAGCACGAGGCCGACCGCCGGGTGCGCCGCCATCTCGACGATCTTGAGCGCGTGGCCGTAGGTGCTCACGTGCCGGCCCCAGCCGAGCGCCTCGTAGCCGATGCGCAGGCCGCGCCGCGCGGCGCGCTCGCCGAGCTTGTGCAGGTCCTCGGCCGCGAGCTTGTCGTCATCGATCGCATCCGGCGCGATGCTGCTGCACACCAGCATCAGGTCGGTCTCGAGCTCGGCCATGAGGTCGAACTTGCGCTCGGCGCGATCGAGATTGCGCGCCAGCTTTTCGCGCGGCCCCGCCTCGTAGTCGCGGAACGGCTGAAAAAGCATGATGCGCAGGCCGCGATCGTCCGCGATGCGCTTCACGTCGGCGGCGGTGCCCTCGAAGTAGAAGAGGTCGTTCTCGAAGATTTCCACGCCCTCGAAGCCGGCCGCCGAGATGGCGGTCAGCTTGTCGACCAGCGTTCCGCCGAGCGACACCGTGGCGATGGATCGGAACATCTAGACGCCCGCCAGAAAATCGAAGTCGCAGCCCTTGTCGGCCTGCGTCACGCGTTCGACGTAGAGCCTCCCGTAGCCGCGCGCCGGCTTTGCGGGCGGCTTCCATTGCGTCCGGCGCCGCGCCAGCTCCGCCTCCTCGACCAGGAGATCGATCCGCCGGCCCGCCGCATCGAGCCGGATGCGGTCGCCGTCGCGCACGAGGGCGAGCGGGCCGCCGGCCGAAGCCTCCGGCGTCACGTGCAGCACCACGGTGCCGAACGCGGTCCCGCTCATGCGCGCGTCGGAAATGCGCACCATGTCCTTGGCAATGCTGCGGCGTCACCGGCAGCGCCGGATCGTCGATGCGCTTCGCCAGGTCGTCGAGCGAATCGAATACCAGCGCCGGGCCTTCGTGCTGGAAAAGCTCCTTGCTGGCCGCCGCGAGCTTGATGGCGGCGCCCTGCGGCGCAAGGCTGCCGGTCAGGATCGCGATCGCCTCGTTCGGCCAGATCGGGCGATCGAGCGGGCGGACCACCTCGTCGTCCACATAAACTGGCCAGCGCGCCACGATCTGACCGAGCGTCTCGCCGCCGACCGTCGGCGCGTTGAGGTCAAGATGATCGCGCAGCCGCCGCCACAGCGCCGGCATGCCGCCGCCGGCGTGGAAATCTTCCATGAAGTAGTTCCCGGCCGGTTTGAGATTGAGCAGCACCGGAACGTCGCGTCCGACGCGGTCGAATTCGGCGAGATCGAACGCGATGCCGGCGCGCCCCGCCATGGCGGCGAGATGGACGAGCGCATTGGTGGAGCCGCTCGTTGCCTGCAACACCACCGAGGCGTTGCGGACCGCCGTCCTGGTCATGATCTGGCGTGGCGTCGGCGCGCCCGCTTTCGCCATCTCGACCGCGCGCTTGCCGGTCGCCTCCGCGATGCGGATGCGGTCGGAGGAGACCGCCGGCGCGGTGGCGGCGCCCGGCAGCGTGAAGCCGAGCGTCTCGGCGATCGACGCCATGGTCGAGGCGGTGCCCATCACCATGCAGGTGCCCGACGTCGGCATGAGCTGGTCGTGCGCGCGCCCAAGCTCGACCTCGTCGAGCGTGCCGGCGCGGTAGGCGGCCCACAGCCGCCGGCAGTCGGTGCAGGCGCCGAGCCGCACGCCTTCGTGGCGGCCGGCCAGCATCGAGCCGACCGGCAGCACGATCGCCGGCACGTCGGCCGAGACCGCGCCCATCAGCTCGGCCGGAATCGTCTTGTCGCAGCCGCCGATCAGCACCACCGAGTCGAGCGGCAGCGCGTTGAGCATCTCCTCGACGTCCATCGACATCAGGTTGCGCAGCAGCATCGAGGTCGGGAACGAGAACGCCTCGTGCAGCGAGATGGTGGGGAACACGAAGGGCAGGCCGCCGGCGAGCCGCACGCCGCGCGCGATCGCCTCGGCGAGGCGCGGTACGGTGCCATGACACGGATTGAAGTCGGACGCGGTCGAGAGCACGCCGACGATCGGCCGGTCGAGCGCGTCGTCGGTGAACCCCGCGGCTTTCAAAAATCCGCGGCGCAGGAAGAGCGCGAATTCCTCATCGCCGTATTGGGTGAGCCGCGACCGCAAACCACGCTTCTTGGACATTCTTCGACCACCTATCCGGCGTCATCGTCCGCGCAAGCGGACGATCCAGTAACCACCGGCGCGTGTTTGGCGCGCATGCGTCATCACAGCGCGAGCAGATGCGTACTGGATTGCCCGCTTTCGCGGGCAATGACGGTTGGGATTATTGCTCGGTCAGAGAAACGTCTGTGTCAACAGTGAAAGCCGGCTGCCGACGGAGCCCCAAAAATACGATCCGCCCGGAGGGGAGACCCGCCGGGCGGACCGATCGAAACGGCGCGGGGTGGATGGGGGCGCACGCGCCGCTCGACTTGGCTGAGGTCAGGCGACCTCAGTAGCGGTTGACTCAGTAGCGGCAGACGCGGGCGGAGCCGATGTAGTTGCCCCACGAGTCGAACTGACGGACGAAGCGGCAGCGCGGGACGTAGACGTAGTCGGAGCCCGCATAGGCGCTGGAGGCAGCAGCCGCGCCGATCATCGCGCCGGCGGCGAAGCCGAGGCCGACGCCACCCCAGCCCCAACCCTTCGCCTGGGCCTGGCCGGTCGTCGCGATGGCAGTGGTTCCGAGGGTCAGTGCGGCGATCAAAGCCGCAGCAATCTTGGTCTTCATGGGTGTCTCCCGTGGAAGGTGTGTGATGGCCGTCTAGGCCTGGATAACCGTTGGTCGGTCCAGCCCGGCAACCGGTTCAAAGAATTGGGGAGAAGAATCTTTGCCCGATTCTTCAAGCAATTCCGGGGGTCCGGCCCAGGCGGGCCGCGATCCGTTCGGCCGCCGGGATGTCGTCGAGGCCGCTAATCGTGAAGAACGGGTCGAACGGCTCGGCCGGCCAGGCGACCGGCAGCGCGTCCTCGCGCCAGAGATAGGCCTCGGCGTCCCGCACACCCTCCTCGATGAGCGCGCGGCGCAGATCGTCGCGATGGCGGACCGGCCACAGGCTCACGAACGGATGCAGCTTGCCGGCGGAGCTCGCGACCACCAGCGCGGCACGCGCCGCCTCGCGCGCCGCGTGCAGCCGCCCAAGCAGATCGTCCGGCAGGAACGGCATCGCTCCCGAGAGGCTTACCATCCATTCGATGTCCGGCATGCGCGCGGCCGCCCAGTCGAGACCGGCGAGGATGCCGGCGAGCGGGCCCGCCCCCTCCACGACCGGCCGCTTGAGCGACGCGAGCCGCGCCGCGTCGCCGGACGTGGCGAGAATGAGCCCGGAGCATTGCGGTCGCACGCGTGTGATGACGCGGTCGAGCACGGGCGCACCGCCGATCCGCAGCAAGGCCGGATCGATGGCGTCGGCGTCGGCGGGAGCGTCGGCGAGCACGAGGCCGAGCGTGGGCGGAAAGCTCGCGGCCGGCCGCAGAATGGCGATCGGCGGCATCACGCGGGTATTCTTCGGCGCGCGCGGCAAGAGATCGTCCCTTGTGTGCGCCCTCTCTATCAGATTCGAGCCGCAGCCGTGCGATGGCCGGGGTAGTCGCGTGGCGATGAAATCCCTAGGATCGGGCGCCCATCACGAGAAATGCCCGAGGGGACGGAACCACATGGCGACGAAGAACAAGGTCATCATCACCTGCGCGATCACGGGCTCGATTCACACGCCGAGCATGTCGCCGCATCTGCCGATCACGCCGGAGCAGATCGCGGAGTCGGCGATCGGCGCCGCCGAGGCAGGCGCAGCGATCGTCCATCTGCACGCGCGCAACCCGCAGACCGGCCGCCCCGACCAGTCGCCAGAGGCCTTCATGAAGTTCGTGCCGCGCATCAAGCAGCGCACCAACGTCGTGATCAATCTCACATCCGGCGGCGCGCCGACGATGCGGGTGGAGGAGCGCGTGATGCCGGCCGCGACGCTCAAGCCCGAGGTCTCGAGCCTCAACATGGGCTCCATGAATTTCGCGCTTTTCCCGATGCTCGGCCGCTACAAGGAGTTCAAGCACGACTGGGAGCAGCCCTATCTCGAGGGGACGCGCGATCTCATCTTCCGCAACACGTTCAAGGATATCGAATACGTGCTGCGCACGTGCCAGGACAACGAGACGCGCTTCGAGTTCGAGTGCTACGACATCGGGCATCTCTACAGCCTGGCGCACTTCCTCGAGCGCGGCCTGGTGAAGCCGCCGCTGTTCGTGCAGTCGGTGTTCGGCATCCTGGGCGGTATCGGCACGCATCCGGAGGATGTCATCCACATGCGCCGCACGGCCGATCGCCTGCTCGGGCGCGAGAACTATCGCTGGTCCGTGCTCGGCGCCGGGCGCGCGCAGATGGCGATCGCCGCACAGGCCGCCGCGATGGGCGGCAACGTGCGCGTCGGGCTCGAGGATTCGCTGTGGATCGGGCCCGGCAAGCTCGCCGAGTCGAACGCGCAGCAGGTTACCAATGCGCGCCGGATCATCGAGGGCCTCGGCCTCGAGATCGCCACGCCCGACGACGCGCGCGAGATTCTTGCGCTCAAGGGCGCACACAAGGTGGCGTTTTGATTTCGCGAAACGTCGCCACGCGCGCCCCCTCACCCGGAAAGCTGCGGCAACCTAAAACTTGAATCGGAAACTCGGCCAGGAGCTGCGGCCGAGATTACGAATCCTGCGGCCCGGGCTGACGAACGAATAGCTGGTGTTGTCCTGCGATCCGATCATCACCGCTTCCACCAGCGGCTCGGCGATCGGGCCGCTGCCCGCCCACTCGACGATGAAATTCGCCGCCACGCCGCCGCGATCGTCGTCGGCCGGAATGACGATCTCGATCGTGCCGAAGGGACGCAGCGCGACCGGCTCGCTGAGATAGCTCTGCACCAGCTTTCCGGCGGTGTCGAAGTATTCGATACGCTCGAGCACGAGCGGCTTGGTCGAGGATGTGTTGTCGATCCGCAGCGTGGTCGACAGCTCGATCAGCCTGCGATCGCCCGCGGCCGCGCCATAGACGCGCGAATAGGCCGGCACGTAGATCGCGCCCTTCACCGAAAGCGAACCGACATCCGGCAGCGCGGTGAGCGAATCCTTGAACTGCGCGCGAAAATCGGCGGGCGTCGGCTGGCTCGGCGCGCCCGTCGTCTCGGCATGGCCGATGCAACAGGCGAATCCAAGCAGGACCCCTGTCAACGCGCTGCGCAGCACATGTGTGGCAGTCATCGCCACCCCCCGTGGCTGGAAATCGCTGCTCCCCGAGGTAACAATATGACACCCGACGACCTGCCCGCGTCAACATGGCGCAGGGGGAAGTCTTCCGGCATAAATACCACAAATAGCGTGTAATTTCCGTCCCAGCGCCATTTATTGGGCCTGTTGAACATTTTTGATTGTCGGCGGCCCGCTCTGGCCTTCCAATGCGGGCGGAGGATTCGCACCCGGCCCATGGCGTCACTCGATACCGTCAGCCTCGGCATCCTGTTCGGCGCGATGCTGGTGCTGGCCGGCATCCTGTCGAGCCTCGTCGCATTGCGCTTCGGCGCACCCTTGCTGCTGGTCTTCCTGATTGTCGGCATGCTGGCCGGGGAGGCCGGGCCGGGCGGCATCAAGTTCGACGACGTGGGCGTCGCCTACGCGGTGGGGTCGATCGCGCTCGCGCTCATCCTGTTCGACGGCGGACTGCGCACGCGCTTTTCGACCTTCCGCAGCGTGCTGGCGCCGTCAATTGCGCTTGCGACCCTCGGCGTCATCGTGAGCGCGGCGCTCACCGCGCCGGCCGCGCATTTCGCGCTCGGCCTCGGCTGGACCGAGTCGCTGCTCGTTGGCGCGGTGGTTGCCTCGACCGACGCGGCCGCGGTGTTCTTCCTCCTCCATGCGCGCGGCCTGCGCCTGCGCCCGCGCGTCAGCGCCACGCTGGAGATCGAATCGGGCACCAACGATCCGTTTGCGATCTTCCTCACCTTGCTGCTGGTCGAGATCCTGCTCACCGGCCACAAGCCGTGGTCGGAGATCGCGCTCGGTCTCGCCGGAAAAGCCTTCGGCGGCGCGCTCATCGGCATTGTCGGCGGGCGCGCGATCGTGCTCGCGCTCAATCGTCTTGCGTTGCCGCAGGGCCTGCATGCGCCGCTCGTGACCACCGGCGCGCTCGCGGTGTTCGGGCTCGCCGAGGTGGTCCACTCCTCCGGCTTTCTCGCCGTCTACGTCGCCGGGCTCGTGGTCGGCAACCGGCCGACGCGCGCCCACAGCACCGTCGTCGCTTTCCTCGACGCGGCCACCTGGCTCGCGCAGATCGGCATGTTCCTCCTGCTCGGCCTGCTCGCCTGGCCGGAGCGGCTGCCGGGGCGGGCGCCGGCTGCGCTCACGGTCGCGCTCGTGCTCATGCTGATCGCGCGCCCGGCCGCCGTCTTCCTCTGCCTCGCGCCGTTCCGGTTCTCCTGGCGCGAGAAGCTGTTCATCTCCTGGGTCGGCCTGCGCGGCGCGGTCGGGGTCTTCCTCGCGTCGATCCCGCTGCTGGTCGGACTGCAGAACGCGCAGCTCTATTTCGACGTCGGATTCGTGGTGGTGCTGGCCTCGCTCCTGGTGCAGGGCTGGACGATCGCGCCCGCGGCGCGATGGCTGCACATCGCCCTGCCGCGCACCGATCCGGCGCGTCGGCGGGTGGAGCTCGACCTGCCCGGCCAGCTCACGCAGGAGCTGGTCGGCTATTCGGTGCACGCCCACAATCCCTATCTGCGCCGCCGCCTCGTGCCGTCCTGGGCCAAGCTGACCTTGGTGGTGCGCGACGAGCACGTCCTCACGGCCGGCGAGGTCGACACCATCCGCGAAGGCGATCACGTCTATTTCCTCGCGCCGCCCGAAAAGGCGCAGGCGCTCGACCGCTTCTTCGTCGATATGCCGGCGGTGTCCGACCCGCGGCTCCTGGGCGATTTTTTCGTCGGCGGCGAAATCAAGCTGGCGTCGCTTGCGGAAATTTACGGCGTCGCGGTCGAGCCGAAGGATTCCGACGCGACGCTCGCCGAATACTTCGTTGCAAAGCTCGGCCGCGCGACCCGGCCGGGCGACGCCTTGCCGCTCGGCGAGATCACGCTGGTCGCCCAGACCGTCGATCACGGCCGCGCCGTCGACGTTGGCCTGCAGCTTGCGACGCCCGAACCGGCCGTCGTCGCGCCGCGGACACGGCTTCAGACGATCAAGGATCGTTTGCGCGCCGCGCTGGCCGCGCTGCACGGGTGATCGGGGGTTACGCGTTTTCCGTTGCCCATTCGGCGACGATGGCCGCGAGCGCGTCGACGCCGTCGGTCAGCGCCGCCGGCCCCGGCTGCAGGATGATCGTGGACTTGATCTCGCGCAGCCATCCGTGGCGCACCGCCGGCACGTCGGCGAAGCCTGCGCGTGCCGCCACTTTGCCGGGCACGAACTTCTTGCCGCACCAGGAGCCGATGATGATGTCGGGCGCGGCTGCGATCACCTCGTCGGAAGTTACGATTCGCTCCTTCGCGCTCTTGCGCGCCGAAAGGTGGCCAAAGATGTCCTCGCCGCCCGCTGCCGCGATCAGCTCCGACACCCAGCCGATGCCGGAGATCATCGGTTCGTCCCACTCCTCGAAATAGACGCGCGGCCGGCGCGGAAGCCCTGCGCCGCTGGCGCGCTTGTCCGCGAGCCGCCGCTCGAGCGAGGCCGCGAGCGCCTCGGCTTTGTCCACGGCGCCTACCAGCGCGCCGAGCGTGCGGATCATGGCGAAGATGCCAGCGAGGTCGCGCTGGTTGAAGGCGTGCACCGCGACGCCGTGCCGGATCAGGCTCGCCGCGATGTCGGCCTGCAGGTCCGAGAAGGTGAGGACGAGATCGGGCGCGAGCGCGAGGATTTTTTCGATGTCGGCCGAGATGAAGGCGGAGACGCGCGGTTTCTCCCGCCGCACGCGCGCCGGGCGCACCGCGTAGCCCGACACGCCGACGATGCGCGCCTCCTCGCCGAGGAGATAGAGCGTCTCCACGGTCTCCTCGGTCAGGCAGACGATGCGTTGCGGCGGAAACATTGGCTTCGCAGCCTAGCGCATGTCGCGGCGAAAGCCTGCCCCCGGACTTGATCCGGGGGTGGACACCGGTTCGCCGAAAAGGACATGCGCCAATGAAAGAAATCTAGCCGTCGTGCAGCATGTCCGCCACACTGGCGTCGAGCAGATCGAGGCCGCCCTGCGCGGCCACGCGGCCGTCCTCGATCCGCACCACTTGGGTCGCGATGCGCCGCACCTCGCGGAACTGGTGGCTGACATAGAGCATCGGCACCTTCGCTTCGTCGCGCAGCCGAACCAGATAGGGCAGGATCTCGCGCTTGCGCGCGACGTCGAGCGAGGCGAGCGGCTCGTCGAGCAGCAGGAGCCGCGGCCGGGTCAGCAGCGCGCGCCCGATCGCGACGCGCTGGCGCTCGCCGCCGGACAGCTTTCCGGGACGCCGGTCGAGCAGCGCGCCGATGTCGAGCAGATCGACGACCCGCGCCATGCCGGCCTCGTCGCGGGCGAGCCCGTGCATATAGCGCCCGTAATCGAGATTGTGGCGCACCGTCAGGTGCGGAAACAGCCGGCCTTCCTGGAAGACATAGCCGATGCGCCGCCGGTGCGGCGGCATGTCGATGCGCGCGGCCGAATCGAACAGCACGGTGTCGTCGAGCGCGACGCGGCCGCGGTCGGGCGCGATCAGCCCGGCGATCATGTTGACGAGGGTAGTCTTGCCGGCGCCCGACGGGCCGAACAGCGCGGTCGCGCCGGCCGCCGTCTCGAACGTGACGGCGAGCGAAAAATCTCCCAGCCGTTTTTCCACCGCGACCGCGAGCACGTCACTCTCCGTGAAACCGCATGCCGGCGCGGCGCGCGAACCATTCGGACGCGATCAGCGCGATGAGCGCGAGCGCGATGGCGACCAGCACCAGCCGTCCGGCCGCGGCGTCGCCGCCCGGCACGTTGACGTAGGTGTAGATCGCGGCCGAGAGCGTCTGCGTCTCGCCCGGGATATTCGACACGAACGTGATGGTGGCGCCGAACTCGCCGAGCGCCTTGGCGAAGCACAGCACCATGCCGGCGATGATGCCGGGCAGCGCCAGCGGCAGCGTCACGGTCGCGAAAACCCACAGCCGGCTGGCGCCGAGCGTCGCGGCCGCGTCCTCGAGCCGACGATCGATCGTCTCGATCGAGAGGCGCACCGCGCGCACCAGCAGCGGAAACCCCATGACGCCACAGGCGAGCGCCGCGCCGGTCCAGCGGAACGAAAAGACGATGCCGAACGTGTCGGCCAGGAACGAGCCGATCGGTCCTTTGCGGCCGAACGAGATCAGCAGCAGGTAGCCGGTCACGACCGGCGGCAGCACGAGCGGCAGGTGCACGAGCCCGTCGACGATCGCCTTGCCCCAGAAGTTCTTGCGCGCCAGCAGCCAGGCGACTGCGAGCCCGAACGGCAGCGCCACCACGGTCGCGACCAGTGCGATCCGCAGCGACAGGTGGATCGCGATCCATTCGTCGGGCGTGAGATCGAGCACGGCCTATCCTCCCCCTCCCGCGCGTGCAGGGATGGGTTGGGGAGGGGGCGGTAGCATCAGGGATCGGATCAAGAGGTCGGCCTCACAAGAAAAGAAAATCCATATCGTTCGAAGATGCTCTTCGCCGTTTGCGTGCGAAGGAACGCCAGATAGTCGGTCGCTTCGGGTCTTGCGGTCGGCGTGGCCGCAACCGGATAGATAATGGGTGGATGCGAATCGGCAGGAAAGACGCCGACGATCTTGACGCTGGATTCGACCTTGGCGTCGGTCTCGTACACGATGCCGAGCGCCGTTTCGCCGCGCGCCACCAGCGCGAGCGCGACACGCACGTTCTCGGTCATCGCGAATTTTGGCGCGGCGGCCTGCCACGCGCCGAGCTTTTCGAGCGCGGCCCGGGCGTATCGCCCGACCGGAACCGCGCGCACGTCGGCGGTGGCGATGCGGCCGTCGCCCGCGAGCGCGGCGAGATCGAAGCCGGGGCCGATCGCCACGTTCGCGAGCTTCGACTCCTTCGGCGCGATCAGCACCAGCCGGTTGCCGAGCAGATTGATGCGCGTCGTGTCCTTGATGACATTCTTTTGCGCGCCGTAGTCCATCCAGTCGATGTCGGCTGACACGAAGATATCGGCGGGTGCGCCCTGCTCGATCTGCTTGATGAGCGCGGAGCTCGCCGCATAGCTCACCACCACCTTGACGCCGCTCTTGCGCACATAGGCCGCGTTCACGTCGTCGAGCGCGTTCTTCATGGAGGCGGCGGCGAAGACGGTGAGCGTTTTGTCCTGCGCCGACGCAGACGCCACGACGCCCATCGCGCCCAGCAGCGGGATGAGAACGGCGAAAAGACCCTTTCTCCGACGCTCCATGATGGCGCTCCATGACGTGTGACGGCACGCGCGCGTGCCGCGCCTCTCCGGCAGGCTTGATGGAAAGCGATCGTCCCGGAAGCGCCGTCCCGGGCCTCAACGCGCGCTTACGGCGCGCGGCGGATCGCGAGCACGATCTTAGCAAGGCTTGCGTCCGCGAGCAAAGGCGTTATGCAGTTGCGGCGTGCCGCCATCGCCGCATGGTACGTTGTGATCACCAACGAGCTGACGAGCACCATGGCGCAACCGACGACCATCGAAGGCGAGTACGACTACGTCATCATCGGCGCCGGCTCCGCCGGCTGCGTGCTGGCGAACCGGCTCTCCGCCGATCCTGCCACGCGCGTCCTCGTGCTGGAGGCGGGCGGGCCCGACAACTGGATCTGGTTCCACATTCCGGTCGGCTATCTCTTTGCCATCGGCAATCCGCGCTCCGACTGGATGTTCAAGACCGAGCCCGAGGCGGGCCTCAACGGACGCAGCCTCAACTATCCGCGCGGCAAGGTGATCGGGGGCTCGTCCGCCATCAACGCCATGATCTACATGCGCGGGCAGGCGGCCGATTACGACCACTGGCGCCAGCTCGGCCTCTCCGGCTGGGGCTGGGACGACGTGCTGCCCTACTTCAAGAAGCACGAGCATCATTTCCTCGGCGCGAGCGACGCGCACGCGGTCGGCGGCGAGTGGCGCGTCGAGCAGGCGCGCGTGCGCTGGGATCTGCTCGAAGATTTCCGCGCCGCGGCCGCGCAGGCGGGCGTCAAGCCGATCGACGACTTCAACTGCGGCGACAACGAAGGCTCCTGCTACTTCGATGTGAACCAGAAGCGCGGCCGGCGCTGGTCGGCGGCGCGCGGCTTTCTCAAGCCGGTGCTGCATCGGCCGAACCTGCGGCTCGAGACCGGATGCCTGGTCGAAGGCATTGCGTTCGACGGCAAGCGCGCGGCGGGCGTGCGCTGGCGCCAGCACGGCGAGGCGCGCCAGGCGCGCTGCCGCGGCGAGGTCATCCTGGCGGCGGGCTCGATCGGCTCGACGCAGATCCTGCTGCTCTCGGGCGTCGGGCCCGCCGCCCGCGCGCAGGAGCTCGGCATACCGGTCGTGCTCGACAAGCCCGGCGTCGGCGAGAACCTGCAGGACCATCTGCAGCTCCGGCTCATCTACAAGATCACCGGTGCGAAGACGCTCAACGCGCTGTATCACTCGCGCTTCGGCAAGCTGCGCATGGCGCTCGACTACGCGCTCTTTCGGCGCGGGCCGCTCACCATGGCGCCGTCGCAGCTCGGCCTGTTCACCCGCTCCGATCCGGCGCGCGAGCGCGCCAATATCCAGTTCCACGTGCAGCCGCTCTCGCTCGATCGCTTCGGCGAGCCGCTGCACACCTTTGCGGCCTTCACCGCGAGCGTGTGCAACGTGCAGCCGACGAGCCGCGGCCACGTGCGGCTCAGGAGCGCGAATCCCGCCGACGCGCCGGCGATCGCGCCAAACTATCTCTCGACCGACGAGGATCGCCGGGTCGCGGCCGACTCGATCCGCGTCGCGCGCCGGATCGTGGCGCAGCCCGCGCTTGCCAAATATCGCCCGGCCGAGCATCTGCCCGGCGCGCAGGTCGGCGATGACGAGGCGAGCCTCGTCAAGGCGGCGGGCGATGTCGGCACGACGATCTTCCACCCCGTAGGCACCGCAAAGATGGGCCGGCCCACCGATCCGTTGGCGGTGGTGGACGAGCGGCTGCGCGTGATCGGGCTCGACCGCCTGCGCGTGATCGATGCCTCCGTGATGCCGGCGATCACGTCCGGAAACACCAACTCGCCCACCATGATGATCGCCGAGAAGGGCGCTGAAATGATCTTGCGGGATCGGGCACGCCAATCGTTCGCCTGATGGAGCCCGTCTCATACGGCAGGTTGGCGCAGCGACGATCATCCGCGCGCCAAGACCAGGGTCATTGATCGCCGCCGTACGATCGGCGAACATGTGCCCAATGGCTTGCAGCGCAGGCGCGGCATCGTCAGGGGAAGCCATGGACATCATCAAGCGCATCAAGGGAATCCTGCTGATACCGGAAGCCGAATGGGAGGCGATCGAGCAAGAGCCGGGAACGCCCGGCTATCTGTTTGCCGAATACGTGGTCTACCTCGCCGCCATTCCGGCGCTCGCCGGTTTCATCGGCCGTTCGGTGATCGGCGTTTCGGTGCCGGGGGTCGGCACCATTCGCGCGCCGCTTTTCAGCGGCCTGCTCGGCGCAGTGATCGAGTATCTGCTCATCTTCGTCGTCGTATATGCGATCGCGATCATCATCGACATGCTCGCGCCCACGTTCCGCGCGCAGAAGAATTTTGCCAATGCGCTCAAGCTCACGGTGTATTCCTGCACGCCTGCCTGGCTCGCCGGAATTTTTCTGCTCGTTCCCGGACTGCGATTCCTCACCATCGCCGGTCTCTACGGCATGTATCTGATGTGGCTGGGCTTGCCGCGATTGATGAAGGCGCCGCGCGACAGCGCGGTGGGCTATATTGTGACGGCGGCGATCTGCGCACTTGTCATGGCGTCGGCGGCTATCATCATCCCAGAGGCACTCGCCGGTTGAGAGCCTTAGCGCATGTCCCGGCGAAAGCCTGCCCCCGGACTTGATCCGGGGGTGGACACCGGTTCGCCGAAAAGGACATGCGCCAATGAATGAATCGTCGGAAAAATAACCGCAATTTGCGCCGAAACGCCTGTCGGGTTGGCAAGTTGATCGACGGGCGCGGATGGGTGTGACCGTTTGGGAGGGATGACCGGATGGTTGTCGACTATCTCGTGCTGGCCGCGGTGGGCTTCGGGGCGCAGATCGTCGACGGAACGCTGGGCATGGCGTTCGGCGTGATCTCGACGTCGGCGCTGCTGTCGTTCGGTATCGCGCCCGCGCAGGCAAGCGCGATCGTTCACACCGCCGAGATCTTCACCACCGGCGCGTCCGCCGCCTCGCATCTGTGGCATCGCAATGTCGACTGGCGGCTGGTCGCGCGTCTCGGCGGCGCCGGCGTGCTCGGCGCTGTGCTCGGCGCCTGGATCCTCTCCAACGTAGACGCGAGCGCCGCGCGCCCGTACGTGTCCGCCTATCTGGCGATCATCGGCGTCTTCATATTGTACAAGGCGACGCGGCTGGCGCCGCCACGCGACGCGCCCGCGTCGTGGACCGCGCCGGTCGGGCTCGTCGCCGGCTTTCTCGATGCGAGCGGCGGCGGCGGCTGGGGCCCGGTCGCCACCTCGACGCTGGTGGGCTCGGGCCACGCGCCGCGCATGGCCGTCGGCTCCGTCAACACCGCCGAATTCGTGGTGACCACGGCGGCCGCCACCACGTTCTTCGTCGAGCTCGGTGCCGCGCCGATCGGCGAGCTCGCCGCGCTCGTCTTCGGCGGCTTGCTGGCGGCGCCGCTCGGCGGATGGTCGGTGAAGCGCATCCCGCCGCGGCTGCTCATGATCTCGGTCGGCGTGCTGGTGACCTTGCTCGCTGCCTGGCAGCTCGCGCGCACGTTCAAGCTGGTGTGAGAGCGCGTTTTACAACGCGCGCAAATGCCGGATCGGCCGGCCAGGCGTGAGCTCGGCCGCCGCGGCGACGATCGCGTGCGCGTCGATGCCGTAATGCCGGTAGAGGTCGGCGATCGTGCCGGTCTGCCCGAAATGCTCGACGCCGAGCGCGCGCACACGATGGCCGTGCACGGCGCCGAGCCAGGCGAGCGTCGCCGGATGTCCGTCGAGCACCGAGACGATGCCGCAGTGGCTCGGCACGCCGGCGAGCAGCCGCTCGATATGCGAGCGCGCGTGCACGAGGCCGCGCTCGCGCGCGCGCTGCGCCGCGGTCCAGCCGGCATTGAGCCGGTCGGCCGAGGTGACGGCCAAAAGGCCGACGTCGCGGCGATCCTCCGCCATCAGGCCGATCGCTTCGATTGCCTCGGGCGCGACCGCGCCCGTGTAGGCGACGACGACCTGACAGTTGGGGCCGGGCGCGCGCAGCCAGTAGGCGCCGTCGACGATCGCCTGGCGCAGCTCCGCCGTCATCGGGCGGCGCATCTGCTCGATCGGCCGCGTGGAGAGGCGCAGATAGACCGAGCCGCCGGTTTCGTCGCGCAGCCAGTTGCGCTCGGAGGTCTCGTCGCCCTGCTTCTGGATGTAGGCGAGCGCGAACGCGAAGATCACGGCAAGCTCGTCGACGAACGCCGGCTCGAACGCCGCGATCCCATCCTGCGCCACGCCGATCAGCGGCGTCGCGATCGACTGGTGCGCGCCGCCTTCGGGCGCGAGCGTGATGCCGGACGGCGTCGCCACCAGGATGAAGCGCGCGTCCTGATAGCAGGCATAGTTGAGCGCATCGAGGCCGCGCTGGATGAAGGGATCGTAGAGCGTGCCGATCGGCAGCAGCCGCTCGCCATGGATCGCATGGGAGAGGCCGAGTGCGGACAGCAGGATGAAAAGATTGTTTTCCGCGATGCCGAGCTCGATGTGCTGGCCGGTCGGCGAAAAATCCCAGTTGAACGTCGACGGAATGCGCTCGCTCTTGAACGTGTCGGCCATCTTCTCGCGCGCGAAGAGGCCGCGCCGATTGACCCAGGGGCCGAGATTGGTCGAGACCGTGACGTCGGGCGAGGCGGTGACGATGCGCGCGGCGAGATCCGAAGTGGTGCGGCCGATCTCGTTGAGGAGGGCGCCGAAGCCGGTCTGCGTCGACATTTCCGGCGTGATGGTCACCGGCAATTCGGCCGGCACGTCAAATGTCTTTGCACGATCCTGCGACTGAGTGCGGGTCGCAAACGGCACGCGGTCGAGCAAAGCCTGCAGACGCGCAGCTGGGACGTCTAGTCCCTCGAACTTCTCCCACTCGCGGCCCGGCCGGATGTTCATCGCGGCTCGAAAGGTCTCCATCTGCGCCGGCGTCATCAGGCCGGCGTGGTTGTCCTTGTGTCCCGCGAAGGGGAGCCCGAAGCCCTTGATGGTGTAGCAGATGAAGCAGATCGGCCGGTCGTGGTCGACCTTGCCGAAGGCATCGAGCAATGTCGGGAGATCGTGACCCGCCAGATTGGTCATCAGCCGCGCCAGCTCGTCGTCGCTGCGCGCCTCGATCAGCCGCGTCACCGCGCCCTGGTCGCCGATGTCGTCGAGGAGGCGCTTGCGCCACGCCGCGCCGCCTTGAAACACGAGCGCCGAGTAGAGCTGGTTCGAACAGGTGTCGATCCATTCGCGCAGCCGCGCGCCGCCCGGCTCCTGGAATGCGGCCTGCAGGAGCGAGCCGTATTTCAGGATCACCACGTCCCAGCCGAAGGCGCGGAAGAGCGCCTCGTAGCGCTCCCACAGGCCCTCGCGCACGACTGCGTCGAGGCTCTGGCGGTTGTAGTCGATGATCCACCAGCAATTGCGCAGGCCCTGCTTCCAGCCCTCCAGCAGCGACTCGAAGATGTTGCCTTCGTCGAGCTCGGCGTCGCCGACGAGCGCCACCATGCGGCCTTCCGGCTGCTCGTTCGCCCAGCCGTGCGCGCGCACGTAGTCCTGCACCAGCGAGGAGAACAGCGTCTGCGCCACGCCGAGGCCGACCGACCCGGTCGAGAAATCGACGTCGTCGGTGTCCTTGGTGCGCGACGGATAGCTCTGCGCGCCCTTGTAGCCGCGGAAGGCCTCGAGCTTCTCGCGCGTCTGGCCGCCGAGCAGATACTGGATGGCGTGGAAGATCGGGCTCGCATGCGGCTTCACCGCGACGCGGTCCTGCGGCCGCAGCACGTGGAAATAGAGCGCCGTCATGATGGTGGCGAGCGAGGCCGACGATGCCTGATGCCCGCCGACCTTCAGGCCGTCGGTATTCTCGCGCACGTGGTTGGCGTGATGGATGGTCCAAGCCGCGAGCCACAGCACCTTGCGCTCGAGCGCGGTCAGCAGCGCGGGCTCGTCTGTGGTCGAGGTCGGTGTTGGTTTGCGAGTCACGGTCTCTGATCGTAGCCCGGATGGAGCGATAGCGAAATCCGGGATCAGCGGCGCCGCTCGCCCCGCATTCCGCTCCGCTCCATGCGGGCTACAGGATTACGGCGCGGCCAGCACCTGCCGGCACGCCGGCGGGAGCTGCTTCATGAGCAGCGGCGGCCTCGGCTTGGGCGGGAACGGCGAAGGCCTCGGGTGGATCACCGACTCCTGGAACCACCAGTCCAGCTCCTTGCCGCAGCCGTCGCCGTTGGGCGGCACCGGATCCTGCGGCTTGCACTCGGGGCTGCCCGCCGGACAGAAGAGCCGGACGTGGAAGTGGTAGTCGTGCCCCCAGTAGGGCCGGATCTTGTGCAGCCAGTCGCGATCGGCGTCGGTATCGCGGCACAAAGCCTTCTTGATCGCGGCGTTGACGAAGATGCGCTGGACATGTGGGTCTTTGGCCGCGGTCTTGATGACCGCCGCGTGCGCCGGCGTCCACATCTTCGGATCGACGTCGAGCCGGTCGGCCGCCACCGCCATGGTGGCGGACATTTCCTCGCGCTCCTCGCGCGTGAGTTCGCGTTTGGGCATGGGCGTGAGCCAGATGTCGGCGTCGAGCCCGAGCTGATGGCTGGCGTGGCCGGTGAGCATCGGGCCGCCGCGGGGCTGCGACATGTCACCCACGAGCAGGCCGGGCCAGCCGAGTTTCGCGGCCTTGGTCGATAGCTGTTCGAGAAACTTGATGAGCGTGGGATGGCCCCAGTTGCGGTTGCGCGAGAGGCGCATCACCTGCCAGGTCGGGCCGTTGATCGACAGCTCGGCGCCGCCCGCGAGGCAGCCGTTGTTGTAAAATCCGACCACGCGCCCCGCCTCCTTGCTGGGCCGCGTGCGCCGTCCGAACAATTCCTTGGCGGGTGTCTTCGGATCGTCCGGATGGGCGAGCGGGGGCAGGGGCTGCGGATTGAGCGTGCCCTTGTCCTGGGCGGCCGCGGGAGCGGCGGCGAGACCGAGAAGCAAGAGCGAGGCGGCGAGGCTTTTCATCGACATTGGGTTTTCTTTAACCGATCGGGTCATGCGGGCGAATAGGAATAGTGAATGGGCGGTCACTTATCCCGGTATTGCCTGCGGGTCGTTCGCCATTCTCTATTTACAGAATCGCGGTAAATTGACGACCATCAGATTGCCGAGCCCAAGGGGGGCTTGCCATGAAACGATTCGCAGCCGCGGCCGCTTCGGCCGCCGTCGGGCTGGCGCTGTGCGCATCGCCGGCCGCCGCCGAACTGGTGATCGCCATCGACAAATCGGCGCAGCGCATGTCGGTTCGGGTCGGCGGCGCGCAGCAACACAGCTGGGCGGTCTCCACCGGGCTCGGCGGCGGTCCGCCGGCCGGCACCTATCGCCCGCAGCGGCTCGAGCGCAAATGGTTCTCGCGCAAGTTCGGCATGTCGCCGATGCCGTACTCGATCTTCTTCCACGAAGGCTATGCGATCCACGGCACGATCTATGTCTCGCGGCTCGGGCATCGCGCTTCGCATGGCTGCGTGCGGCTGCATCCCTCGAACGCCGCGACCTTGTTCTCGCTGGTGAACAGGGAAGGCGTGGGCAATACCAGGATCGTCATCGAGCGTTAGCTCACAGGTCCCTTCTGTCGCACTCCTCGCCGCACGCGGAACCCGCGACTTTGCGGCTGCGTTGACCCATCGGGGCTGCGACAAGAGGAGGACAACGATGGCGGCGCAGTCGGCGGTCGACAAGCGTGAGACGGCCACGTTGATTGCCAGCGACAAAGTGGAAGGCACGCCGGTCCGTCGTTCGAATGGCGACAAGGTCGGCACCATCGAGCGGGTGATGATCGACAAGCTCACCGGCAAGGTCGCCTACGCGGTGATGAGCTTCGGCGGGTTCATGGGCATTGGCGAGGACTACTACCCGTTGCCCTGGTCGCTCTTGACCTACAATCCGCGCCTCGACGCCTACGAGGTCAACATCACCGCGCAGCAGCTCAAGGGCGCGCCCAAATATTCCAGGCATGAGAGCTGGGATTGGGCGAGCCGCGAGCGCGGCAAGGCGATCCACGATTACTACAAGGTCCGGCCCTATTGGGGCTCGTGATCCGCTCCGAGCGGAATCGACGGAACGCCCCGCGTCCAGCGCGGGGCGTTTTTCGTTGCGGGCGGCCCTTGCACCTTCGTGCCGCCGCGGATGGAATGCCTATGCGAAAACGCGATCGAGCAAGGGAGGGAGCGAAATGGCCACCTACATGGAGAAGAACGATTTCCAGAAGTCGCGGGCGTTCTCCCCCGCCGTGATCACGTCGGGCGGGCAGATCGTGTGGCTCGCGGGCCAGACCGCGTCGCGCGACGACCAGGGCAAGGACCTGACGGGCAACTTCGAGGGGCAGGCGCACCAGCTATTTCGTCTGATGGATCAGACGCTCAAGCGCGCCGGCGGCAGCCTTGCGAATCTCGTCACCATGACGGTGTTCATCAACGACCCGCGCCACGGCGACGCCTTTGTGGCGCTGCGCGGCGGCTACTTCCCGGACGGCAATTTCCCCGCGAGCGCGATGATCACGGTCTCGCACTTCGCGCGCCCGGGCTGCCTGATCGAGATCCAGGGCGTGGCGGTGATCGGGGGCTGAACCTTCGCTGGACTTGGCGGTGCGAATCAGGCGGCCTGATGCCTCGCATGGGGGTGGCATCATGAGCCTGATCGCAACCTGCTCGCACTGCGCCGCGGTCCATCCGACCCGGCGCGCCATCATTACCGCGCTGGCCGCGACGGTTGTTTTGCCACTCGCGGCTCCGCTGGCAACCGCCGCTACCGCCGAAGACGAGCGCTTGATGCGCATGGCGATCGCGGAAGCCCGGCGGGGCGACTTTCCGTTCGGCGCCGTCATCGTGCGCGACGGCCGTGTGCTCGCCCGCGGCCACAATCTCGGACGCACGACCGACGACCCGACCGCCCACGGCGAGATCGTCACCATCCGCCGCGCCCTGGCGCGGCGCGGAAGCAAAGCGCTGCGCGGCGCGACGCTCTACACCTCGGGAGAGCCGTGCGCGATGTGCATGGGCGCGATCCTGTGGTGCCGCTTCGGGCGGCTGGTCTTCGCGGCCTCGGTCGAGCAGCTCGCGACTAAAATCGACCAGATCATGGTGTCGAGCGCCGACCTCGCGGCCAAGACCGCGTTCGCGCCGATCGCCATCACGGGCGGCGTGCTGGCCGACGAGGCGATGGCGCTGTTCGCGAAGTAGCTGGAGGCGCCGATGCTGATCTTGCGCGCCGCAAAGATCGCGATGGTGGCTGCCATCGCCGCCTTCGCCACCGTAGTGGCGTTCGGCAACATCACGGACTACGACACCAATTTCGTCTTTGTCCAGCACGTGCTGTCGATGGACACGGTGTTTCCGCGCTCCACCATCACTTGGCGGGCGCTCGCCAATCCGATGCTGCACCACGTCGCCTATGCGATCATCATTGCGGCGGAGGCCCTGATGGCCGTGCTGTGCTGGATCGGCGCCGCCCGGCTATTGCAGCAGCTGCGCGCGCCGGCGGGCGCGTTCAACCGCGCCAAGGCGTTCTCGGTCGCCGGACTGACGCTCGGCTTTCTCGTCTGGCAATTCGGATTCATGACGGTCGGCGGCGAGTGGTTCGGCATGTGGATGTCGTCGCAATGGAACGGCGTGCCGAGCGCGTTCCGCTTCGTCATGGTCATCATCGCGGTGCTGATCTTCGTGGCGGTGCCGGACGGTGAGCTTGATCGTCAATCGTAGGGTGGGAAAAGGCGCATTGTTCGGTCTATCCGCG
>WNFC01015552.1_pt1 | contig 24002 bp, 20 predicted proteins | sample 5400541 | NCBI WGS metagenome assembly WNFC01 (sample SAMN13153342, study PRJNA577476) | soil metagenome | isolation source: 120 cm saprolite under Douglas fir tree site 2 hole 2 replicate 1 | place: USA:California | collected 2015-04-18
TCCACCGGCGGCCGCGCTTGCGCCCGCGGCCACGAGCCCGGCCGTGCCCCCTTCCACCGCGACACCTTCGGCGATCGCGTCCGAGGAGCCGAGCCCGGCCGCCTCGCAGCCGACGGAGCCCTACGACATGGCCCACGCCCGCGTCCAGGAGGATCGTGGCGGGGCCATGGGTCTGGCCGCCCGCGTCACCGTGCCCGCGGAGCTGCAGCACTACAGCGATCGACGCCGCTTCCTCGCCATCCAGATGGCCGACACGCGGCAGGAGCAGCTCGAGCTGCCGCAGGACGACGGCGACCTGGCGGCGATGCTGCGGGCGGGAAAGCTGGTCGAGCTCCCGCCGCTCGGCGAGGACTACATCCTCTACGACATCGGGCTCGATGCCTCGGACAACCCGATGGCGGCCTACGATCCCGACGCGCACAAGGACGTGCCGCTCTTCGTTTCCGCGGCCGACCTCGACGCGGAGAGAGCGTCCCTGGCCGACCTCGCGAAGGAGTCGCCCAGCCGGCGCATGCGCGCCAGCGCCGAGACGCGGCTCAAGACCCTCGCGTCCTATTACGACGACCCGAGCAAGCGCGAGGCCCTCCTGAAGAAAGGCGCGGACCTCACCGCCCTGGCCGCGAACTTCGGCGGTCGTAGCTACGACCTCAAGGACCCAGCCCAGAGCGCGCAATTCGATACAGCCCTCCTCAGCCTCATCAGGCCGGGCGCCCGCGACCTCATCCTCGAGATCGCGCGGGAGTACCACCAGCGCTTCGACCGTCTGCTGCCCATCTCGTCCCTCGTGCGCACGGAGCGATACCAGCGGCGCCTGGGCCGCGTCAACGCCAACGCCACGAAAGTGGAGTTCCCGCCGCACACCACCGGTTGCGCCTTCGACATCTCCTACCGGTACATGGCGGCGGACGAGCAGCAGTTCCTCATGGACCGGATCGCGCAGCTCGAGAGGGACGGCAAAGTCGAGTCCCTCAAGGAGCGGCGCAACCACATCCACGTCTTCGTCTTCCCGGACGGGCAGCGCCCCCCGGACTCGCTGGTGGCGCAGTTCCTGGACGAGGTCGACGCGTCGCATGGGATCGTGAGGGACGCGAGCGGGGCGATCGTGAAGCCGGCGCGCCGCGGAGCAAGAGGGGCCCGGGCCCGCTGAACCCCTGAAGACAGACCGACCTGGCCACAACCTCTAATCTGTTAACCGCGTCGATCGATCTTTTGCTGGTGTGCTAGTGTGCCTCCTTCGCGGAGGCACTCATGTTCATCGCTCTGGCTTCTTTCCTCCTCGCCGCGCCCACCCCGCCCGTCCCGCCGCCGGACCTGCCCCCCGCGGTCTATCGCGACCGCCGCGAGCGCGTGATGCACGAGCTGGACGGCTGCGTGGCCGTCCTCGCCGCGCGCGGGGAGATGAGCGGCGTGACCGAGGACTATCGCCAGGACGGCAACTTCCTGTGGCTGACCGGTATCAACGAGGGCGAGGCCTGGGTCCTGCTGGCGCCCAAAGCGAAGTTCGACCGCACCGTGCTCTTCCTCCGGCCACGCGATCCCGAGCGCGAGCGGTGGACGGGACCGCGCGAGCCTCTCTCACCCGCCCTCCTCGAACGCTACGGGGTCGACCGCGTCCTGCGCGGCCGCCCCGATCGCGCCGCGGTGGCGGCGGCGATGGGAACGGACTGCGTGGCCGTCATCGCGCCCGTGGACGACGTCAAGGACGAAAGGCCCGATGCCGTCCTCAGCAAGCAGGTCGCGGGAGCCCTGGGCCTCAAGGTCGTCTACAAGCGCGACCTCCTCGCCCGGCTGCGCGCGGCCCACGAGCCGCCGGAGCTGGCCCTGCTGGAGCGCGCCATCGAGATCACGCGCGCGGGCCACGAGGCGGCGGCGCGCGCCACCGTGGCCGGCGTGACCGAACGCGACGTCCAGACGAAGATCGAGTACGCCTTCTTCTCGAACGGAGCCACTGGCCTCAGCTACTCCTCCATCGTCGGCAGCGGGCCCAACGGGGCCGTCCTGCACTGGGACCACAACGACCGCCCGCTGAGGGCGGGCGACCTCGTCGTGATCGACGCCGCCGCCGAGTACGGCCGCTACGCCTCCGACATCACGCGCACGTACCCGGTCAGCGGCAAGTTCACGGACGAGCAGGCCCGCGTGTACCGCGCGGTGTACCAGGCCCAGGAGGACATCTTCGCCGCCATCAAGCCCGGCGTGAGCATGGCCGACCTGCAGAAGGTCGCGGAGGCGTCCCTCAAGCGGGCCGGGTATCTCGAGGCCTTCATCCACGGGTTCGGGCACTTCGTCGGCCTCGACGTGCACGACGCGGGGCGTTACGACCTCCCGTTGCCCGTGGGCGCGATCTTCACCGTCGAGCCCGGCGTGTACCTGCCCGACCGCGGCTTCGGCGTGCGCATCGAGGACGAGGTCATGGTGACCGAGACCGGGTACCGCCATCTGTCTTCCCGGATCCCGCGCAAGCTCGAGGACGTCGAGGCCTGGGTGGCGGCGGCGCGGCGCTGAGCGGTCGCATACACTGAGCGCATGAGCCCATCGTCCCGGCGCGGACCTTCCGCCCTGCCCCGCAAAGGCGTGCCGCGGACCGCCGGCGGCAAGAAGATGGGCCCCGAGGTCCTGGCCCACGCGGGGCGACAGGCCGTGGAAGGCGTGCGCGAGCGGACCGAGATCGGGCACCGCGAGGCGGGACGCGTGCGCGGCGCGCGCCGCGCCGCCGCCGAGCGCCCCATCGACGACGCGATCCGCGACCCGTACCTCACGCCGGTCACCGAGGACGAGAAGCTGCTGACCCTCTCCCAGGGCGTCGCGCGGCCGGACGACTTCACGCGCACGGACACCTGGCGGCTCATGCGCATCACGGGCGAGTTCATCGAAGGCTTCGACCGCCTGGCCGGCGTGACCAAGGCGGTGACCGTCTTCGGCTCCGCGCGCGTCGGGCCGAGCGATCCCTGGTACGGCGTCGCCCAGGAGGTGTCCCGCCTCCTGGCCAAGGAAGGATTCGCCATCATCACGGGCGCGGGCCCCGGGATCATGGAAGCGGCCAACCGCGGCGCGCGCGAAGGGGGCGGCCGCTCCATCGGGTGCAACATCGAGCTGCCCTTCGAGCAGCACGCGAATCCCTACGTCGACACCCTCATCAACTTCCGCTACTTCCTCGTGCGGAAGATGATGTTCATCAAGTACTCGACCGCCTTCCTGATCTTCCCCGGCGGCTTCGGCACCCTCGACGAGCTGTTCGAGGCCCTCACCCTCATCCAGACGGGCAAGATCTATCAGTTCCCCGTCGTCCTCTTCGGACGGTATTACTGGGCGGGGCTGGTCCGCTGGCTGCAGGCGCGCGCCCTGCGCGAGGGGAAGATCGCGGCCACCGACATCGACCTCATGATGATGACGGACGATCCGGCGCAGGCGGTCAAGGTGGTGTTGGAGGCCTACGCCGCCCAGACCCGGCTGGCCCGCGAGCGCGCGGAGCGGGAGCGCGAGGCGGATACGCCCCGGCCGTTCGCCGCCCCCGAGAAGGCGCCCCGTCCCGCCCGCTCCGCGCGGAGACGCTCCTGAATCACGACGGCGCCCGGTCCGGCGTCGACCTGGCCGCTCTGGCCGTGGAGGCCATGCGCGAGCGGGGGCTGGAGCCCGACTTCCCACCGGAGGCGGTACGGCAGGCGGAGGCGCTGATCGACCCCGCGCGGCGGGCGGGGGAAGGGGTGCGCGACCTGACCGCGGCCGCCTGGTGCTCGATCGACAACGACGACACGCGCGACTTCGATCAGCTCACGCTGAGCGAGGACCTGGGCGCGGCGGGGACGCGCGTCCTGGTGGCGGTGGCCGACGTCGATGCCGCGGTCGCGCGCGACACGCCCATGGACGCGCACGCCCGGCTCAACACGACCTCCGTGTACACCGCCGCCCGCACCTTCCCCATGCTCCCGGAGCGGCTCTGCGCCGACCTCACTTCGCTGGTCGAGGGCGAGGACCGCCTGAGCGTGGTGGTGGCCTTCGAGGTGGATGTCGAGGGAAGGATCGGCGGCACCGATCTCTTCGAGTCACGCGTGCGCAACCAAGCGCGCCTGGTCTACGAGACGGTCGCGGCCTGGCTGGAGGGCACCGGGCCCGCCCCGCCGGAGGTGTCGGCCTCGCCGGAGCTGGCCGATCAGCTCCGCCGGCAGGACGAGGTGGCGCGCCGGCTGCGCGCGCGCCGGCACGAGCGCGGCGCCCTGCCCCTGGAGACGATCGAGGCGCGGCCGATCCTGCGCGACGGGCGCGTGGTCGAGCTGCGCCCGCAGGAGAAGGACCGCGCGCGGCAGCTCATCGAGGACTTCATGATCGCGGCCAACGAGGCGACCGCGCGCTTCCTGCAGGACCACGGGGTGCCGAGCCTGCGGCGTGTCGTGCGCTCGCCCGAGCGCTGGGACCGCCTGGAGGCGCTCGCGGCGAGCAAGGGTGTCACCCTTCCCGCGGAGCCGGACGCGACGGCCCTGGCCGAGTTCCTGCGCCGCATGCGCGCGGCCGACCCCCTGCGCTTCCCGGACCTCTCCCTGGCCGTGGTCAAGCTGCTGGGGGCCGGCGAGTACGTCGTGCACGAGCCGGGCACGGAAGGCGCGGGACACTTCGGTCTCGCCGTCCGCGACTACACGCATTCCACCGCGCCCAACCGGCGCTACCCGGACCTCGTCACCCAGCGGCTGGTGAAGGCACTGCTGGCCGGCGCGCCGCCGCCCTACGCGCGCGCGGAGCTGGAGGAGCTGGCCCGCCACTGCACGCGGCAGGAGGACGCCGCCAACCGCGTGGAGCGGCAGGTCAAGAAGGCGGCCAGCGCGCTCCTGCTCTCGGACCGCATCGGCGAGAGCTTCGACGCGCTGGTGACGGGCGCTTCCGCCAAGGCGACCTGGGTCCGCACGCTGCGGCCGCCGGTGGACGGCCGCGTCGTGGCCGGCGAGCCCGGCCTCGACGTCGGCGACGCGGTACGCGTGCGCCTGGTCCGCGCCGACCCCGAGCGCGGCGAGATCGACTTCGCGCGGGACGACGGGCCCCCACAAGAGGAGACCACGTGAGCCAGACCGGATCGCAATCGTTCACCAACCACGCCCGCACCGTGCCCGGCTTCCACTACGGGGTGCTGGGCGCGTTCGCGCTGAACCTGGCCTGGTCGCTCCTACGCCTCTATCGCGCCCCGGGGATGGACGGGCTCATGGGCGTGATCGTCGCCCTCGCCCTGCTCGGTCTGTGCTTCTATGTCCGCCTGTTCCCGCTGCGCGTCCAGGATCGGGTCATCCGCCTCGAGATGAGCCTGCGCCTGGCCTCCGTCCTGCCCCCAGACCTGCGCGCGCGCACCTCCGCCCTCCGCCCCGGCCAGCTCGTCGCCCTCCGCTTCGCGAGCGATGCGGAGCTGCCCGAACTAGTGCGGCAGGTCCTCGACGAGAACCTCACCGACCGCCGGGAGATCAAAAGGCGCATCCGCGAGTGGCAGGCCGACCACCTTCGCGCCTGAGTCACCCCACGAGATCGAGCCGCACGCCCGCGCCGGCCGCGGTCGCCTTCTCGTAGGCGAGGACGGCGGCGGCCACGTCCTCCAGGGCCGTGCCCGTGCTGTCGAAGATGAAGACTTCGTCGGGCGACCGGCGCCCCGGACGCCGGCCGGCCACGACGTCGGCCAGCTCCGCGTGCACGTCACCCTCCTTCATGGCCCCCGCGGCGATCGCATGATGAAGGTCGCCCATCACCGCGCACTGGGCGAGCACGTCCACCACCACGCGCGCGCTTGCCATCAGGGCCGGATCGACCTCCTGCTTGCCCGGGCTGTCCGCCCCTACCGCGGCCAGGAATGCACCAGGGGCGAGGTCGCCGGGCCCGAGCAGGGCCCGTGGCGACGGCGTGCCGGTGACCACGGCGTCCGCACGCCTCGCCGCCAGGCCGGCCTCGGGAACGATTTCGACGGCGAGTCCGCTCCGCTGCACATCCGCCGTGAAGGCGTCGAGCCGCCCGCGGTCGCAGTCGACGGCCAGCACGCGGCGCAGCGAAGGACGCACGTGCGCGAGCGCGCGCACGTGCCGCAGACCCTGGCGGCCGCAGCCGATGACGGCCAGCACCTCCGCGTCCGGACGGCACAGGTGCCGCGCGGCCACCGCGCTGGCGGCGGCGGTGCGCAAGGCCGTGATCTCCGTGGAGTCCATCACCGCCAGCGGATACCCGGTCTCCGTCTCGCACAGCACGACCAGGCCCTGGATGGTGGGCCGGCGGTGGCGATCGGGATTGGAAGGGAAGTTCGCGTTGACCTTCGCCGCGAACCACCCCGGCCGGCCCTTCAGCCCCGCAGCCTTCACGTGGAAGCCGCCGTCGGCCGCGGGGACGGACAGGACGGCGGCGGGCAGCGTGGTCCCCTCGGCTTCCCGCCGGAAGGCCTCCTCGACGACGCGGATGCACTCCTCGATCGTCACCAGACGCGCGACGTCCTCGCGCGACAGCAGCAGCGTGATCTGTCCCGCGGTCAGCCCAGCCTCCCGGGGCCGAGCAGGAGCCCGAGGAGGCCGGCGGCGGCGATCACGAGCGGCTCGGGGACGCGCCAGCGCATCAGCACGAGCAGCGCCGCCAGGGCCAGCCCCGCCGTCGGCAGGTCGACGATCGCCCGGCGCGCCAGCACGAAGGCCGCTCCCCCGATGGCGCCCGTGGCCGCGGCCGTCACCCCGTCCACGAAGGCCCGCAGCGTGGGACGGTCGACGTGCCGCCGGAACATCGGCGCCGGAAGCACGACGAAGAGGAACACGGGGAGGAACACGCCCGCCGCCGCCGCCACCATGCCTCCGAAGCCGCGCACGAGGTAGCCGATGAACGCCACCGTGATCACCACCGGACCCGGGGTGATCATGGCCACCGCCACCGCGTCCAGGAACTGCTGATCCGTGAGCCACTGGTGCTCGCGGACCACGCCGCCGTACAGGAAGGGCACGATGGCGAGGCCGCTGCCGAACACGAACGCGCCCGCCTTGGCGAAGAAAAGGAAGAGCTGGAGCAGGGAGGTGGAAGAGGCGGCGGCGGTGGCCGCCGCGGGCAGCGCGGAGGCCAGCGGAATCGCAAGGGCGGCGCGCTTGCCGGCGCGGGCGGCCATCGGCGAGACCACCATTGCCACCAGGCCGGCGGTCAGGAACAGCCACACGATCTCGCGCTCCGTATAGGCGGTCGCCACCGCCAACGTGACCGCGATCGACCAGCGGACGCCGTCGCGGCCGAGGGTGAGCCGGGCCAGGCGCCAGGCCGAGCGCGCGATGACGGCGATGACGGCGGCGCCGATGCCGTAGAAGGCCGCGCGCATCCAGGGCAGGCCCCCGAAGCGGACGTACGCGGCGGAGAGGGCCCAGACGATCAGGAACGACGGGAGGATGAACGCGACCGCCACCACGCTCGCACCGGTGAGACCCGAGTGCGTGAAGCCGAGGTACATGGCGAGCTGCGCGGCCAGGGGACCGGGGGCGAGCTGGGCGAGGGCCAGGCCGTCCAGGTAGTCCTTGGGCGACGTCCAGCCCCGCTCCTCGACGAGCGTGCGCTGCATGTCTCCGGCCAGGGCGATGGGACCGCCGAACCCCGTCGCGCCCAGCCGGAGGAAATACAGCGCGAACGCGCGCAGCGGGGGCCGCGCGCTCACGAGGCGGGGTTCATCCCCGCCGGCGCTTCCGCGGGCCGGCGCTTCGTCCACCGGTCGCCCCCTTCCCGGACACGAACGAGGCATGGAGGTCGTCGAAGAGGACGCCGCCGCGCGCGAGGCGCTTGCCGTCGTCCGCCTCCACGGCATAGAGCCCGGCCAGGAGCTGGCCCACGCCGGCCGCCTCCGGCCGCCCGTACTTTCCGTCCTTGAGATCGAGGTCGTGGACGATCTCCGCCACCTGTCCGAGCGCCCGATCGCGTCGGCCGAGCCGGCCGAGCACGGTCTCGAAGGTGCAACGGTCGCCCTCGTGGGTGAACGTCCCTCCCACCATGTCGAAGCCGATCTCGGTCGGACGTGGCTGCTCGCGGGCGGGGTCGATGAAGCGGAAGCGGGCGCGCGCGTCGATGAAGCGGCGCACCAGCCAGGCCGTAGCGATGCGGTCGACGTGGACGTCCCGGCGCGTCACCCACACCTTTCCCACGAGGTCGCGCACGCCCCTCCCCGGCCCGGTGCCGGAATCGCGTCCGGCCCTCTTCTCCAGCGCGGTCAGCATGGCTTGGGCCTCCTTGCGGGCGGGCGCGTCGAAGAAGTCGATCGCGCGGATCTCCGCCCAGCGTTTCTTCAGGCGCTCCAGGCTCTCGTCCGTGCCGCCCTCGAGCGCACGTCGCGCCTCCGCCACCCAGGCGCGATAGTCCGCCGCGCGTTCCTCCTGGAATCGCCGCTCCAGCGCGCCCTCCTCGACCCCCGACACGAACGCGGCCCCGCACACGAAGGCCTCTCCCCCGCCCGCTTCCGCCTCCTGCGCGATCCATTGGAGGTCTTCCAGGCACTCCGGCCGGGAGGGGAGGACGTACACGGAGTTCTTCAGGGCGAGGGCCCCGAACGCGGGCCAGGCGCTGGCGCACCTTCGCGCGGAGGTAGAGGGGCTTGGGCGGCAATTGATGGACGAGCAGGTACCAGCGGCCGGGGGACGGGCTCACCCAGATGCGTATATCACAACTGCGAGGCCATCTGTCAACTGCTCTATAGAATGAAACTCAGGGCATCTCCCCGGACAGGATCCGGGCCAGAACGCCCGCGTCGATGTTCCCACCCGAGATCACGCAGACCGTCTTCCCCCGGCCCGCCCGCCCGGAGAGCGCCGCCGCCACCGGAGCCGCGCCCGCGCCTTCGCTCACGACGTGCGCGCGCTCGGCCAGGAGGCGCACGGCCGCGGCCACGTCGGCGAGGGAGCTGGAAAGCGCGCCGTCGAGCAGGCGGCTGGCCAGGGGCCACATCTCCGCGAGGACGCTCTTGGCCCCGATGCCGTCCACGAAGCTGGCGGTATAGGAGGTGGGAACGGGCCGGCCCGCGGCCAGGGCCGCGGAGAGCGGCGCCGCCGTGTCCACTTCGCAGGCGATCACGCGCGCGCGCGCGCCGCTGCCCCGGAGGGCGGCGGCGATGCCGCAGGAGAGCCCGCCGCCGCCGTAGGGCACGAGCACGGTCTCCACGTCCGGAAGGTCCTCAAGGATCTCGAGCCCGATGGTGCCGTTGCCGGCCATGACCGCGCGGTCGGAGACGGGATGGATGAACAGTCCTTCGCGGCCCGGCTGCCCGTGTTCGACGAGGACCTGCCACCACCGATCGAAGGGCACCTTCTCCACGCGCGCCCCCAGGCGCGCCAGCGCGGACAGCTTCGCCTCGGGTGCGTGGTCGGGGACGATGGCGGTGGCGGCCACGCCGAGGCGGCGCGCGGACCAGGCCACTCCCTGGGCCATGTTGCCGGCGCTGGCCGTGTAGACGCCGTCGCGCAGGCCCTCGGGTCCGGCCAGGGCCATGGCGTTGGTCGCGCCGCGGAGCTTGAACGACCCGATGGGCTGCAGGTTCTCCAGCTTGAGATGGATCTCGGCGGGCGCGCCCTCCACGGCCAGGCGGACGAGGGGCGTGCGCAGCACGAGCCCGGCCAGGCGCTCGCGCGCCGCGCGCACCTCGGCGAGGGTCGGCGCGTCAACCGGAGGCATCGCGGCCGCCTCCCAGCTCGACCCAGGTCCCCGCCCCCGCCGCCCGCGCGCGGGCGTGGATGTGATGGGCGGAGGCGACGTCCTCGACGGCCAGGCCGAGGGACTTGAACACCGTGATCTCCGTATCCGTGCGCCGACCGACCGCCTTCCCGATGAGCACTTCGCCGAGCTCGCCCTGGACGTGGTCGTCGCCGATGGCCCCCTCCGCGCGCGGGATGAGGAGGTCGCCCGCTTCGTTGGCCGCGGATTCGCGGCGATCCACGAAGACGCGGGCCGCGGCCACCGCCGCCGAATCCAGCTCGCGGGAGGTGCGCACGCTGGCCGCCGCAGGGGACGCACGAGCGCGACCGCGTCCAGGTGCGTGGCCGCCTGGACGCCGCTGCCCAGGAGCGCGAGCACGCTCGCTTCCGGGCGAGCCAGGGCGCGCGTGGCCACGCCGGAGACCGCGGCCGTGCGAATGGCGGTGATGGAGCTGGCGTCCATGACGGCAAGGAGCCGGCCGCGCTCCGTTTCGAACAGCAGCACCGCCCCCTGGTGCGAGTCGTATTCCGTGCCGTGATTGCCGGGGAAGACGGTGATGACCTTGATCCCGATCGCCGCCGGCGAGGAGAGGTGGGCGGGCATGGCCGCGAACGCCGCCTGCCCCCCCGGCAGCATCAGCACCTGGCGCAGCGGGAGCTGCGCCTCGCCGCGGGCCAGGGCGGACAGCGCGGCCTCCATGACGTCGAGGCACTCCGCCATGGGCAGCAGGCGGCGCACTTCGGCCTGGTTGACGATCAGGACCTGCATCGGGTCTCCACAGCAGCGGCATCTTTCAGCGTAGGCAGGCGCGCTGTCAACGCGGTGTAGAGTCCGGGCATGGCCGAACGCGCGGACGTCGTCGTGGTGGGGCTGGGGGCGATGGGCAGCGCGGTCGCGCGCGCCCTCGCCCGGCGCGGCCAGCGCGTGGTGGGCCTCGACCGCTTCTCGCCTCCCCACTCCCTGGGCTCCAGCCACGGCCGGTCGCGCATCATCCGCGAGGCCTATTTCGAGCACCCGGCCTACGTGCCCCTCGTGCAGCGCGCCTACGAGCTGTGGGCGGCGCTTTCGGAGGAGGCCGGCCGGCCCCTCTGGCGGCTCACCGGCGGCCTCATGGCCGGACCCCCCGACGGCGTGCTCGTGCGCGGGGCGCGCCGCAGCGGCGAGGTACACGGCCTTCCCTACGAGGACCTCTCCGCGGCGGAGATCGCTCGGCGGTTTCCCGCGTTCGCGCCCGAGCCGGGCATGGTCGGCGTGCTCGAGCCGCGCGCCGGTGTCCTGTTCCCCGAAGCCTGCATCGAGGCGGCCTTGAAGAGCGCCGCCCGCGCCGGCGCCGAGCTGCACGCTGATGACGAAGTCCAGGCCTGGCGCGCCGACGGCGGCGGCGTGGAGGTCCGCAGCGACAGGGGCTCCTGGTCCGCCGGCCGTCTCGTGATCGCGGCCGGGGCCTGGACCTCCCGGTTGCTCCCCGATCTGCCCCTCACCGTCGCGCGCCAGGTCCTTCACTGGTTCGAACCCCTGCGCGACGCCGCCGTGTTCGCGCCCGCGGCCTGCCCGATCTCGCTCTGGGAAGTCGAGCACGGCCGCATCTTCTACGCGTTCCCCGATCTCGGCGACGGGGTGAAGGCGGCGATCCATCACGAAGGCGAGACGACCGACGCCGAGCATGTGCGCCGCGACGTCACCGCGGACGACGAGGCGGCGGTGCGACCCTTGGTGGCACGGCTTCTTCCCGCGGCGGCGGGGCGCCTGCGCGAGTCATGTGTCTGCCTCTACACGAACACGCCCGATCACGACTTCGTCATCGACCGTCATCCCGAGCACGAGCAGGTCTTCATCGTGAGCCCGTGCTCCGGCCACGGCTTCAAGTTCTCGCCCGTGATCGGCGAGATCGTCGCCGACCTCGTGACCAGGGGCGCTTCGCGTTTCGACCTGACGCCCTTCTCGCTCGAACGATTTCGCTGAGCAGCCCGCTTGCGCACGGGACCGGGGTCCGTTAGCGTGACGGCCTTCCACGAGGGAGACATGAAGGGCAACGCCCCCACGCTCGCGCGTGGGGTCCTGGTGATGGCCGCGATCCTGGGCGTCACCGCGGCCGCCGTCCTGGCCGACGCCCTGCGGACGGGCGTTCCCTTCTCGCGGCTGACGGCCTTCGACCCAAACGAGGCGCGGAACCTCATCAACGCCTTCAGCCGCGCCGGCAACCAGCTGGTGGCGGTGGTGTTCACGACCGTCTCCATCGCCGTCCCCCTCACCGCGAACATGTATTCGCTGAAGTTCCTCGAGTTCTTCCTGAAGGACCGCGTGAACTCGGGGATGCTCCTCTTGGCGGCGACGGTGGCGCTCAACACGATCCTGGTCCAGTACGCCACCAAGGACGACTTCGTCCCCATGCTCGCCCTCAACGTCCATTTCGCGCTGCTCTCGCTGGCCTTCATCCTCCTCTTCCCCTACCTCTACTACCTGTTCCGTTTCCTGCATCCCAACACCCTCCTCGAACGCCTGGCCAGCGAGTGCACCCACCACCTCGACCTGGTCGCGCGGCGGCCCCGCGACCTCCCGGAGCACCGCCGTCACGTGTCGGAGAGCTTCGAGCACATCGCCAACATCGCCGTGCGCTCCGTGGACCGCCTCGATCGCAACACCGCCATCGAGTCCGTCCACATGCTCGAGACCCTGGCCGGGCGCTATCAGGCGGTCAAGCCCCGCCTGCCCGCGGCCTGGTTCGAGGCCGAGAAGGAGCTGTTCCTGAGCTTCTCCTCCGCGGCGGTGGACGAAGCGAACGCCAGCCGGAGCTGGGTGGAGATGAAGCTGCTCTCGCAGCTCCGCCAGACGCTGGGCTCGGCCGTCACGCGCATGCACGACGTGACGAGCGCGGTGGCCAAGGCGCTGCGCCGCTTCGGCCTGGCCGCGAGCGTCCGCTCCGATCCGCGCCTGCGGGAGCTGACCGTGGAGTACTTCAACACCTTCATCCGCCGCTCGCTGAACACGCGCGACGTGCGCTCGGTGTTCATCCTCTTCGACCAGTACCGCATCCTGGCCGAGGAGCTGCTCGCGGACGACCCCGAACTGGTCCTCGAGATCGCCTACTACTTCGCGTACTACGGGCAGATCGCGCGCGACATGCAGCTCGCGTTCGTGGTGGAGGCCGCCGCCCACGACCTGGGCGCGCTCGTACGGCAGGCCTGGCACGCCCAGTCCCCCATCGCGGAGCGGCTGCTGGAGTCCTTCCTCCGGTATGACGGGGCGGGAGCGCTGGGAGTGGCCAAGGCGCAGGCCATCCTGGGGAGCTACTTCGTAATGACGGACCGCGGCGCGGCGGCGGGGCAGGTCCGCGAGCGCCTGCGCCAGCTCGACGCGCAGATGCTCGACCGCCTGGGGGACGAGCTCCTGGCCGTGCGGCGCGAGAAGTACTGGGAAGTCAACGAGCGCCGGATGAACATGGATTACGTCCCCGACGCCCAGCGCGAGCGGCTGCGCGAGTTCCTGGAAGCGCTCCGCTAGAACTCCTCGAGCCACAGGCGGTGAGTCATACGGGGGCTCCCATTTCGACCGGGCCTGGTTCTTCTTCCATTCCGGCGGCCCCGTGGAGATGCTAAGTCACTGATTCCAGGTCTCCTCTCACCCGGCAGATACGCTCCCTGGCGGTCCGATTCTTGCTGTAAAGACTCCCAGGCCCGTCTACGTCCGCCGAACGGCTCGAGACGTGAAGGGCGGGTCTGAAAGGCGGCCGTCGATGCCCAGGACAGCCCGTCGCATCCCATGACCGATCAGGACCGGGTGGACCTTCCTGCGCCCGGGCTGGTGCCTCGCAGTGGCGACCGGCGTCGGCAGGATCGCCGCGCGCATGGGCGTGTGGGGAAGGAGGACCGGCGCCGGCATGACCGAAGGCGCGGCGCCGTGGGAGGGCTTCTCCTGACGGGCCTTGGACTCGCCGGAGCCATGCACGCACGGGGCGGCTCCGATCGATTCACCGATATCGTGGCGTCCCAGCAAGCGGGCCCGACGCCCCTGACCGCACGACCCGACGCGGCCAACGCGCCGGGAGCGCCGATCGAGGAGGCGACGTCCACGGGACCGTTCGAGGACATCATTCGCGAGGCGGCGATCACGTACGGCGTGGACCCGGACCTCGTGCGCGCCGTCATCCGCACGGAGTCGAACTTCAATCCCCTTGCCAAGTCGCGGGCCGGGGCCAAGGGCCTCATGCAGCTCATGCCGCGGCTGGCGAAGGAGCTCGGCATCTCGGATCCGTTCGATCCGCGCGAGAACATCCTCGGCGGCACCAAATACCTGAGCAAGCTGCTCGATCGCAACGACGGCGACGTGAGCCTGGCCCTGGCGAGCTTCAACGCCGGACCGCGGAACGTGGCGCGCTATGGCGGCATCCCGCCCTTCAAGGAGACGCGCGGGTACGTCAAGAAGATCACCGGACTGCTCGCGGACAACACGACGGGCGGCAGCGACTCCGGGCGCGGCGCCGCCGACTGAGGCCGAGGATCACCGCTCGCGCGCGTCCTCCTGGTCGGCCCCTACGAGGACGGTGGCGTCGGGCAGGGGAGGGGACGCGGTCGCCGTCCTCGGCAGCTGCAGGGTGAACGTGGATCCGCGGCCGGGTCCCTCGCTGCTCGCCCGCACGTGGCCCGAGTGCAGCTCGACGATATGGCTCACGATGGCCAGCCCCAGCCCGAGGCCGCCTTTGCGTTGGGCAGCGGCGCGCCCGGGCCAGAACCGTTCGAACACGTGGGCAAGCTGCTCGGGCTCGATGCCTTCGCCCGTGTCCTTGACCTCGATGACGACCTCCTGCGGGTTCGAGGTCACCCGCACGTCCACCTCGCCCCCTTCCGCGGTGAACTTCACGGCATTGGTGAGCAGGTTGCGGACGGCCTGCTGCAAGCGGTCGGGGTCCGCGGCGACCGGCGCGCTGGCGCCCTCCATCGTCGCCCGCAGCGCGACGTGCTTGTCCTGCGCCTGCGGGCGCACGGCCTCCACCGCCGATTCCACGATCGGCGTCGCGTCCACGTTCTGGATGTGGAGCCGCAGCTTCCCGGTGACGAGGATCCGCGCCACGTCGAGGATGTCGGCCGTGAGCTGGGCCTGGAGGCGGACGTTCCTCTCGATGATCTCGAGGGCGCGGGCGCGCGTTGCTTCGTCGAGGTCGCCCTTGCGCAGGAGGTGCGCCCACCCCATGATCGCGGTCAGCGGCGTGCGCAGCTCGTGGGAGAGCGTGGCCAGCAGCTCGTCGCGCCCGCGAAGCTCCGCCTCCAACTCCCGCGGGACCGCTCCTTCCTGCAGCTCGAGGGTGAAGCCGGTCTCACTCTCGGTGTCCCCGGCGCTCGGGGGCAGGAGGGCCACGACGAAGCCGGCGCGCACGCGCGAGCCGTCGCCGCGCACGCGCCAACCGTCGTCCTCGACGCGCCCGTCGCCGCGGGCCGCGGCCAGGGCGCGCTCGGGCGCACCCGCGCGGCGCTGCTCGGCCGGATAGAGATCGGCCAGCGCGCACCCGACGAGCTCACCCGGTCCATAACCGAGCAGGCCCTCCGCCGCGCGGTTGGCGAGCCGGATCTTTCCTGCGGCGTCGAGGAGCGCGAGCCCCCGCCCTACTCCATCGAGGAGACGGTGGGCCAGGCCCTCTTCCTCCGCGCCGATTCCGGATCCCCTGCTCATCCGCTTGCGCCTCCCCTTCCGGAACCGCACGGGGGGTGGCCCGTGCCCCCGCCCCTCGTTGTAACCCTGCCGGCAGGACTTACAGGAAGGCGTTCAGGCCATGGCCTTGCGGCCCTCGACGTAGGTCTTGAAGCGGTAGAGGTCCTCTTCGACGCGCTTCTCCGGATCGGTGACGAGCCCCGCGAGCGTCTCCCCGCCCTTGCTGGCGGGGACGACCCACTGGATCGTGAGGTTGACTTGCGTCTGGCCATTGCCCAGCTCGACGAACGTGACCTGGCCGCTCGTCTTGATCGTGCTGCCTTCGCGGCTGTGCCATGCGATGCGCTTGTCGGGCTCGAACATCGTCGTTTCGGCATCCCATTCGACGCTTCTGCCCAGCGGGCCGTCCATCACCCAGTGCGTCGAGCCATCCGGCCGCTTCTCGACCGATTTGATGTTCTTCATGAAGTGGGGGAAGTTCTCGAAGTTCGACCAGGCCTCGAAGACCTCTCCGACTCCGGCCCCGACGATGATGCTCCTGGTCGCCTGCTCGGGCATGGTCACCTCCCAGAGGGACGGCTCCGGTCCCCCTGGGGGATGGTGCAACGGCCATGCCGTCGGGGCCGGAAGCTCGACTTTTCGTTGACTTCGGGCCATGCGGTCGATAGATTGAGATGAGTAGCTCATCCACTCGGCCACCCCGGCCGGCACGCATCCACCCTAACGCTCAGGGAGGACCCTCATGTTCGAGAAAGACGATTCCGCTTCCACCGCACTCATTTCGTTCCTGCTCGGCGGTGTCGCCGGCGCGGCCCTCGCCGTCCTGTTCGTGCCCACCACGGGCCGCGACGCGCGGCGCCTCATCAGCGAAGGCGTCCGTGACGGCGCGGAGCGCAGCCGGGCCCTCGCACGCCGTGGCAAGGCCGCCCTCGACGCCGCCGGTCGCGCGGTGACGGGCGCGGTGCACCCGGCCCCCGGCAATGGTCAGGAGGTCGGAGAGGTCGAGCGCGTTCCCGAGCCGGGCCTGCCTTCCACGAGCGGCGGACCCGGGTTCGTAGCCCCCGCCTGACCGCATGGACAGCCCTCTCGTCGTCGTCTTCCTGGCCGTCATCGCGGTGACCGCCCTGCCAGAAGCTCGACCAGTTCGAGGAGACGTTCGAGACCGGCGTGGTCCCGCAGATCCGGAATGCGGCCAGGCTGACGGAGAAGGCGGCCGAGATCGCGGAGAAGAGCCTGGCCCAGGCGCAGCGCGTCGACGGCATGGTGGCGGGCGCGTCGCGGAAGGCCGAGCGCTACATGGACGAGGCCGCGGTGAAGCTCGAGAACGCGGCCACGCGCGCCGCGATGCGCATGGACTCGGGGCTCGCCGTCCGCGCGGACCGCGTTCGCGAGCACCGCTTCTTTCGCAAGCTCTCCAGCGCGTCCGCCTTCATCACCGGCCTGCAGCGCGCACTCGAGGTCTGGCAGGCGACGGCGGCGCGGGCCCGCAGGGACGAAGAGGGCGAGGACGACATGGACGTCGACGGCGATCCGCCTCCGGATCCCAGCCCGGCCTGAGGCCTAGACCATCGCGGAGCGGCGCACGCCGTCGCGATGGGCGCGATAGAACTCGACCAGGCGTCCGACGTAGGAGGGCAGGGGCGGGCAGACCAGCCCCATGGCCCCCAGATCGCTCGTGGCCACCGCGGTGTCGTAGCGGCAGGGGTTGTCGAAGTAGTCGAGGGTCTCGACCGGCATCCCGAAATGCCGCTGGACGATCCGCGGCGCGAACATCGCCTTGGCCACGCGCTTCGGCACCGGCAGGTAGACGAAGCGCTTGTGCAGCTCGCGCGCGAAGAGCTCCCCCACCTCGAACACCGAGAGCGGACTGGGGTCGGCGAGGTGGTACGTGCGCCCCCGCGAAGCCGGCGAGACGGAGAGCCGCGCAAGCGCCTCCGTGACGAAATCGACGGGCACGACGTTCGCAGGGTTTCGGCCCGACCCGATCCGGAAGAAGATCCCCGGCGACGGGGTCTTCTCCATCGCAGTCAGCGTGAAGTACGGACCGTCGAACTTCCCCGTCTCGCCCGTCCGCGAGTCCCCCACCACGATCGACGGCCGGTACGTGGTCACGGGCAGCCCCGAGCGCGCCACCTCCATCTCGGCCAGGAACTTCGTCTCTTCGTAGTGGTTCTTGAAGGACTGCCCCACGTCGAGGTCGGTCTCGTGGAACACGCCGATGGCGGTGCCGGAGACGTAGCAGGTCGAGACGTAGTGGAGGCGCTTTAGTCGCGGGCATTCGGCCAGGAAACGGACGACGTTGCGCGTGCCGTGCAGGTTGACGCGGAGGCCCAGGTCCCGAGGCACGGCGAGGTCGTAGACGGCGGCCAGGTGATGGGCCGCGGTCAGGCCGTCCCTGAGCGCCTGCGCATCGCCGGCGGCCAGACCGAGTCCGGGCTCCGTGATGTCGCCGACCACGACGTCGGCGCGACCGCGCGCGTGGGGATGGGCGGACTCGATCTGCGCGAGTCCCTGACGGGCGGCGTCCAGGAAGCGCTCCTGCACGAGGCAGCGGAACCGCGCCTCCCGGGAGAGCTCCATCAGGCGCGGCAGAAGCCGCATCCCGATGAAGCCGGGGAACCCCGTAAAAAGAACCGTGCCCGGCGAGGACTCGTCCGTCACGCGAGCGAAGTCTAACGCGGCCTCGCGTATCCCGTGACCGAAGGCGGCAGGGGTCGGCCCGCGGGCATCCGCGGGTCCGGCTCCGGCGCTGCGGGCGTCAGCCGCAGAGGCAGGACGCCCGCCCAGCATTCGAGCGCGTAGTCCTCTTCGTCGTCGAGGGGCGGTCCGGTGCGGACCTTGGCCGAGGCTTCCTCGATGGGCAGGCGCAGGACGAGCGTGGCCGCGAGCTCCTTGGCGCTGGGCTCGCGCACCTCGCTCCAGCGCCCGGGCGCGACGTGCTCGACGATCGCGTGGAGGGCGTCCCACTTCTCGCGCTCGTCCGTGACCGCCTGCGCGTCTCCGAGCACGACGACGGAGCGGTAGTTCATGGAGTGATGGAAGGCGGAGCGCGCCAGCACGAGCCCGTCCAGGAGGGTGGCGGTGAGGCACACGGGCACGCCACCCTGCAGCGTCTTCAGCATGCGGCTGGCCGCGGAGCCGTGCACGAAGACGTGATCGCCGGCGCGGGCGTGGATGGTCGGGATCACGAACGGCTGCCCGTCGCTGACGAAGCCGACGTGGCAGACGAGCGCCTCGTCCAGGATCGCGTTCACGGTGGCGCGGTCGAAATGGCCGCGCGCGGGCAGGCGGCGCAGGGTGGTGCGCGGGGTGGGCTCGAGGTCGGACATGCGCGACCGCTCCTTCTGTGATAACGTACTAGTACGAACTCATGAACGTCGCACTACAATATGGCATCGCCGGCCGCACCGCAAGCGCGCTCGCCCAGACCGCGGAGCGCGCGATCATGGAGGGCCGGTTGCCTCCGGGCGGCCTCCTGCCTTCGGTGCGCGCCCTGGCCGATGCGCTCGGGATCAGCGCGGCGACCGTCGCCGCCGCCTACCGAACGCTGCGCGTGCGCGGCCTCGTCGCGGGCGAGGGTCGCCGTGGCACCCGCGTCGTGCTCCGCCCGCCGCTGCTCCTGCGGCGGCCGCCCGTCGTCACCGCGGGCGCGCGGGACCTGGCGGAGGGCAACCCCGACCCCGCCTGGCTGCCCGACCTCCGCCCGGCCCTCCGCCGCGCGCCCGGCCCGTCCGGCCTGTACGGCGGCCCCAGTTTCCTCCCCGCGCTGCGGACCCTGGCCGCGCGTCAGCTCGCCCAGGATCACATCCCCATCGCCTCTCTCGCCGTCGTGGGGGGCGCGATGGACGGCGTCGAGCGCGTGCTCCAGGCGCACCTGCGTCCCGGCGATCGCATCGCCGTCGAGGACCCGGGCTACGCCGGCGTCCTCGATCTCGCGGGGGCGCTCGGTCTCGTCCCCCAGCCCGTCTCCCTCGACGACTTCGGCGTGCGGCCCGAGGCCCTGCAGTCGGCTCTCACCGCCGGCGCGCGCGCGGTCATCCTCACGCCGCGGGCCCAGAACCCGACGGGGGCCGCCTTCGACGAGGAACGCGCGCGCGCGCTGCGCACCGTTCTCGATCGCCACTCGGACGTGCTGCTCGTCGAGGACGACCACGCCGGTCCCGTCGCGGGCACGCCCGCCCTGACCCTCGCCCATGCGCGCAAGCCGCGATGGGCGGTGGTCCGGTCGGTGTCGAAGTCGCTCGGCCCCGACCTGCGCCTCGCGATCCTCGCCGGCGATGCGACCACGGTCGCACGTGTCGAAGGGCGCCAGGCCCTGGGTGCAGGGTGGGTCAGCCACGTGCTGCAAGCCGCGGTCGCCTCCCTCTGGGCGAACGCCGCCACGGACCGCCGCTTGCGTGATGCGGCCCAGTCCTACACGCGCCGCCGCCGCGCGCTCGTCGAGGCCCTGGCCCGTCACGGACAGGCCGCCCACGGGCGGTCGGGGTTCAACGTCTGGATCCCCGTGCGCGAAGAGGCGGCCACCATCGCGGGAATGGCGGCCGCGGGATGGGCGATCCGGGCCGGCGAGCCCTATCGCATCCAGAGCCCGCCCGCCGTCCGCATCACCATCAGCTCGCTCGCGCTGGAAGACGTCCCGCGCGTCGCGGCCGCCCTCGCGGAGACGCAGAGCGCGCGCGGCCGCACGCCCGCGGCATGACCTCGGCTCAACCCGACGAGGCACGGGAGCGTCGGGTTGAGCCGAGCTCCGTTGTTATCATTCCGCATGCTCCGCCCGCTTGTGTCCTCGCTCCCCCTCGTTCTCGTCCTCTCCGCTCCCCTGACCGCGGCGGACGCCCCGCGTCCGACGCTGGCCCTGGTCGGCGGCCAGGTGATCGACGGCTACGAAGGGCCGCCCATCCACGACGGTGTCGTGCTCATCGCCGGGGATCGCATCGTGGCCGTCGGACCGCGCAGCGCGGTCACCGTCCCGCCGGGCACCACGCTCATCGACACGGAAGGGATGAGCGTGCTGCCTGGCCTCATGGACATGCACGTCCACCTGATGCTCATCGGCCATGCCGACTACGAGCACTGGGACAAGACGTACATGCCGCGCTTCCGCACCGAGATCATGCCCATCGCGGCGCGGCAGCTCCTGATGGCGGGCGTGACCACGGCGCGCGAGCTGGGAGCGCCCCTGGACGACATCCTCGACGTGAAGCGGCGCATCGAGAAGGGAGAGATTCCCGGCCCGCGCCTGTTCGTGTCCGGCCCCTTCATCCAGAAGAAGCCCTACTTCGATTACGAGAAGACGTTCCGCTGGGGCGTGGACTCCCCCGACGACGCGCGGGCCAAGGTGCAGCGTCTGGTGGATGCGGGCGTGGACGTCATCAAGCTCATCGACCAGGACCAGCTCACCGACGAGGAGGTCGCGGCCGTCGTGGACACCGCCCACCGCGGAGGCAAGCCCGTGGTCGCGCACGCCCACCGCGAGGACGAGATCCGCGTCGGCCTCAAGCACGGGGTGGATTGCTTCGAGCACACCGGCCTCGCCACCGAGCCCGGCTATCCGGACGACATCCTGTCCGCCATCCGCAAGCGCAACAACACGCTCTACTGGTGCCCGACCATCGAAGGCCTGTTCCTCGCGGACTACACCGCCCGCGTGTTCCCGGAGCGGCTGGACGATCCGGCCTGGCGGCAGGGCGTGCCCAAGGACATCGCGGATGACATCCGCCAGTCGCTTCGCAACGTCACCGCCCTCGACTACTTCACGCTGACCTTCCGGCGGCTGCCGACGCTCGCGAAGAAGTTCCAGCAGCTCCGCGACAGCGGAGTGACGATGATGGTGGGCACGGACAGTGGGATTCCCGGCAACTTCCATACGGATTCGACCTGGCGCGAGCTGGACACCTGGGTGCGGCTGGGCATGACGCCGATGCAGGCCATCGCCGGAGCCACGCGCTGGCCGGCGCGGTTCCTGAAAAAGGAGAAGGAGCTGGGCACGCTGGCCCCCGGCCGCCTGGCCGACGTCATCGCCGTCCGCGGCGACGTCCTGACGCACGTCGATCTGCTCCAGCGCGTGGACGTCGTCGTCAAGAATGGCGTCCGCGTAAAGTAGCGACGCCGACGGGCAGGGTGGCAGCAACACCGAGCCCGGACCGCGTCGCGGGCGGTCATGCTGGGCCGCGGGGTAACAGCGGCCGACCGGAGGCACCGCGCAAAGAACTCCTTATGGCTGATCGCTGGGGTGGGGGCCCCAGCGCCGTCCTCAATGAGGACATGCGCGGTGCCGGAGCGAGCGCCGCGCACCCCGCGGCCCGTATCGCCCGCGACGCGCCACCTCGTCGGCGATGCGATTACATGCCCGGCTGCTTTGGCCGCATTGGCTTGAACTACCCCGCCGCGGGGCGTATCCTCACACGACTCCGGGTCGTTTTTTCGATGGGAGGCAAGTACTTATGGCCACGCGGACCGCCGCGGACGGGACGCAGAAAGAGCTCTCGTACCGCAAGCGGCTGATCGAGATCGCCAACGCCATCAACTCGGCCGGCAGCATCCAGGACATCCTCGTCGACATCAAGGACAAGATGCTCGACCTCGTGGACGCGGAGCGCGTCACGATCTTCGCCCTCGACACCAAGAACCAGGAGCTGTTCTCGCTGGTCAAGGCCGGCAACGAGGTCAAGGAGATCCGCGTCGCCAAGACCTTCGGCTCCATCGCGGGGTTCACCGCCCTGAGCCGAAAGACCGCCAACATCAAGAACGCGTACGACCCCTCCGAGCTCACCCGCCTTCATCCGAACCTCAAGTTCGATTCGCGCTGGGACAAGGCTTCCGGCTTCCGCACCAGCCAGGTGCTGGCCACGCCGATCCTATTCGAGAAGTACCTCCTCGGCGTCCTGCAGCTCATCAACAAGCGCGGCGGCGGCGCGTTCTCGCCCAAGGACGAGGAAGCGGCCGAGGAGCTCTCGAAGATCCTCGGCATCGCCTTCTACAACCAGCATCGCGCGGCGCGCTCCAACAAGCCCTCCAAGTACGGCCTGCTCGTGGACAAGGGCCTCGTCTCGGAGAAGGACCTCGAGAACGCGATCGGCAACGCGCGCATCAACCAGATCGACGTCTCCAAGGTCCTCATCGAGGACCTCAAGATCCCCAAGGACGAGATCGGGCGGGCCCTCACCCAGTTCTTCAACGCGCCCTTCGCCGACCTGGCCGGGCGCACCATGCCCCCCGACGTGAAGGAGCGCCTCACCCCCGAGTTCCTGAAGAAGAACATGTGCGCGCCCATCGAGAAGAAGGAGGGCACGCTCACGGTCGCGGTGGAGGACCCCTACGACCTGACCCGCCTCGACGCCATCAAGGCGATGAACCTGGCCCCGCGCCACGACTTCGTGGTCGCGCTGCGGCAGGACATCATGCAGTACATCAACGAGAACTACGGCGGGGTCGGCGGCGGCCCGGCGGTGCAGGAGGAAGACCTCGGCCGCATCATCATGGAGCTGGGGTCGGGCGAGGAGGACGAGGTCGAGGGCGACGACAAGGCGCCCGAGCCCGAGATCGACGAGACGGACAGCGGGATCGTCAAGCTGTGCAACCAGATCATCATCGACGCCTACAACAAGGGCGCCTCCGACATCCACGTCGAGCCCTACGGCAAGAACTCCCCCACCCAGGTGCGGCTGCGCATCGACGGGGACTGCCAGAAGTACCTCGAGATCCCCCCCGGGCATCGCAATGCGATCGTCCAGCGCTTCAAGATCATGGCCAAGCTCGACATCGCCGAGAAGCGCAAGCCGCAGGACGGCAAGATCCGCTTCAAGGGGCCGATGGGGGTCATGGAGCTGCGCGTCGCGACCATCCCCACCTCGGGCGGCAACGAGGACGTGGTCATGCGCCTCCTGGCCGCCTCCAAGCCACTACCCCTCGAGAAGATGGGCTTCTCCGACCGGAACATCGCCGAGTTCAAGACCATCCTCCAGAAGCCGTACGGGATCTGCCTGGTCGTGGGCCCCACCGGATCCGGCAAGACGACCACCCTGCACTCGGGTCTCGGCTTCATCAACACCGTCGACATGAAGATCTGGACCGCGGAAGACCCCGTCGAGATCACGCAGGCCGGGCTGCGCCAGGTGCAGGTCCACCCCAAGATCGAGTTCACCTTCGCGGTGGCCATGCGCGCGTTCCTGCGCGCCGACCCCGACGTGATCATGGTCGGTGAGATGCGCGACCACGAGACGGCGGCCACGGGCATCGAGGCCTCGCTCACCGGCCACCTCGTGTTCTCCACCCTGCACACGAACTCGGCCCCGGAGACGATCACCCGTCTCCTGGACATGGAAATCGATCCCTTCAACTTCGCGGACGCGCTCCTGGGCATCCTGGCCCAGCGCCTCATCCGCACCCTCTGCAAGGACTGCAAGGAGGAGTACTCCCCCACCCAGGAGGAGTTCGCGGAGCTGATGGAGAGCTACGGGCTCGAGTACTGGGACACCCTCGGGATCCGCTACTCCCCGCAGTTCAAGCTCTATCGGCCCAAGGGCTGCTCGAAGTGCAACAACACCGGCTACAAGGGCCGCATGGGCATCCACGAGCTGCTGGTGGCCACGGACGAGATGAAGCGCAAGATCCAGAAGCGCGACCCCATCGAGGAGCTGCGCAAGCAGGCCATGCGCGACGGGATGACCACGCTGCTGCAGGACGGGATCCAGAAGGTCATC
>WNFC01001596.1_pt1 | contig 23995 bp, 17 predicted proteins | sample 5400541 | NCBI WGS metagenome assembly WNFC01 (sample SAMN13153342, study PRJNA577476) | soil metagenome | isolation source: 120 cm saprolite under Douglas fir tree site 2 hole 2 replicate 1 | place: USA:California | collected 2015-04-18
GGGTCAGCGCGGCGCGCCCTAGTACTCAGGGCTACCGGCTGAGCGCTACGGGCGGCTCAGCGATCGACGTGGCCGGCATGGTGATCGCGCTGCCCGCTCACGCCGCGGCGCGGCTGTTGCTCGGCCTCGATGCCGCGGTCGCGCGTTCGCTGCAAGAGGTGACGTACTTACCGAGCCTATCGGTTTCCCTCGCGTACCGTCGCGAGCAGATCGGCACGCGCCTCGAGGGCACGGGGTTCCTGACGGCGCCCGGAGCGACCGACGCCCTGCGCGCCTGCACCTTTGCGTCCCTCAAGTTCGGGGGCCGCTCGCCCGACGGCCATCTGCTGCTGCGCGCTTTCCTGGCGTGGGGCGAGGCAGAAGCGCGGTCGCTCGCGCATGCCCGGCTCGCGAGCATCCTGAAGATCTCCGGGGAGCCGCTCTGGGCGCGGGTATTCCACTGGCCGCGGGGGATTCCCGTCTACACGCCGGGCCATGCCCGGCGGCTGGAGGCGGTACGGAAGCGGCTGGCGGCGTTTCCGCCGGTCGCGCTGTGCGGCGCGGGCTACGACGGGCCGGGCGTATCGGCGTGCGTGCGGTCGGGGAGGGTGGCGGCGCGGCAGGTCCTGCGCCGCTAACCACGTGCCCCACCCCTTGCGCAGTCACTCCGCCCGCATAGTTTGCGAGCGTGATGGCGAGCCACTCCACGCTGATGTGTTGCTGTCCCTGCTGTCCCATGTGTACGATGGGAGAGCGGGCGACGGTGCGCACGTGCGGAGGAGGAAGTCCCTAGTTTAGGTGGGCCGCGATGGCCCCCGCACAGCGAAACCACGTCGGCCGCGACTCCCCGCTTAGAGTCGCGGCCGATTTCTCTTTCTGGAGACCGACATGATCGAGTCCGTCGAGTCCGTAACGGCGGCCGGCGTCGCCGGCAGTCCGTCAGCCTCCTCTCGCTCGCGCGCGCTGCTGGACGCGGCGCTCACCGCTCTCGAGCGACGAGGCGTCGCGCCATCGCGCGTTGACTTGGCCCGCCTGCCTGCGGATGCTTTGCTCGGGCGTCGCGCCGATCCCGCCGTCGCGGCGGCACTCGCGACGGTCGTTGCGGCTCGCATCCTGGTGGTGAGCACGCCGATCTACCGAGCAACCTATAGCGGGCTGCTGAAGGTGTTCTTCGATCTGCTGGCGCCGGAGGCGCTGGAGGGCAAGGTGGCGATTCCCATCGCCACCGGCGGCTCGGCGGCGCACCTGCTCGCCGTCGACCATGGGCTGCGACCGCTGCTCGCGAGTCTAGGCGCGGTCACCGTAGCAACCGGCATTTACGGGACCGATGCCCAGTTCCCGGACGGGGGGCCGACGGCCCCGCTGCTCGAGCGGGTGGACCGGGCCGCTGTCGAGGCCCTGACCCTCGCGGGCGTCGCGACGGCGCGGGTCTGAGGCAACCATGTCACTCCGACCCGACCGCCCGCTCGCCATTTATTACGAGCACCCAGATTGGTTCCGGCCCCTCTTCGCGGAGCTCGAGCGACGGGGGACGCCGTACGAGCGGCTCCATGCCGACACACATCGCTACGACCCCGCCGATCCCGCTCCGCCGTACGCCTTACTCTTCAACCGGATGAGCCCGTCCGCGTGGCTGCGCGGAAGGGGTGACGCGGTGTTCTACACGCTTCAATACCTCGCCCACCTCGAGCGGCTCGGCGTGCGCGTGGTCAACGGCTACCGAGCGTTCGTCGTGGAGACGTCCAAAGCGCTGCAATTGTCGCTGTTCGAGCGCCTTGGCCTGCAGCACCCACGCGCGCGGGTGATCCACCGCTTGGCCCAGGCGCCAGCGGCGGCCGACGGGTTACGGTTCCCCATCGTTGTAAAGCCCAACATCGGGGGCAGTGGGGCCGGGATTCGGCGCTTCGACACGTTGACGGCGCTCACGGCGGCAGCTGCCCGCGACGACGGCACGGGTGCGCTGGGCATCGACCAGACCGGGCTCGTCCAGGAATTCATCCCGTCCGCCGACGGAACGATTGTGCGGGTTGAAGTGCTGGGTGGCCGGTTCCTCTATGGGATCCGGATCCACACGCCGGGCGACACGTTCAATCTGTGCCCCGCCGACGTGTGCCAGACGGTGGACGGTGTCGAGCTGGTACGGGCGGCCTGTCCGGCGGACGCCCCCCGCACCGGGCTCACGGTCGAGTGTTACACGCCTCCACCGAGCATCGTCGCCCAGGTGGAGCGGATCATGGCGGCGGCTGGCGTTGAGGTCGGTGGCGTCGAGTACCTCACCGATGCGCGCGACGGGCGCCTCTACTTCTACGACGTGAACGCCCTGTCGAACTTCGTGGCCGACGGGCCGCGCGTCGTGGGATTCGATCCGTTCGAGCGTCTGGCGGACTGGCTCGAGCAGGAGGCAGCCTGATGCGCTACGGCTACTGGTTGCCTATGTTCGGCGGCTGGCTGCGCAACGTGGCTGACGAGCGTATGGAGGCCAGCTGGGCGTACGTGCGCCGTCTCGCGCGCGCCAGCGAGCGCTGGGGCTTCGACCTGACGCTTCTCGCCGAGCTGAACCTCAATGATATCAAGGGGCCGGCGGCGCCGTGCCTCGACGCCTGGAGCACGGCCGCCGCCCTCGCCGCGGTCACCGACCGCCTCGAGCTGATGCTCGCGGTGCGGCCGACCTTCCACCCGCCCGCGCCGCTCGCCAAGCAGGCGGCGAACATCGACGTGCTGTCGGGCGGGCGGCTGTCGCTCAACGTGGTCTCGGCGTGGTGGGCGGACGAAGCGCACCAGTACGGCGTTGAGTTCGACGAGCACGACGTCCGCTATGCTCGGACGGCGGAATGGCTCGAGGTCGTCGCGGGCATGTGGCGCGAGCCGCGATTCAGCTTCGCGGGCCGCTACTACCGGGTGGAGAAGGCCATCCTCGAACCCAAGCCGCTGCGCCGCCCGCGACCCGTCCTGTACGCGGGCGGGGAGTCGCCCGCAGCCAAGGTGCTCATCGCCCGCGCCTGCGACGGGTATCTCATGCACGGCGATCCCCCTGAACGGATCGCCGAGAAGGTCGCCGACATGCGGGCTCGGCGCGAAGCGCTCGGCATGCCCCCCCTGCTGTTCGGCGTCGCGGCCTACGTGGTCTGTCGGGCTACGGACGCCGCAGTACGGCGTGAGGTGGCGCGTATCACGGACGTGAGGCAGAACGCCGCCGGGTACGCGACGTACGAGCAGTGGATCGCGAACACCAAGCTGGAGCAACGCGTGAGCCTGGAAGATTACTCCGTATCGAACCGCGGCCTGCGTGCAGGCTTGCTCGGCACGCCCGAGGAGGTGGCGGAGCGGATTCGATCGTTTGAGCGCGCCGGCGTGGACCTGCTGCTGCTCCAGTTCAGCCCGCAGCTCGAGGAGATGGAGCGGTTCAGCGAAGAAGTGATGCCGCTGCTGGAAAGCAGCTACCCGCGTGCCAGCGCTCTAGCTGCCTCGACCACCCGCTCCACCGTGAGCCCCAGCTCCTTGTAGATCCGCTGGTAGGGTGCGGACGCGCCGAAGCGCTCGAGGCCCAGCACCACCCCGCGCTCACCGACCCAGCGGTGCCATGGCTGGGGCGACGCCGCTTCCAACGCGAGTCGAGCGTGTACTCCGGGCGGCAGCACAGCATCCCGGTAGCTCTGGGGCTGCGCTGCGAAATACTCCATGCACGGCATGCTGACGACGCGTGTCGGAATGCCGTCCGCGGTGAGTCGCTCGAATGCGCCGAGCCCGAGCTCGACCTCCGAGCCTGTGGCGATCAACACGACCTTGGGTTTCCCGCCCGGCGCGTCAGCGAGCACATAAGCACCGAGGCGCAGGCCGTTCGCCGGCGCGTACTTCGCGCGGTCGATGATCGGCACCTTCTGCCGGGTCAGCACCAGCGCTACCGGCCCCTGCTGGTGCAGCACAGCCGCCCGCCAGGCTTCCGTCACCTCGGCGGCGTCCGCGGGCCGAATCACGGTCATGTTGGGGATGGCCCGCAGCGCGGCCAGCTGCTCGATCGGCTGGTGGGTCGGACCGTCTTCGCCGAGACCGATGCTATCGTGCGTGAACAGGTAGATCGGCCGCAGGTGCGCGAGGGCGGCCAGCCGGATCGCTGGTCGCATGTAGTCGGAAAAAATCAGGAACGTCCCGCCGTACGGAATGAATCCCTTGTGGTAGCCCAGGCCGTTCAGCACCGCGCCCATCGCGTGCTCGCGCACGCCGAAGTAGAGGTTGCGCCGCGCGTGGGCGCCTGCGGCGAAGGCGCCGCCACCTTTCACCTCGCTGGCCGTGGAGCCCGTGAGGTCGGCGGACCCGCCGATCAGCTCCGGCAGTCTTGAGGCAATGGCATTAAGCACCTTGCCTGACGCGGCGCGCGTCGCAATGGGACCATCGGCGGGAGTGAATGTCGGAAGCCCCGCGTCCCACCCTTCCGGCAGGCGACCCGACAGCCGTCGCTCGAGCTCGGCGGCGAGGTCGCCGTGCGCGCTCCGGTAGGCGCCGTAGCGCTCTCGCCACTCCGCCTCAAGCTGCGCGCCGCGCTCCCGCACCCGGCGCCAGTGTGCGAGCGCCTCCGGCGGCACCCGGAATGGCTCGAGGGTCGGCCAGCCGAGGTTCTGCTTCGTGAGCTTCACTTCCTCCACGCCCAGCGGCTCTCCGTGCGCCTTGGCAGTGTCTTGGCGGTTCGGGCTGCCGAAGGCGATATGCGTGCGGACGATAATGAGCGATGGCTTGTCCGTCACGCGCTTGGCGGCGCGGATCGCTGCGTCGATGGCGGCGAGATCGTTCCCGTCGCTCACCCGCTGGACGTGCCAGCCGTAAGACTCGAACCGTTGCGCCGTATTGTCGCTGAAGGCGAGCTCGGTCGGGCCGTCGATCGTGATGTGGTTGTCGTCGTAGAAGCCGATCAGCTTGCGGAGCTGCAGGTGGCCGGCGAGCGAGCACGCCTCGTGGGAGACACCCTCCATCAGGTCGCCGTCGGAGGCGATGAAGTAGGTGTGATGGTCGATCACAGTGTTGCCGGAACGGTTGAACTGCGCGGCGAGCAGCGCCTCGGCGATCGCCATCCCGACGGCATTGCCCACCCCCTGGCCGAGCGGGCCGGTCGTCGCCTCCACGCCCGGGGTGAGCCCGTACTCCGAGTGCCCTGGCGTGCGGCTCCCCCACTGCCGGAACTGCTTGATCTCCTCCAGCGAGAGATCGTAGCCGGTGAGGTGGAGCACGCTGTAGAGCAGCATGCACGCGTGTCCGCATGACAGCACGAACCGGTCGCGGTCGGGCCAGTCGGGGTTTACCGGGTTGTATCGCAGGTGCCGCTGCCACAGCACGTACGCAAGCGGCGCGAGGGCCATGGCCGTCCCCGGATGGCCGCTGTCCGCCTGCTGGACGGCGTCCATCGCGAGCGCGCGGACAGTGTTGATGCAGAGTTGATCGAGGGCGGTATCGGTCGCCGTCACGACATCGGTCACGCGGGTGCTCGGGTCACAGCAGGCCGGACTTGGCCGCCTCCCACAGCTGCAGCAGCCGATCGAACCCGTTCACCAGCATGTCCACCTGCTGGGGGCTGGGGCTCGCTTTGAGCGCGACCTTGAGTTCTTCCCCGATCTTGGGCATCTCCTTGCGACCCTGCTTGGCGCTCTCCTCGATGATCTGATCGAGCACCGTCGCGATCTTGGCACGCTCCGCCTGATCGCCCGGAACCTGCCAGAGGTAATCGGCCGACTGCTTGCCCTCGGTGATCAACTTGCCGAGGGCGTCCAGCAACGGAACGCGGGACTTGCGATCGCGGGGGTCGGGCATGGACCAAATCTAATGCGGAATACGGATTGCTCAATGAAATGCCGGTTACGTATTCCGCATTCCACACTCCGCATTCCGCATTAGGTTTCATGACCCTATGCTCCGGCTCCTCCTCGCGCTCCAGGCCGTGACGATTCCCCCCGATTCAGGGGAAGTGCATCTGCGCAACATCCGGCAGCTCACGTTCGGGGGCCAGAACGCCGAGGCATATTGGTCCGCCTCCAGCCAACAGCTCATCTTCCAGCGCCAACCGCCCGAAGACGCCACGGGCTGTGATCAGGAGTACATCATGAACGCCGACGGCTCGGGGATGCGGCGCGTCTCGAGCGGGCTGGGCCGGACCACCTGCGGGTACTTCTTCGCCCACGACACGCGGATCTTCTACTCCAGTACCGAGCACGCCGGGGTCGCCTGTCCTCCACGGCCGGACTACTCCCGTGGGTACGTGTGGGCGCTCTACGATTACGACATCTACGTCGCCAATCCCGACGGTACCGGGAAACACCGCTTGACGGATAACCCGGGCTACAACGCCGAGGGCACCCTGTCGCCGGACGGGCAGACGATCGTCTTCACCTCGTTGCGCGACGGCGATCTCGACATCTACACCATGCACACCGACGGCACCGGCCTGCGCCGCCTCACGCACACCCTCGGCTACGACGGCGGGCCGTTTTTCTCCCCGGACGGCAAACTGATCGTGTACCGCGCCTACCATCCCGCAACCGTGGCCGACAGCGCCGAGTATCGGGGCTTGTTGAGGCAGCACTTGGTTCGTCCTGTGAAGATGGACCTATGGGTGATGAACGCCGACGGTAGCGACCAGCGACAGATCACGCATCTGCCGGGAGCGAGCTTCGCGCCGGCGTTCACTCCAGACGGCCGGCGGATCATCTTCGCCACTAACTGGCGCGCGCCCACCTCCCGCAACTTCGACCTCTACCTCGTCAACCTCGACGGAACAGGACTGGAGCAGGTGACCACTAGCCCTGAGTTCGATGCGTTTCCGATGTTCTCCCCCGACGGCAAGCGACTCGCCTGGGCGGCAAACCGCCACGGGAAGGCCCCGCACGAGACCAACATCTTTGTCGCCGACTGGGTGGAGCACCCGTGAGCGGCCCGGCGCCCCGTTCCCCCGCGTCGTCCGCTCCCACTCCCCCCCCACCTCCCCCCCCTCCGGCGCCGCGGACGCTGCGCGGGGAGATCATCAGCTGGACCAAGTCGATCGCCATCGCGGTCGTCGTGTGGATCGTGCTGCGGTCCTACCTCCTCGAGGCGTTCCGCATCCCCTCGGGCAGCATGGAGAACACCCTGCTGGTCGGCGACTTCCTGTTCGTCAACAAGGCCGTCTACGGCGGCGCGCTTCAGATCCCCTTCACCGGCCTCCGGTTACTGCACGTCAAGGGCTACGCGGTGCCGCACCGGGACGGCATAGTGATCTTCCGGTCGGTGGAGGACTCGACCCCGAACCTGGATATCGTCAAGCGGGTGATTGGCGAGCCCGGCGACACGCTGCAAATGGTCCGCGACAGCATCACCCGCAACGGCCAGCGGCTCCCGGAACCCTACGCACTGTACATCGGCAGCCCCCCCGTCGACCCCCAGGTGCAGGCGGAGATGCGCGCGCACCAGCTGCCGCACTACATCGGCCGGGATCCCGCGCGCTACAACCCCGACACCCACAACTGGGGCCCGATTGTCGTACCGCCCGACAGCTTCTGGGTGATGGGGGACAACCGCGACGACTCGCGCGACAGCCGCTTCTGGGGCTTCCTGCCGCGGGCCCACATCGAAGGGCGGCCTCTGTTCATCTATATGAGCGTCGCCACCGACCCCTTCCGGATCCGGTGGAATCGGCTGTTGCGCCGGCCCTCCTGAGTCGCGCCCCGCCACCCCTCCCGGGACCCATGCCGCGGTGCATGATCATTCTGGCGGCGGCCAGCCTCCCGCTCCCGCTACTACTGAGCGCGCAGCGACCGGATTCCACGACGCCGGTGACCCTGTCCCCGGTCACCGTCTCCGTCGCCCGGACCTCTCTCCCACTCACCAAAATCCCGCTTGCCGTGCAGCTGGAGGAGCGCGCGCAGATCGGCCGCGCCCGGCCGACGTGGGGTCTCGACGAGGCCCTGGCGGCGATACCGGGGGTCTACACCGCCAACCGCTACAACTTCTCCCTCGACCAGCGGCTCTCCATCCGCGGCTTCGGCAGCCGGGCGGCGTTCGCGGTGCGCGGCATCAAGGTACTCCTCGACGGGATCCCCCAGACGCTGCCCGACGGCCAGGGGCAGCTCACCAACCTGGAGCTCGGCGCGGTCGACCGGATCGAGGTGCTGCGGGGCTCCGCCTCGGCACTCTTCGGCAACGCCTCGGGCGGCGTCATCAGCATCTGGACCGATCCCGCCCTGCCGCCGCGCCTGAGCGAAGAGGTCCGGTTCGTCGGCGGCCGCTCGGAGCGCGATTCCAGGCGCGCCTGGAGCAAGTGGCAGTCGACCAGCCTGGTGCGCGTCGGGGGGGGGGGGGCCGCCCAACTCACGGTCTCGCGGCTCGGCTACGAGGGCGAGCGCGACCACAGCGACGCCGACTTGCGCAACGTCAACGCGCGCGTGCGGCTACCGGTCGGTGGCTGGAGTCTGACGGCTCTTGCGGACGTGGGCCACGATCCCCGCGCCGACAACCCCGGCGCTCTCACGCTCTCCGAGCTCTTGGCCAACCGCGATTCGGCTGCCGCCCTCAACCTGCGGCGCAACGCCGGCAAAGACGTCACCCAGGCGCAGGGTGGGCTCACACTGCAACGCACCCTGGCGGACGGCAGCGAGGTCGCGGCCACCGTCTTCGGGTTTACTCGAAGACTCAAGAACCCGCAGACGTTCGCATACATCGATCTCGACCGCGTCGACTACGGCGGGCGCTTCACCCTGTCGCATCCATCGCACTTGGGTGCGCTGCCGCAGCGGCTCACACTCGGGCTCGACTTCCAACGGCAGCGCGACGATCGCGTGAACTTCAACTACCTGGCCGGCTCTCGGCCGGACACGTCCCGCCAATTGGACCAGTTGGAGCACGTGACCGAGGTAGGGCCGTTCCTGCAAAGCGCGCTCGACCTGTCAGCTCGGACGACGGTGACTGCGGGTCTGCGCTACGACCGGGTGAGCTTCCGCGTGGACGATCGCCTGGTCACGGCGACCAACCCGGACGACTCCGGCCGGCGGCTCATGGCAGCGCTGAGCGGCTCGCTCGGTCTCACCGTGAATCCCACGGATGCCGTCACGCTCTATGCCAATGTCGGATCGTCGTTCGAGACGCCCACGACCACCGAGCTGGCCAACCGGCCCGATACGGCTGGGGGCTTCAACCCCACCCTCATGCCCCAGCACGCGGTGAACTACGAGATCGGTGCGCGGGGGGGGCTTGGGCTCAGCCGGGGCGGCCGGCGATTGAGCTGGACGGTCGCGCTGTTCCAGGCCGACGTCCGAGATGAGCTGATTTCCTACCAAGTGCCGACCTCTACGCAGCGGAGCTTCTTCCGCAACGCCGGCAGCTCCCGTCACCGCGGCGTGGAGCTGGGAGGGGCGTTGGCGCTGGCTCCCGGCCTGACGCTGCGCGGCACCTATACCTACTCCGACTTTCGCTACGTGCATTACAGTCCGGATACGGCGCACACGGTCGTGCTCGACGGCCGGATGTTGCCGGGCGTGCCGCGGGACTGGGGGCATGCCGCTCTGCGGGTCAATCCCGCCATAGCAAGAGGCGGGTGGATCGAGGTGGAGACGACGCATTCCTCTTCCTACTTGGTGGACGACGCGCTGAGCAGGCGCACGTCCCAGTGGTGGGCGACCAATTTGCGGCTGGGGTGGGAAGGGACACTGAGGAGGGGCGCTAGGGTAAGCCCCTTCCTCGGGATCAGCAACCTATTCAACCGGTTGTACGTGGGGTCGGTGGTGATCAATGCTGCGGGCGGCCGCTACTATGAGCCAGCCCCGGGAAGAAGCTTCTACATCGGCGTGTCGGTCGCGGCAGAGCAGTGACGCCTCGCCGTGACGGTTTTCCTCGATGCTGTCTTATTTGTAGCGGTAAGTAATCCGCCCGCGCGTCAGGTCGTACGGCGACAGGTCGACTGCGACCCGGTCCCCCTGGAGAATGCGGATGTAGTTCTTCCGCATCTTGCCGCTTACATAGGCCAGCACCTCGTGGCCGTTCTCCAGCTTCACCCGGAAAGTCGTGTTGGGGAGGACTTCCGTTACCGTCCCCATCATCTGGATCGCGTCGCCAGCCACGGACCGAATCGGCTCCTTTCGCTAGGCGGTGCGGGGGTCCATTGTCGAGTCGCGCGGCGGCCCCGCCCCCCGCTCGATATACGACGCATGCCGACCGCATGTTTGGCAGGTCAGATTGATCCGCTCGGTCGTCGGCGCGACGTCGGGGTGTGAACCGCGCCGACGCGGTACCCGCAGGACCTTGCGGCCACCGCAGGATGGGCAGACCAGGGGTGTGTGCTCCCGGTCGGCCGCGATGAGCGCCAGAGCTTCCGGCGCCCGGTATTCTTTAATGCCGCGTCGCCCCACCTGTTGCGTGCACCTCCAAACTGCAAATCTAGCCCGACCCTGGTCGCCTTGACAGCCCCTCTCGGGGGCGTATCTCTAGGCCCAACCGGAGGTTGCCATGGACGGCCCGGACTTCCAGCGGGTAGCCGAGATCGCAGTCGACCAGGTCAAGCCCGAGCACCAGGGGTTCACCCTGACGGGGCAGGGGCCCGACCAGGCCGAGTATCGGCTCGACTTGCACTTCGAGCTGCCCCTCGACCCGCGCACGCGGACCGTGCTGGGGGAGTTGCTGTCGCAGTCCGAGTTGACGATCTCCCGTCGCCCGCCGGCCGCGCCGCTGGCCGCGCTGCGGGCCCGTCGTGACCGCGCTCACCGGCCGTGATCGGTACCCGTCACGGCGCTGGGCCCCGCGTTCCCTCTATCGTGTCTCCTCACCCCCCTCCCTACCCTAGGGAAGGCACTCGATGACGTTGCCTACCGCCCGCGGCCCCCGACCCGGCGTGCGCCAGCTTGCCCTGGCATGCGCCATGGTGCTCGCGGGGTGCACCGGCGGTGCGAGGAGTGGCGGCGGACCAGCTACGGTCTCGCCGGCGGACCTGACTGCTCTCGAGACAGAGCGTTCCCAGCATCCCACCGACCCCGAAGTCAATCTCCGCCTTGCCCGGGCCTACTACGCCGTCCAGCGCTATGCGGACGCCCGTGGCGCACTCCAGGTCGTGTTGGTCGCCCAGCCCGGCAACACATCGGCCCGTGCCTATCTGGGCCTCACGTACGAGGGACTCGAGCAGTACGACTCCGCGCGGGCGGTCTACACCAGGCTGCTCGCCGACCAGCCTCCCCCGAGCCGAGCGGTGCGTCGCCTGCTGGACGGCCGCCTGGCGCTGCTGACCCGCAAAGAGCTGCAGCAGCGCGCGCGCTTTGCCATCGCCCGTGAGTCGCTGCTCGTAAGGACGCCTCCCGACTCGAACACGATCGCGGTCATGCCGTTCCGCTACACCGGCGCCGACAGCTCGTTGCGGCCGCTGGAGCGCGGGCTCGCGGCTCTCGTCGTGACCGACCTGTCGCGGGTGCGGCGGCTGCGCCTGGTCGAGCGCGAGCAGCTGCAGGTGTTGCTCGACGAGCTGCAGCTCGCGGCGAGCGGTCGGGTCGATCCGGCGACCGGCGCCCGCTCCGGGCGCCTCGTGGGGGCGAGCGAGGTAGTGGAAGGCCAGTTCTCCGAAGTGCCGACGGCGAACTTCCGCGTGGATGCGTCAGTGGTGCGCGCGAGCGATGCCGTGATCGCCGCGACCGGCTCAGGGTCGGATAAGCTCCTGGCACTGTTCGATATCGAGAAGACGGTTGTCTTCCAGCTGCTCGACAAGCTGGCCATCACCCTCACGCCGGGCGAGCGCAGCGCGATCAGCGAGCGCCCGACGCGCGACATTCAGGCCTTCCTGCTCTACAGTCGCGGCCTCGAGGCGCGGGACCGGGGAGACTTCGTCGGAGCCTCCCAGGCCTTCCAGGCCGCCGCGCAACGCGATCCCGGCTTCTCCGCCGCCGCGCAGGATGCCCAGTCGAGCCAGGCGGCGCAGACTGCCACGACGACGCCGGCGGCGGAGGTCGCTGCCACCGTCGGGGGCGGGGGAGGGGGCGGCGGGGCAGGCGTGGGAACGGCGTCGCCCGCGCCCAACCAGGGAACCCTGACAGCGGCGATCAACAACGCGGTCCCTTCCGGGGCGGCTAAGCTGGAAGCGACTCAGCCGACCACTAAGGGCACGACGACGACGCCGACGAACGGAACGATTCAACAACTGCCGCCGACCGATCCGAACCGCATCTGCGAGGGCGCGTCGTGCGCCGGCGTGCGGTCCGTCCTCACCGGCACGATCATCATCATCATCAAGCGGCCGTAAGACTCTCGAATGCGCCGTCGCGTCCGCTGCGCCTGCCTGGTGGCTCTCGTCGCCGCGTCCGTCCCCCTGCGCCTTGGCGCGCAGGCGAACGACGCGCTGTACGATCGCTTCAATGCGCTGTCCGGATGGGAGTTCCGACGTTACGCCTTCGACCCCGGCATCACGCTCAAGTCCATTTCCCAATGGGACATGCCGCTCGTGCTCGTGACGCCCGTGGGCCGCAGCCTGTCTGTGGACTTGACGAGCTATCTGGTGAGCGGCCGCGTCGAAAGCTACGGCGGCACGACGGAGACCCTGAGCGGGTTGACCGACACGCAGCTCCGCATGCTGTACACTGTGCGTCGCGACCGGGCCGTCGCCTCCCTGTCGTTCAACCTGCCGACGGGCAAGCACTCGCTCTCGACCAGTCAGTTCCAGGTGAACGGGGCGGTCGGCTCGACCTACCTCGCGTTCCCGGTCTCGAGCTTCGGCACCAGTCTCGGCGTGACGGGCGGCCTAGCGTACGCACAACGCGTCGGTGAATGGAACCTCGGGGTCTCGGGCAGCCTACGCTACCTCGGCTCGTATGCGCCGTTCTCGAACGACACCCTCACCTACAGCCCGGGACTCGAAGGGCGCGTGCGGGCCGGCGCCGACCGACTGCTGGGCCAGAAGGCACGGCTGCTCCTTGGTGTCACGGTGAGTTCCTTTTCGACCGACGTGTACTCCGGCTCGAACGCGCTGCTATCGGGGTGGTACTCCCCGGGCGCGCGCGTGATCGTCGACGCAGCGCTCGTTCGAGTGGTCGGCCGCGCCACCGTCACAGCGCTCGCCTGGGACTTCTACCGGCGAGCGGGTCTCACCAATGGCGCGTCGAACCTGGAGACGCGGGAGAACGTGCTCAACGCCGAGCTCCGCGTCGCCCACCCAGTGGGAGGGGGGGGGCGGCTGCAGCTCGAGCCGATGGTGGCTTTCCGCCAGTGGAGCCCGGCCGACTACCGCGGCGGCCGTCTCTACTCGACGGGTGTCTCGGCCCGGTACGGTATCAACGATCGGCTCTCCGCAATTCTGTCGGGCCGGCTGGACACGGGGTGGGTCTACGCCCGCGATCGGGGGTTCGCCAACCTGACGGGCAGCGGCTTCACCTTGTGGGTGCGCTATCAGCGGTAGCGGAATTCTTGACGGCCCCGGGGGACGGGTAGTAGGTTGGCGCCACCTTCAACGCGGGAGCAGCGCTTCCGATGCCAGCCGAGCTCGGCGGGTCGCAGATCTCCTCGCTGCTCGAGGCTCTCCCCGGAATCGCCAGCGTGCTTCGGAGCCCGGTGGCGGACGCGCTCATCAAGGCGATCCGCGCGTCGGCCGGCATCGGCGACTTCACGGTCGAGGACGCCGAAGAGTTGGTGCGGTATGCGGTCCGTCGGGGCCTGATCGGCCCGGACGAGGGAGACCGAGTGTTGGCGGAAGTGCAGGTCGCGTTGAAGGCGAAGCGCAAAGCGGCGCGCGGAGCCAAGCCGAAGGGAAAAAAGAAGAAGTCTCGCCGCTGACGGACAGGTGCACCGCGCGCTCCAGTTAGGGGCCGGCCTTACGCTGGCCTTCGCTATTCTTACCTGCACCAACGAGCGGGTCACCGGCCCCACCAGGCCGGGGGCTTTGCTGCTGGACGTCCACGCCCTCGTGGCCAGCTCGCCCGGCCAACCCGTTATCCCCCTCGACAGCCTGCGCATCACCCTGCGTCGCCCCACGGAGACGACCTACGCGTACGACAAGACGATCCTGGTCCGCTCCGACACCGTCAAGGGCGACTCGGTGGTGCTGCGGCTGGACGTCCAGCTCCAGCAGTCGGCCGAAGACTTCATCCTCGACGTCACCGCCTTCGGGGCGGGCATCGCCTGGTACTCGCTCACAGCCAGCGTGCATCTCACCGCCGGCGCCACCGCCGCGCCGACCCCCTTCCTCGCCCGCTACATCGGCCCGGGCCACAACGCCAAGCTCGTGCGGGTGTTCCCGGTGGATACGACAGCGATCGGCGGGACGAGCTTCCCGCTGCGCAGCGTGGTCACCGACTCCTCGGACGGCGTTATCACGGGTGTGCCGGTCGGCTACCGGCTGAGCGACGCGACCCATGGCTCGGTCACGACGGGCTACTTAAGCGCCTCGTTCACCGCTGCGCCGACGGTGCGGGACAGTGTGTGGGTGTTCGCGGAGACTCCCACGCATCTTAAGGACTCGACGCGCATCCACATCCTCCCGCCGGCCGCGAGCCTCCAGAAGGTGTCGGGAGACGCGCAGACCGCCGTGCTCGGCGCGCCGCTCAAGAATCCCCTTGTCGTGCGGGTGCTCGATGCGTTGAACGGCGGATTCAAGGGAGACACGGTGCGCTGGACGGTGACCACCGCCAACGCCACGCTCACGGCCCCGTTCTCGGTCTCTGACGACACCGGATACGCGCTCGTGTCGCTCACACCGAGCGCCCTCGGCTCCGTGACCGTGCAGGCAGCCGTGACGGGACTCTCAGGCTCACCGCAGACCTTCACCGTGACGTCGACCGCCGGCACGGTCCGGCAGGTGATCATCAGCCCGAAGCTCGACACGATCGCGCGGGGCCTGACGGTCCAGTACACGGCAGTCGCCAAGGATCAGTCCGGCAACGTCGTGAACACGCCGTTCAACTGGGTTTCCACAGCCCAGACGATCGCGACCATCAACCCCTCCGGGCTTGCCACGGCGGTGGCGGGCGATTCGACGCTCGTCATCGCCGGCGCCGGCGGCTACGCGGACACGGCCAAGCTGTACGTGCGGGCGCTGCGGACAGTGGTCGTGAGTCCGGCCGATACGGTCGTGACGGCGGTGAACGACTCGTTCCCACTGACGACGAGCGCCAAGGACAACTTCGGTGCGGTGATGACCACCGGCTTCACGACCCGCGTCTTCTCCGCCTCGCCGAACGTGGTGGTCGTGAACGCTGCCACCGGTCGGATCAAGAGCGTCGGCGCCGGCAACGGCGTTCTGGTGGTCCGCGACTCCGTCGATCCGCTGCTCGTCGTGCAGGGCTCGGCTACGGTGCACGTGAATCAGGTGACGTTCGGGATCGCCAATGCGCCCAAGGATAGCATCGAGGTGGGTGTCGGCGGCAAAGCGCAGATCGTGGGCCATGCTCTCGATCGCAACGGCTATGTCATCCCGGGCAAGACCTTTGGCTGGGCGACCCGCACGCCCACCATCGCGACCGTCGACGGCAGCGGCAACGTGACCGGCGTCGCGCTGGGCCAGACCTACGCCGTCGATTCGGTGGATGGGTTCAGAGATTCGACTCGCGTCTCGGTGGTCCCGACCCCGCCCCCGGTGATCCAGTGGGCAACGGACACTATCGCCGTCGGCAACGGGGGCAACATCTCCGTCGCGTTGTCGCTCACCCGGCCGCCGAGCACCGGCCCCCTCATCGTGAAGCTCACCTCGAGCGACACGGCGATCGCCCGGCCGCAGAGCAAGACCGTGACCTTCCCAGCAGGCACCGCGGGCGCGTCGGTCGTGATCAACGGGGTCGGCGCCGGCCGGGTGACGCTGACGGCCAGCGACTCGTCGGGCCAAGGGTACCAGTCCGGCTCCATGGTCGTCACCGTGGTCTCGACGATCCAGTTCCAGGAGACCGGAACGTTCACGCAGCAGCCCAACTTCTACGTGAACCAGAACGAGACCCACCGGGCCCAGGTGTTCCTCTCGGATCCCGCACCAGCCGGTGGGCTGGGTGTGACGTTCGTGTACGGGAAGCCGGGCACATCCACGGTCAGCCCCGCACCCGCCATCATCCCGGCGGGTCAGCTCGCGGCTGACATCGTGATCTCCGGCCTCGCCCCCGGCACAGACAGCGTCGTACCGACGTCCGGCGGATTCGTCGGCAAGTTCTCGCGCGTGTATGTCGCGGCCAACAAACTGACGCTGACCAGGGCATACCCCTACACGGGCTTGCTGGGGATTGGGCAGACGGCACAGCCGTACGTCTCCATCACGTACTCCATGGACCACAACCTGGTGTTCTCGGCGACGCTGTCGCCGGGTATCGGAACGGTCCAGACGCCGGACACGATTCGGTCGGGCGGCTACAACGGGTTCTTCACCGTGGTGGCAACGGCTCCAGGCAAGACGTACCTGACGGTGTCGGCGCCCGGGTGGGTGGGCGTAACGGACTCGATGACGTTCACGACCCCGCACCTACAGGCGACCGGCTCAGGCAGTCTCATCGCAGGTGACCCGAACAAGGGGACCTGGTACGCCTACACCAACGACTCGGCTGGCGGCAATCACACGGTAAAGGACACGGTCGTCGTCACCGCGGTCTCCCGGAATCCCTTGGCCGTCGCCGTGGACAGTGCGACCGGCCGCGTGGTCCCGGGGTACGGCTCGGTGGGGGTCGGGAGCGCGCTGCGTGCGTTGCCTTCCGCGGGCGGAGACTCGGCCTGGATAGTGTTGACGGCGACTGGCTACACAGCGGATTCGTTCAAGGTGCACGTCACCAGGCCGACGCTCACCTTCAGCGTCGGCTACCCCTACTACGCCCACGTCGGGATCGGCACGCTCTACCAGAACGCCGGGTACTTGCAGATCCCGTACGTCCGGACAGACACATTCACGGTGTTGTTCGGACACACCAGGCGCGGGATTGTCTCGGGGCCGGACTCGGTTCGAATCATCAAAGGGCAGACTAGCGCGTCCTTCAACATCGTGGGCGACTCGCTTGGTACCGACGCGATCTTCATCACCCGGGCTACAGGCTACGTGGTGACGCCAGACACGCTGGTCTACACCGTGGGCCCGATTCACGTGCGGCCCTACACCTACCCGAGCGTCACGAACTATACGATCAGCGCGCCCACTGTCGTGACCGCGGTCGTGGTGGATTCGGCGAACGGCTATGCGTTCCCACTCGTCGCCCCCCTCCGGGTGACTCTGACATCGTCAAAGCCCGCCGAGTTCACCCTTGACTCGGGCGCCGTGACGATCGATTCCGGTCTGACGTACAGCTACACGCACCCCGACACACTGCGGTTCCGTGGCGTGGACACAGTGGGGGCGCGGATCCTCTCGAGCGCACCCGGCTCCACCCCAGACTCCTCCAACGTGATCAGGGTGTTCCCGACGCCTCTGCAGCTCAATCGCGGGTACCCGTATACAGTCGGTCGCGGGCTGAGAGAGCCGAACAACAGTGTATCTCTCGTCGGCGGTGTGGCGCCGAGTGCGGTGGCCGTGACGCTCCAGCGCTACAACCGGGCGGTGGACTCGCTATCGACTGGCACCGTGACGATTCCCCAGGGGCAAACCACGAGTGGTTCCTTCGAGCTCCTGGCCATCGATTCGACCGGGACCGACTCGATCACGGCCTCGGCCGCGGGCTACGTGACGACGAAGCTCACGATCTCGCCGGAGGCCGCAAGCCTCATCCAGGGTGGCATTCCGGCGACTCGACTCACGACAGATCTGCCCTATACGGCCCTCGTGTACACGGGCACCCGGTCGCGCACCATCCTGAAGCCGTTCTCCACGGTGAGCGTGACGGTCGTCTCCACGAACCCGAACGTGGTCCTGATCGACTCTGCGGGAGGCACTATCAGCCCGCGTGGCGACACGGCGGTGACACTCGTGGATACCACCCGCACTTACGGTGGGGTCCGCGTGAGGTTCGTGGGCAGCGGCAGCGCGAGGCTGCTGTACTCGGCGGGCCCAGGGTTCGCCACCGACTCGACACCGCTGGTCACCGTCACTGGCCCGACGCTGCACCTCAGCACTGGCAATCAGAACGTGGGTGTGGGTCAGCTGCTGACGGGCCAGTACGTGTACGTGGATAACCCGGTTACCGGCACGCCGCTCGTGGTGCAGCTGCTGAAGAGCGACAGCCTGCAGCCAGCGGCGAGCCAGGCGTTCACTCTGTCGGCGTCGTCGGTGACCATCCCGGTCAACTCTACGGGCAGCAATACGTTCGAGATCCAGGGCAATGCGATCGGCAGCGCCGTCCTTACGGCGCGGGCTCCCGCTTACAGCCAGAGCACCGGAACCGTGTCCGTTAGCCAGCCCAAGCTCGTCGTCTCGCCCAAGAACCTCACGCTGACTGTGGGCCAGGTGCCCTACTCGGTCTACGTGTACACGGCCGATCAGAGCGGCGCCACCCACATTGTAGCGGCCCCGCTGGCGGTGAACGACACCTCCAGGGCCTCCACCGTCGTTCAGCCCGACTCGCTCGTGCTCCAGGTGCCGGCCCGGCTGTCTTCCACCTCGGTAGGCCTCCAAGGCTTCGTTAAGGGCACAGCGCCGGTCATCTTCACCGCGGCAGGCTACAGTCCCGACACGGTGGTGGTTGCGGTGGATACGGGGCAGCTCAGCCTAGTGAACCCGCCGAACGGGCTTGGCCCGGGCCAGATCTCGACCAACCAGATGTACGTCCAGCTGACGTACACCACGGCTGCCGGAGTTGTGGTCAACCTCGCGTCGAACAACCCGAACGTCCTCACGGTGCCAAGTACTGTGACGATTCCGGCCAACAACAGTTACGCCTACTTCGCAGTGACTGGGGTAGGGGTCGGGACGGCCAACGTGACCGCGACCGCTACCGGTGTGAAGCCAGCGGCGGCGGTCCCGGTGCGGATCAGCATGCCCAAGTTCGTGGTCAGCCTGGCCTCGACCAGCAACGCCGGCCAGAAAGCGACGATCACCGTCTACGCTGCGGACTCGCTGGGGACCACGCGCACCCTCACTTCACCACTGACGGTGTCGCTCGCCTCGACCAACCCCAACCATGCGGTGTTCGACTCGGCGACGGTCCACATCCCGACGGGGTCGTCCTCTGTATCGACGGGCGTCGTGTTCGACACGGCAGGCACCTACACGATCACCGCCGCCTTGCCGACGGGCGGTGGCTACACCCCCGGGAGCGCGACGACCACGACGACGGGCGCGCTAGTACGCATGATCGCGCCGACGTCCTTCAGCCCGGCCTCGGTGACCATCAAGGCAGGCCAGTACGTAACCTGGAGGAACGACGACGGCATCGCGCATACGACAACGTCAAATGCCGGTGTCACGCCTGCGTGGAGCAGCGGCAATCTTTTGCCTGGGGGGACCTACCAGGTCTACTTCGGGACTCCGGGGACCTATGGCTACTACTGCGCCATCCACGGGGCTGCTTTGATGAGCGGCACTGTCATCGTCCAGTAGCCGCCTACACCCGGAACTCCTTCACCAGCGACCGCAACTTCTCTGCGCCCTGCAGCAGCGCGCTGGCCGCCGCGGCCATCTCCTCGGTCGATGCCCCCTGCTGCTCGGTCGCCGCGGTCACCTGCTCGGCGCTCGACGCGTGGCTCACCGCGCGCCCCCCCACCTGCTGCGCGCGCTCCCCCAGCTGTTGAGCCACCTCCCGGTTCTGCTGCGCCGCCACCGTCACCCGCGCCGCCGCCTGCTCCACCTGCTCGATCGCTGCGACGATCTCCGCCAGCCCGCGGGCCGCTCCTTCGGCCACCGATTCCACTCCCCGAACCTTCGCTTGGCCCGCCGCCATCGTCGCAGTGACGTCCTCCACTTGGGTGCGGATCACCGCCGTTGTCGCCGCCACGTCCGCAGCCGCCTTGGCGGACTCGTCGGCGAGCTGGCGCACTTCCTCGGCGACTACCGCGAATCCCTTGCCGTGCTCGCCTGCCCGAGCCGCCTCGATCGCCGCATTGAGGGCCAACAGATTTGTCTGGGACGAGATCCGCTTGATCAGCTCCACGAAGTCGTCGATTGCAGCGCTCTGCTCCGCCAGTTGCTGCACCTGCGTGGATGTCGTTTGCACCACCTCGCGCACGTTCAGGAGCGCGCTCCCTGCCGCCAGCACGTCGCCGCGATGACGGTCGGCCACAGTGCGGATCTCTTGGCCCAACAGCGCCACCCGACCTGTCGCCTCCGCCATCTCGCCGGCCGCCTTCCGGAGCCGGTCCAGCCCCGCCCCCATCGCGTTCAGCTCGTTGCGCTGCTGTTCGGCGCCCCCTGAGATCTCCACCATCGCTGTCGAAACCTCGGCGCTCGAGGCGGCGAGCTGCTCGCTCACCGCCGACAGGTCCCCCGCCGAGCCCGCGATGCGGTCTGACTCGCAGATGACCTCGCCCACGATGCCGCGGAGCCGCTCGCCCATCACGCGCATTGCGTCGGCCAGCACCTGAAACTCGCGCGGCATGCGGCCCGTGGTCACCGGTCGCAGATCGCCGGCGCCGAACCGCTCCGCCGCCGTCACGAGTCGGCCGAGCGGGAGCTCGACCGCCTGCAGCGTGAACCAGGAGATCAAGACACCGGCGGCGATGGTGAGAGCGAGCACGATCCACAGGAAGCTCTGCCGGCGCACGGCCAGCGCCTCGAGCCGGCTGCCGGCCTGCCCGGCCCGCTGCGCCTGACGCACCGAGAGATCGCGGACCAGCCGGGTGAGCTCGCGCGCCTCGTCGCGCACCGCCAGCGACCGTCCCAACGCCTCGCGGTCGCGACCCAGATCCTTAAGTGCGTGAGCGATGGAATAATCGACCTGGATCGATGCCTGCAGCCCCTTGATGCGGTTGACCGTCAGGCGGTCCTCGAGGGAGAGTCCCTCGAGCTGCTCCAACCCCTTCTCGTACCGGGACCCCTCGTCGGCCGCGAGCTGGAAGTCCCGACGGGCCTCATCCGCGGGTCGGTTCAAGTACTGCTCGGCGGCCCGGATCTCGTCGAACACCGTACTGACGAGCCCGCTGCCCACCAGGCTGGCGGCCTGCAGCGCCTGGAGCTCCCGCGCTACCGCCGTGCGCATGGCGCGCAGGGCCGCGGTGCCGATGATCGCTGCGACAACCAATCCGGCCAGCACCCCGCCGAAGCCCAGGAGGATGCGCCAGCGCAGCGTCGCGAGCCGTCCGCCGTTCATCGCGCCGCCTCGGCCTGCAGCTGCCCGTTCCGGATCACGCCGATGACGACCGGCTTGGTCGGCACGTCTCCATTTGCGTCGAAGGCAATCGTGCCTGTCACGCCCTCGAACGCAGGTTTGGTCGTGCCCACCTGGGCGATGTAGTCACGGATCGCATCGCGGTCAGGCCCTACGACACTGATCGCCTGCGCCAGGAGTCGGAGGATGTCGTACGCGCCGGCACCGCGGTGATCGGGCCGCTCCCCCTTGAACGCCCGTGCGTACGCCGCCACGAAGCGGCCGTTGCGCTCGCCGGGTTGCTGTGGCAGGTAGGTCGACGAAAAGCGGACGCCCTCGGCGAGCGGGCCTTCGATGCCGGTGAGCGCATCGCCCCCGATCACGGGCCAATGCAGGCCGAGCTGCCGCAGCTCACGCAGCGCCAGTTCCGCGCCGGGCCGCTCGCACGCCAGCACCAGAACTTCCACCCCGCCGCGTTGCCGCATGCGGGACAGGTACGGCTCGAGCGACGGCGTGTCCGGCAGGTATGGGTCTTCCTCCAGAATCGCGCCCCCGAGCCCAGTAAACTCTGCGGCGAACGCCTGCCGCAACCCCCGGCCGTATTCGTTATTGATGAAGATCACGCCGGCTCGCCGCACCCCCCCTCCATCACTCCCCCCCTCCAGGGAGCGTCGCGCGAAGCGCGCGATCTGTTGGCCCTGATTCAGGTCGCTCGGCGTCACTCGAAACACGTATGGACTGAAGCCGGTGAGATCGGGGCTCGAAGCGGACGGGCTGATCATGACGAGGGGATCTGCGCTGGCGCTGTAGACCCGGCCGGCCGCGAGCGTCGTGTTGGAGGAGAGATGCCCGACCACGGCGACCATCGCCGCGCTGTCGGAAAAGGCCTTGGCGATTCGCACCGCGCGGTCCTCACTGCCGCTGTCGTCGGCGAACACCAGCTGGAGGCGACGGCCACCAATGCCGCCCGCGGCGTTGATCTCCTCGGCCGCCAGTTGCGCGGCGTGCCGCATCGAAACGCCGCGCGGCTGGGAGAACGGTCCCGACACTCCGATGAGGATCGGGCGGCCTTCGCTGCTGCAGGCCGCGACTACCAGGGTGGCGCACAGGAAGGCGAGTCTCCGCAAAACTCCTCCAAAAGGCGGGTCGCGCGGCAAGGTTAAGCGGCGACTGAGCCGAACGCAATGTCGTGCCACGCACTTATCCACCGGTTTTGCACTTGGTTGTCCAGACCGGTGTGGACAACGTAGGACCGGATAGGCGCCCTCTTCCGAGCGGGCCCGCACGGGGTATGTTGGCCTCATGTACGCGCAGCGGCGCCTCTGCGCCTTTTCGGCCGCCCTTGAGCGTGTACTCGCCGCGCGGGACGCCGCGGCGTTCGAAGCCGAGTGGATCACGCAGGATCTGCAGCAGGTGGGCTGGGAGGCGCTCGCCCTTGCCCGCCAGGCCAACACTGAGGCTCTCGAACCGGTACTCGCCCAAGTGGACCGGCGCTTGCTGGCGGTGCTGGAGCGCTGCCGCGCGTTCGTCGACTCGCACCTGGTCACGTTCCGCGTGCCGGAACTCGAGCGCTGGCAGCACGCCGCCGCTGCGGCGCTGGTGGGGGCCCGCTGGGGTGTGGCCGGGCTGCGCACGGTCATCGCCGACACCGGCGCGCCGGTGGGCCGGCGCTACTTCGCATTCTTGGCGCTGGCGGAACGGCATCCACCCGGCGCGTGGGGGCTGTTCGCCAAATACCTGCGCCGGCCCGACGCCCACCATGCGTTCGTCGCGGCGGCGGTGGAGGCGGCGCGCTATTACCCCGGCCACACGAGCGATTTGATCGCCGTGTTCGAGCGCATCCGCCGCGATCAGCTGCGCCGCCGCTTCCTCGGTCCCAAGATCCTCGAATCGCTGCTCGTACTGGGTGACGCGACGGCGCTGCCCTTGTTCGAGGAGCTGCTAGTGACTGGCCACACGGATCCCGATGTGGACCACTGCGAGGTGACTCGCGCCTTGATCGCCGTCCGACGGCTCACCGGACGGGTGGCCTCGAGTTCCAAGTTCCCCGATCCCGATGCCCCGGAGGTGGGGCGCACGCTCGACGAGGCCGAGCGTCGCTTCGAGGCCGAGCGCGACCGTCTGAAGCCGGTTACGGTGATCTGATCTGTCCCGCGTGGGCTCCCCCCGGGGTGGTGCCCCGAGGTCCGAAAGCGACGAACTCCGCCAGCTTCTTCCGATAACTCTCGCCCCCCACATCGTAGGTATCGTTGTGCCCGGCACCCCGGATCAGGACCAGCTCGACAGGCCCGGGTGGGGGGACGGCGGCCGCCAATTGGGTGCCCATTGCGCTGGGCACCAGACGATCATCGGTACCGTGGAAGATCAGCACTGGACAGTGCACCTGCCGGATGGTGTTCAGGTTGTCCAGTTGGAGCCGGAGAATGAATCGCGGCAGCAAGGAATAATGCTGGCGGCTCATTGCGGCCGCGTTGGTGAAGGGTGATTCGAGAATCAGCCCGGCGACGGGGTGTGTCGCTGCCGTGTAGGTCGCCACGGCGCTCCCAAGCGAGCGACCGTACACGAAGATGCGGGCCGCGTCCACACCCGGACGCTTACGCAATGCCGCGTAGGCCAGGTCCGCCGCCTCGTACAGTCCGCGTTCGGTGGCACGGCCCTCGCTGCCACCGTAGCCGGGGTAGTCGACCACCAGCAGGGCGGCGGTGGGGGGCTGAAAGTCGCGCAGCACCGGCCAGATTGCCGCGATCGTCTCGCCGTTGCCGTAAAACCAGAGCAGGCCGGGGAACGCCGTGGTTCCGACAGGTGGCGTGCGTGGCGGCAGATACCACCCCACGAGCTTCGTGCCGCGTCCCCCTCCCCCTCCCCCTCCCCCCTCCCCTCCCCCTGTGCCCGGGGGCTCCGCC
>WNFC01004153.1_pt1 | contig 23992 bp, 26 predicted proteins | sample 5400541 | NCBI WGS metagenome assembly WNFC01 (sample SAMN13153342, study PRJNA577476) | soil metagenome | isolation source: 120 cm saprolite under Douglas fir tree site 2 hole 2 replicate 1 | place: USA:California | collected 2015-04-18
CGCCACGGCCAACCACTTCCTCGCCGACGCCGCCGCCGGCCTGGCCGTCACCGCCCTGGGGCTGCTCGCCGCCCGCGCCACCACCAGGCCGGATGCCACCGGGCCCGGGCCGGGCGGCGCCGGGCCGGCGGCCGCCTCGTCGCGCGCGGGCAGCGGGGCGGTTAGCTTGTGGTTCCCTGGTGGATCGGGTGACACAGCTGTGGCCGGGGTCCCCTGACACGGATCTGTCAGGGGTGCCCTGTCACCGCTGTCACCCCCGGACAGACTGTCAGGGGTGACAACCTGTCCGGGGTGTCGAGACCGGTGATGACCGTGTACGAGTTCGTCGACCCCGCCCGCCCGCCGCCGCGGTGCACGACTACATGCCCCTCGCCCTCAAGCCGGGCGATCACTCGCCGCACTGTGCGTGCGCTGATACTGGCTTTGCGGCCGATCGTGGCGGCTGACGGCCAGCAGCCGGTGCCGTCGTCGCGGGAGCATGCGTCAGCGAGGGCCAGCAGCACTAGGCGCTCGTTCCCCGAGGTCGGCGAGTTCGCCCACACCCAGTTCATGACCGCGATGCTCACTGCGACCACCAGCTCGTACGGCCGGCCACCCGAGCCGGGCCGCTGAACGAGGAGTTCGCCATGGCGTCGGCCAACGCGAACCGTCGTCCGGATCCGGATGTCCGATACTGGGAGCAAAACGGGAGCGGCGGTCCTACGTCAGGTGCGGTCAGCCGCTGCCATAGGCACTGGAACGCTGCCGTTGACCTGCGCAGACGCGCCGGACCAGCAGGGTCTAACGCATGCGTACCTGGTTCGGGACGAAGTGTCATCTGGCGCATCGCCGAGCGTGTTTGAATCTGGCATGTCGATCAAGCAGAGGAGTCCGTATGGCGCTGCGCATTGCGGGCGCGACCGTCGATGATCCGATGCCGATCTGGCGTGCTTACGCGCGCCTTTATGCCGGCACGATCCGCGGATATGACCTCCGACGTCCGGGGGATCCGAACGTCTTGACGCCGGATGAAGCCTGGTGCAGCAGGATCATCGGCTCCCGCATGACCAGGAGCGAGCGAGACGAGCTTGTACGGCGGGCCGCCGAGCCCGGCTGCCAAGGGGCGATGTCAGGGCAGACGCGGACCTGGCGGACGCCGATCCTGTCGCGGCCGGCGGTGACTTCGACCACGCGGCAGATCTGTACTGGTACTTCACATCGCCCGACCGGATACGCGGCGTGCGAGTCGCCAAGCTCCACAAGGTCTTGCACTTGAAACGTCCGGGCCTTTATCCCATCTTGGACAAGCGGGTGCGCAACCTGTACTGGGATCACGCCACGCCATGGGTGGGCGAGCTGGCCCGCCTGCCGGTGACGATCAAGGACTCGCCGCCATACTGGGCCGCGATCCGCGACGATCTGGTCTTCAGCGGGCCCCAGCTACGCGCTTACCGCCAGGAGCTCTCAGCCAGCGCCGATGAGACGGCTGTGCTCTTGGCCCAGCTTACGAACCTGCGGCTGCAAGACATCGTGGCTTGGCATGTCGCCCCGCGGGCCTGACTGCGGTTCGGTAAGCAGACGTTGGCGGCCAGGGTGTCATGACTGGGGTGTGCAACGAGCCGGCTAGGTCGTCATGCATCGCGTGGCCGGGACCACGGGTTGGCACCGAGCGTGGCGTCCCGGATGGTCATGTTCTGCTGGCGGCCTTTCGGCACCCGGTATCCGGGGTCGCGCAGCCGCCGGTCACAGGCGGCCTTGACCGCGCAGAACTTCTGGGTGGTCGGGCCGGCGAACGGGTACCCGCACCGCTGGCAGTATTCCTGCAGCCGACCCGCCGCACTCGTGCATGGCGGTGTCAGCTGGGCGGGCCGCTCGGCTGGGGCGGGCGCGGTGCGGCTTGGAGGCGTTGTTGTCGCGGGCACTGTTCGCGGGGTGAGGTCGGTGATGACGATGGCGTGGTCGCTGCCGGCGTGGATGGCGTCGTCGTAGAGGTGGTCGATGTGCTGGACGGTCCAATGCGGGGTGATCCAGATCGAGTCGAAGCGCCGCCCGGTTCCGGGGGAGTTCTTGCGCTTGCCGGTGCGGTGGGTGATGGCGAGGGGCCCGAGCGGGCGGTCTGCGGCGACCGCGGCCGCGGCGTCGGGATGTCCGGCCAGCCACTGGCGGAGCGCGTCGTCCAGGCCGTGGATCTTGCCGGGGCCGAACAGCAGGTCATCGCCTGGCTCGCCGCGCAGGTGGCGGTCGCCGGTATGCCAGTGCGTGCGGGCGAGCGCGAAGTCCGCCGCGTCGGTCTCCGGGGTGTTGGCGTCTGCTCCCAGGATCACCGGGCCGGTGACGGTGGCGAGCCAGGACGCGAACGCGACGGCTTGGCGGGGTTTGATCAGGCCCCAGCGACACCTGGCGGGGCGTGATAGGAGACCGCAGTCAAAGGCAGCCCGCCGAACTTCATCTGGGCAGCGAGGATGCGATCGGGCAACGCGACGGCGGCGGGCAGCCAGGCCCGCGCGGGCGGCTGGCCGCGGCCAGCGATGGCCACGCCGCGCGATCGGACCGGGCGGTCATCCGGATCCCGGGACCTCAACTCGACGGCGCGGATCAGCCAGTCCGCGCCGGCTGCCTGGCGCAGCACGTCGGCTGAGCCGGGGTTAGCCTCCTGCAGCAGGATCAGGTCGGGGCTGAGCGTGCGGAGCAGATCCCCCTGGCGCTGCGCGGCCACCCGCCTGCGGAACGCTACATTCCATGACACGACTCGCATCGACGAATCGTCCCGCGGCACAGCAATACCAGCAAGAAGGGATGCGGACCGGGCGACCTCAGCGCCTCGAGCTGCTTACCGCGGTGCTGCGACCGCCGCTCGTGGACCGGGTCGTCGACCGGGCGCGATCGCCGTGCTGCGCCGCTACTCTCCTATTGCTCCGGCCGGGGTCGGCATGATGCTGGCGCGCCGTCTCGGCCAGGCTGTCATCCTCGACCTGTCGCGTCACTTGTGTCGGAGTGCTGAAGCCTGGCGGTACGTGGGTCAGGATCGTTCACGGCGATGATCAGCACATCGAGGTGGACACGACCGTCGCCCGGCAGCGGCGCTTCGCCAAGGTCGACATGTTTACCGGGAAACGGTAGGAGCGGCAACACGCCTCGCGTATTCCTTGTAGATATCGAGCGCCCTGTGACGCTCCGGGCAGCGTGCTGTTCAACCAACTCATGACGTCCCTTACGGCCCGCTCTCGAACTCCCAGCCGCAGCAGAGCGGACGCGGCTATGGCTAATATGTCGATTCGTGCCAGCGCCAACGTTTGCTCTCAGCCTCCTGGGTTGGAAGCAAAGCGGCGGCAAAAACAAGCTCGGCTGGCAGCGGGTCCCTAACAACGCCGACATCGATAACCGTGAGAGCTTGCAACTCAGCGCGGCCATGCTGGCGGCGCTGTCGGCGCATGCTGGCTACGAGCTTCCGCTGCCTCCGTCAAGTCCTGGTGCGTTGCTAGAGGAAGCGGTGCGAGTTGACCTGGCGCGAGAGTTGGAATACCGAGACAACTCTCGCCGTTGGACGGCCCGGCGCGGCGCCTTGGTGACCGACTACAGCCAGTACGTCCACCTGCTACACCTCAATCAGTTGGTGATCGACAACCCAACGCTGTCAGTAACCATCGGCCAGGACTACCTCATTAAGCCGGATGTCGTGATCGGCCTTGAGGACGTGCCCACGGTCAACGGTCTGCCGCTGCTACACGCCGCTGTCTCGTGCAAGTGGACTATCCGCTCCGATCGAGTCCAGAATATCCGGCACGAAAATAACCAAATGGTCCGTCATCGCCGCGGTCGGCAGCCCCACCTGGTTGCTGTCACAGCTGAACCGCTGCCAAGCCGTCTCGCCGCAATCGCCCGAGGCACGGGTGAGGTCGACGCGGTGTATCACATCGCATACGACGAACTCCACGCAGCGGTTCAGGCGTCGAATAACGGCGGGCAGCAGGCGGCTTGGGCGGAGATCACCGGTCAAGGCCGGTTGCTCAACTACAACCTACTCGGCGAACACCTCGCCTGCTGGTAGCAGCTACGCGTCGCTTGTCTGGCCAACAACCGCTTGCCGGCTACCTTCCGAATCATGGCTGACTCACCGGAGCTGCCCGAACCAGATAGCGAGCAGATCGCTGCCCTTGTTGGATCTACGACGCAAAGGCTCCTTTACGGCTTCTTGTACCGGCGGCGTGACAATCCGCCAACAATGGTGGAGCTGCGCTTTTTCGTCACCAACGCGCCTGGTGAGGACCAATCTCAGACTGATCGTCGCGTCCGCGAGCTGCGACGCTACTTCGAGATCGAAGCCGCGCGGATCGACAACGAGAGCCGATACGTCCTCCGAGGCTGGTCCGCGACCCGGCCGCACAGCGCAGGCGTCGCGATCAGCCTGCGGCGCCGCGCCGAAGTGCTTGCACCGCAACGGTGCGCGCAGTGCGGCCGGACGCCGCTAGAGGATCGTGTCAAACTAGTGGTGGACCACAGAGTGCCACTGTCATGGGGCGGAGACAACGAGCCCGAGAATCTACAGCCGCTTTGCGAGGAGTGCAATGCCGGCAAGCACGATTACTTCCGCTCGTTCGAGGCTCACGCCGAGCAGATTCGGGCAGCGATTGGCTATGACGAACCGCAAAAACGCATCGGCGAGCTACTAAGAGCGTTCAACGGCGGCTGGGTGCGCTCGGATCTTCTCGGCATCGTTGCCAGCGCAAAGAACTTCCAGGAGGACTGGCAACGCCGTTTGCGTGACCTGCGCTTCCTGGGCTGGGATTACCAGCATGAGAAGCGGTATGACGAAGGCTCGCGGGTGTGGACGTATTACCGCTTGACGAAGTCAGTTGCCTGGCCGGAGAACATCTCACAAGCCATCCGGGCCGAAGAGGCCAGACGAAGGTCAGGAGAGACCCAGCTGTCAGCTGGCCCGGATTAGGCGGAGCGGCTTAGATCGCGCGCCATCGAGTGCTGCCTTGATCTGGACTCCGATTGCCTGTGCGACGGGGGGCGGGAAGGCGTTGCCGATCTGGCGGTACTTGGCAGTTTTGCGTCCTGTGAATTCCCAGTCTGAATCGAAGCCTTGAATGAGGGCAACCATCTCGCAGGTGAGGCGGGGCAGGTAGTTATCGGGTGCATCTGCAGGGGGCGCGTCCTCGGCGATGCTGCGGCCTTCCACGCCGAGCCGGAGCCAGTCCGCACGGGCCCGGGTTGGCCCGAGATCTGGGCCCCCGTGTTTGCGCGAACCGCCTACGATCGTCGGCGCGATGCTGTTTGCCCGCTTGGCCCACGCTTTGGCACCGCGCCAGCCGTTGGCAGCCATCAACGGATACAGAACCTCACCGACCGTCGGAGGGATGCTCGTTGGGGTCGGCCAAGTGAAGTGCGCAGCGTACCGACGTTTGATCGCGACAAGAACGAACCTCGGTCGCAGCTGCGACACGCCATACTCGCAAGCGTTGAGCACCTGCCAGTAAATCTCGTAGCCGAGGCGTTCAAGCTCGTCGATGACCCCTTGGCGGTAGTCGCTGAACTTGCGCTCAGCTAGCCCTTTGACGTTCTCCAGCATGACGGCCGCCGGGCCGGCTTCCCGCACGAGCCGAAGTGCTTCCGGGAAGAGGTCCCGCTCGTCGGCAGCACCGAGTTGACCGCCTGCCACGGAGAACGGCGGGCACGGAACCCCGCCCGCCAGGAGATCGACGCCATGGAACTGCGCACCATCGAGGTTCCGGACGTCGTCCTTAACGATGTTCCAGTCAGGCCTATTAAGGCTCAGCGTCTCGACAGCATCCGAGTCGATCTCGAGCGCTACGGCATGGCCGAACCCAGCGAGCTCCAGACCGCGCGACTGGCCGCCAGCACCAGCACAAATTTCAAGACACGTCAGTTCTGACACGTCCTCGCTCCTTGCGGCCTACCACTGACGGACGCCCCTACTGGTTCGAACAGGGGTGCGATGAACGATCCTGACACACATTCGTCACTAAGGCTGGGAGGCACGACGGCGACAAGTCGCAGCGTATCGGTTCCGGGCGACAAAGCTGGGGGCCGCGCCGAATCCTGATTGGTCAAATTGGCTCAGTCCGACGGCCGGGCGCCGCGCTCACCGGCGAGCTGGCTGGCGGTAGTAAGAAGCCGGACCGCGCGGGTCTCGCCGAGCCAGTCTCAAAGGTGGACGCTTCGATGGTCGCAGCAGAGGCGGCCCACACGACAGCACGTCTTCATACGGCCGTGCTGTGATATACGGGTGGCCACTGCCCACTCGAGGTCCTGAGGCACCAGCATGTTCCCAACTTCGTCGCTGTCGGGCAGCGTCGCCATCCCTAGCGCTGCCACCTTCTGGATGCCGAAGCTAGAGGACATCGACGAAGATGGAATCGGCGCGTTCTGCCACGATACCTGGCTGATCAAAGACGTGCCCGTTCGCGAAGCTTGGCGACTGAGGCAAGAGGAACGCCGCATCGCAGAGGTTGTGGGCCGCCTGGCGACCACAGCCGAGGACTTTGACCGTCTAGCTCATGCTGTCGAAGACGGCTACGACCCTGACGAGGGCTATGACCTGACCTCCACCGAGCAAGCAGAGCTCGATGAATTCCTATCGGACGATGAAGATGAAGCTCCCGCGCTTGAGTCCCTCGAACTCGGAGTCGCGGGTCTGGTTTACGCGCTTGCCACCGTTCGCATCATTCCGGCTGCAAGCTGTCGCGGGCATCCGGGTGACCGGGCCTGGTCCGATATGCCAGTCGTACTTTTCGCGACGCCGGAGTACCGCGCTAGGGCGCTGCAACCACTCGTAGAAGCCACTGCTTGCCAGTTCGGCATCGACACTGCTCGGCCCGACCTGCTCGCCGTGATGGGGCGCTCGATACTCGACACGATGGCCTTGACGGATGCCGTGCTGGGATCCCGCCATACTTTCGTGCGGCCTAGGCCACGTCGCCATACTCAGCCTCGCGACGCGCATGATCAGGAACAGCTGTTCTAGCGGCCGCAAGTCCTGCCCAATGTTGGCCCCGCACAGGGGCCGCACACTCTCACTGTTGAGTAGTCAAGTTGCCACCCCAGAGACGCCTTGTCACTTCGACGGCGCCAACTGCCGCCCAGCCACATCAACAAGGGCAGGCAGCAATAAGGCTTAACGACGTTCAGCCGAGTGCCAGGGCGCACTGGCGCGGCCAATCGCCTAGTCTCACTTCTAGTCTCATTCACCTCTGTGCGCGGCCGTTCATCAGCGACCACGGCGTGGCCTTCTGCCCAGGTCACGGACGGTCGTGGCCTGTGGCGGACGGCCGTGCCCAGTCCTCGAAGGCGTGAGAATGTCGATGGCACCCGGGCCGGGTAGTCCGCTCCTATGGACTAGCTGGGAGGACCGGTTCGCCCTCTACTAGTGGCGAGCAACCGGCGTCGCCTCACCGTCTAGCGCGGCGAGCCTTTGGAGGGTATACCGGGCGGCGTCGAAGGCCGTGCAGCCTCGGTAGATCTGGCCGCGATCGTCGAAGAGTCGGCCAATGAACTGGTGCTTGCCGACTGCGTCTTCGCCCCATCTGTCCCAGAGCACGCGTCGCATGGCTTCCGTCACGTCGGTTGTCGGATCCTCGAAGACGATCCCGTAGCCATCGCGGCGAAGGGTGTCAACCAGGTGAGCCGCCGCCTTGGCCTGCATGCCGCCGCTGAGCCGACCGTCTGGGTCGTACTGAATGCCCGGGAAGTCGATCGGCGCCCAGGCGAAGTCGTCGGGCCGCATGAACTTGTGCACGAAGATCCGGCGCAGAACTTCTTGCACGTGATCAGCTGGCGCAGCTCGCCGGCCCCGCCCGGGACGACGGCTCGCCCATGCCCGGATCTCCTCGGTCCGGCCGGGATCCCAGCCAGCCAGATCGCCGATGATTACGTCAGGCTCGGGAAAGTCGGGATACCGCAGTCGCCACATACTGACGGTCTTAGGTTCGACGCCGAACATCGCGGCGATGTCCGCAACGCCGAGCATCGTCTTCACCAACATCTGCTCCCATCAAGTTTGTAGACCAGCATCTACATAGTTGTCATGCGCAGGCGAGTTTGTCAACTAGCATCTACAAACTCCGGGCCCCGGGCTGCCAGCTCACGTTCGAGGAACGGCGCCCGGGCAGGCCCTAGAGTTGAGCTGCACGGCGGCGCGTATCGGGCGGCTCCGGCACTGCCGTGGCACGCCTGCCCGCCCAGATAGCGGTCTCTGCCGTTCTGCCTGGCGGCGTTGCCGACGAGGGCACAGCCGCCGGAGTATCCCGTGAGCGCCCTGCAGTGGCGGGAGCTGAGCAGGACCGGGCGGACCTTACCGCCTGGGCCGCCTGTGGAGGACGCCGAGGAGCTGAGCGAGCACCTTGGCGGCGGCCGCCCGGCGGGCCGGTCTTCGCGACCAGACCGCTGGCAGCACAACGCCGCAGAAGACCAGGACGACAGCTAGCGCAGCCACCACGGCCGGCACGGACGGCATCGATTCAAGAGCGTGCATGATTGACCTTTCTGGGACTGGGCACCCGAATCGGCGCCCAGGTCATTTAGCCGTCCGGAAGCGCTGTCCCAGAACCCCCCTGGACGGAGCCGACCAGCGCGATTCGGCGCCGCTGATCAGCAGGGACGGTTTAATGGACGTGGTGTCCGGAGGTGCCGGACGCTCGGACACCCCGGCCAGTCCGGCCGCCGGCTCAGCTACCCGGAGAAATGCCCATGCCCCCGCACGATGCCGCCGACTCGGACGTCGCCTTCAAGGAGCGATTCGCGGCTCTCCTGGAGGCCTCGGGCCTGAGCATTCGCGACATCGCCAAACGGACCTCGGTTGGCCGGTCCACCATCGACGGCTGGAAGCTCGGCAAGGCACTGCCGCAAGTCAACGACGATATGATCAAGGTGGTGGAGGCGCTGCAGGCGGCTGCCGCGGCCTCCGGCAGCCGGGAGACCTGGGGGACGACAGGGGAGTGGAGAGCACTGCTCAGTCGGGCGAAGGATGAACGGGACGCCCGGTCTTACCCGGATCGCCGCCCAACCCGCGGCCCGATCGGCCGTGTCGACTTGGGCGCTGAACGCCACGCACGCACGATCGCCGCGACCGGCCGGGCGATCGATGCGCTGAGCAGTCTGCTCGATCTCGGCGGCAAACCGGACTGGGACCGGGAACGGCGCATCTGGGCCGGCAAGGATCCGGGCGAGCTTGACGCCGATGGGCAAGCGGCCGTGGATGCATGGGACAATCGGCGAAGCGAACTCCTCCGGGTCGTCAAGGTGGCCATCCTCGACATCGGCGATGCTGAAGTCAGGGAGCGCCTTAAAGAAGCCGTCCAGATGCTGGAACTGTGGGCAGGGCCCATGCAGCACATCCGGCAGAGTGAAGGCTGCACGCGCTACCTCGTCGCCAACGAGGCCTTGGTGGCCGTCGGCGCATTCAGGCGCGGCGACCCGCTTCCCGAGCGGTCCCGTGACTACCTTGAAACCAAGGAGTTCGCCGACCTCTACCTTGAGGAACTGGAACTGAACGCCGGCAATCGAATCGTCCGCGTGCTGCCCGCGTCGCATCGGTCCACTCGGCCTCGCCGCCCCGCTCGTCGCGGCGAGACATCCGGGCGCTGATCTTCGGGCCGCCCGCCCCGGCCGTGCACTCAGGTCCGGGAGAAGGTCAGCTGGCAGTCTGGCGGTCGGTACCCGTCCACGTGAATCTCCACGCGGCTGCCCGCGGCCGGTCATAGCGGGCCCTCATGTCACCCTGCCTCCTTTTCGTGCGCTGCCGGGCTTGCACTGCGGCACGGAGCCGGCGAGTCGGTGTCGAAACCGAGCAGACGGGTGCGCTCGTCGCACTCGCCGCACCATGGTGGGCGCGGGCCTGGCGGATGGGGCAGCCCGCCGGCTGAGAGCCGGGTGGCCATGACCGCGTATGGGCTGCGCACGCCGTCGATGTTCGCTCCGGTGAACGCAGCGAGCGTGCCTGGCGTCCATCCGGTCTCCAGCGCGGCCAGCACGGCCGGGGCGAGCCTCGCTCGCTGCTCGGCGCTGAGTGGCCAGGCATCTGCGAGGTTGGCGAAGAACTCGCCGATCGGCCCGCCGCCTTCATCGTCGTCTGCTGGCGCTTCACGCTGACGCGATCCGGCGGCGGACGGTTCCAAGTACGGTTCAAGGTACGGTTCGGGTGCAGCGGCTGCACCCCGTTGCGACACAGATTGCACCCCGTCCGGGCGCTCGTTGCACCCCGTCCCCGCTACGGGGTGCAACTGCTGCACCCCACAGGAGCGGCTATCCACAGGGCTGGTGGCGGGGTGCAGCGACTGCACCCCGCTCAGGCGGTCGTAAGGCATGGGCCGCAGCCGTTCGGTGACCAGTGCCTGGCTGGTCGAGAGCCGATGCCCGGTCGCCGCCTCAGCGGGTTCGCCGGCGTTGCCGCGGATCAGGCTCAGGTTCAGGTCCCAGCCTTGCGGCCGCCGGTCGGCCCGCCTGATCCGCGCGGCGACGATGTCCGGGTCGCAGGGCGTGATGATGCCCTCGGCTTCGAGCCGGTCCAGGCACGTACGCACGGTTCGCTCGGACAGGCTGGTGTAGCGAACCAGGGTCGCGACCGACGGGAAGGCTCCGGTGCCATCCGGTCCGGCGTGGTTGGCTAGACCGACGAGCACGAGGCGGCACGGGCTCGACGGTCGCCCGGCGCGATCGGCTGGAACGGGAGCCAGGTTCAGTGCCCAGGAGATCGCCTCGACGCTCACCGCGGACGCCTCCGCGCCGCGCGCCGCGAGGCCGTATCAGACCGCAGCGCCGTGCCCGGTGCAGGCCCCGGCGTGGTCTCGTTTACTTCGGTACACCAGGGTCGATCGGAGACAACGGACGGCCTCTGAACACCGCAAACGACTCCCTTAACTGCGCCGAGACGGTGTTCCCTGCTCCTGAAAAGCGGAAGGTCGGTGGCGAGCCTGGGCGTCCGATTTTGGGAGCGAGATGGGAGCGGTGGGCCGCTGGCAGGTGCGTTCAAGAGCGGCCAACGTAGCCAGCCGGGAATGCCTGACCTGCGCAGACGTGCACAAGCAGGCTGAGTTTTGCCCGGTGTGCCTTCCTGATAAGGAAGAGGTCCGAGGTTCAAGTCCTCGCAGGCCCACCAGGAGGTATTCACACTTCACCAGGTTCCATGTTCACATCTGGGTCTGACATTCTGCTGCCAGCTTCGATGATCTTGCCGTGCGGGCTGGCGCGGGTCCGTTGCGGGCATTGTGGTGCCGGTTAAGGGGTGTGAGCGCTTGGGGGCTGGGCTGGCGGGCGGGTTCGCGCGGCTGCTGGCTGCCGCGGCGGCGCTGGTCGTGGCGGGTGGTTATGGCCCGGCGGCGAGCTGGGCGAGGGGGGTGCGGCGCTGTTTGCGGGTGCGGGGCGGCAGTCCGGCGGCGGTGCGGCGGGCGTTGTCTTGCTGCCGGGTGTTGTAGGCGTCCAGGATGCGCTGGTTGCGGACTGCCAGGAGGCAGGCGATCCATAGGGTGAGCGGGGCCAGGCCGGTGAGGCGGCACCAGCCGCGGGCGATGTTGGTGGTGGCGGTGTCCTTGATGGTGGCGTTGGCGCGCTCGGCGGCGGTGCGGCGCCGGTAGGACCGCCGCCATTGCGCCGAGGGGTAGTCGTGTTTCTGGCGGGTCTTGGCGCTCTGGACGCAATCGGCTCATCTGGCCGGCGGGACTTCGGCCTCCTTTGGCGCGGCCGGGAGGGGGATCTTGAAGAGGATCTCGACGCGTGATTCGGACACCACGACCTTGTCGAGCACAGTCCGGACGAGCTGCTGACGGCGGGCGAAGTCCATGGCGGCGAGCCCGTCAGCGACCTCGCTGGCGAAGTCATCGATGCGCTGCTTGAGCTCGGCTTGGCTGAGGCGGTGATGTTCGGCGTGCCGGGCTAGCTGCTGCGATGCGGTCGGTGACTGGCCTTCGGCGTGCCTCGAGGTCGCGCAGCGAGATCACCCCGGCCTGGTAGGCGTCGATGAGGCGGGCTTGCTGGGAGCGCAGGTCGGTGAGCTGGCGGATCGCGTCGGTGGTCAGCGTGCTGGCGGCGGGCGCGGCGCAGGCAGCCAGGATCAGCTCGGGGTGGTCGAGGTGACGGGTGACCTCGTTCCAGACGAGTTCGTCGAGCTCGTCTGCGCGTGCGGAGGGCTGTGAGCAGCGCAGCTTCTCGGCGCGCAGGCGCATCGGCAGCGCCGTGGTGCAGCGGTAGTAGCGGTATTCCCCGTTTGGCTTGGTTCTTCGGTGTGCCTGGCGTACTTGCCCGCACTCGTCGCAGTGCACGAGGTAACGAAGCAGGTAGCGCCCGGGGCCGGCGTGGCGGGGGCTGAAGCGGGCGTTGCGGCTGTGCTGGGCTTGCGAACGTGACCAGGTGCCGAGGTCGACGAGGGGTGGCACCGCGATGCCGATCCACTCTTCGCGCGGCCGGGTCTGGGTGAGCGGTTCATGCTCGGCGGAGTGCCGGGGAAGCCGGGGGGCGTCGGCGCGGGTGATCCGGCGGTTGTAGTAGAGGGTGCCGGCGTAGGCCTCCTGGCGCAAGAGCGCGTCGACGGTCGCGGGGTGCCAGATCGGCTTGCCCTTGGGGCTCGGGATTCCCGCCTCGATGAGCCGGATGGCGATCTGCCGGATGGACAGCCCGTCGTTCGCGTGCCAGTCGAAGGCCTGGCGCACGACGGTGGCCTCTTCCTCGCAGACCTCGACCCGTCCGGAGAGCCCGGCGGTGGCGCGGACCTTGCGGTAGCCGTAGGGGACGGCGCCGGAGACTACCTCGCCCTGATGGGCCCGCCATAGCTTGCCGCGGCGGTTCCGGTCGACGATCTTCGTGCGCTCGAATTCGGCCGCCGCTGCCTGGATCTGCGCGAGCAGCCGCCCGCTGGGGTCATCGGCGTGGCCTCCCTCGAGGAAGATGACCGACACGCCGAAGCGGGCGAGCTCTTCGAGTACGAGCGCCTGGTGCACGTAGTTGCGGGCGAGGCGGTCGGGGCAGAGCGCGACCACCGCGTCGATGCGCCGCGCGGCGGCGGCGTCTCGCACCTGATCGAGCCCTGGCCGGTCGAGGCGGGCTCCCGTGTGGCCGTCGTCGGCGCAGGACAGCTCGACGACCCACCCCTCCGCGGCGGCCCTGGCCTCGAGCGCCTCGATCTGTGAGCCGATCGTCCGTTCTCGCTCCTGCCGTTCGGTGGACACCCGGGCATGGAGGGCCACTCTCATTGCCTGTCTCCTGTCATCGCGTCGTTTGCCTTACCAGTGCGTAGGCGGCGGCGAGCGCGGCGAGGCGGGGGTCGCCGCCGGTCCATCGCGGCTCGGGGGCCTCGTGCGCCACGATTCGCCAGGCCGGGCGGGCCGAGACCAGGCCCGGCAGCCCGAAGCGGGCGATGCGCCGGGCGTGCTCGTCATCGGGCAGCAGGCCGTGCAGGGCGCTGGCGCGGAGCTCCTCGTAGATGGCGCGCCAGGGTGCCTGGCGCGCTGCTGGCCTGCCCCGGTCACCGGCCACTTTTGGGCACCAGCAGCCGCTCGATGGTGCGCCGGTGCAGGCTGATGCCGAAGCGCTCAGCCACCAGGCGGGCCAGCTCTGCGCCCGACGCGGTGGCGTCTCGCGCCTTGGCGTCGCGCACGAACTCGACGACCTCCAGGGAGGCCTTGACCGGGCCCTTGCGCCCCCGCTTGCCCTCGGCGAGCCCGGCGATGCCGCGCGCCTCGAAGGCCCGCCTCAGGGTATAGAAGGTCTGCCGGCTCACCGCGAACAGCCGGCACGCTTCGACGACGCTCATCTCGCCCTGGGCGGGTCCCCGGAGCATTTCGTAGCGGACCTGGAGCCGGTCCTCGGCGTCGAAGAACTCCGGGTGCGAGCGGAACGGCTCGGCGAGCACCTTCTCCGGCGCGGGATTGAGGGCTCCCTGGGCTCGCAGGGCCCGGCGCTTCTCGGGGCTGGCCACGACGGTCACGGTAGCGCCCGGCCGCTCAACTGTCACGTATTGTCTGCCCATCCAGTCGGCGTGTCCCTCGATCGTTCCTGACAGACGACATACGTATCCGGCATCAGGCAGTTTCGGGCGTTCTTTGCTTGACACTGCGGCATTCATTAGCTGACATCCTGTGGCGGGCGTCTCCGCTGCGCGGCCCTGGCCTGAACACGGCGCTTGCGGATGCGGGGATCCGCGTGGTCGAGGCGGATCTCAGCCGCGAAGCTGAGGTGGCTGATTGCGTTCAGAGCGTCTTGGCCGCGATCTCAGGCGGGACGGTGATGGTGTGCTGGGTGCAGCAGGCCGGGGGGTGCTCGGGCGGGGTGAGGATCTCAGGCCGGTCCCGGCTGAGCAGTATTGAGTCCGGGCGGAGCGGGCAGCGGATCTTTCCGGCGGTGGCGGGGCAGGTGACGCGGTGGTAGCCGTCGGCGTCGTCGGCGGTGTGCCGGCCGGGCTTGTGCCGGGCTAGCCCGGCGGCCTGCTGGTCGTGCGCGGCGACCTGCTCGCCAGAGGCTCCGGGCGGCAGGGGCGCGAGTTCCAGCAGCGTCCGGGGTGTCTGGGGGCAGTACAGGTTTCCGTTGGCGACGACCGCGCCCTCGTGTGTGCCCTTGGGGCCGCGGTCATGGGGGTGGAGGTCCTGGGCCAGCTGGGCGCCGGCCTGGCGGAGCGGGACGGCCCGGGCATCGGCGTCGCGGTGGGCCCGGGCAGGTTGCTGTTGCGGTGCCCCCATGCGGCCTGGGGTGTTCGCCGTCGCTGATGATGTCCATAGCGGCGACGTTCAGTGTGGGGACGCTTGTGCATGAAGTACCCCGCCCGGCGGTCGCTGGGCGGGGTTGGTGGTGGACTAGGTGGCGGCGTGGTGGTCAGTCTGTCGCGGCTGCTTCCTCGCTGATGGCGGTGCGGGCGGAGGACTCGTCGATGATGGTCTTGCCGGTGGCGCATGCCGCTAGCAGCGCGGTGATTGCCAGCCTGTTGATGGCCCGGGGCAGGCCGCGGGCGTGGCCGTGGATGGCGTGGACGGCGTCGTCGCTGAAGAGGGTGTCGGACCGGCCGGCGTGCTGCAGGTGGGCACGGATGTACCCGCCGGCCTCGCTCAGGCTGAGCGCGGGGGCGGGGATGTGGTAGCGCAGGGCGATCCGCTGGTCGAGGGCGGCCATGTCGCCGACGCGTAGCCGGCGCCGCAGGGTGGGCTGGCCGATCAGCAGGATCGTCAGCGGCGACCGGGAATCGAGGTCGTGGTTAGTGAGCATGCGCACGGCTTCGAGCTGGTCGCCCGACATCATGTGCGATTCGTCGATCGCCAGGATGACGTGCCTGTTCCGCTCGTCGGCCTCGGCTGCGAGCGCGGCCTCGACCTGCGGGATCAGCGTGGCGTGATGGAAACGCGGCGCCTGGCCCAGCGCGAGGGCGACGGCGCCGTGGATGCCGCGTACCCCGACCTGGGGGTTGGCCAGGTAGATGAGGGTGTGCCGGGAGGCGTCCAGGCCGTCGGTGGCGGCGCGGACGGCCACGGTCTTCCCGGATCCGACTTCCCCGGTCAGCACGCCGAGGCCGCGGAACCCCGCTGAATTGCATCAGATGCACGATCTGGTGAGCGGTGACCTGCGGGGCTGCGGAGACCTGCCGGCTGCCGGCTGTGCTGCGCATGTTCCTGAGCGGGCGATTTGCGCTTGCCCTGTCTTCTGATGCAAGATTCTCGCATTGTCCGGCGATGGTTGCGAGGGAGATGCGGGTGACAGCTGGGGTCCATGAGCCTGCGGGCTCGGCCAGGCTGGAGCTTGTCAGGCGGGCTGTGGTGCGGCAGTTTCTGGAGCATGCCGGCGAGTACCCGTGGAACTGGACCGCTGCCCGCCTGGATGAGTGGTCCGCGGATCTGGTCGGCGTCGCAGGCAAGGCGAAGTCCACGATCCGCAACCATCACGACGCGGTCAGGTCGTTCGAGAGTTACCTGATCGCGCCGCAGTACCGGTGGGCCGAAGAGTGCCAGGCCCGGTTCGGCACGCATCCGGTGCAGATCTGCTTCGAGTCCAACACCACCGCGCACCTGGTGGACTACGAAGGCAGCCCGGATCGGCGGCCGATGACCCGCGAAGAGCTGCAGCAGTTCTTCGACTACGCCGATGACCAGGTTGACCAGGCGATCCGGTCAGGCCGCAAGGGAGCGCTGGCCGCCTACCGGGATGCCACGGTGTTCAAGGTGATGTATGCGTGGGGGCTGCGGTGCACCGAGACGTCGAAACTGGACGTCACTGACTGGTACCGCAATCCGGAGGCGCCCGAGCTGGGGAAGTTCGGGAAGCTGGAAGTCCGGTGGGGCAAGGCCTCCAACGGGTCGCCGCCGAAGCGGCGCACGGTGTGCACCGTGATGCCGTGGGCGGTGGAGGCGGTCGGGGACTACATGGCTAACGCCCGGCCCTGCTACGGCTTCCCCGGCCACCCGGCGCTATGGCTGACCGAGCGGGGCGGCCGGCTGCGGCCCCGCCATATCGAGGAGCGTTTCGCCGCTTACCGGAACGCGCTCGGGCTGCCGCTTGAACTAGTGCCTCACTGCCTGCGGCATTCGCACGTTATCTGTACTGCCCTGGCAGCCTGAGGGACGGTGAATTTCAGGGTTGGCCGCGTCGTGCCTCACAAGTATTCGCCATTCCGTGAGCCACGTGCGGCAGGGTCACGACCTGGGTCTTTTCTCTTCGGTGCAATCTTTTGCCTCACGTGCCACACGTCCCTCACATTCCGAAACAGGCCTCTGCCAGGCACTTTGCGAAATCCGGTACAGATAACCTTACGTGACTCATCAGATCGAGGACGGGGTTGACCCGGTGTTCGTGCAGCGGCAGGTCGGTCATCGGTACCAGTCGAGGACGGCGATCTATAGCGGCGTCAGCGGCGACTTCATGAACACCATGATGCGCAGGGCGCTGGACACCGCGTTCACCGCCGGTGAGGAGGCTGAGCAATGACCGCCAAGCTGGACTACAAGTGGAAGCTGCGGGAGGTGATGGCCACCCGGGGCCTGTTCCAGACCACCCACCTGCGGCCGAGGCTAGCCGAACGCGGCATCCACCTGTCCGACAGCCAGGTCTACCGGCTGGTGACCGATAAACCGGAGCGGCTCAACCTGAAGATCTTCATGGCGCTGCTGGACATCCTTGGCTGCCGGATGGACGACCTGATCGAGCCGGCCGCCCTGCCCGCGGGGAAGACGAAGAACAAGGCCGTCGGCCACGGCGGCCAGCCGCCGGAATCCGCGGTCGGCGCGTTCCGGCCCAAGCAGGCGCGGATCGTTCCCGGCCCGTCCTCGTGACCGGCTCCGGCGGCGACACCGGCGGCGGGTTCTGCGGTGAGCCCGCCGCGGTCATCGCGGCGATCGTGGCGGGTATCGAACCGGGCCTCGGCGAGGGCATCGTCGCGACCGCGATCATGCAGGTCGCGCCGTCCCGTGCCCAGCAGCGGCGTCTCGCCGGCGCACTGGCCGGCGATCCCGGGCTGCTCACCTCCGGGCGCCCGCAGGGCCCGCCCCAGATCGAGCTGCTGATCAGGACCCTGCTTCCGCTGGGTGCCCGGCGGATGATCCTGCCGGGCTGCGCGCACTGCGGCCAGCCCGGGCGGCTTGTCCAGCGCGACGGCGAACTGCGGATCTGCTCGGCGTGCGACCACCGCAGGCGAGGATCCGCCGAGCCGTGCGCCGTCTGCCGGAACACCGTGCAGGTCGCATTCCGCGACGAGCACGGACATCCGCGCTGCGCCCGCTGCAGCCCCTACGGCGGCCCCGAGCCTGTCGCCGGAGTCATAGCGCACGTCAGCCGCCTCGGTCCTGGCCTGGACCAGGCCAGGCTGCGCGAGGTGATCGGGCAGGCGGTCCCCCGGCCGTTCCAGCAGCACCAGGTGCTCTGGGATCTGGACCAGAACCCCGTGCTGCTGACCGGCGACGGCGCGCACGGCTCACCGCGCATCAACGTCCTCATCCACGCACTGCTCGCCGCCGGGGCCGCAGGCATCGTGGCACCCGCCTGCCCGTCCTGCGGACGGACGGTGCGGCTAAGCCACCGGCGCGGTGAGCAGCGCTGCTGCCGGCGCTGCTATGACCAGAAACAGCTCCAGGCATGCAGCCGCTGCCGGCAGCCCACGATGGCCGCCAGCCGGACAACGGCCGGGGAACCCGTCTGCGCCGGCTGCTTCCGCCACGACCCGGCCAACCACGGGCAGTGCGCCAGCTGCGGGCGCACTGCTCTTATCGTCCGCCGCGACGACGGACACGACTGGTGCCGCCGCTGCTACCGCGCGCCGCTGGCGACCTGCTCAGTATGCGGCCGCGAGAAGCCCTGTCACCTGACGTCCGCCGGCACGCCGCGCTGCGAGCACTGCTCGCGCCGGATGCGCCATGCTCCCTGCGGCCGGTGCGGCCGCGACCGGGCGGTCTGGACACGAACCGGTGACGGCCGGCCGCTGTGCGGTTCCTGCAGCCGGCAGCGTGTTCCCTGCGCAGCCTGCGGCAGCACCCGCACTGTCGCCGCCCGGATCCCGGACGGGCCGCTGTGCAGCACGTGTTACCGCAAGCACCCGGCATCGTCCCGGCCCTGCACGGAATGCGGGGCCACCGAGCGTCTTTATCATCACGGGCTATGCACCCGCTGCGCCAGCCGCCAGCACCTCCTCAGCCTGCTGGCCGACGGCCAGGGCGGACTTCACCCGCACGCCGAAGACATCTACCACCTCCTCGCCGCCGGCGACCCGGCCTGGCTCATGGAGTGGCTGACCAGAGGTTCGGCCGCCCGGGACATCCTCGCCGAGATCAGCCGGGCAAGCCAGCCGCCCGGCCACGCCGACCTCGACCGGCACCTGCCCAGCCGCGCTGCCCACCACCTGCGCAAGGTCCTGGTGGCCGGCTCGATCCTGCCCGATCGTGACGAGCGCCTCGCCGGGCTCGAACGATGGGCCGCCGAGAAAACCAGCAGCGTCGAGGACCCCGCCGAACGGCGGATCGTCCGCAGTTACGCCGCCTGGCACCATCTGCGCCGCCTGCGCGCAGACTCGCAGCGGCAGCACATCACCGCCGAGCAGTCCGACTACGTGCACAACGAGATCCGCGCCGCCCTCAAGCTGATCACCTGGCTACGAGACAACGGCACGAGCCTGGCCGACTGCACCCAGCACGATATCGACACCTGGCTCACCGGCGGACCCGGCACGAACTACCACGCCCGCGCCTTCGTGCTCTGGGCCAGCAGGCGCAGCCACACCCGTGACCTTGACATTCCCCAGCACCCGCGCAGCGAGCTCCTCACCCAGATCGAAGAAGACGAGCGGTGGACGCTGGTCCGCGGCCTCCTCCACGACGGCGCCGGCGCCATCGAGGACCGTGTCGCCGGGCTGCTCGTCCTGCTCTACGGGCAGCCGATCGCCCGCATCGCCCGGCTCACCCGCGGCCAGATCATCCGCAGCCCCCAGCAAGTCCAGCTGCTCCTCGGCACCGTCCCGCTCGACCTGCCCGAACCCCTCGGCGAGCTCGTCCGCCAGCTCCTCGGCCGAACCCACGGCCGGGCAGCCGCGGTCCGCGCCGAGGATCAGCCATGGGCCTTCCCGGGAGGAGCTCCGGGTCATCCGCTTTCCACCGCCCAGCTCAAAGTCCGCCTCGCGCGCCTGGGCATCCACGGCCGCTCCGGCCGCAACACCGCTCTCATGGACCTCGCCGCTAAGCTGCCGCCCGTGGCACTCGCCCGGCTGCTCGGCATCAGCATCAGCACCGCCGGAGCCTGGGCCGAACGGGCGAGCGGCTCACCCGCTGCCTACGCCGCGAAGGTCTCGCGCAGGGGTCATTCAGCACGTTCTGATACCGCCGAACAGGCCGGGCACGGGGATGGCCGCGGTGAACGGCATGATGGTGAAGCCCCAGTGCGACTGCAGGGTATCGATCATCGGGTTCTCCGTTCTGTCAGCGGCCGTTAGCGGTGGTGATCGCGGCGGTGACCAGGGTGATGTTGCGGCCGTCGAGGCTGCCGAGAGCCTGCCGCAGGTGCACGGGGATGGCGGGGTCGCCGAGGCTGGCGGCGATCCGCAGGATCGCCTGCTCCGAGGACGAGCAGGGCAGCAGGCCGGTGTCGAGGGCGTGGACGGCGGCCCTCCAGCGGATCACCGCGACCGGCTGGCCGGAGTAGATGCTGCTGCCGGCGGCGATGATGCGGCGGAAGCCGGGCTGGTGCAGGAAATGGCCGTGCCGGGCGATCAGGGTGACCGCGGCGTCGTCGGCGGCTATCCCGGCGGCGGTGTCTTCCAGCAGGCAGGCGAGCTGGGCGGCGGGCATGGCCAGGGCGCTCACTGCCGCGCCTCCTGCTCATCGTGCCCGGTACCGCCGCCGTGCCGGGTGCCGTCGCCGCCGGCGATGTTGGACAGCCGCAGCCGCTCGCCGCCGGCGGCGGCCTGCCCGGCGGCGGCGACCAGGCCGAGGTAGTCGATGCCGGTCCAGGTGACCGGCTCGGGGTCCTCGTCGGGCGGTGCCTTGGGGTGGGCGTGCCGGCCGATGACCTGCGGGACGGCGGAGCCGACCTTCCGCCCGGCCCACCAGACGGCCAGCTTTGTCATATCGAAGGGGTCGAAGACCAGCTCGACTTTGCGGCCCACGAGGAACGGGTCGACGGAGTACTCGTTTCCCTCCAGGGCGACGGTGGCGGTCTTGCGGACCAGCCGCACAGCGCTCCAGCAGAACGCCTCGCGCAGCAGCGCAGGATCCGGCGAGGCAGCCGGGCCGGCCGCCTGATACCGGGCCTGCGGGCTTGCCCCTGTCTCGGAGTGGGCCCGCTGATGGTAGACCTCGCGGATCCAGTGATCGAGCAGGTCGTTGAGCTCGTCCAGGCTGGCGACCGGGTGCCGGGCCGGGTCGGCCTTGTCCCCGCTGACCTCGACCAGGAACTGCTGCCGGATGGTCTGGAATACCTTTTCGATCTTGCCGCGGCCGGCCGGCTTTCCCGGCTGGCTGTGCACGAGCTTGATCCCGAGCACCGCGCAGGTCCGTGCCAGCGAGGCGTCGGTGAAGCATCCGCCGTTATCCGCATACAAGGTGGCGGGGATGCCGTAGCGGGCGACCGCTGAGCGCAGCACGGCGGCGAACCGGACCGCGTCCGGGCGGCGGACGAACTGGTGCCCGGTCAGGAACCGGCTGTGATCGTCGATGATCCCGGCCAGGTGACAGGCCCGGCCGGCCACATCGGGGCCGTTCATCAGGTCCGCGGTCCAGATCTCGTTCACCTTCGGCGCTTCGAACCGGCCGTATGCCCGCGGTGGCTGCCCGCCGGGGCGGGTGGTCAGCTCCCGGGCCTCGAACCACCGCTGGATCGCCCGCTCCGACGGTGCCCAGCCCAGCTGGGCGGCCAGCACCCGGCGGACCTGCGCGGCGGTCCGCGCCGGGTTCTCCTTCTTCAGCCCGACCGCCAGCTCCACCACCTGCGGGTCGGTCCGCGGCGCGGACTGCCGCGGCGATGGCACCAGCGCGTCGAACCCACCCGCCCGGCGCGCGGTGATCCACCGGTCGATCGTCTTGCGGGACACGCTCACCGTGCCGCCGTGCGGGCCGGCGTGCTCACCGGCGGCCAGCGCGCGCACCATAGCGCCGCGCTGGCGCGATGTCAGGGCAGGATCCATCGCCGGCTCGATCAGCGACCACCGCCACAGCGCGATCGTCTGCGCCCGCTGCCGCCTCGCGGCGGCGTCCCGGTCTGCTGCCGTCATCTGCTTCCTCCTCCGGATCGCCGTAAACCAGACTTACGGCGACCCTGGCCGGCCCGCCCAGCGGTCAGGAAGACCCGGCGGCGGCCATCGCGGCCAGGGTCGTGTTGCCCGCCAGGACCGGGACCGCCGGGGCGAGCAGCATCCCGCCGGTCAGGTGCGCGGCCACCTCATGCACCGCCACCGTGTCCAGCCCGCCGAACCGCCGCCGCAGCCCGGCGGTGACCGCCTCCAGCGCGGCCAGCGCATCCCCGGTGACCGAGCCGGCCGCCGCCACCGGCCGGCCCAGCGGGTCGGCCAGCGGCAGCAACCCGAGGAACACCTGGCGCAGCTGCCCGGCCCGCCCGGCGAACCGGGACAGCCACGAGCCCGCCGTCGCCGCCGGCACGCTCCACCACTCGCCGGGCCGGCCCGGCACCGGCAGCCGCAGCCGGCCAGCAACCGCGGACACCTTCAGCCCGGCCGCCCGCAGCGCCAGCGCCGCGAAGATCACCGCAGCCGCGTACCTGCGCCGGGACAGCAGCCAGGCCGGCAGCAGCACATGTGACCGGCCGCAGCCGCCCCGGCAGATCCCCCGCCGGGGCCGCACCTCCGCCGGCCCGGCGAACGTCACCACCCGGCGGGGCCGGGCGTGCCCCCACGGCCGCAGCGTCCCGCCGCACCAGCAGGCCACAAGCCCGGCTCTGAGCCGGGCCTCGACAGACTCTTCTGAACCTCGTACCGTGACCATCGTGGTGCCTCCGGCACCGCTCAGACGGCCCTCCCGGCATCCAGGTCAAAGATCAGGGAGGGCCGTTGCCTTCGCCGACATCGCCACGGTGACGCCGTCCAAAAGCCCCCGCCCATCACATAGCGCAACTCACACCACGACGACACCGTCAGTGACGGGATTACACCGCTACGTGGACGTCCTCAAAGGCGGGGGACAGACTAACTGCATCCTGCTCTGCAGCTTCCACCACCTGATCATGATCCACCGGTGGGGCTGGACCATCACCCTGCACGCCGACGGCACCACCACCGCGACCAGCCCCCACGGCCGCACCCTGCACAGCCACAGCCCACCCACCACCGCCGCCTGACCAGGCGGGCAGGGAGCGCGGCGCTAGCAGCGTACCGGCCATAGCGCACTGCTGGATTGGTACGTCGACCTGTCGAAGAACGGGCGGTTCCGGTATTCGCTGAGCGCGTGGATGGCCGCGCCGCGGAGGTCGGGGCCGGTCCGGTAGGAGCGGTTGCCGACGAGCCGAGAGTAGACGACCTTGAGCTGGCCGCCGCGGGCGAAGATGGCGCCGCCACCGCCGTCGAAATGCTCGCCGGTCGAGTTGCCGTGTGCGAACGTGATGTTCTGCGCGGTGAGCTTGGAATTCGCCTGGTCCTGGCACTGCGATGTGGTCCACACCTGCCGCTTGTCACACGTGTCCATGTAAAAGATCCGGCGGATGCCGACCCCGCTCAGCGTCACCTTCCCGCCGCCGTCGATCACTATCCTGGAGCTGGTGTTGCGGACCTTGGCCGTGGCACGCATGACTAATGGTCACAGGAGAGGGACCGCAGCGGAAGGTGACGACGCCGCCCTTGGCCACCGCCCGCACCCCCGCGGCCGGGGTGCAGCTGGCCGCAGTGCCGTTGCCGATGGCGGCGTCGATCACAACCACCCGGCCAGCGAGTACCACCCATACTGGCCGCCAGGGAGCGGCGCGCAAGGGGGCGGGCGGCGGGCGCGTCACGACGGTTGTGCGCCGCGAAGAGGGCCGCGACCTCTGTCCACGACGAGAGCTTCGCGCTAGCCTGCCGCGAAAGCCCGGCCGAAAGCCCGGCCGCCGAGTGCCTGGCCGCCGCTTCGGCCGCCTTCCTACTGACGATTGACCCAGGAACGACAGGGAGCGAAATCGTTCCTGGGGGCTCGAATGCCACCTGCCTGGCGGCTCTCAGCACCACCCGAAGCGATAGCTTGTATCCGCTGACGGTGAGCAGGTATCCGCTGGCGGGCTTCCAGTACGCGCTGGTAAGACGCCTTGGCGACGGTTATCGGAACCGGCGCCTGCGCAGGCGTGATGCGCGCGGGTCGCACGCCTGTCCAACGGGTCCTTCTCGGGATTGGTTCCTGCCGTATCTTCGGCGGGTACCAGGATGACCAATGTCCTGGGCGCCAGAGCCGGTAACCTGGTCGGCCGACTTATCCCGGCCCGCAGGCCGGGTAGCCAGGACGGGAGGAACGCGTGCGCCAGATCTTCCCCGCGGAGGGCCGAGGCCAGCTAGGTCCGGCTGATCCGCTCAGCGCGGCCGGTCCGATCATGCCGGCCACCGCCGGTGTTGACGACCTCATCGCCGCGC
>WNFC01002658.1_pt1 | contig 23966 bp, 19 predicted proteins | sample 5400541 | NCBI WGS metagenome assembly WNFC01 (sample SAMN13153342, study PRJNA577476) | soil metagenome | isolation source: 120 cm saprolite under Douglas fir tree site 2 hole 2 replicate 1 | place: USA:California | collected 2015-04-18
GCGACACCGCGTATGGGTTGAACTCCGACTCCTGGCGGATGAGCGATGCTACGAGATAAGGATCAAGTCCATTGGCGGTGGAGAATCGCTTTAACTCTGCCCAGTAAGCCTTGGGAAATAATGCTTCCCAGTAGGGGCGTGGTAGATCGGGAATATCCAGGGCAAAGTAACTCGGCGCCGAACGTTTCATGACTTGGATGCCGCGGTCATAGTGCCCGTTTTCATGGTAAAGCTGGGCGGTTTCAACCGGAGCCCAGCTGCCACCATCGGCACTAGCCGCCGCCTGCAGCTCGCGCACCGCGAAGTCCACCAAGCCGCCGTTGCCGAGTAATTGTGCCTTCTGCACCCGCAAATCATCGGCGGGCGGCTCCGAAGCGGTTACTTTTCCGCCCATGTCGAGCGGCGGCACACGATCGAGCAAGGCATAGTGCTGCGGATCAGCGGGCTGCGGCATGCGCTCGAGCCTTTGCCGTCCCAGTTCTGCGTAGTAGTAGTTGCGATAGCGTTCTGAAAGCTTTTCGTAGTACGCCCGCGCCATGACCGGATCGTTGTCTTCCTCTGCCAGGCGAGCGCGCCAGTACAAAGCGGCGGGAGTCTCCGCACCAGACGGGTAGCGCGCAATCTGTTCCTCGAATTGCGTCTTGGCGTTCTCGTTCTGTCCCTGCCGAAGCGTAAACCACGCTGCCTTCCAATGCGCATACGAGGCCCGGGCGCCGCGGGGAAAGCGCTGCTGTAGTTCTCGGTACAAGTCGATGGCCTGGTCATATTCGTGATGTACGAGGTGAAGGTTCGCCGCCGATAGCAGCGATTGCTCCAGCCACGAACTTGCGGGCGCGGACTTGCGGAGCTCATCCACGGTGTCATAGAAGCCGTTATTGTCATCGGAGCCGCGTGCGATTTCCCCCAGGATGAACAGTCGCTGCGCGCTCGCGTCGCCGCTGACGCTACCCATGGAAACCAGCACCTGCCTGGCCTCCCGCCCTCGGCCACCGCGGTATAAGGCATCCGCCATTGCTAATTCGATCGGCGGACGATCGGCCGCGCTTACTTGATTCAACAGATCGCGGTATTCCGCTGCAGCATCGTTATAGCGGCGTCCCTTCATCAGCAAGTCGGCGCGGGTCTTGCGCTCGGTCCAAATCGCTCCGGGTAGAGCACCTCCCGCGCCAAGTTTTCTCAGCTCGGAGGAGGCCGTGTCCGCCTCTGGACTGGTAGGCATGTTGTAATAAACATTGCCAAGGGTCTCGACGGCCTTCACGTTCTCTCCCGCCGCGGCGTAGGCTCGCCCCAAAGCCAGTTCCACATCCGCACGCACAGGAGTGCGGTTTTTTTCCAGTAGTGCAACCGCTTCTGTCGCACGTCCTTCCACCGAGAGCGCGCTGCCGTAGGTCACTTGCGCGTCCCTGATAAGCAACGATTCGGGATAAACAGTTGAAAAATTCGTCAGAGCGGCCACGGCTTCGGCGATGCGTCCGGTTTGCAGGTAAGATGTGCCGAGATAGTAGGCGACGTAGTCGCCAAGATCCCCGGCCTGCGGTTTGGCTCGGTTCAATGGATCAATCGCCTTGGCGAATTCCCGATCGAGAACGTGGGCATAGCCCGCAACCAGCCATGCCAGAGCACCCGCATCTTCCTTGGAGTGAGCTCGCGCATAAGCTTCAACACCTAGGTACGCTGCTGGAGAACGGTCTTGTAAGAGTTGTTGCGCCATGGGCCGCAGGGTGGTCGAAGCCACAAACGCCTGCCGCATCCGGCGTGCTCGAGGAGAGAGGGTCCGGCTCTTGCGTTTCTTGGTGCCGACGGTGCGACTCTTGCCGCTGATCGCCGGAGCTTTCTTCGCTGCAGTCTTCTTCGCTGCAGGCTTCTGACGGCCTGCGGCTTTTTCAGAGGTCGTAGGGGCTTTGGCAGCAGGGGATGACGATTGGTCTTGAGCCGAAGGGGGTTGGCTGCTTCCGCCGATACTCTGGCTTTCAGAAGACTGACTCGCCCAAGGCTGTTGCCATAGCGCACGGGCAGGCGCGGCCAAGAAAAGCCCGCAAAACCATGCCACCGCGAGCACCCGCCAGATTAGACCAGATCGAACCACCGGGAATTGTCTTATGAAGAAGTCGTTGTCAGAGGTGCCGCCCGCCTGTTTAATTATGGAAATTCGCACCCATGATCGTGACGTCGTCTTCAGCCAGGCTGCGCACAACTTCCTGCTGAAAATAGTTTGCGCTGGCTGCCGCCGTGTTGCCGTATCGCTTCTGGTATGTAGAGCGGCTTTTCTCAATGTCGTCCTTCATTCGATCGTAAAGATCTTTGTGTTTGCGTCCTTCGGTGACCTTCGCCTGGTTGTACAGTTTGATTTCATCTACCAGCAGGCGGGCGAAACGCTGCGCCTTGCGATGCACGTCCGCATCCTCCGGGGATAGTTCGGCAAAGGGATCAGCCGCAGCAGCGGGCGCGGCGGCTCCGGCCCGGTGCACGGATCCAGGCATCTCAACGACCTCTGCTGTAGAGCCCTGCTGTGGCTCAACTGGAATACCAGGCGCAACATGCTTGGGCGCGTGGCCAGCGAACGGGTCCGAAAATGACGAAACAGTTTGCACCGGGGGCGACGGCATGCTTCGTTCGGCGGCACTGGCGGCGTCTCCAATTTCCCTTTGCGCTTGCTTGCGCAACGAAATGACTTCCAGCCAGGCACCCGTTGCCATGACCAGCAGTTCAAGCGCAGCAGAATCCATGGTGCCGTCGGCGCCCGCATCGGCGTAGACCAACGCGGCCACTTTGTCCTTGAGCACGAGCGGAAGCACCAGCACTTGCTCGTTCGCTGGTCCACCGAACTGCTCCACGAACCGCGAATCCATTTCCGCGATGTTCGCGGGAGTTGCAACCCGGTTCTGATAGGCGTGCATAACTGGACCGGCGTTCATGTCGAGCGGAAAATCCTTGAGCGCATCGTCATCGGCAAAACCGCGGCTTTGCCATCCCGCCGCGGTGCCTGCCTTGACTACGAATAGGGCAATTCGCCCACAATGTTCACTTCCTCCCGCCAGCAGACCACGCAGAATTTCTTTTTGTGTGGTGCCGGCGTGAATATTTGCAATGTCGCGCAACAGCGCGCCGGTATCGCCATTCGGGCCTGCCGCCCGGGGTGGAAGCGCCGCAGCCGCGGGCAGCGCCTCGAGCACTCGCTTCACGAGCTCCGCTTGCAACGTCGGGATCTGGCCCGCGAGAGCCTGCTTCACCGCGCGTTCAACGATCTGGACTAACTCGCTGCTTTCCGCCATGCTGATCAGAACCATTCTTCGCCGCAAGTCGCTGGTGCAGGGCACCGCGTTGCGGCATCATTCTATCTGCTGATTATACGGCACTTGTGAGGGTATTTCAGGGTACGTCAGGACGTGTTCGACCGCGTAACCCGGCTCCTCAGGAACTTTATCCGAAACCTGCCCTGGCCCGATATCTCAAAGCGGTTTCGCAAACCGCATGGTTACCAAGTAGAATAACAGTTCGCATCCGCGGCCGCGTATACGGAAAATACTGAATCGCCCAGACAATGAATACCATCGAAAACAAAGTAGCCGCACTCCCCGTTACTGAAGAACTGTCGTTGGTGCGGGCGGCTAAACAGGGCGACGATGCGGCCTTTGAAGAGCTGGTTCGGCGCTACGATCGCAACGTTTTTCGGATCGCGCAACACATCACGCAGAATCGTGAGGATGCCGAAGATGTGGTGCAAGAGGCTTTCCTGAAGGCGTACGGGAACCTGGCAAAGTTTCAGGAGCAGTCGAAGTTCTATACCTGGCTGGTGCGGATCGCGGTAAACGAAGCTCTGATGAAGCTTCGCCGCCGCCGCCCCGAGCGTACTGTATCGCTGGATGAGGATATCAAGACCGAAGATGATTCTCTTCCCCGCGAGATCGCGGATTGGAGCCCCAATCCTGAACAACTCTATAACCAGTCGGAATTGCGCGAGATTTTGAGTAAGACGATTCAGGGTCTACCTCCGGGATTCCGGACGGTGTTCGTGCTGAGGGACGTGGAAGGACTTTCCACCGAAGAGACTGCGGCGGCTCTTGACTTAAGTGTGCCAGCAGTAAAATCGAGGTTGCTGCGGGCGCGCTTGCAACTTCGGGAGCGGTTGGGACGTTACTTTCAGAAACGTGAGAGTGGAGATGGCATCCAGTGAAATGCGCTGAGTTTCTGCAAGAGTTGACGAATTACTTGGACGGTGTTCTCGACCAGAAGACCAAGGGCGAATTGGAGAACCATCTCTCCTGGTGCCATAACTGCTACGTGGTTTGCGATACAACCAAGAAGACGATTGAGATCTACCGCGACTCCCAACTCTACGAATTACCCGAAGACCTGCGGTCCCGCCTCCGCTCCGCCATCATGACAAAGTGCCAGCAACAGAAAAAGCGCGGTCCTCACGGCGTATAGCCTCGCCGCCTGAAGGCAGCGTGAAGAAAGAACAGCGATAGAATCCGCGCCCTTGGTACTTTTTTACACTCCCTGCTGTGACCACTGTTCGACCCAGAGACTTTTGGCTCTCATTCAGGTCCATACCCGTCTGGAAAATCGAAACCCTTTAGCCTATACATGAATCTAAGTATTTGGGAAGCGCTGGCTGGCCGTTAAGGTACGCTTCCCGGAAGAATGGAACCACGGGAATCAGATCCCGGATGTGGAAGGTGTGCCATGTTCGTCAAGTTGTTCGACGCAATTTTCGGTTGCCATCACTCCCGCTATAGTTTTCCAGTAACGATCCGGGGCTCCGGGCGGCGTACGCAAGCCGCCAGCTTGACCGGCACCTACGTTGCTTGTTTGGAGTGCGGCAAAGAATTCCCCTACGACTGGCAGGAGATGAAGGTCATCACCTCTGCAGAGCGGCATCGCGAACGTGTGGCTGAATTAGCCACGAAGCACGCAGCCTGATTGGAATATATTCGCATTGATTTGTAAGCTGTCCCTCCCCGAAGAGCCGCGGCTCTCGCTCTTTTTATGCGGGACTCTCCCGATACGCTCCAAAATACAACCGGCGGCCAAGGCCGCCGGTTGATTGTCGGTGGTAATCAGCTAGTTCGAATCGTCGCGCCGCTTCAGAGTTGGACGGTCATCGTCGCTTTTGTTGTCCCCGGATTTGTCAGTCGATGTCGACGTCCGCCGCAGGCTGGGCTTGTTGGCGTCCTTCTGATCAAGCACTTTGTGGCGGTTCTCAAGCGTCGCCAATCGTGCTTTCACATCATCAAACTCCGAGGTTGTCACAACATACTGCGGCTTGGCCGGCAGAATGCTGCGGATTTCGTCCTGCGACTTCTGGATGCGGTCAGGCGTCTGGGGGTGCGTATCGAAAGCCTTGGACAGCGTTCCCGGCTTCTTCTTCTCCATAGCCTGCAGCTTTTCGAAGAACGAAACGAATGCCGAGGGATCGTACCCGGCACGATACATGTACTCCACACCCAGGTAATCAGCTTCCGCCTCAAATCCGCGGGAGAACTTCAGGAAGGTTAAGGGGATTCCCAGTCCCGCCGCTTCGTATCCTGCATAACCGATCGCTCCGCCCATGAAGATAAATGGAATCGAAGCCATCTGTAGCAGGTTGGCCCGGGTCATTTCCCGTCCATAGTGGCAGGCCGCGACGTGGGCAATCTCGTGCGCCATTACACCCGCCATTTCCGCTTCTTCGTCGGCAGCCAGAATCAGGCCAGAATTTACGTAGAAGAATCCCCCCGGCAGCGCCATCGCGTTCACCACGTCGGAATCGATCACTTTGATCGTGAACGGTACCTGCGCATCAGAGTTGCGTACCAGGTTCTGGCCGATGCGATTCACGTATTCCGTGACCACCGGATCGTTCACCAGCTTAATCTGCGATTCAATCTGCTGGGCATACACCCGGCCCCGCGCTACCTGTCCTTCCACGGTGTACCAATTGCCGACGCCGCGTCCGCATCCCACGTTGCGGTTTCCCACCGCGTCAACATCTCTCTTGCCGCCGTCGTGCTTCAGGTCACTGTCATTTGTCTGCGGCAGCGCAGCGGGGGGAGGCGTCGGCGCGTTCTGCACATCGGCAGCCTTCGGCTTGTTCTGATCCTGGTCGGGATTCGGATTCTGGGTTTGAGTCTGAGTCTGTGCAAACGTCCATGGTCCCGCACTGAACGCCGCTATCGCCACCGCGCTTGCCAGCCACCGCAATTTCATACAAACTCCTTTGCGCCCCGATACTGGTAACTCCTATTATACGCCCCACGTCGACGGACCAAGGCCCGAAAGTGATCTCCAAGTTAGACGCCTGGCGCCCCATTTGGGTTATCCGACCCATGGCTAAGAAGTATTTAGGACGAGACCACGCCGCTTCTAGCTTTACCCGGTCCCCTCGCGCTCTAAGACCTTGCGACTAGCGGCCCAGGTTTGCCGCCTCAATCTGGCCTTGCTCCATTCCGCTCTCAATCGTAAGATTGCGCGTTCCTTAGACTGGGGAGGTCCCCCTGTGCTCGATCGCCGCCACTTCCTCACCGCCACCACCGGAGTTGCCGCTACGCTGGCCTTCCGCAGCCCGCTTTTGGCCCAACTCGAGAAGGCTCCGGCGAACCTCCCCGATCATTCACTGCTAGACAAAAACGAAGACGCATACTGGGCCGAGCTGCGCCAGCAATTCCTCATTCCCGCGGACGAGATTTATCTCAACAACGGCACCGTCGGCTCTAGTCCTGCGCCAGTTCTACGCGCCATTTTTGACGGCTACAACACCACCGAAAAGATGGATCAGCAGGATCCCGAAGACTACCCCATCTGGGGATACGCAGCGTGGAATGAATTCCGCGACCCTCTGGCCGCATTCGTGGGCTGCAACCGCGACGAGATCGCGCTGCTGCGCAACGCCACCGAAGCCAACAGTTACATCGCGAACGGCATTGACATGAAGCCCGGCGACGAAGTTCTGATGACTGATCAGGAACATCCCGGAGGCGAGCATCCATGGAACCTCAAGGCCAAGCGCTACGGTATTGTGGTGAGAAAAGTTACGTTGCCTCGCCCGGTAGAGAACGCGGCCCAGGTGCTCAATCTCTTCAACGATGCCATCACTCCTCGCACGCGCGTCATCTTCTTCAGCCACATCACAACGTTCTCCGGAGTGGTCTTACCGGCGCAAGAACTCTCCACTTTTGCCCGATCGAAAGGAATACTCTCGGCCATCGATGGCGCTCATGTCCCGGGCATGATGCGCCTCAACGTGCACGGCATTGGTTGCGACATGTATTCAGCCAGTCCGCACAAATGGTTGATGGCCCCCAAGGGCTCCGGCTTTCTCTACCTCCGCAACGAAGTCATCGACCGCCTGTGGAACACCATCGCCACCGAAGGGTGGGACGAGCCCAAGCTTCGCGCCGAACGCTTCCAGCGAATCGGCAGCTCGAACGTCCCCGCGTTGTGGGGGCTGCGCGCCTCGATCAAGCTGGCCAACGATATCGGACTCGACCGGATCGAACGCCGCCATCGCACCCTGGCTGACTATACCCTCGCGGAAATGATCAAGCGCGGTGCCGAATCCTGGACTTCCCCAGATCCGACCCTTCGCTGCGCGATCGTTACCGTGAAGGTTCCGCCAATCGTTCGCATGGATCTCGAGAACTGGATGTGGAATACGCACAAAATCCGTATCCGCGGCGGTGACCCCAACAAGCTCCGTCTCTCCACGCCCTACTACTTGCAGAAGAAAGATATCGACCGCTTCCTGGAGAAGCTCGACGAATACAAACACGAAAAGAAACTGCTGTAAAAGAGAAGCGGTGCAGTTCGAAAAAGGTCACATTGTCGAGCAAAGAACCAATCGGCGAGGCTCCTCAGTCTGGAGCGCAGGCCCACCAGGCCGAATTGCGCAAGGAATTGGGGATCGTCGATGTGGTACTGGCTCAGATTACCTACATTGTCACGCTCGAATTCTTTGGCACCGCGGTCAAAGCCGGTTCTTCGCATGCGATTCTGTGGCTGGCGGCGATTGCACTGTTTTTCCTTCCCCAAGCGCTGGTAGTCACGTACCTAAATCAACTCATGCCGCTGGAGGGCGGCCTGTACGAGTGGGCACGCCTGGTTTTTAACGATGCCACTGGTTTTCTGGTGGCGTGGAATCTATGGCTCTACATTGTCTTCCTGGTCGCGGAGTACGGTTTTGTTCTGATCACCTATTTTGCTTTTGCGTTGGGACCGGACGCGGCGTGGATGACCTCCAGCAAGTGGCTGATCGTGGGTGCTTCGGCCGCGCTCGTCGGCGGGTTAGCATGGGTCTCGGCGCTGGGTCTGCGCATCGGTAAGTGGATCACCAATGCCGGTGGAGCTCTTACCATCGTTGCCGTTGGGGTGCTGATCTTGCTGCCACTATTCCGCCCCATGCCCGGCACAGATCCCGCGTATCATCCGCTTCCTCTTGTTCGACCGGCGCTGACTCTGCTCAGCCTAAGTGTCTTCACCAAAATGACCTTTGGCGCGCTTTGCGGCTTTGAATTTGTAGCAATTTTTGCCGGCGAGTGCCGCAATCCGGCGCGTACTCTTGCTCGGTCGATTCTGTTCGCGGCGCCGATCATTGCGCTCCTCTACATCTTCGGTACTGGCGCGATCCTGGCCTTCGTTCCATCCAGTGAAGTCAACCTCATCGCTCCGATACCGCAGGCGCTCAGCGTGGGATTGCGCTCGTTTGGTCTGGCTAAAATTCTTGCGCCCGTTACAATTCTGCTGCTGCTGGTAAATGTGGTGTCCACCGCCAATCTCACGTTCAGTGCAAGTTCCCGCCTGCCGATGGTGGCTGGGTGGGACAACCTGCTGCCGAAGTGGTTCACTCGGCTTCATCCGAAGTACAAGACGCCAATCAACTCGATACTTTTTATTGCTGGCGTCACGCTAGCCGCGTCCGTGGGAGTTCTCATTGGGGTGAATGAAGTGGAGGCCTTCTCGCTGGTTCAGATATGGGCCTTCACACTCTACGGGCTCGCATATCTAGTTATGTTTGCGATCCCGCTGGTAGGCAATCGTAAGCTTCCAATTGAGCCGCGCATCGGGTTGCGGGTCGCGGCAGGCTCGGGATTTATCGTGACGCTGCTGTTTGTTGCGCTGTCTATTTTTCCGGTCATAGATGTCCCTAATCCGGCGTCTTACGCATGGAAGACGGTGGCGGTCGTGGTGGGGGCAAATATCCTGGGTGGGGCGTTCTATATCTCATCCCGCCAGCAGCATTGAATGGCGCAATAAATGTTCGACGGACTCCGTCGTTACAAGAATTGAGCCAGTGCGTCTATCAGGCAGAATGACTTCGAGCAAGATCCTGCACTGCACCTTGGCGTCACTTGCAATTCTGATGGCTGCCGAAAACGCGCGGGTACATGCACAGACCGAGGCCCCGAGCTCCGAGGCGCCAGCGGCGGTTGCTGCCCGGGCCGAGCAGGCACCTCGCCTGGATGGAACGCTTGATGATCCGATTTGGCAGAGCGCGCCTCCCATCAATGATTTTCGCCAGCGCGAGCCACTCGAGACTGCTCCAGCCACGGAAAAAACCGAAGTTCGCATTCTCTATGACGCCCGCCACGTTTACTTCGGCATCCATTGTTACGACACAGCCCCAGCCGAGATCGTGGCCACGCAGTTGCGCCGAGATCTATCCATGGAACTGGACGACAACTTTGCCGTCATGATCGATCCCACACTGAGCCATCGCAATGGCTACATCTTCCAAGTGAATCCTTTGGGCACTCAGCGCGATGGAGAAATCATCGAAGAGCAGGCTCCGAACGGAAATGACTCGATTGTAGACCCAAGCTGGGATGGGCTTTGGATTTCCGCCGCCAAGCTTACCCGCGACGGCTGGAGCGCAACCATCGCCATCCCCTTCAGCACGCTGAATTTTCGCGGCGGCTCGGAGGTAACCTGGGGTCTGAACTTCCGCCGCTTCATCCGCCACAAGAATGAAGAAGATTTTTGGTCGGGCTACAGACGGATCTTCGGCTTCTGGCGCGTCTCTCAGGCTGGGCAATTGCAAGGCCTCAAGAACATTGAGAGCGGTCGCCTGCTGGTGATAAAACCCTACGCGCTGGGTGGAGCCCAGGCTTTTGCCGGCCAGCCATGGGCTCCGCTCCACAGGGTCGGAGGTGACATCAAGTACGGCCTCGCCAGCAATCTGATCGCCGTGGGCACGATAAATACCGACTTCTCTGATGCTGACGTGGATCAGCAGCAGTTCAATTTGACTCCCTATCCCATCTTCGTGCCGGAAAAACGGCGCTTCTTTCTCGAAGATTCCAACGTGTTCAACTTTCTGCTGTGGAATCAGGATTTGTTATTTTTCACCCGGCAGATTGGCATCGACCCGGTCACCGGCCAGGAGGTTCCGATTGATGCTGGCGGCAAGGTCGCCGGGCACATCTCCGGCTTCGATCTCGGCGTCCTGGATGTGAAGACTCGCGCCGAGGGTCGGAATCCGTACGGGAACTATGCCGTGCTTCGGATCAAGCGGCCGCTCACGCCCGGTTCCTACATTGGATTGATAGCCACCGATAAGCAGTCCGGCAGCCCACTCGATCCTTACAATCGCTCCGGCGGCATCGATGCCAAGTTCATTCTTTTCCGCAATTTAAATTTGCGCGGATACTACGCAAAGACCTGGACCTCGGGCCTGCACGGCGACAACACCGCCCTGGGCGCCCGCCTTACCTATGCCAATAACTGGTTCAACATCTATTCCGGTCATGGGGTCACCGAGAAAAACTTCAACTCGGAGATGGGTTTCGTTACCCGAATTGACGACCAACCCACTATCTTTGAGTTCAACTTCACTCCTCGTCCACGCGTTTGGAACATTCGCGAATTGGATCTCGGCGCTTTTGTCGGCCACGACCCAAACACCGCGGGCAAGCTGATTTACAAGGAATGGTCGGCCAACCTTCGGGTTCTATTCAATAGCAGCGCCGAAATAGATTCCGCTCCACAGGATGTTGTCTATCAATTTCTCGCGCAGCCCTTGAACCTCTACAAGAACATCTCCATTCCCTCCGGCGGCTACCGCTTTATCTCCCACTCACTCGCCTATACTTCATCCGGCAGTCACAAGGTGACCTTCGCTGCTTCCGAGCAGTGGGGGGGCTACTACAGCGGACATCTCAACACCGCCACGTTACTCGCGCAGTATCGCCCTAATCCGCACCTGGCACTTGCACTGAACGACACGTTGAATTCCTTCCGCCTTCCGCAGGGAAATTTCAATATTGACCTGACAGGAGTGCAGATCGGTTACGCTATCAATCGCTTCCTAAACGCGACCACTTTCGTGCAGGCCGATACCGCGCAAACCCAGGCCGTAAGCGCCAATTTCCGAATCCGCTACACCTTCCGTCCCGACAGCGATCTGTATGTGATTTATAACGTAGGCAGCCGCTTTCAGAGCCTGGCAGCAGGTAATCCCATGCAGGTACGCCAGGAGAAGATCGCGGTCAAGATTACGTACTCGTGGTCACGGTGATCAGGGCCGCAGGTGCAATTTTGCTGCCCGGCGCGAAAAGATGATCGACGTTCCTCAAGGAAGTTCGACGAACATAAAAACATCGCGATGTCACAGGAGTCCACAACGATGAAATCCAGATCAGTGTTTTTTCTGACCGTAGCCGTAATCGCAGTCAGTCTGTACGCCACCGCGGCTTGGGCGCAGACACGCTGGTCAGAGCAGAAGGCGAACTCCTGGTACGCACAGCAGCCGTGGCTGGTTGGAAGCAACTACGTTCCCAAGTCAGCGATCAACCAGTTGGAGATGTGGCAGGAAACGACCTTCAACCCGGCGGAGATCGATCAGGAATTGACTTGGGCCGAACGCATTGGCATGAACACCATGCGCGTCTTCCTGCACGACCTGCTCTGGCAACAGGATGCTGCCGGTTTTCAAAAGCGCATCAACGAATTCTTGACGATCGCGTCGCGGCATCACATTCGACCGATGTTCGTGCTCTTCGATTCCTGCTGGGACCCGATACCTCATCTCGGACCGCAGCATCCGCCGACTCCCGGAGTCCACAACTCAGGCTGGGTGCAAAGTCCCGGAGCAAAGGCTCTGGCGGACGTCAATCAATATCCCCGGCTGAAATCATACGTGCAGGGAGTGGTGCGGGCCTTCGCGCGCGATGACCGCATCCTGGCATGGGACGTTTGGAACGAACCCGGCTCCGATAACGCTGGAAGCTACCCCAAAGAAGAACTGCCAGCGAGAGACAAGACCGCAAGAGTCGCGGCACTGTTGCCGCAGGTATTCGCATGGGCGCGGGAGGCGAATCCGATGCAGCCTCTCAGCAGCGGAGTGTGGGCCGTCGACAGCTCTCCGGACGGAGCCGATCTGGGCGAACTACAACAGATTCAACTGCGCGAGTCGGACATCGTCACCTTTCACAACTACAGCTGGCCGGAATACTTCAAGCGTCAAATAGCGTGGCTGAAAAAGTACAACCGGCCAGTAATCTGCACCGAGTACATGGCACGATCCGTGGGCAGCACGTTTGACACCGTGTTGCCGATTGCGAAGCAAGAGAACGTCGGGGCGATCAATTGGGGATTCGTCGCCGGCAAGACGCAAACGTACTTGCCTTGGGATTCGTGGCAGCATCCCTACGTTCTCGACCAGCCCCCGGTGTGGTTTCACGAAGTACTGCGTCCCGACGGAACGCCGTACCGCCAGGCAGAGGCGGACCTGATCCGGCAGCTGACGCGAAAGCCATAAGAGCCTGTAACAAAACCTTCTTACTGCGATCTTCCTAGTAGTAGCTTGGAACATACTTGTTACTCGAACGGAGGTTTCATGGCTAATGCACTTCTTCCCTCTGCCTTGTGGGATTACTGCCTTGGTATCTCTCCAACAACTGCGAAGTATTTTTCCCTTTCCTCTTTCGCCAAGCCTGCCTCGGTCCGCGAGGTAAGCAACTGGCGTCCGTCTTCCTGAGTGGGAGACCACAGCTCGGAGAGGAAGCAGCGGTCGCTGTAGCAGTGGAAGAGGATCTGACCGTGCGCACCCGCAGAACGGCCTAAGATGTTATTGGCCAACACCATGGCGATGAGTCTGCCCTTGGCATCTTCGATTCTGACTTGGTGTGAGGCGGCGACCATCGTGTATTCGCCAGCGGGAAAAGTCTTCCCGGAGACGGCAAAGTTAAAGGGAATCTTAGCTTGCACTCCACTCCGTTGGGCATAGGCGGGAACGGCGGCCAGTCCAAATGCTATGTAGAGACTTGCGACGATCAACGTTTTACTTTTCATGGAAATTCTCCTTTTCCTAGTTTGCCGGCCAGCCAGAAGCCGCCCAGCTTGGCATTTCTGAATCTCGGGTGCGCCCTGATCTGTTGGCCATTTCAGGCTTCCACGCTGACTCTGTCACACGGATTGGCCAAGGTGAATCCTGGGATCGTAAATCGGGTTTCGGCATTCTTTTCGACAGCTTGCACCCAATCCACAAATAGTGACTCCAGCATTTTGGTGGACCCTTGTCGCCTGACTCGGCGTCAGCGAACAGTCGCGACGTCGTCGTAAATGGCCACTATGATTCGCCGAGGCAACGGTAGGTGGTTCCCAGGAAAACCTGCGGTGTTCAAAGTCAAATGCAATCTTCCAGAACTGCGGCCCTCTAACCCCCAACACACCGTCAAAATTATCCCCTTCATCTTTCCGGTCATCCACGACAAATGCAATTTGCGAGCCGATTTTTTCATGGCCTAGATAGACCTCAGGAATCCGCACCTTTCTACGCTGAAATGTTCCACTCACGTCGGCGACCTTTTCGGTCCCGAGCGCCTGAAAGCCGGTGGAGTCTGGCATTCGACTCTGGAACAGCATCAGGTCCGGGCCGCCTGTGTCAATCACCAGCCGCAGTCGGCGATTTTTGATTTGCATTGGAATCGTCACGACAGGTTTGTCGGTTTCGAAAGGGGCAGAGAAAGTCAGACTTTCGGCGGGACCGAAGAGCATCTCCTTCGTTCTATAGTTGATGCAAAGCTGCTTTTCCTGAGAACATCCAAGCCAACAATGGCATCCACCTTGCAGCCTAGAGCTTTCTGAAAATATGAGAGGTCTTGGGTCAGGGCAGCAAGGGACTCCACGCGAACCGGGCCAAGAACTAAGGAAGGCACGACGACGAGTCGCGTCTCGACACTCTTGTTCGACAGGTTCACTCGACCGGGCTGTTCGGCCAGTCCAAGATTGTGCGCAATTTTCTGGTCGACGACACTTGGGTAGACTCCCGTGTCCACCAGGAAATTTAGCTTGTGGGCATTGCCAATTGATCCTTCAACGATGACCAGGTAAGCCCGATACAGGCGAACAGGGAGTTTGACCGGGACTTGAGTAAGCGATTGCGTTTCCTGCATTGCGGCATCAGCGGGAGCACTGGTCATTTGGGACCAACTGAGGTCGGGGTGTGACAGTGTAAGGATTACCAACAGACAACTGGAGAAAAACAAGCGGCTCATGGCGTTTACCCCGTCGGCTTTCGCGGTGACGCCAACACTGAATTAAACCGGCAAGTACCTCAATGCACGCCGCATACATTGCTTAGCTATTTGTCCGCTACAGCTAAATCATTGTCGGTCAGCGGCTTAGTTACCGCATGTACACGTGCGCGAGTTTGAGAAGTTGACAAACGGTGCTAAAGTTCCAGCTACAGGCTTGGGGTTCCGCGTGGACAATGGCGATCATTCGGCGCAGATTGTTCGCTTCGGATTGTTCGAAGCAGACTTGCAGACTGGGGAACTGCGCGAGAGCGGGGTAAAGGTGCCGTTGCAGGGCCAGCCGTTTCAGGTCTGCGCGATCCCTGCTGTCACACTCGGGCGAGTTGGTCACCAGGGAGGATCTGCGCCAGCAGGTCTGGCCGGAAGATACGTTTGTAGATTTTGATCACGCCCTCAATACAGCGATCACCAAAATCCGCCTCGCATTGGGAGATGAGGCCGACAATCCCAGATTTGTCCAGACACTCCCCCGCCGCGGCTACCGCTTCATCGGTCCGGTGGACAAGCCAAGTCCATTGGCAACTTCACCCACTGCTCCGAAGGGGCGTTTTAAGAGACTCACGGCGAAGAATAACTGGTTCGTTGCCTCAACGACGCTTCTAGCCCTGCTCTCCGGAATTGGAATCTGGCGGTCTTCGAAAAACCGTGCAGACGCGCCGCTGCCACCCATTGAAGTAGCGCCCCTGGCTGGTCTGCCCGGCGGTCAGAGCGAGCCGGCTTTTTCGCCCGACGGGAACCAGGTCGCCTTTGTCCTCAGGGGGACAGAGAATTGCGGGATTTACACGACGATGGTCGGGGGCGAGAAGTCGCTGCGGCTGACCAGCGATTGTGACGACACCTCTCCGACCTGGTCACCAGATGGACGACGGCTCGCGTTTTATCGTTATGGCGGTGGAATGGCGATTTATGTGGTTCCCGCCTTCGGAGGCAGGAGCGTAGGTTTTACATGGGACCCTATAACCCATGGGCGATTGGCTTAGATTGGTCGCCCGACGGCAACGTGCTCGCCTTTTCCGGGGAGCAGGCGGACAAGAGCAGCACTCGGATTTCGTTACTCTCGCTCGTCGATTCCACGACACGCCAGCTCACGTCACCCTCAGGCCAGGAGGTCGATTATTCCCCGGCCTTCTCGCCCGACGGTTCGACCGTTGCTTTCGTCCGAGGAATTCTCGCGGGTGCGGTGCAGGACCTCTATGTCGTGCCCGTCGCGGGTGGCGCACCCCAGCGTCTGACCTTCGACAAGACGTGGATCAGGGGATCTCCCACCTGGACTCCGGACGGCCGCGATATCGTCTTCTCTTCCACGCGCGGAGGTCTCGCCAGTCTGTGGCGCGTATCCGCTTCAGGAGGAACACCACGGCCGGTTGCAGGTGTCGGTGTGATCGCTTCCAGCCCTTCCATTTCCCCTAAAGGTAATCAGCTCGTCTATATGCAGAGTTTCATCAAAGAGAACATCGTGCGGTTGAACCTGAAGGACGAAAAACATAGCCAAGGTCCGCCTGCAGTTCTCAATTTGAAGAAAGGACGGAATTGGCGACCGAACTTTTCTCCCGACGGGAAAAGGTTTGCGTTCGAATCGGTTTTGGGGCACGCGGAGATTTGGGCTTGTGATAGCGCCGGGTCCGATTGTGGGCAGTTGACTTCCCTACAGGGTACGGCTGGAGCTCCACGTTGGTCGCCGGACGGCCACTATGTGGCCTTCGAGTTTCGCCCCAACGAACGCTCCGAAATATATCTTCTCGAGGTGGGGGGTGGCATGCCGCGGCTGCTGCCCACCTTACCCGGAGCCGATAACGGAGGACCCAGCTGGTCGCGAGACGGAAAGTGGATCTACTTCTACTCCGACCGGGGTGGGGAAACCTTTCAATTGTGGAAAGTACCCCTCCAGGGAGGACCTCCAGTGCAGATAACCAAGAATGGCGGCGTATTTGCCGCCGAATCTGAGGACGGACGCTTTCTTTATTACTCGAAGTTTGAAGAGCCAGGCATATGGAGGGCACCGCTGTCGGGCGGGGAAGAAACACGCGTTTTGGATCAAGCCGGGGAGCACGACTGGTATAACTGGGCCCTCGCCCGGAATGGTGTTTACTTCCACGAACATCATGAAAACGGTGCCGTCTTGGATTTTTTTGACTTCGCGACTGGCAAGACGACCACTGTTTTGACCTCGGAGAAGCCGCCGGGTATTGGATTAGCCTATCAGCCGACGGCAAATCAATCCTCTATGCTGAAGTTGAGTTGGAAGATTCTAACATCATGCTGGTAAAGAACTTCCGCTAGCTCTCGCTGGCAGAAGGTTGGCATGACAACGAATGTCTGCAGGTGTTGTGATGCCTAAGCTCTATTCGACGCGGGCAGCCTTAGCCCTTGCCCTAATGGCGGTGTGCCTCGGGGGCGAGCACCCGACCTGGAGCCAGGAAGTAACGGCTGCTATCACCGGCAGCGTTGTGGATCCCACGGGTGCAATGATCATCGGTGCGAACGTGGCGGCGAAAGATACGGAACGAGGGACCGTCTACACCGTGGAGACGAATGGCGCCGGTGTATTTAACCTATTGCGCATGCCCGTCGGACGCTATGACCTCAAGGTTGGAGCGCCGGGATTTCAGACCGCTCTCTACCGCTCAATAACGCTGGTGCTTAACCAGACCGCACGCGTCGATTTCCAGCTGAAGATCGGGCAAGCTACAGAAACCGTCGAGGTTACCTCGGCCGTGCCGTTGCTGCACACCGACACAACACAGCTCAGCACCGTTATCGATGCACGCGCCAATATTAATCTGCCCCTGCTATCACGCAATTACGTTCAGTTGACCCTGCTCGCGCCCGGCAGTGTGCATCCCGATCCTCAAACGCTGATCAGCGGAGACGGCCCATTCGGCGCCGGAAGACCGTATATCAACGGGAACCGTGAGCAGGCGAACACCTTCCTGCTCGACGGCATGGATAACAACCAAGTGTCGGACAACCTGGTCGCGTTTACTCCCAGTGTGGACGCGATTCAAGAATTTAGCCTGATTACCCAGAATGCCTCCGCCGAATTCGGGAACTTCCAAGGGGGCATCGTCAGTACTTCTATCAAGTCAGGCACCAACCGCTATCATGGCAACGTCTTCGAGTTCTTTCGAAACGATGTCCTGAACGCCAACAATTGGGCGAATAATTTTCGAGGTTTCCCGAAACCTGCACTCCGCTGGAACATGTTCGGCGCCACGTTTGGCGGTCCGATCGTGAAGAACAAATTGTTCCTTTTCGTCGATTATCAGGGACAGCGTTTCGATCACCCGTCTACGAGTAGCCCGCTGACGCTTATCACCGCAGCGGAACGGCAAGGTGACTTCTCTCAGTTGCTGACAGAGCAAGGCATCCAGCTGTACAACCCATTCCAGCTTGATACGAACGGCAACCGGATGCCATTTCCGAACAATCACATTCCCTTGAACATGATCGATGCGGTTTCCGGAAACCTGTTTTCCTCGGGTATTTATCCTCTGCCGCTAAATGGCAACCTGGTGAACAACTTCGTCAACACCACTCGAAGTTACAACAACGTAGACCAGGGAGATGTGAGGATCGACTACAAAATCACGCCAAACGACCGGCTATACGGTCGGATATCGGAGAGCTATCAGGATAACCCAGTCATTAACTCTTTTCGACTGCTTTTCGATTCCTTCAACCAAGAGCGACTGGAAAATGGCGTGATCAACTGGACCCACAACTTCGGTCCCAACGTGCTGAGCGAGACGGGTGTAGGCGCGAATTATGTGAGTTTGAATCGGGGTGCGGTTGACAGCGGTTTCGGGAACCTCGGCGAGAAGCTTGGCATCGCCAACGCCAATGACCATGGTCCCGGTCTTTTGGAAATCAACATCTTCGATGCGGCTTATGGCACCTTCGGCAGTCGAAATGTTGGCACGGCGGAGCTCTTTGCGGACACGGTGTTTCAGTTCAAGGATGCTTTCGTCATCACCACCGCCGCCATGTGTTCCACGCTGGGTTCCAATATTGGCGGCAGCGCGTCAACTCCTATGAAGCAGGTACGAACGGCCGGACCGGGTTTATGAACTTCAGCGGACGCTTTACAGCTGGTCCCGGCCAACTGGCGGTCGCGGGCGGCGGTACGGGCGCGGGAGAAGCTGATTTCTTTCTTGGGCTCCCGGACTCGTTTGGCCGGGGGGTCAACAGGACCGGAACTTGGGGCCAGCGCGCCAATGCAATGGGCATTTATTTCCAAGACGACTGGCGTGCGACCGACACTCTGACTTTGAATCTGGGATTGCGCTATGAGAATCACAGTCCTTGGGTAGAGGTGCAAAACCGCCAAGTGAACTTTGCTCCCATCACGGGGCAAATACAGTTCGCCGGTGAGCCCTGCATCTACAGCAATTGCCGAGCGCTCTACAATTCATACAACGGCGGCCTGGAGTTTCAGCCGCGGATCGGTTTGGCCTGGACCCCGTGGTTGCTCGGCAGGAAAACCGTACTGCGCGGAGCTTATGGGATCTCCTCGTACCTGGAGGGTACAGGCAACAATCTCAGGCTCCCGATGAATCCTCCGTTTACCAGTCCCGAGTTTCAGACGAACTACCTTACCAGTAACCTCCCAGCAACCAGAACCGGGCAAGGTTTGCTGCCGCCGACTACCGATCTATTTCACACGGCGGTGATTCGCTTGTGGGACGCGAACATACGACCTGCAATTTCGCAGCAGTGGAATCTCTCGGTGGAGCACGGCACCCACTTGATGGTGGCCATGCCCTACCTTCAGAACCAGTTGCATGCGGACGGGACTATCACTCCGAGTCCCTTCCTGTCCGGAAACCCCACCCTTCGGTCGGAGTTAGCTGAGATCTCTGGAACCGCTGCCATCGGCAACATGCGCTACGACGCACTCCAGGCAACCTTGCAGAAACGCTTCAGCCATAGCTTCGAGGGGCAGGTCGCATACACCTACTCGAAGTGCATGACTGATTCCATCGGCTATTTCGGCTCAGCGGGCCAGGCAGCGCCGGCCTCGGCTTACTGGCAGAACCTATACAATCGGCGTGCCGAGTGGGGGCCTTGCTACTACGATGTTACGCACGTAGTCAGTGGCTACGCAGTTTACGAAATTCCCATCGGCCGCAATAAGCGATGGGGCAAAAATTTGAATCCGCTAGTCAATGCGGTTATTGGAAACTGGCAAGTGGGCAGTATCGTCCAACTCCATGGTGGGTTTCCACTCACCATTTTTGCCGATGATGCTTCCGGCACCAATTCCCGCGGGTCGCGCGCTAACTGCCTGGCCCCGCCTCACGTATTTGGGCGCAAGCCCGCTTTCAATCCTTCAAATGGACAATTCATTGGCTTTCAGTGGTTCGATCCCGGCTCGTATGGGCCGGCGGTTCCGGGCACGTTCGGAACTTGTGGTGTAGGCACAGTGCGGGGTCCCGGGCTGCGCACCTGGGATTTAAGCGTCCAGAAGGGATTCCCTTTGAGCGAATCCAAGAGATTGGAGTTTCGGGCTGAGTTCTTCAACGTTACCAACACCCCCATTTTGAATTCTCCCTACACATCGCTTAACTTCAATCTCGGTCTGGTCAATACCTCGCAAGGCGAGCGCAACATACAGTTCGCCCTGAAGTTCTACTATTGACCGCTGGCTTACACGGCACTGACGCCCTCGCATCTCCTTTTTTGGACCGTCTGTCCAATCAAAACCCCAATTGAACCGCCGGAGGTTTGGGAGTGTTTGCGGTGATGCCGCTCGACACCCACGTTCTGGTTGGGCCACGGACGATCCAGCCGTCTCTCACCCTAGTCGTAATACTCCAACCCCAAATGTGTAATCAGTGGCTCGTTCTTCAAATGCCGTAACGTGTTTTTCAGCTTCATCGACTGAATGAACAAATCGTGCTCTGGATACAGGCCCGGTGCCGTCATGGGAGACTTAAAGTAAAAGCTTAACCACTCCTGAATGCCGAGGCCACGCAGTTCAGAGCTGCGCTTGGCGAGGTCTAGGAATAGCACAAGGTCCAACACAATGGGCGCCGCCAGAATCGAATCGCGGCACAGAAAGTCGACCTTGATCTGCATGGGATAGCCCAGCCATCCGAAGATGTCGATGTTGTCCCATCCTTCTTTGTTATCACCACGCGGCGGGTAATAGTTAATCCTCACCTTATGGAATATGTTGCCGTACAGCTCGGGATACAACGCCGGCTGCAGAATGTGCTCCAGCACTCCCAGCTTCGATTCTTCCTTAGTTTTGAAGGAGCCAGGATCGTCAAGCACTTCCCCGTCGCGATTGCCGAGAATATTGGTCGAATACCACCCACTCAGACCCAGTAGTCGCGCCTTGAACGCCGGCGCAAGCACGGTCTTCATCAGCGTCTGACCAGTCTTGAAGTCCTTACCGCAGATGGGGGCTTCGTTCTTCCGGGACAACTCCAGCATCACTGGCAGATCCACTGTCAAATTGGGAGCGCCATTGGCGAAAGGGACACCCTCCATCAGCGACGCATACGCATAGATCATCGAGGGCGCAATCATCTCATCGTTCTCACGGAGTGCCTTTTCGAATGCCTTCACCGACTGGTGCGCATTCGTCGGCTCGATGTAAGACTCCGTCGAGCCACACCACATCGTGATCAGACGACTCGCTCCACTCGTCTTCTTGAAGTCGCGGATATCGTCGCGCAACTGCTCGGCCAAATCCATCTTCGTCTTGCCCTTCTTGACATTGGGTCCATCAATCCGTTTCACGTAATTGTGATCGAAGACTGCCGCGCGCGGCTTCAGAGAAGAAAGGAACGGCTTCAACTGCTCCAGCAACCTGTGGTCGAGCACGCCCGCATGCGAGGCCGCTTGGTACATGTCGTCCTCAAAGATGTCCCAGCCGGTGAAGACCAAGTCATCAAGTCCGGCCAGCGGCACGAACTCCTTGATTTTGGGTGACCGTCCTTCGGTACGCTTGCCCAGCCGCACCGTGCCCATTTGGGTAAGCGACCCAATCGGCTTCGCCAGGTCCTTGCGGATAGCTTCGACGCCAGCCACGAAAGTCGTAGCCACCGCGCCCATGCCCGGAATCATTACTCCCAGCTTCCCTTTCGCGGGCTGGATCGTGCCGCCCGGGTTGGATTCAGTTCGAGCCTTGCGCTCAGCCTTTATTTCCACGCGCGCCGTTTTTGCGCTAAATGCTGACTTTGCCGGTGTCTTACTCGCTGCCTTTGCGGACTTCTGCCTTGTCGCCATAATTGTCGGCTGCTTCCTTAATAGAACCAGGATAGGTTTGCAAACTGTTTATGTTCTCGTACCAGGAGGGCTTTTGCAAACGAGAGCGGTCCAACGCACAGAAAGTCGTTTCAACGGTGCTCCACGAGTATTAGACGGGAAGACTTGATCAGCCCACCGTTAGCGCAGTCACGCTCGCGGGTTAGATAGCTTCTATGAATTCTTTGCGTTGGACTCCGCCGCGCACCTGCCCCATACTGGTAATCACTTCGCCGCCCGTTCTGCAGTTGGTCGCGCGAAGCATGCTGTTGCATGCTGCCCAGACGCGGTATTGCAATTCTCCTGACCAAGTTGTTCTCCACTGAATCTGACCCATTCCATTCGGCTTCGCGCCGGTAGTGTGCTCTTCAGACCAAAAAAGAACAGGAGATTCCATGAGATCCATTCGCAGATTCGTCTACTCCGTAGTACTAGCCTTGAGCGCAATGACCTTCACCCCAAGCCCGGCTTCTGCACAGGAGATGCACGGCAGCTTCACCCTGTCTCACCAGGTGCGGTGGCAGAACTATGTTGTTCCTGCTGGAGACTACCGGTTCGAGGTCCAGCCCAAGGGGCCCTCTGCCATACTGCTGCTGCGCAAAGTCACCGGCCATGGCGCGGGCTTCTTGATCCTGGCCAACAATGCTGAATCGTCCAAGCCCGCCGATCTCGACAGGCTTGTTCTGGTAGCCAGGCCGAGCGGCAGCTATGTCAGCAGTATGGAGCTTCCCCAGTTCGGGGAGACACTGCGCTTCGCCGTCCCCACCGAATCGCGGGAGGCAGCGCGGGTGACCGTCATCTCATCTGACCCATCGGCCCAGTAGTTGCTTAGTTAGCTCGCCAACCCGAGAGCGGAATCGATGGAAGTCCGCTCTCGGGCCTCATGTCCGCTTCACGACACCTCGCCCGAGCGAAAATTTATCTTCACCTCATCGCTGAGCACGATTGCCTCGGCAATCTCTTTCATTGCTTTGCGTTTTTGCCGGCTCTGCCGTTGCAGGGCCAGGTAAGCTTCCTCTTCGCTCAATCCAAGTTCGCGCTGCAGGATTCCCTTGGCACGCTCGACTACCTTCCGGGTCTCGAGTTGTTCCGAGAGATTGGAGTTGGCTTCTTCCAGCCGCGCCATCTCGATTTCCCCGCCCACGAGAAATCCGATGGTCGAAATCAGTTGAATTGCTTTCTGCCCGTAAACATGCGGCCGGCGATGCTGCAGGTTAATCACTCCCATCACTCGCCCGCGGCAGATCAACGGCACCGAGAGCAATGCTTCGTAGCTGTCTTCCGGGAGTTCATGAAAGAGCTGAAAGCGCGGATCCTGTGCTGCCTTTTCCGGAACCGCCACTGGCTCCCGGTGCTGAGCGACCCAGCCCGTGATCCCCTGGCCCAGGCGCAGCTTCAAACGGCCCACAACCTCGGGGTGCGGCTTCTTGGAAGCGCGCAAGACGAGTTCATCGCCCTCCAGAACATAAATCAGGCAGGAATCGCACTTCACCAGTACGGATGCAAAATCGACAACGCGCGGGTCAAAACATGCGGAATCCGTCCGCCGTGGCCAGACGGACGCCAATCTCGTGCAGCACATCAACGTGTGAGTTCTCAACAGACGTGAACGGGTCCATGGTCTAGAGTATGGGCCTTCTCAACCCTCCGTCTAATTCCAAATTTTGATGACTGCGATGAAGGATTCCCCGCGGAATTGTCACAGTTGTTTTACATCTTTTGCGCCGCTGCTGCATCGTGGAGTAGATCCGAATTGGACTTACTCAGCGTCGTCTGGGTTCTCTGCCATTGAAGTCTTGCTCGTCGCTCAGAGCTTCGCTTCCAGATCGACCGTCTTTACCGGCAAGTCCCAATGCCCGTCGAGAATTTCGAAGCGCCGCTGCTCTTCGCGCTGGAAAGTCTCCTGGTCGGGATACATCTGCTTCTGCAGAGCCGCTTCATCGAACGGTTCGTTGGCCACGGTCGCATTCTTGAAGACAATGGTCACGCGAAAATCCCACCGTCCGTCTTCCGTAGTGTGATAGCGCGGCTGATCCATCCAGACCTTGGCGATGCGTCCCGTCTCCATTTCTTTTTTGAGCACCGGATAGTGATTCTTCTTGAACAGCTTCAGAAATTCATCCGCATGACCCCACTTCGTCTTGTAGTAATACTCCACCACAAAGGGTTTTTCTGAGGTTGGAGACTGTGCGCGGGAGACCA
>WNFC01003772.1_pt1 | contig 23962 bp, 21 predicted proteins | sample 5400541 | NCBI WGS metagenome assembly WNFC01 (sample SAMN13153342, study PRJNA577476) | soil metagenome | isolation source: 120 cm saprolite under Douglas fir tree site 2 hole 2 replicate 1 | place: USA:California | collected 2015-04-18
ATGCGATCGACGTCCTCGCCGCGCGCGGTGAGCATGATGATCGGCATTTGCGATTCGGCGCGGACCTTGCGGCACAGGCTGAGGCCGTCCTCACCCGGCAGCATCACGTCGAGGATCAGAAGGTCGACGCGATGGTCGGTCATGGCCCGGACCATCTCGCGCCCGTCGTTCGCCGTCGTCACGTTGCAGGCGTTGGTCCGCAGGTATTTCGCAATCAGCGCCCGCGTCTCGCGGTCGTCCTCAACGACAAGAATGTTCGGGGATGCCGTGGCCATGTGGACCTTTGTCGGTGATTCGGGGCGACCGGCGAAGGATTTTTGTTTCGCAATGTTTCTGATGTCAGTTTTGCAACACTGGGCAACATGCTGGCGGGGCAATAGAAAGACCTCGTTAAGACCATTAACCTTACGGTCAAGGGGTCACAAGAACCTTCGGAGCCACCAATGACCTCCATCTCCGCGATCTCCAGCAGCAATTACCAGTCGCCTCTCCAGAAGCTACAGGATGAGCTGCAGGCAGAAATAAACTCAGGTACCATCGGCTCGTCCGATCAGGACGCGCTCTCCTCCGCGCTGACCGACATCGACTCCTCGCTGCAGAGCAGCCGGGCCAGCGATTCGGCTGGCGGCACAAGGCCCTCTCCCGGCGATCTGAAGTCGAAGATCGACGACCTGATTGCCGGCGAAGTGTCCAGCGGCAAGCTGACCAGCGATCAGGCCACCGAACTGCAGGGCGTCTTCAAGGCAGCGTTCGCCAATGGCCCCGGTGGCGCCGGCGGTCCCGGCGGCGCGCACGGCCCTCACGGCGGCCACGATGGTCCGCCACCCACGGACAGCGCCTCCTCAACTGACAGCACAAGCAGTTCCTCGGGCGCCAGCTCCGCCGACGATATTCTGCAGCAGTTTCTCCAGTCGCTGCAGGAGTCGCTGTCGGCCTCGTCATCGACCTCGTACAGCGCGACCGGCAGCTCCAGCACCGCCAGCAATGCCAGTTCGTCATTTTCAGCGCTTCTGATCGACTACCAAACCTGACCTCAGGCGGCGACGCACACAACCAAAGCACCCCGTCATCATCCTTCCCAGAACGGGACAGGATGATTGCTCCGTCCGTGTTGCGATTGAGGGGTTCTTGGCAGGCGATTTGCCCTGCTTCAGCCGATTTAGCCTGGCGCTGAGGGAACCAAACCGCTGTTACAGTGTTGATTTGGTTCATCAACCCAGGAGGGTGCGATGACCGACGTCATGACCAAACCACACCATCTGATCGCCAGCGACCGGGTCGAAGGCACCGCTGTGCGGCGGCCGAACGGCGACAAGATCGGCCACATCGAGCGGCTGATGATCGACAAGGTCAGCGGCAAGGTGTCCTACGCGATCCTGAGCTTCGGCGGGTTCCTTGGCATGGGTACCAGCCTGCTGCCGCTGCCATGGGCGCGTCTCGCCTACAACACCAGGTTCGAGGCCTACCAGCTCGACATCGACGACAACGAACTCAAACGCGCGCCGTCGTTTCGTGCCGACAAGGATTTCGACTGGGGCGATCGCTCGCAGGAGACCGAGTTGCATCGCTATTACGGAACGCCGCCTTATTGGGGCGGTTTCTGATCGCATCGCGAAAGCGGCGTGAAGCAGTGATGCGGCAAGCGGTTTGCCGTGGTGCGCAGCGATGCTCCGCGGAACTCCGATATCATCCGCACCGCAACCCTTTAAATTTGTTCGGCGATCGGAACGGTCAATGGACTGGCGTGTTTTCTCCACATCATTTCATATCAGGGAGACAGCACATGTCAGCAAAACACATCGCGGCCGGCCTGGTCGGGTCGGCACTGCTTGCGACAATTGCGTTCGCGCAAACTCCGACAGCAACCACCGATCGCGCCAACATGGCGCCGGCGGCGGCATCGGACTCGTCGTTCCAGGGTAACTGGCGCGCGTCGAAGCTCGTCGGCCTCAGCGTTTATAACGACAACAACGAGAGCCTCGGCTCGATCAACGATCTCTTGATGGACAAGGATGGAAACATCAAGGGAGTGGTGTTGGGCGTCGGCGGCTTCCTCGGCGTCGGCGAGCATCTGGTCGCGATTCCCTTCGACAAGATGAAATTCGTCAATGAGCCTGTCGCTTACACCGGCGCAGCGGGCGGGCCGAATGCGAATGCGCCAGGCACCCGGCCGGCGCCATCGACAACCACCGGCGCGGCGACCACGAGCACGAACACTGCACCCGCCACGGCTGCAGCCTCGAGGTCCAATCCTTGGTATCCCGATCACGCCGTGTTCAGCGCGACCAAGGACCAGCTGAAGGCAATGCCTGAGTTCAAATACGCGACCTAACGCACGAGACCCGCTCTATAAAAAAACCTTGAGACTGATCGCTAACGGCCGGACGGCATCGATGCCGCCCGGCCGTTTTGCTTCCTGCGCGACTCCTTGCCCCACATGGTGCGCCGCATCCTTTCGGCGCTGAAATCCCGATGCTAGGGTTACCGGCGGCAGGAGCACCTGCGTCCTGCCCACCGAACGGGAGGACGATATGGCTGAGAGTGTCTACAAAGTCATTGAGCTGATCGGTACCAGCAAGGAGTCCTGGGAAAAGGCGGCCGCGGCCGCCGTCAGCCGGGCAGGAAAATCCCTGCGCGAACTCCGCGTCGCCGAAGTGGCCCAGCTCGATTTGCAGCTGGACGCCAAGGGCGCGATCGAAGCCTACCGCGCCAAGCTCAAGGTCTCGTTCAAATTCGAGGGCGAGTGAAGCGATGGGGTGATCGCCGGACGGCGGTTGAAGTGACCGAGAGGCGTGAGCTGTTGCGAGCCTCGGAGGGTGACGGCTGGTTTCTGTTGCTCATCCTTCGAGACGCCGCTAAGGCCTCGGGCCCTGTTCAACTCATATCATTTGCCGATGAAGACGAACGACGAACGCCAGAAAGCCGTTGCCTATCTGTTCGTGCTTTTGATCCAGATATCTGGAGCGATGCTCTTTGTCTGGCAACAACTGCCCGAGTTCAGGCAGATAGCGGTCAATCCAGGCGAGCAACTTCCGCATGACACCTTCTCTGATGTTGTGACGGTCGGTATCTTGTTCGTGATGCAAATCTCGTTTTGGTGCCGTCTGCTCTATATCCCAATTCCGTTTCGGCGTCCGAACATGATCCTCAATCACGTGTTTCTGTTTCTGGGCCGCCTCAGCTTCATTTTCGGCAGCGCGTTATTCTCCATTGTCGTTTTCAGGCATCTTCCAGAGTTGGGCCGGGAAATCGACATCCTCCTGACAGTCCGGCGTGGAATCATATTGGTGGGTTGCTTGTTCGCGCTGTTTTGCACCAGTCTTGAGGTGGAACGACTGGGTCAGGCATTTGAGGGCGATAAGGTGGGGAAATAAGGAGTAGTCCTGTGTGTGCGACTTGTAAGGATCAAGCTTGCGGACATAACGCATGCCCCACGCGGCGCCGGGCACTTCGAGTTTTCGGCGCAAGTGCAGTCGGACTAGCATTCGTCGGGAGCGGCTGGGCCAAGGAAGTTCAGGCGCCGCCGAAGCCGCAAAATGTGCTGTCGCCCGACGCTTCGCTGCAGCGATTGATTAAAGGCAACGAGCGCTATGTCGCGGGCGAAACGAGGCGCCACGATTTTAGACACGAACGTGAAGCACTGGTCGGAGGGCAGAACCCATACGCGGGAATCCTGAGCTGCGCCGATTCTCGCATCGCACCTGAATATGCCTTCGACAGCGGCAGAGGCGATTTGTTCGTTTGCCGGGTCGCGGGTAACTTCGCCAATGACGATACGGTTGCGAGTATTGAGTACGCCGTCGCCATGCTCGGCACGCCTCTCGTCATGGTGCTCGGTCACGATAGCTGCGGCGCAGTTAGCGCAACGATCAAGTCACTCAAGGATAACGTCCCCCTGCCGGGCCACTTACCTTCCCTGGTTGCAAGCATCGCTCCCGCAGTCAACGCTGCTTCGAAGCGTTCCGGCGATCTCCTCGACGCCGCCACTCGGCAAAATGTGGTCGACAATGTTGCGAAGCTCAAATCTGCGACGCCTATTCTCAACGCGGCGGTCGAGCAACGGAAACTCAGCGTAGTTGGAGGTATCTATCGACTCAAAGACGGGAAAATCGAAATTATCGCATGAGGCGCCCCGGGGGTGTCGCCGTAAGCCAAAGACGCCGAACGCTGCGGGAAGCGTGGTTTAGAGCATGATCCGGAAAAGTGGGTACCGGTTTTTCCGAAAAGATCATGCTCAAACAAAAAGATAGAGCGGGATGACGATTCGAAGAAAAGTCATCCCGCTCTAGGATTTGAGCTAAGTTGGAACAGTGCCGTCTTCGCGTACAAAAGTGACCAACAGATCCCAAGTAACCGCCAGCACGATCGGGCCAACGAAAAGGCCGATTATCCCATTTGAAAGCGTGCCGCCGATGACGCCGACGATGATCACCCACATCGGCGTCTTCAGGCCGCGTGTAATGATAATCGGCTTGAGTATATTATCTACAAAATTCACCGGCACCATATAGGCCGTAAAGATCAGCGCCGTTGATGTCTCCATCGTTATCCAGCTCCATATAATGACTGGAAGCAGAATCACCGTCGGGCCAATTTGAACAATCCCCAGGATGAGAACCAGGAACACAATCAGGCTCGCACCGGGCACGCCGACCGCTATAAGTCCGATGCCCGCAAGAAGAGCTTGCAGGAGCGAAACGCCGATCACGCCTTGCGACACGTTTCGTATCGTCGCGCCAGCCAGTTGCATGAATTCGTCGCCGCGGCTCGAAACACGCCGATGTAGAAACGAGGCAACAGCCTCGACCAGCGAAGGACCAGGCGAAAGCAGAAATCCTGCTATGATCACTGAAGCAATGAATTGAAGTATAGCGGCGCCAACGCTCCCCGCGGCCCCGAGCAAGGTGCTGCCGAGAGGCTTCAGGTAAGGAGCGACTGTGACAAGCGCTGCCTTGAGATTGCTTGATGCGAGTTCCCAGAATTGAAACAGCGGCTCGCCGATCAAGGGCCATTTTTTTACAGCCTCGATCGGCGGAGGAACGAATATTGAGCCGGTTTCGAGGCTTTCGGAAATCGTCCGCGGAACCTCAAGCAAATCCCGGCCGAGCCAGGTTACAGGCCCAAAGACGATCAAGAGCAGCAGAACTGTGATCAGTGCCGCGGCTAATCTTCGACGTCCGCCGAGCCATCGCGCCAGCAGATCAAAAACTGGATAAAGCGCCACGGCCCACACCACACTCCATGCCACGGTCTCAATAAACGGACGAATGATCGACAGCGACAAAAATAGAAGCAGGCCCAAAAAAGCCAGCCGAATTGCCAATGCGATGACCGTTGCATTGAGTTTCTCGGAATCAATTTGGTGGTGTTCGATCACGTTGGTTCCCATGGAAGTGACGCACTGCCCGTGAAGGCTTCTTAGACCTCGTCCTTCGGTGTGAGTCCACCCTCGGGGTTGCGCTTGCCTCATTCAGCGCCTGAGAAAATAGACGTTGCTTGAGATCGGGCGATTCAGCCGATTGCTATTGCATAAACCACCCATGACTCACGACAATAGACTGGTCGGTCAAGGCATTCGAAAGAGAAAAAAGCGCCAATCGCGAGCGCGGCCAGCGCCGTACGAAGCTTGAACATGATCGGCCGCCGCGCTTTTTTGAAACTGTTCGCTGGCGGCGGCAGTCTGGAGTTCAATTGTCGTCTTTACTATTGCAATTTCGACCAATCGACCCGGAGCGGACAATATCGGATCATCGGGCTGGTCTGCTTTTGATGCGTTGCACCAGATGCGCGGCAAGGTTGAGCTTGCCAAGTTTCAACTTTGTGCCAAAGATGGATCCGTTCGGAGAAGCTCAATACCCGTCTAGGTTTCCACTCGGTGCACAGCTTGCACTTTCGGATTGGAGAACTGCGTGAGCGAGTCACTTCATCCAAGCGCCCCCCATCATCTGCCAGGCTTCATCACCGCGCCGGGTGACACCGATACCCTGATGGTGGTGGTCGGCATCATGCTGATTGCTGCTGTCCTCGGGGTCGGTAATTTCTATCTGCATTTGCATACCATGCCGGAGCGAATGGCGCACAAGTCGCAAAAGCTGCAATTCGAGATCGTGGCTGTGCTGGGCTTGCTGGCGCTGTTTACGCACAATCATCTCTTTTGGGTGATCGGGCTGTTTCTTGCCATGATCGACTTGCCCGATTTCGGCACGCCGCTGCGCCGGATCGCAGGATCGGTCGAGAAAATCGCCGGCGTTCCGCCCGGCGACGAAGCGGCCGAGATCGCCGACGAAGGCACAGCCCACGCGGTTGCTGCGGAAACGCCGGACAAGGCGAAGGCCGGCGCTGCCAAGCGTGAGGTGCCGAGCCATGTTTGAGATCATCCTCTGCTCGCTCGTGACGATATTGCCGGACTATCTCTATCGCCGCTATCGGCAGGGAAAGCGCTTCGGCCACGAAATCACACTCTATTCTGTCTGGTTTGAGTTGCGATTTGGCATCATCGGCTGCCTGATGCTCACGGTCGCGCTGATCACGATGATCTTCTACTATCATCCGTCGACCTCGTCGGCGACGTTGTACTACCGGACCGTCCCGATCATGACCGAAGTAAACGGCCGGGTGGCGGAGGTTCACGTCGATGTCAGCGCGTCCGTCAAGCAAGGTGACGTGCTTTTCAGACTTGACAGCGCCAAGCAGGAAGCATCGCTCCTGACGGCCAAACGCAAGATCGCCGAAGTCGATGCCGCCATGGTGTCGGCGCAGTCCGACGTCATGAAGGCGGAAGGCCAGCTTCAGGAGGCAAAAGGCTCGCTGCAGCAGGCGCAGGACGAACTCGACACCAAAAGCGAACTGCAGAAGCGCAACCCCGGAATCGTGCCACAGCGCGACATCGAAAAGCTCGGTGTGGCCGTTGCGGGCCGCCAGGGCTCCCTCGACGCTGCGAACGCTTCCAAACAGTCCGCGACGACGCGGCTGAGCGCTCTGCTGCCGGCAGAGAAGGCAAGCGCAGAGGCGGTATTGGCCGAAGCGCAGGTCGATCTGGACAAGACCTTTATTCGCGCCGGCGTCGACGGGCGGGTCGAGCAGTTCGGACTGAAGCCGGGTGATATCGTCACTCCAAATATGCGGACGGCCGGCGTTCTGATTCCGGAGGGCGCGGGACGGAGGGCTCTCATGGCGGGGTTTGGGCAGATCGAGGCGCAGGTCATGAAGGTCGGAATGGTGGCCGAGGCCACCTGCATTTCCAAGCCTTGGACGATCATTCCGATGGTGATTACCAGTGTGCAGGACTACATCGCTGCTGGCCAGTTCAGGGGCGGCGAACAACTGATCGAGGCGCAGAACACTGTACGTCCGGGCACCATTCTCGTTTTCATGGAGCCGATCTACAAAGGCGGGCTGGAGGGCGTGACGCCTGGCAGCAGTTGTGTCGCCAACGCCTATACCAGCAACCACGAACTGATAGCCTCAGGCAAGATCGGTTCGTTCAAGAGCTTCGGGCTGCATGTCGTCGACGCCACCGGCCTCGTGCACGCGCTGCTGTTGCGGATTCAGGCCCTGCTGCTGCCCATCCAGACACTGGTGCTGAGCGGACACTGAGTCCTGTTTGAACGTTGCTTGTTGCGGCGGAGGTCACGGTCCGGAGGTCACGGTCCACACCGACTATTCGCATCATGTCGGCGTTATGCGACGCGTCAGGCTGCGCATGAGCAGCTGGATGAACTACGTGTTCCTGGAGTGGTAAATAGAGCTCCTGGAGCATTTGGGTACCAGCTAAACTCAATTTGCCTGCTTCCGAAATAGCATAGCTATTACGGAGACGAACCTTCTAATTGGGGACGGCTGGGAATTGGGGTTCGCTCAAATTGCTTCGCCTGCTCCGAAGGCGCGGATGACCAAGGAGATAGAGCCAATGGGACGGCACCGTGTCGAAAAAATTACCGAACACAGGCACGGTGGGGCCGCACTTGCCGCAAGCGAGGCGCGGTACCGCGCGCTCGTCAGGGTGCTATCGTCGCTGGTTTGGATCACTGCAACCGACGGCCAGATTGTTGACATGCCTGAACGGCGTGCACTCACAGGACAGACCGTCGATGAAGCGGGAGGGCGGGTTTGGCTCAGCGCGCTTCATCCCGATGACCATGATCGCTCGCAGATCGCATGGCAGACCGCGGCACGGTCGATCTACGAAAAGGAGTATCGCGTTCGGCGATGGGATGGGGAATATGTGCGGCATCAGGCACGAGGCGTTGCCGTGTTCGATCATGACGGTGGAGGCTAGCCATGGGTTCGGTGAGGTTTCTAACGCGTTTGTTTTCAGGGGTGATTTTTGCCGCGCTGTTGGCTCTGCCCACCGCGATGGCGGAGGACGCATGGTATCCGGTACAGATCGACGTCTGGTCGCCGCCGTTCAACACTGGGCATCAGCACGAGTTACAGCAATACATTCCGCCCGGTCGGGCCAGCCGGCCGTGGCGTATATGCGCTTCGATACCGCATCTCAAAGACGACTATTGGTTGGCCGTCAATTTCGGTCTGGTCAACGAAGCAAAACGATTGGGTGTCGCTCTCAACCTCTACGAGGCCGGGGGATATGAGAATCTTGCAACACAGCAAAACCAGATCGCTGAGTGCGTCGCGCAGAACAAAGCGGATGCCCTGATTATCGGCGCAATCTCGGCCGACGGATTGAATAGCGTAATTGCCGACTACAGCGCCAAAGGCATGCCCGTGATCGACCTGATCAACGGCATCAATTCGGACAAGATTGCCGCCCGAGTTGCCGCGGATTTCTACGATATGGGCCTTGCCGCGGGAAAATACCTTACAGCCCTTCAATCGAACGCACCCAACAAGGCGGCTAAGGTTGCGTGGTTTCCCGGTCCCGCCGGCGCGGCCTGGGTCGAGGCCGGTGACAAAGGGTTTCGGGCGGCGCTGAATGGATCCTCGCTGTCCGTCATCGGAGGGGGATTTGGCGACACCGGTATTGCTGTGCAAACAGGCCTGATCGAAGCCGTGCTGGATAGTCATTCAGACATCGACTTTATCGCTGGAACCGCCGTTTCGGCGGAAGCAGCCGTGCAGGTCTTACAGAAACGGAAGCTGGAGCAACGGATCAAAGTGATCTCCTTTTACTTCGGTCCGGGGATCTATCGTGGCATCAAGCGAGGCGCGATTTTGGTGGCTCCGAGCGATAGTCAGGCTGTGCTCGCACGTATCTCGATCGATCAGGCGGTGCGCGCTTTGGAAAAGCAAAAAATGATCCGGCACCTGGCTGTCGCCATCAAAATGGTAGATCTCAAGTCGCTTCCGGAATTCGACCTGAATTCGAGCATTGCCCCGGCCGGCTTTCGCCCGATTTTCAGCGTCGCACCCTAGGCCGGATCGCGCAGCCTTTGGATAGGAAAATGGCTAAGGGCAGTGCCTGGAAATCACAGTTTCTGCTTCCAGCAATTGTGTTCGTCGCAGGCATGGTGGCGACGCTCTGGTTTAGCTACCTCTCCTACGCAAACTCGGAGAAAAATTGGAATATTCGTGTCGATCAAACCGCGGAGCGCCTTTCCAATACGTTACTGTCATGGATGGAGGAAAGCTACGCGCCGGTGTCGGGGCTGGTGGCGTTGGTCGAGAACTCCAGCACGGTTGAAACGAGCGAATTCCTCGGTGCGTTTGAAGGTATGCAGTCTCGGTCGACGACAGTGCTGCTCGACGAGGCAAGCCTACTTCGACTTAACCGTGTCGGCCAATGGCAGGTGTTCATCTCATCAGACACACTCGGTTATCCCGGCCGATATATCACGCTAACCGATGTCGCCGGGACCTTGCTCCTGGCGTCCAAGCGGCCAAACCAATTCACTCTCAGTCCGCCGTTCAAATCCGAAGGCGGCCGGACCATTTCAGCGATTGCGCTTTCCGCTTCCGCCGCCACGGAGCCGACAATCGTTGTCGGAACGTTGAACTACGATACGCTGCTGGAGGGCATGCGTGCCGGACCAGTTCCGAGGGGCATTTATCTGACACTGAGGGGGCGTTTTCTTGGTCAGCCTGACCAGAAGTCTGTGGTTGCACCCCCGAACGACCGGCAGTTCCAGCACATATCAACGACGAGGGTGGCGACCGCCGGCGCCGATATAGAGATCTCGTGGGCCGCAACCAAAGAATTCGACGGCGGTCCCATCTACGGAGTGGCGTTAGCGGGATTGCTCGGCGGCTCGGGCTTGACCACTGGACTCACCTTATTCATCGGTTTCTTGATTCGACGTAACCGACAAATCGAGCGGAAGGTGGATAAGGCGACGCTTGCCTTGCGGCAGTCCTCTGAAGCCCTGGGCCGAGAGCGGGCACTCCTGCGCTCACTAATCGACTCCATTCCCGACCTCATTTTCGCCAAGGACGTTCGTGGCGTTTATATCACCAGCAACAAAGCTTTTGCGAAGCTGTTGGGGAAAACCGCCGACGATGTGGTCGGCAAGACCGATCTTGAGATTTTCCCAGCCGACCTCGCCGTTTTCTTCCGCGAGCGCGACGCCGACATGGTGAAGGCTGGCATCGTAACTACCAACGAAGAGGAAGTTACCTACCCCGACGGTCGCGTGGCTCAGCTGGAAACGAGCAAGATCCCCTTCATTGCTGATGATGGAGAGCTTTACGGCCTGATTGGTGTGAGCCGCGACATCACCGAACGCAAGAAGACCGAGCGGGTCCTGGCGGCCGAGCGGGAGGGTCTTCAGCGTATACTCGATGCCTCACCGGTAGGAGTGGCGATAACGACCGACAACGTCGCGCGCTTTACCAATCCACGAATGGAGGAAATGTTCGCCCTCCGAGTGGGCTCTCTCGTGCCCGATCTCTATGTTTTTCCCGAACAGCGAAATGCGCTGCTGGATGAACTCGATCGCGCGGGTATCGTTCGGGACGTCGGCGTTCAGCTTCGCGGCCCCAATGGCGAGATACGCGACAGCCTCACCACTCTCATGCATATGGAATACGAAGGACGGCAGGGAGTGCTTGGTTGGATAGTGGATGTCACCGAATTAAAGAAGATCCAAACAGCGTTGTCGGAAGCCAAGGTTGCCGCCGAGGATGCCACCAAGACGAAGGCCGAGTTCCTCGCCAACATGAGCCACGAGATCCGTACTCCGATGAACGCCGTCATCGGTCTCGCGCATTTGTGCCTGAAAACGGATCTCAGCGCCAAGCAACGCGATTATGTCGGCAAGATTCACAATGCAGGGACGTCGCTGCTGTCCATCATCAACGATATCCTCGATTTCTCCAAAATCGAGGCAGGCAAGCTCGACATCGAGAACGTCACCTTCGAGATTGACTCGGTGATGAACAACATTTCGACGATGGTCGCGCAGAAGATCCAGGACAAGGACCTGGAGCTTCTGTTTAACATCTCGCCGGACATCCCGCCCGCCCTTCTCGGCGATCCGTTGCGGTTGGGACAGGTGCTCATCAATCTGCTTGGCAACGCGGTGAAGTTCACGGAGAGGGGCGAGATCTGCCTCATCGGCGAGCTGCTGGAGCGGGCGGGTAGCAAGGTCAAGCTGCGGTTCTCCGTCAAGGATACCGGCATCGGTATGACCAAGGAGCAGGCGAACCGGCTGTTTCAGGCTTTCTCGCAAGCGGATACATCGACGTCGCGCAAATATGGCGGAACTGGATTAGGCTTGGCCATCTCGAAGCGGCTTGTTGAGCTAACAGGCGGCTCTATTTGGGTTGTCAGCGAGCCGGGCCAAGGAAGCACGTTTAGCTTTACAGGTTGGTTTGGCCTTTCGGAAGCGGCCCCGCGCAGGGCGGTGCCGACGCGGCTAGGATCTCTCAAGACGCTTATTGTTGACGACAATGCCTCCGCCCGCGAGGTGTTGGAAGATCTGATGACAACCGTTGGCGGTGAAATAGAGCAGGTGGCATCGGGCGCGGAAGCGATCGATGCGGTTAAGCGCGCCGACGCGGGCCACCCGTTCGATCTGCTCCTGCTGGATTGGCGCATGCCCGGGCTCGACGGAGTCGAGACCGCCCGAAGGATCCGAGCGGACAGCTCACTCAAACGCATACCGGCTATCGTCATTGTCACCGCCTTCGGCCGCGAGGAGGTACACACCGAAGCTGAGGGCGCAGGCGTTGACGGCTTCCTGGTGAAGCCGGTCAATCGATCCATGCTGGTCGACATGCTGGTTGAAATCTTTGCTCCCGAGCATAGGGCGGCCGCTCGCGAGGCTGTTGCGGCCACGACATATGATCTGAATGGATTGCGGGTGCTGCTGGCCGAAGACAACGCGATCAACCAGCAGATCGCCGCCGAGCTGCTCGAAGGTGTCGGCGTCTCCATCGATGTCGCCAATAACGGAAGAGAGGCGCTGAATATGCTCTCGGCCAATGGCGGCGACACCCGGTACGATTTGGTGTTGATGGACCTGCAAATGCCGGAGATGGACGGTTATCAAGCTACCGCCCACATCCGCGACACGCCGAGTCTGGCGGAGCTTCCCATTATCGCTATGACCGCGCACGCGACGGCCGAGGAACGCGACCGTTGCTTGGCGGCGGGTATGCGCGGCCACATCACGAAGCCCATCGATCCCGAACTGCTGTATCGAACTCTCATGCAATTCCATCGGCCAGGCCAAACCGCGATGACCGCCAAGCCGCTCGATCGCATTCCCCGCTCGCCCGAGTTATCCGAAATCGCAGGGCTTGACGTTGTCGACGGACTCAACCGGGTGGCCGGCAACACGAAGCTTTACCGCTCTCTGTTGGGGCAGTTCGTCGACCAGGAGTCTGACGTCGTCCCCGTCATTCGCGCCGCCCTGGCCCGTGAGGATTTCGTCTTGGCCGAACGCATGATGCATACGCTCAAGGGAGTCTCCGGAAATTTGGGTGCGAAGGCGCTCGGCGGGCTCGCAGCCGAACTGGAAAGGTCGCTCAGGGATCGCAACGCTCCGTCGCTGGAGACCGGCTTGGCCGACCTCGCCTCCGAAATGGCGCGGACGATGAAAGCGATCCGCAATTCCCTGGCGACCGGCGCCGCAGACGTCCCCCTGCAGACCTCGGTACTCGACTCGGCAGAAACGGTGAGGGTGCTGAGGCACCTCAAAAACATGCTGGCGGATGATGACGGTGCCGCGCTCGACTACCTGCTGGAGGCGCGTGACCGGATCGGGGACGCTATTTCGGGCGCCGACCTGAATTGCTTGCAGAAGGCAGTCGGTGATTTTGACTTCACCGCTGCACTAGACTGCCTAACTGGCATCGCGCAACGCCACAATTTGTCCCTGGAGTGATCGGATGTCACAGTCGGACCGCAAGACAATCCTGATCGTCGACGATACGCCCACCAATATCGGTATCATTTCGAGCGTTCTGAAGGACTCGTTCAGAACCAAGGTCGCCACCAATGGGGAGAAGGCGCTCGTACTAGCTTCGGCCGACGATAAACCCGACCTCATCCTTCTAGACATCACAATGCCTGGCATGGACGGCTACGAGGTGTGTCGACGCCTGAAAGCAAATCGGGCGACCCTCGGGATTCCAGTGATCTTTCTCACCGCCAAGACCGAGGCCGATGACGAAAGGCAAGGCTTCGAAGTCGGGGCCGTCGATTACATCCACAAGCCCTTCTCGGCTCCGATCGTACTAGCCCGTGTCAAGACCCACATCGCTTTGCAAGCGGCGCTGCAACAGGCGCGCGAGGCTCAGAAGCAAGCGGATGAACTACTCCACTGCTTGCTACCCGACGCGGCAGCCGAGGAGATCCGCGATATCGGCACGGTAATACCGCGCCGCTACGATGGCGTTGCAGTGCTATTCTGCGACGTCGTCAATTTCACGTCGTATTGCGACAAGCATGAGCCCGAGGAAGTGGTGTCTCGGCTTGACGCCCTGTTCATCGCGTTCGAACGGGTGGCCGCCTTACACGGCTTGGAAAAGATAAAGACCATCGGCGATGCCTTCATGGCGGCAGCGGGCTTGCTCAGGCAAACGGACGATCCCCTGGGGTCAGCAGTACTTTGCGGTCTCCAAATGGCCACGACATCCATCGACGCTCAGCTTGGCTGGGCTGTGCGGGTTGGTGTTCATGTCGGTCCGGTCGTGGCCGGCATTGTCGGCCAAGAGCGCTACCAGTTCGACATTTGGGGCGACACCGTCAACATCGCCGCTCGCATGGCCAGCAAAGCAATGCCGGGGAGCGTAGCGGTGACCCATGACATCTGGGCGCGGATCAAGGATCGCTTCGAGAGTGAGTCGCTGGGCGAGCTGGAGATCAAGGGTAAGGGCACCATTCCGGTCGTTGCCGTGCGGCGGGAAAAGCTGAGACTATGATAGCAAGCATCGCGCAACGCAGTTTCTCTCTAGAAGTTAGCACTGCGACGCGGCCGCAGGGTGAGGAAAGCTCCCGCAATATCTTCTACGCCGGAGCCGCTCCCAATCAGCAGGCGATCCCGGCGGTCCGATACCTATGCGGAGGTTGCATCGAACCCACTTTCAAAGAGTGGTGAAGGTCCGCTTCAAAGCGGCAATGGACTTCGAAACGATCCACGATCATTCGGAGAACGCCAATGAGAACGATAACGGCGATCGCGGCAAACAAGCTCGGCAATTTCCTCGCCAGGGATTTTCGCCGAATTTTTGGTTCCGCCTGCGACGATTGGGCGGAGCGTATAGGCTCGGCGGCGCGGAGCACCATCGAATGTCTGGCCATGAGCGACGCGCTTTACCACAATTACGAACACACGCTGCAGGTCACCATGGTCGGACGCGACATTCTGCATGGAATGATGGTGCATCAACGATTAGAAGCCGAGGACTACGGCCATCTGATCGCCGCTTGTCTGATGCATGACATTGGCTATGTGCGCGGCGCCCTGAGCGGCGATACCGAAACTGAATTCGTCATTGACGCCGAGGGAACGAGAATCACGCTGCCCCGCGGCGCATCGGACGCGGCGCTCGCACCGTATCATGTCGACCGGTCAAAGCTATTTGTATTCGAGCGATTCGATAAATCTCCAATCGCCGACCCTGCGCGTGTTGCGGCGGCAATCGAGATGACACGCTTTCCAGTCCCGGAAGATCGCGAGGGGACAGGCGATCTGGAGCCGAGATTGGTCCAGGCTGCCGATCTCATCGGGCAGCTTGGCGATCCCTTGTACTCGCGCAAGGCAAACGCGCTCTATTGGGAATTTGAGGAGATCGGTACCAACAGGCAACTGGGCTATTCGTCGCCGGCCGACATTGTTGAGAGGTACCCGGCGTTTTTCTGGGACAGCGTCTCGATGCACCTCGACGACGGAATAAAATACTTGAATATGACGGCGTCCGGCCGGCAATGGATCGCGAACCTCCATCATCATGTTCTATGCGCGGAACGTGCTCAGCGGCTGATGGGGCCTCAGATCTGAACGGGGTGAGTGTTGAAGCGAGCCCGAAGCAGTCTCACGCTTTCGCGGGGGCAGCGCCTCACAGCCCCTGCAGCGTGTTGATGTACACATTGATCGTGCCGGCGGCTTCCGCGATCACGCGCAGCGTCTTGGAATCGAAGGCGATGTCGGCAAGGCGCAGGCTGGTGATTTCCGCCGCCACCCGCACGCCGTCTTCGTTCTTCTGAAAGCCCGCGATCACGTCGGCGATCTTCTTCTGCGCATTGGAGGCAAATGGCTTGAGGTCGATGGTGGCGTTTTCCGCCAGCGCCTTTTGCAGATGCGGCACGGCCGCGCGCGCCGCCGCCCCAAGCAGCCCGAACGCCGCCTCCGATTCGACGGCGAGTTCGACGTCGGTCAGCCGCAAGGTCTGCTGCGCCTGGTCGAGCACCGGCTTGCCCCAGATATGCACATTGGCCTCGCCGCCGAATCCAAAGAAACTCTTCTTCTCTTTGGCGTTGACCAGAAGCGAGATCAGCAGCCGGTCGCCCGATGCGGAGACGACGGCGCGCTTGACGGTGACGTCGACCGAACCCGAACCGTCTTCGGGGAAAGTCCGGCCCTTGAATTGCGCCTCAACGATCTTGTTGATGTCGGTGAACGGCATATCGATCGGCACGCCGATGCTGACGCGGCCAGGGGTCGGGGGCACGATGACGATGGTCGCGGGAAACGGGCAGTCGGGCTTGGTCTGCGCCGGCGTGATGCGGGTCTCCGCCTCGATGCCGAGCGTCAGCGTCATCGCCGATGCATCGATGCGCGGCTGTGCCGCGATCGCGCGGGTCGGCCGCAGCTCCAGCCAGAGTGCCGGCAATGACGCGAGCGTGCCCGCGCCTTGCAGCGGAATCGAGCGGCAGGCCTTGGCCCATTGCAGCCGCGCGCTGTTCTCGAACGCGGGATCGTTGCTGATCTTCGCCTGCACCGCGGTGAGCTGATCGTTGACCGTCTTGTCGATCAGCGGCTTGACCTGCGCCGGGACGTTGACGCGCGCGCCCGCCACCGACAGGTTGGTGTCGCCCAACGTCACCTGCGCGGCCAGGTTAGGCTCGATGCGCCAGGCCGCTGCGAGCTTCGGCCGCGCGGTGATGGTGACGTTGCCCTTGATCTCGGCGTTGGCATTGAGCGACTTGATGTTCACGCTGCCGATCTGCTTGGCGACATTGCCGCCGAGCAGACTGCCGAGCGCGTCGCCGACCGCGCCCGTCGCCTTCGCCGACAGCGAGCCTGTCGCATTCAGCGTTCCCGTTAGCGGCGTTGCCAGTGACAGCACATCCTGGGCACCGGTCGCGGAGATCGGCCCGCGCGATGCGGTCCAGCCGATGTCGGCGTTCTGCAGAATCTGCGCGGCGGGATTGTCGGCTTTTCCCGCGAAGGTGCGGGGCGCGCCGCGATCGGCGGCGTCGCGAATCGCGGCAAGCGTAATCACCACCGGTGCAATGATGCTGGAACTGCGCGGAGCGGGGGGCAGCGGCGGCAATTCGACAAGCACCGGCGCACCGACCGTGCCGCGCGGCGACAGCCAGTCCATGGTCTTCAGGCTGACGAAAAACGAGACCGCAACCACCGCGATCCCGAGCAGGATCGTCTTGAGACGCATCGTCCCCCCGGACTGGATTGATTCCGCGGCCGAGTCTACAGGGCGCCTCCTGCGGGCGCCATCCCGCCGGGGCAGAAGCACGGTTACGGTTTTGTTATCCCAAACAAAAATGGCGCGGAGACCGCGCCATCTGCATCCAACGCTGCTTTGTGGCGGCGCTAAGCGAATCAGCCCCGCTTGCCGTCCGCACTGTCGGCGCGGCGGTCCATCGGCAGCACGATCACTTTGGTGCCGACGTTGACCCGCGAATAAAGATCGGAGACGTCTTCGTTGGTAAGGCGGATGCAACCGGACGACACGCGGGTGCCGATGGTCCCCGGCGCGTTGGTGCCGTGAATGCGATAGACCGTGCCGCCGAGATACATCGCGCGGGCGCCGAGCGGATTGCCGGGGCCGCCGGCCATCTGGCGCGGCAGATAAGGCTGGCGCGCGATCATTTCCGGGGGCGGAGTCCAATCCGGCCACTCGGCCTTTTTGGTAACCGACTGCACGCCCGACCAGGTGAAGCCCTCGCGGCCGACGCCGATGCCGTAACGGATCGCCCGACCGCCGCCGAGCACATAATACAGATGGGTATTGGGCGTATCGATGATGACGGTGCCGGGGGCCTCGCGGGTGGCGTAGTTGACGATCTGGCGCTTCAGCCGCGCCGGCATCTCGACCGCGGTGCCCTCATCTTCTGATGGTGCAGCCTGCGCCGAGGGCGGTGCCGATTGCACCGGCGGCGTCATGATGAATGGAAACAGCGGCAGCGGCGTGGCCGCGGCGGACGCGGAAAATGCCACAGCGCCAATCGCCAGCGCGCCAAAGGCCGCGGCGGCACGGCGGGAATTCAACTTCAATGCATCCAGATTGAACATCGGTCTTCCCCCTGTTTGGTCGGCAGCGCGCCATTCGGCGCGTCGTTAATTAACCTCACCAGTAGAGGGCAAAGGTTTCCGGAGGTTTGCGTCAAAACCGCAAAATCGTTTCGTCAGGGTAGGGAATTGTTTCGTCCCGGTGTCGTGAGGAAACAATCTTAACGACGCGACGTGTGTTCCCCTGATTACAGCGCACGCCTGCGCGGCAGATCGGGTACGGGAGCACCTATCGCCACGCGTCGGTCGGCAACGGCGTGATGGAACTGCTCCAGCACGAGGCCAATGGCTGACAGGTCGCCTTCCTCGATGGCGCCATCATCGTAGCTCTCGAGCGCTTCCCGCAACAAGCCGTCCACCTCGGATTGCATCGCCGTCAATTCTTCCGATGATTCCGCCTGGCGCACCTTCGAAATCATGGCCAGTAGATTGTCGCGATGCAGCGTGCTGTGTTGTTTTTCATCGCGCTTCAGATATTGCCGCAGCCAGGCGCCGGCGGACCCGAACCCGGAGAGAACGAGAATACCTCCCCACAAATAGTCGCTGTATTTCTCAAGGAAGGTGCGCTCTGTGCCATCGATGTAGGCTGCCGCTCCCTGATGCGCGGGCAATGCGGCGTCTTTGTCGGTGTCCGGTTTCTCGATCTTTGAGGCGCTGGGCACTTCCCTGGCGAGGGTCTGACGAACCGCGAACAATTGCCGGGTGAAGGTGCCAACCGCCGTGTCCGACAACGACTTTGGCGCGATGATGAGATGGTTGACGCTGACCGTATCGACTTTGTCGTCCGGTCTGGCGGGCGATGACGCAAAGGTGCTGCCCGGAATTTCCTCGGCTTCGTAGAGCGGATGTTTCTGGGCGATCACCTCCGACACATCGATCGGCAGAAATTTTGGCTCGCCCCTGGCCTTGGCGGTGGCGGCGATGGCTTCGGTGGTGATCTTGCTGTCGAGCGGCCCAACCGCCATGAACGCATCGAGAGCCGCATCGCGCGTCAACTCGGCGATCTGATTGGTGGCGAACTGGGTGATCGCGACCTTTTCGGGATTGACGCCCGATTCGGTCAGGATCACACGCAGCAAGGTGACATTGGCCTGGGTCCGGCCGATGACGCCGACGCGATGTCCCGCGAGATCGTCAATCCCCTTGATTTTCGGTGTCGGCGATTTCTTGGAGCCCTTGGGCGGAAGGCCGGAAGGTGCCCAGAGAACAACGACGTTCTTGCGCAGGATGGCGACGGATTCGGCATTGGCCGGCAGTTGAAGATCGCCACGCGCGACGGCGAGGTCGGCTTTCGAGGCCGCAAGAAGCGCGATACTTTCAGTCGCGCCCTCGGTCGTGATCGGGGAGAGGCGAACCGAACTCCCGTCGCGAGTGAAGATCTGCGCCAGGGCCCCAATCAGCTTCTGGTCGTCACTTCCGGGCGGGCCGACGGCAATCCGCAACGTCACCGGCCGCAACGCGAAATACAATGCGCCCGCGGCCGCGGCAAACAGCAACAGGCCGGCGGCCAGCACCAGCAGCGAATTGTCTTTTCTTTTCCGGCGCCTGAGAGGCAGGCCTGACGTTGTGCCGAGGTCCGGTGAAGTCTCTGATGAAGTCATTGTTCTGCAATTGTACACGAAAAATACGTCAAAGCGGCCCGAAAAAGCGTGACCGGAACATCAATGACGTCACACGCTTGAAATATCCTTAGCTGAACGTCGGGAATTGAGAATCAGCAAGCCCTCAGGTTCCCGCGATGCGAATCCTAATTGCAACCGACGCTTGGCATCCGCAGGTTAACGGCGTGGTTCGCACGTTAACCTCGTTGGCCCGCAGCGCTTCTGCGCTGGGCGCCGAAATTGACTTTCTGACCCCGGACGGGTTTCCGTCCGTGGGTGTCCCGACCTATCCGGGGTTGCGCGTGGCCCTGCCGAACCGGCGCGAGATCGCCCGCAGGATCGAGGCGGCATCGCCGGACGCCATTCACATCGCGACCGAGGGCCCGATCGGATGGGCGGCGCGCGCCTATTGCCGCCGCCGGAAATTGGCTTTCACAACGTCCTATACGACACGGTTTCCGGAATACATCGCGGTGCGCTCGATCATTCCGGCCGGCGTGAGCTACGCCGTGCTGCGACACTTTCATGCGGCGGCCGCCATGACGATGATCGCCACCGCATCGCTGAGGCAGGAACTCGGTGCCAGGGGTTTCAGAAAGCTCGGCACCTGGACCCGCGGCGTCGACACCGAGCTCTTTACGCCTGACGATCCGGCCGAGCTTGATTTGCCGAGACCGATTTTCATGACCGTCGGTCGTGTCGCGGTCGAAAAAAACCTGGAGGCGTTTCTGACGTTGGACCTGCCCGGATCCAAGGTTGTGATCGGGGGCGGGCCGCAGCGGGCGGTGCTGCAACGCCAGTACCCGAAAGTCAGATTTTTGGGCGAGAAGACGGGTAAGGATCTCACCTCGCATCTGGCGGCGGCGGACGTCTTTGTTTTCCCGAGCCTCACCGATACCTTCGGCGTGGTTCAGCTCGAGGCGCTGGCGTGCGGCACGCCCGTCGCCGCATTCCCGGTGACAGGTCCGCTGGACGTGATTGCGGATCACCCTGTGGGAGCTTTGGATACCGACCTGCGAAGCGCGTGCATCCGCGCACTCGGCATTTCCCGTGAATTGTGCCGGAGTTTTGCGCTCGAGCGTTCCTGGGAAAACAGCGCAAGGCAATTCATCGGCAATCTCAGCGCATTGCAGCCGAGCCGTTCGCTGCGACCCGCCCGCCGCGTAGCGGCGAGCGGCGCCGTGCGCGGCTAGCGCATGATCCCGAAAAGATCATGCTCCAACCAAACGATCAAACACCAGAACAGTGAGCGAAAGTCATCATGGCAGAAATCATCAAACTTGACGGTACACAGCAGCTGGACTTCGACCGCGAGATGGTCGAGCAAGCCTACGACCGCTGGGCCCCCGTCTATGACCTCGTGTTCGGCGGCGTGTTCAGCAAGGGCCGCAAGGCCGCTATTGCCGCCACCAACAAGATCGGCGGCCGCGTTCTCGAGGTCGGCGTCGGCACCGGCATCTCGTTGCCGCAATATGCGCCGCACCTTCGCATCTTCGGCACCGATATTTCGGAGGCGATGCTGCAAAAGGCCAAGAAGCGTGTTGCCGAGCTTCGGTTGAAGAATGTCGAGAACCTCGCGGTGATGGACGCCGAGAAGCTCGAATTCCCCGACAATTCGTTCGACGTCGTGATGGCGCAATATGTCGTGACCGCGGTGCCGAATCCGGAGGTCGCGCTCGACGAGTTTGCCCGCGTGCTGCGGCCGGGCGGTGAACTGATCGTCCTGACGCGGGTCAGCGCCGATGCCGGCGTGCGCCGTTTCATCGAGCAGCGGCTGCAGCCGGTGGTGCGTCCGCTCGGTTTCCGGACCGCCGAATTCGCCTGGTCGCGTTATGCGAAGTGGTTGGCAGGCTCGCGCGGAATGGAGCTGGTCGAGCGCCGCCTGGTGCCGCCTCTCGGCCACTTCTCGCTGATTCGTTTCCGCAAAACCGAGGTCGCCGCCGCCGCCGCCTAGCCCGCGCGGGCAGGCGTTCGCTGAACCCGTCGGTGTGAAACGTCATATGTCATTATGATATCGTCACACAGCGGACATCGAATCGCAGTAACCAAGATCCCGGCATACCTATTGGGGGAGAAAAAATGATCAAGAATTTTCGCGAACAGTTGCGAACGCAGCGGTGGGACGATCATCGCTACTATCATCACAGCCGCATCAACCAGTCTCTGCATTTTGTCAGCGCTGCGAGCTTTCTGATCGCTTATGCGCTGCTGTTCGTTAATCCGGTGGCTGCCGCCCTGGTCGGGTGGCTGGTCTCGATGACCACGCGGCAGGCGGGTCACTTCTTCTTCGAGCCCAAGGGCTACGATCACGTCAACCACGCGACGCACGACCACAAAGAGGAAATCAAGGTCGGTTATAATCTGAACCGAAAGATCGTTTTGATGACGATCTGGGCGCTTTCGCCGCTGGTGCTGTTCCTCGATCCGACCCTGTTCGGGGCGTTTACGCCGTGGACGTCGCCGGCCGATTTCATGCGCCAGGTCGCCAAGGTCTGGCTCGCGATCGGGATTGGCGGCCTGCTGTTCCGGACCGTGCACCTGTTCTTCATCCGCGACGTCGAGACCGGCCTGGTGTGGATGACCAAGATACTGACCGACCCGTTCAGCGACCTCAAGCTGTACTACAAGGCGCCGCTGTATTTGATGAAGGGCGAGTTGATCGACCCGGGCCTTGAGAAGCACGTCAAGCACGCCTGAGACTTTGAGTCGAGCCAGACGGACCGGCGCATATAAAACAAAGCTCGTCATGCCCGGGCTAAAGCGCGAAGCGCGTCTTCGCGCAGATGTCCCGGGCATCCACGTCTTTAACAGCACGACGGCAAGAAGGACGTGGATGGCCGGGCATAGGCGAGCGGAAGCGACGCCGTCCTTCGACGGCTATGCCCGGCCATGACGAAGAAGATGGATGCCACGTTAGTGGGAAAATACCCGCCTGATGATCTCTTTCAGGACTTGCCGGCGGATGGTCTTGTTGGTGAGCGAAGCATCGCGCCACCACCAGCCGTCCTGCTTCATTTTCTCGGCCGCGGCGACAAAGCGTTGCGCCACCTCGGCAAAATCCGCGTCGGTGTAGTTCAGGCTGAAGATCAGGCGGCCGGTCCCGACCCAGCTCAGGGCGAGCTGCTCCGCACGCAGATAATACTGAAACATCCAATTGTAGCGGGACGGCTCGGTGTAATGGACCATCCAGATCGACGAAAGGTTCCCGACCCGCACCGGCAGATCGTGTTCGGCCAGCATTTGGTTCAATCGCCGCGCACGCTCATCCCAGATGGCATCGAGCCCGCTGTAGATCGAACCAAACGCCGGGTCGTCAAGCCGGGTCAGGAATTCATCCATCGCCGTCATGACATAGGGGTGCGAATTGAAGGTGCCGCGCGCGAAGCAGACATCGACGGGATGATCTTCACGAAAACGACGCATCAGATCCTTGCGCCCGCAGACCACGCCTACCGGAAGTCCGCCCGCGAGGCTCTTGCCATAAGTCACCATGTCGGCGCGTACGCCGAAATATTCCTGAGCGCCCCCGGCCGCCAGCCTGAAGCCGACGAAGACCTCGTCAAAGATCAGGACGATGTTGCGCTCGGTGCAGACCTGCCGCAGCGCCTGGAGCCACGCGCTGTAGGCCGCGCGATCGAAATGCGCGCTGCGCGAACTGTCGACCAGCGCCGAATCCGCCGGCGCGTTGGCGTTGGGATGAAGCGCCTGCAGCGGATTGACCAGGACGCAGGCGATATCGCGCCGCGTTTTCAGGACCCGGAGCGTCCGCTCCGACATATCGGCCAGCGTATAGGTTTCGTGCGGCGAAATCGGGTTGCCCACGCCGGGCTGCACATCGCCCCACCAGCCATGATAGGCCCCGGCAAAACGCACCAGATGCGAGCGGCGGGTGTGATAGCGGGCGAGCCTCACCGCCTGCATCACCGCTTCGGTGCCGGACATGTGAAACGAGACCTCGTCGAGCCCCGAGATGCCGCACAGACGTGCGACGTTTTCGACAATGACGGGATGGTACGGCCCGAGCACCGGGCCGAGCGCATGGGCGCGCGCTTCGGCCTTCGCAATGCATTCTTTGTAAAAATCGTTGCCGAAAATATTGACGCCATACGAGCCAGTCAGATCGTAAAAGATATTGCCGTCGAGATCGGTGACCGTGACCCCCGCCGACGACTGCACGAACGCGCCGGTGCCCAGATGTTCCCGGACCAGCCGGCTGTACTGAAACGGCACCCGGTAGGCCTCGGTGAACTGCAGATCGGAGATTTTCTCCGAAGCTTGCAACGTCATTTCCCGGCTGCGGGCGAACCGGTCCCGGTAGAGCTGGGCGAGCCGGAAGAAGCCATCCTGGCGCTGGGTGGCCACCACGGCCGGCGCGCCGTCGGAACGGAAAAAATCGTTGATGTCGAATTCATAGAACGGGATCAGGCGCGCCACCCGGCGCGACATCTTGGAATGCCCGGTCAGCGAGCCGTGCTTGGCCCGCGA
>WNFC01004400.1_pt1 | contig 23962 bp, 22 predicted proteins | sample 5400541 | NCBI WGS metagenome assembly WNFC01 (sample SAMN13153342, study PRJNA577476) | soil metagenome | isolation source: 120 cm saprolite under Douglas fir tree site 2 hole 2 replicate 1 | place: USA:California | collected 2015-04-18
AATCCCGCATGTCGCCAACGACACGGACAACGAAAACTCAACGTTGGAACACTTTCGGGCCGAATCAGAGCAGGCGTGCCGCGACATGGCATGAATCACAATGTAAATAAACCGTCGGTGGCAATTGATTCGGATCCGCTCCAGCATTTTGATCTTGGGTAAATCTCGCAAGTACCCGTCATCGATCGCGCTCTTCAGCATGTTGCGCAGCGCCATCAAATCGAGATTCGCCGTTCGTTCTGAGACCGGCTCCAGTTTGTGTCCGCCAAATGCTCCACCCTTTAGCCGCTTGTCCACAAACGCCGCGATCATGGGGGTCGCAATCTTGTCGATCCGAAGATGTCCTAGATGTGATCGCCAACGGGCGATTGCTTGCCGTTCGTTTTTAACCGTCCCCGGCCGTTTGCGCTGCACCTTGGTTTTCTCGAAATAGGTGTAGCAATAGTCACCGAAAATTGGCTTGCGCCCGAGGATGGGTAGCGAATCTTCGCGGCGCTCGTGCCGCTTTATTTCCAGCGCTTCCTTTGCCTGTTGCAAAGTGCGCGCGGGCAAATGTCGGCTGTAAAAAGCGCAAAGCGGCGCGCTGCCTTTTTGCCGTAGCCGCGATCGACCCAAAGTTGCGCGTAGAAGCGTTCGTTGCGTTGATACAGTCCAGGCACGCGGCGATTGCGCGAATCCCGCACAGCGATAAACTGCGCAGAATGATTACCGTCGCGGCTATCGCGCTTGTTGCTTCGAATTCCGCTGAGCGGAGGTGCGGTTTGGCTCAATTTAGGCTTTCGTTGCGTTGCTTTACCTTGCACTGTTTAACTCTAGCACAAACTTAGCTCGCAAATCGTGTCTATCATAATTTATAAGTCATTGATAATCAACCAGCCAGGGTGGCGAAATCGGCAGACGCGCCAGACTTAGGATCTGGTGGAGTAATCCTTAGGGGTTCGAGTCCCCTCCCTGGCAATTACGTCGCGACTTTGACGGCGGTGGGACGTGGTCCTAATCGAAAGTAACGCACCGTCGAATACCTCGGGTGTTACTGCGTCGGTGTTTTCGCCGTAAAACCTCCGTTGCCTTCGTCGAGATAAGTCGTCGGACCGACGTGAGACGTGCGGAGATATTGTTGCCATCGCCCGGTCGGGAAATCGCGAGTTGCTTCGATGGTTTCATTCGTGGCGACTGGCCGCTTATCGGTCATCGCTTCAGTTAGAATTCGCCCGTCGAACTTTTCCGAAGCAGAGATACCGAGAACATGGAGAACGGTGGGCGCGATGTCGATGTTACCAGTCGGCAAATCATCATTGATTTCGCGTCGGAAATCAGGACCCGCCACAATCAGCGTATTGTGCATGTCGAAGTCACTTAAAGTGGCGTGCGTGCCTTCACCGGCGTGGCGGTTCCAATCCGCGTTGATCATGCCCGGCACGCCGAAGCGATTTTTTTGCTCGTTCCAGCGAAAGGCCATCATCACGTCTGGATCGTTCGGCGTATCGATCTGCGCGGCAGCAAACCCGAAGGCGCCCTCGATTTTTTCGCGCGAAAAAATCACGCCGGCAAAATCGGTTTGCTCTAGCCACTCGACAAGACGTTGCACGACCTCCGCGTCATGGCCAGCAATGTAGAATAAAACCGAGCCGCCATTTCCGACTACCATGATGTCGCCGTTCTTCGACTGACTGTTGAATTCAGTTACGGCATGGAAGCCGGCGCGATTGAGTTGCGAGACGAGATCAATTGATCGCTCGATCGTAGAAAAGCCATGATCGGAGACAACAAAGATGTCCGTCTTGTCCGACACACCTTTCTTCTTCAGAGCGTCGAGGACCTCAGCGAGATGTTTGTCTGCGCTTCGGATAGCGTCGAGTGACGGAGGCGAGCCAGGTGCGGTTTTATGTTCCGTAAAATCCGGCTCGTGCAACCAAAGCAGCGAATATTCTGGAACAGTTTCCTTCCACATGACATCGGTCAACGCCTTCGTTGTCCAATCATCGGCGCGAGGATCATTCAAATTCGGGGAAGGACCGAGCGCCTTTTCGAAAACCTTAATCGACTCGTTAGGCAAAGTTGCGCCTTGGAAAAGCACAAAGGACTTGCGGACGGCATCGTTTTCATCGCCTGTGCGCCGATCGTGCAATAGCGTCACCCATTTTGTTCCAGCAATGGCGGTATGTTTACCGGCGCGATGCAAAAGTTCGGCGACAGTCGGTCGCGCCAGATATTTTCCGGTTATCTGGTCGCCTTTGCGAACAATCGGCGGATTTCCGGCATCGATCATTTTGCTCGGATCAATTTCCGGCCGAAAAATGTAATTTGCGAAAAGTCCGGTATGAGAAGGGTAACAACCTGTTGCGATCGCCGCGCCATTCACTTCCGTGGCACTAAGGTAAACCGAATGGTGGTGGCGAAACGTGACGCCTCCGCGCGCCAGTTTCCAAAGCGCCGGCGTGTCATGTTCGTTCACGAAATCCGGTCGCATTCCATCCCAGACCACGACGACGACATGTTGCGCTTTGCCTAACGAGTTAGCGTCGCCGAATGCAAGCGACGGCCAAAAGACGGCGAGCGCAAAAATTCGCTGCATCGTCATGGCTAAAATTAGAGCAACGCGATCTCCGGTGGCAACAGCCAGCGCAGTCGGCCCTTCATCGTCGATGGATCGAGCTGGACGAGTGCCACTCCCGCTTTTGAGATTTTGATCTCGCCATTCGTGAGGTCTGCAATCGTATCACTGAAATCGGGCTCGTGACCAACAAGCATCAAACTTTTGGTCGAAATATTTTCGAGAAGTCCGGCAAGCTTCGAAGCGTTGAATCCAGGTCTGAGACTTGTTTCCTCGCGCAGTTCCCGATCGAGAATTTCAGACGCGATGACCGCCGTTTCTCGCGCGCGCGGCAATGGACTCGTTAGGATGAGCGGTCCAACATCAAGACGCAACAACAGTTTTGCGACCTTGCGCACCTCCTTTTCGCCCTCCTCCGTCAGCGGCCGTTCGTCGTCCGGCTTTTTCCAATTGGGCCAATCCGCTTTGCCGTGGCGGAGAAAATAAAGTTTCATACGAAATTGTTCAGATCACTCGCCACTTTGGTTGCCTCGTGCGCGAATCGGTTTCCCACAAACGGCAGCCACCCAGAAACGCGTTTCGGTTATTGCCGAGGTGCACGCTGTCAGGCAATTCACCCATCTGCTTTGCATTTCCGCCGCCCAAGACGACGTAGTCGGCGATCAAAGCCAGCTTCAACTGCGCGATTGCGCCGCACACTTCACGCTGCCACGCTTTCCGCCCTAGTCGCTCCAAACCAGCTATGCCGAGTTCATCTTCGATCCTCGTGCCCGCTGGGTAGGGCAAATCGCCGAGCTCGAGTGGCAGCAAATTTCTTTCCCAAAGTAATGCCGAACCGAGGCCAGTGCCCAGGCCGAGGAAGAGCATTCGCCCACCCTCATAACTCCCCAACGCCTGCATCGCCGCATCGTTAATGATGCGGACTGGTTTGCCTAACGACTTGCCGGGATTCCATCCGACCCAACCTTTCCCGAGATGCTTCGGTTCCTTCACAATTTTTCCGTCGCGCACCGGCGCGGGAAAGCCGATCGAAATCGCATCGTATTTCCAATCGGCGACAATTTTTCTGATCTGCGCGATCATTTGCTTCGAGTTGATCTTTGGCCCGGAATCGAATTTGCGCTTTTCCTTACGCGAAATCATCAGCTTCACCTCTGTGCCGCCGATATCGATGACGAGAATCTTTTTCATGCATGGTCAACGCGCGTCGTGGTGATCGGCGTCAGTTTCCCGGCAGCGGTCGCTTGCGATTCGGCAAGCGTTCGGGCCTGACGTCGTGAGCGTTCGCGGAAATGCAGTTGCGCTTGGGAAATGGGCTTGCCTTCCCGCGGTTTGAGTCGCACGTAGGTTCCATCGCGCTGCAGTTCGCGCGCCTTCACGTGATCGTTCAGATAACTCGGCAGGATCTCGTTAATGATTTCAGCGCGCAAGGCAGAATCTTCGATCGGGAATGCGATCTCCACGCGGCGCAAAAAGTTTCTCGGCATCCAGTCGGCGCTGGCCAGATAAACTTCCGGTTCTCCAGCGTTCTCGAAAAAGTAAATCCGGCTGTGCTCAAGGAAACGGCCGACGATGCTGATGACGTGAATGTTTTCGCTTAAGTTCGGAACTTGCGGCCGGAGACAGCAGATGCCGCGCACGATCAAATCGATTTTCACACCGGCGCAGGAAGCTTCGTAAAGTTTTTCGATGATCTCCTGATCGACCAGGGAGTTTAGTTTCACGATCATACGCGCGGCCTTTCCGGCGAGCGCGTGATCGCGTTCCCGCTCGATCTTTTCAATCAAGCGATTGCTCAGATCGAACGGCGCGACGAGCAAGCGTTGCAGGCCCGGATAGCCGGCGAGTCCGGTGAGCGTGTTGAAAACAATCGCGACTTCTTCGGTCATGTTTGAATTCGAGGTAAACAAACTGAAGTCGGTGTAAATGCGAGCGGTACGTGGATGATAATTTCCGGTGCCGAGATGGACGTAATGGCGTAGCCGGTCGGTGTCCCGCCTAACGATTAGGAGCGCCTTGCAGTGCGTCTTCAACCCGACAACCCCGTAAACCACATGTGCGCCTGAATCCTCCAGCCGCCGCGCCCATTGAATATTGGCCGCTTCATCGAAGCGCGCCCGCAATTCGACCAGCGCGGTGACTTGTTTGCCGGCATTCGCCGCCTGAATAAGCGCTTCGACAATCGGCGAATCACCGCTCGTCCGGTAAAGCGTGATTTTAATCGCGAGCACTTGCGGATCCTTCGCCGCCTTCTCGATGAGCTCGATGACGGGATCGAAGCTTTCATAGGGATGATGCAACAACACATCCTGTTTGCGCATCACCTCGAAAAGATTTGCATGCGGCGGGAGCGCGGGATCGCATGCCGGTTGAAAGACGCGATCCTTCAGCTTGGCGAAGGCATCATTGCTGATGAGCGGAGCGAGGTGCGTCATCGAAAGCGGACCATTGAGTTGGTAGAGATCCGGTTCACCCAGATCATAAAATTCGAGGAGCAATTCACGGAAATCTTTCGGACAATCCGTTTCCACTTCGAGACGAACAGCATCGCCACGGCTGGAACGCCGCAATTCCTGCTCGATGCTGCGTAGAAGATTTTCGGCTTCTTCTTCGTCGATGTAGAGATCGCTGTTTCGCGTGACGCGAAAGGCGTGGACGCCATCCAGAATCATACCGGGAAAGAGTTCGCCGATGTGATGCTTGATGAGCGACGCGAGATAGATGTAATCCCACGGCTCATCCTCGCCTTTAGCGCGCGGCATCAGAATCAGACGGGGCAAAACACGCGGCACCTGGACAATTGCATGCAGTGGTGCTGCGCCGTGCGTCGTTCGTGCGCGGACAAGAAGATTGTGACTTTTGTTCAAGAGCTGCGGGAAAGGATGACTCGCATCCACCGCCAGGGGCGTGAGCATCGGAAAAACTTCCTCCTGGAAAAAACGGCGCGCCCAGCCAGCGCGTTTCGTATTCAGTTGCGTAACGTCGTGCACGCGGATGCCATTCTTCGCGAGGAGTGGTGCAAGATCGTCATTCCAAAGCGCGTATTGCGTCGCGACCATCTCGTGGGCGGCGCGCTGAATGGCATTGAAGGTGTCGGTCGGACTCATCCCGTCCGGCCCGACGTCGCTCGTTTCGCTTTCGATCTGTTGCTTGATGCCGGCGACACGGATCTCGAAAAACTCATCGAGGTTCGCGCTGAAGATGGTGAGAAATTTTACCCGCTCGATCAACGGCTGCGTCGAATCCTGCGCTTCTTCCAGAACGCGGCGGTTAAACTCGAGCCAGCTCAGCTCGCGATTGATGAAATTTTCCGGCGCGGAAAAGCGACGAGTCTGCGACTCGTCAGTGCTTGCCGGCAAGGCTACGACGTTCGCCGGCATGGCGGATGATGACGGCGCCGATTTGGGCTGCATCGCGCACGATAATCGCGCCGCGGCTTATCCGCCAAATCCAAAACGTTGCAGCAGACCGCGACGTTGCGGTTTCTCCGGCGCTCCCGCTGGCCAGCACTCGACGATTTCGAGAGCAAGAAAGCGAAAGAGCGTGAGCCGCGCGAATTTCAGGTCGAGTCGCAGGTTCTTCGCGATTTGTTGCAAAGAGCGAATGCCATTGAATTGCGAAGCAAATTGCGCTTCAGCGACGGTCAGCCGGAGATTTTGCACGCGTTCGAAACCGTCGCGCGTGTATCCAGGAATGCATCCCGGATCGTAGGAAGCAGTTTGCTCAACTTCATTATATTGAATGAAACGCAAGGTGGCCAGTGACCATTGGTCGACGTCGTCTTCGGCAGGCACCTCCCTGGCGTAGTCGGGAACTTCAGCGCTCAGCTCAAAAACGAAACGCACTCGCCGCGCCGTCCAGAGCTGCGCGAAAAGTTTTTGTCCATAGTGTTGCACCAACTGCACAGCCGGTTCACGGATAATTAAGCCTTCGCGCGCGAGAGTGATGAAAAGTGGGCAGCCGGTTTCATTCTGCTGCGCACGAGCTTGCGCGATCCTCTCCGCATCCACATTGACGAGCGTGATCGGCGCTTCGGGACAATAAAGGTCCGGATCACGTGTCGTGACGAGCTTGATTCGTCCCTTCTGCGCGAGCAGCTCGACGCTTTCTTTTTGCCAAAAACAGCGTAACGCGCCGGTGAGTTTTTCTTTCGCGATGGTTTGCAGAGCCCAGTGCAGGGAGAAAAAGTTTGTGTCGCCGGAAAAGAACGGCTCGCCATCGGGGATCGGAACATTCGAGGTACCGTCTTCACCGGAATCAGCGGACTCAGTTTCGGTGGGAGCGAACTTGGTCGACGCAAATGGCTCCGGTGCGCTCGGCGCGAACTCTTCCGTGGTTTCGGTTTCCGCGGTCGATTCGCTCCACCAAGGCGGGGCGTCGCCAGTCGTCTCTTCACTTGGAGCCGATTCCTCCGGCTCGATTGGGGCAAATTCAGGAACTACTTCGCGCACGTCCTCCACCTCAGCTTGTCTCCCCTGTTCCGCTTGCGCCGTCTCCATTTCGCCAGGGGTGCTTTCCGTTTCCTGCTTTGCTTTGGACATATACTTTTCGATAGTCTTGAGCAGTGTTTCCGAAGTAAAAGGTTTGTTCAAGAATCCAATTACATTTTCTGTCTTAATTTGATCACGGACTAGATCGGTGCCCAAGCCCGACATGTAAAGAACCGGAATTTCCTTTGTCTGGGGTTCCGTCGCTAGCCGGCGGCTCACTTCGTTGCCTTTCATGTCTGGCAAAATGTAATCGAGCAAAATCAAATCGGGCGGATTTGCCACGCTGACGCGCAGCCCTTCTTCGGCCATCGCCGCGGTCGTAACCTGATAATTAGCTTCGGTGAGGATTTCGTTGACGAAGCTAAGCAGCATCAGGCTGTCGTCGATGACAAGAATCTTGCGGCTGTTCGCGGCGCCCCCGTTTTCCGCAGCGGAAGGCGTGCTCCCAACCGCGTCGCGCGTTTCGTCAATCTTGCGCACTGCTTCCATGAGTAGAACTTGCCAATCAAGATCAATCGTTCGCGGACTGCGGCCGGCCCCGGAGACCTCGGAAATTCTGCCGCCTTTCCAATTTACAATCTCGTTGAAAGCATCAACCCCTTCTTTACGGGGTGCAGTCGCATGCCGCACCTGGCCATTTTCAAAAAAAACGCGCGCCCGCTCGCCACGCGGACCGGTGAATTCGAGCGCGGAGGTTGCGCCGCTCATGCACTTCAACTGAATGATGTCTGCGATATGCAGATCACTGAGCGTTCCTTGAAATTTTTCGCTGTCGCTTTTGCTCGAAGGATCGAGCAAGGCCTGCGCGAGATCGACGAAGTCGGCGCGGGGAAACGGTTTTTCCAGAAAATGAATCGCGCCCAAACCCTTGGCTTGCTCGCGATGCTCGGCCAGATGAATCGCGGTCAGGATAATCGCGCGCGCATTCGGATGACTTGTCCGCAGGTCGTAGAGAAATTCCTGACCGAGATCGTACGTCGCATCGACGTCGAGCACAAAAAGATCGGGCTTGGCATCGAGCACACGCTGTTGCGCCTCCTCCAGGCTGCGCGTGACTTCGACGTGCGCATCGGGCGCGGCTTGTTTGAGCGCTGCGACAATTTCAGCAGCGACCTCCTCGGCTGGTTCCAAGACCAGGACCCAGCCGGCTCGCCGAACGGAATTTCCCGGATGAGACGCCGTCGTTTCCTTCACAATTCGCCGAGCGATCAAGCACTACCACCTCAGGCGAGTGCGTTACGCTCTCCTAACGAATGGCCCCTTCTCGGAAAATGAAAAGTATTTTCTCGCGACTCCGAAGTGCAAGGACGAGATTCGTGTCGTCCCATTATGGGGAAGGGAGAGCGTCCGTCCGTTGCTAAGGACTAGGGCGGCAATTATCCGGCGTGGACCCCGGTCGTGACGGAATGGCCGGTGTCGGTGCGCACCGTGGTCGAGCATCCGCTGAATGCTGCGACCAGAATGATGGCGAGAGTAAAAAGCAGAATCGTTCGCATAAGTTTTCCTCGTTAGTCTTTGTTTGTTATTCGGAAGGGAGCAGCGTGCCGAGTGTCTGTCACGTAAATTGTTAAGCCGTCCGCGCCGTGAAATGGCGGGCCAGCTGGCGCCGGCTGGTTTTTCCGCGCTCGTTCACGGGAATCGTTTGGACGAAAAAGATGTGCTTTGGGACCTGCCACCCGCTCAAACATCGGCGACAAAACTCCAGCAGGTCCGTTTCCCGCACGTTGGCTGCGGCGACTACGCAGGCCGCAACTTCTTCATTGCGCAGCGGCGATTCCCGACCGAAGACGACTGCTTGCTTTACGCCGGAAAAACGAAGCAAGGCCGCTTCGACCTCTGGCGGATTCACCTTTTTTCCGGCGACGTTAATCACGTCGGAGATCCGGCCCACGATGCGGAAGCCATTCGCGCTCCTGCGCAACAGATCGTCTGGAATAAAAAAGCCATTGCCGAGTTTTTCTTCGTCGGGTCGCGGGAAATAGCCGTCACCGACGGCTGCGCTTCGCACGCGGACGCGGCTCGAAGGCGCGTTCGGCTCGAGAAGTTGCAAGTCGAGACCGCGCATTGGTTCCCCGACAAATCCTTCTTCAGACGTGGTCGCGTCGCGATCGTAACAAATGCCGCCGCATTCCGATGAGCCGTAAAACGTGTGAATCGATTGCTTGAATTTTTCTCGAAACTTTTGTGCGACTGTGACGGATAGCGGCGCGCCGGCCGAAATACAGAGCCGCAACCGATCGAGCTTGGGCACTTCCTCCAGTTCGCAAAATGCCTGATAAAAAACCGGCATGCCAGGAAAGACGGTCGCTCCAGTGGCCGCGACATCATCGAGAATCGCACGCGGCATTTGATCAAGGCTCAGCACAATCGGGATTCCGCGCGCGAGCAAGGGCGTAATCAAATTGCTGAAGCCATACGAATGAGAAAGGGGAATCACCGCGAAATTCAAATCCCGCGCCGTGATATCCATCGTTTCACAAACCTGGGTGCAATCGGCCAGCAATTGTTCGCTGCGAAAGCGAATTGCGCGCGGCGCCGCCGTTGTTCCAGAAGTCAGCTTCAAGAGTGAAGGCGGCCGACCGCCCCAATCGTTTTTTGCTGTAGAGGCCGCTCTCCTCAGCGGCATGACTTCGGGCGCTGTGCCGCCGGGGACGGCGGCCACTACAGCAGCCGCGCGGCAAATCGTGAGCGCAGTCGCCCGTTCTTGCGCTCCCATCGTTGGCTCCAGCGGAAGCACGACCAGGCGACGTCGCAAACACGCGAGCAGCCACGACGGCCAATCAACATGATTACCGATCTGGATGGCGACGACCTCGCCAGCTTCGAAGTCCATGAGAAGACGACCGAGCTGGCGACTGCGTTCCTCGATTTGCGGAAACATGCGCAAGACTTTGCGGCGAGTGTTGAAAAGCGCAGGTTTCTCCTTCGCGCCCGCCAAAGTCGCACCCCAAGCGGCGAGCAAAGCGTCTTCCGTTGCCGCTCTCATCGCTTGCGCAGGCGCGACGCTGCGTTACATTCGTCACTCGTTCCCGAAACATGAAAGCGGACATTCATCCCGAATATTATGAGACCGATATCGTCTGCGCGTGTGGCGCGGTTTACCATACCCGTTCCACCCGGCGTGACATTAAAATCGGCATCTGCGCTGCTTGCCATCCGTTTTTCACTGGCGAACAAAAATTCGTCGACACGGCGGGTCGTGTAGAAAAATTCGCGCGCCGTTACGGCAGCACCAAGGCCACTCGCGCCGGCAGAAAATCTTAGCTGCTCTGTAGCCGGGGTCGCTGACCCCGGCCGGACCGCGGTCATTCGATCGCCGCCACATCATGGACTTCAATCTCCTCATCAAACGCAAACTCGAACGTTTCGGGCAACTCGAACGCCAAATCGCTGATCCACGCCTTTTCGATAATCGCAAGCGGGCCAGGGAAATCATGCGCGAACATGGCGCCGTAAAGCAGTTGCTCGCCGACTGGGGCGAGTTGCAAACCGCGCGCCGGCAATTGGAAGAGAATCGGGAGCTCGCCGCCGCGACCGATGGCGATCTCGCGCAGATGGCGCAGGACGAATTGCCGGAATTGGAAAAGCGTATGCACGACCTCGAGCAAAAGGTGCAGATCGAATTGCTGCCGCCCGATGAAAACGACGAGCGCGATGCGATCGTCGAGATTCGAGCCGGCACGGGTGGCAGCGAAGCGGCCATTTTCGCGGCCGACCTTTTCCGGATGTACAACCGTTTTGCGGAGTCGGCCGGGCTGAAAATAGAAGATGTCGAATCGAGCCCGTCCGAGCTCGGCGGCCTGAAAGAAGTCATCTTCCGCGTCTCCGGAGAATTGGTCTTCCGCACTCTACGTTACGAAAGTGGCGTGCATCGCGTCCAGCGCGTACCCGCGACGGAGGCGCAAGGTCGAATCCACACTTCCACCGCCACCGTCGCAGTCTTGCCCGAAGCCGAGGAAGTCGATCTCGAATTAAAACCTGAAGACCTGCGCATTGAAGTTTGCCGCGCCGGCGGCCCCGGCGGGCAAGGCGTGAACACGACCGATTCCGCTGTGCAGGTGCTGCACATTCCAACCGGGAAAATCGTCCGCTGCCAGGACGGTCGCAGTCAACAGAAGAACAAGGAAAAAGCACTTAGTATTTTGCGCGCGCGCTTGCTCGAGGAAAAGCAACGCGAAGAAGAAGCGAAATACTCCGCCACGCGCAAAAGTCAGATCGGTTCCGGCGGCCGCGAAGAAAAAATCCGGACTTACAATTTTCCCCAGAATCGCATCACCGATCACCGCATCGGTCTGACGCTCTACAATCTCGATCGCGTCATGGAAGGCGATCTCGGCGAGATGATTGCAGCGCTGCAGGCGGCGGACGTCGCCGAGCGACTCAAGGAATCCGCCGCGGCGTAATTCGTTAGGCGAGCTTATGACGGTGCTCGAGGTGCTGCAAACGACGACCGCTTATTTCAAAAAGCGGGAGATCGAAAATCCGCGGTTGAACGCGGAACATTTGCTCGCGCATACGCTCGGACGGAAACGAATCGAACTTTACCTGGAGTTCGAACGCGAGCTGAACGAAAAGGAACTGGCGCCGCTGCGTGAACTCGTTAGGCGGCGCGGCCAGGGTGAACCGCTGCAACACTTGTTAGGCACAGTGGAATTTTGCGGGCTGGCTTTTCTTTGTGATAAACGGGCGCTCGTTCCACGGCCCGAAACCGAGCAGCTTGTCGAGCTGCTGAAATCCGAAATCCGAAATCCGAAATCCGAAATTCTGGACGTCGGGACGGGTAGCGGGGTTATCGCTCTCAGTCTGGCGAAGAAATTTCCTGAAGCGGAAGTTGTCGCTACCGACGTTTCGGAAGAAGCCCTGGCGCTCGCCCGAGAGAACGCGGCGCGACTCGGAATCGCTCGCGTCAAGTTTGTAAAAAGCGATTTACTCGAGAACGTCGGTGATCAATTCGATTTGATCGTTGCCAATCTTCCTTACATCGGGAACGCTGAACGCGCAGCTCTGTCGCGCGAAGTCCTGCACGATCCCGAGGTGGCGCTCTTTCCCGGCGAACACGGGGACGAATTGATCCGCCGCTTAATCGCAGCTGTGCCTGAACATTTGCGGTCAAACGCAATGCTCGCGCTGGAAATTGGAAGCAACCAATCCGTCCCCCTGATCGAATTCCTTTCGGAGAAAAATTACCACGACATTTCGGCCAAAAAAGATTATGCAGGAGTGACACGTTTTCTCTTTGCCAGGTATGGATAAAATCCTTGTGCACGGCGGGTATCCGCTCTCCGGCTCGATCAAGATCAGCGGCTCGAAAAATTCCGCGCTGCCGATTCTCGCCGCCACTTTGCTGACGCGCGAACCGTGCATCGTGCATCGCGTGCCAGACCTGAGCGACACGCATTACATGTTGCAGATTTTGATGCATCTCGGTGCGCAGGTGGAACGAGCCAGCGGCACAGTCACGGTGAGCGCGGAGAAGATCGATTCGGTTGCGCCCTATGATGTCGTGCGCAAAATGCGCGCTTCGGTTTGTGTGTTGGGTCCGCTGCTCGGCCGTTGCAAGGAAGCAACCGTCTCGATGCCGGGCGGCTGTATCATCGGCGACCGCCCAATCGATTTGCACCTGAAAGGCTTTGAAGCGCTGGGCGCGGCGGTGCGCGTGGAAAATGGAAACGTCAAAGTCTTCGCGCCAAAACTAACCGGCGCAGTCGTGAACTTGCGCGGAAAATTCGGGCCGACTGTTCTTGGGACCGGCAATGTTATGATGGCGGCAGTGCTGGCCGATGGCATCACAGTGATCGAAGGCGCCGCGCAGGAACCGGAAGTTTTTGATCTCGCCGATTTTCTGAATAAGATGGGTGCGAAAATCGAAGGTGCGGGCACGCGACGTTTGATTATCGAAGGCGTTGCGGAACTGCATGGCGCCGAGCACGACATCATCCCGGACCGGATCGAGGCGGGAACTTTTCTCGTCGCCGGTGCGGTTTGCGGCAAAGGCGTCACCATCAAGCGCGTCGAGCCGGCGCATGTTCAATCAGTCACGAGAGCTTTGACTGATTGCGGATTTAGGATCGAAACGTCGCCTCATTCCATTACCGTCTCGCCTAACGGACAGGCCAGACCGCTTGAGATCACGACCCAACCCTATCCCGGTTTTCCGACCGACATGCAGGCGCAAATGTGTGCGCTGCTCGCCACCACGGAAGGCATCAGCGTCGTGACGGAAAATATTTTTCCGCAACGCTACATGCATGTCGCGGAACTAAAGCGAATGGGCGCCCATGTCCAAATGGAAGGCTCCAGCGCGGTCATTCAGGGTGTAGAAAAATTGCTCGGCGCGCCTGTCATGGCAAGTGATCTGCGCGCGTCGGCGGCGCTCGTCTTAGCCGGATTAAAAGCGGACGGAATGACGGAAGTCAGTCGCGTTTATCACATCGATCGCGGCTACGAACATCTCGATGAGAAACTAAGTGAACTCGGCGCGCACATCGAACGTGTGAAAGCCTGACGTATGGAAACAACGACACTATCAAGAGAAGCACGCACCTGGGCTGTGCTTTGTCATGCCAGCGCGCTCATCGGATTTTTTCTCCCCGCGCTCGGCCATATTTTCGGGCCGCTCATTGTCTGGTTGCTCAAGCGTGGCGAATTTCCCGAGATCGACGAGCACGGCAAAGAGTCGCTTAATTTTCAAATCTCAATGTTCATCTATAGTTTGATCTCGGCTGTGCTCTGTCTGGTCTTGATCGGTTTTTTCCTTCTCGGATTGCTCCATGTTCTGAATCTTGTACTCGTGATCGTCGCTTCGGTACGAGCGAGTGAAGGCCGGCTTTTTCGCTACCCGTTTACGATCCGGCTCGTCAAGTAGGCCGGATTTTCCAGGGTTTAATGTTCGTCCGTTACGTCCGTCGTGCGCACTTCGGCATGAAGCGGGCCGACGATTTTCACGTTGTGTTTCTGGGCATTTATAATCTGCGATGTTTGGATGACCATCTGGCCCTCCATCACGGTTTCGAGATCGATTAACTTATCGAGCGAACGATAGGTCGTGCTGTTGCCGCCAAATTCCACTGCTGCTTCATCCCGACCGACGAGCATCTTGAAGTTTGCGTCGACGTGCTGTGTGATGACGGCGCATTTTTCGCCACGATGGCTTTCGATTTTCTCGAAAGCGCATAGCGCATCGCCCCTAATGGAGAAGGCATTTGGCAAAAAATGAGCGAGTTGTTGGTCCTTGAGTTCCCAGCTGTAACCGGGACTTACTTTTTCCTTTGGATAAATGTCATCCACATTCACGAACTGCTGTTGATCAAGCTCGGCTTTTTCTTCGGCGTTCGGCTGTTTGTCCACCAGGCTTTTTTTCCACGAGCCATTTTTCCATTCGAATAAAATCGTTGCTCCCACCAGCGGACCCTTCGTTTCTTGAGTGGTCGGTTCTTTTCCCTCGAGCGTGAGCTGAGTGGAGCGATTGTCGGATTGAATGGTTTGCCTGATTACTGTCGGAGCGCCGTCGTTCGCAGCCATGATATCAGTCAACAACATCCAATTTTTTGCCGTGCTCTCCGTCGCGGTAATGTAGCTATTGCCTTGCTCTAAAGTGATCGTGGCATTTGGCATTTCCTGTTTCCATACCGCGCGTAAAACCCGGCCGGGTTGTGCTGACGCGCGCAACGCGTAACGCGGTGTCTCCAGTTGTCGGGGAGTTTCAGCAGCAGCAGGAGTCGGATGGAAAGCCTCGCTCCTTTTGCTTTCAGCAGTCGCGTTTTGTCTGGTCGAAACCAATTGCAGATAAATTCCGATCGCGAGAAGAATCGCGCCGAGAGCGGCGGCATAGGCCGGTTGCAATTGTTTTGTTGAAACGCGAGCGCCCAACTGACCGCCGATCGCGAGAAAGAGAAAGACGATGCCGGCAACGACCAGAATCGTTGGCAACGGTGTTTTTGTTAGCGCATCGACTAAACCTTGCATCGCGATAGCGGCGAAAAATTCAACTGCAGACGTTCGCGCGCCGCAAGTTCCGAATTGAGTTGTATCAAGCTGCGGCGGTCTCCGAGCAACGCCGCGTCACCACGGAATCGGTTTGCGATCGCGCAGAAATTTTCCGGTAAGATTTTGCGGCGCTTCGACGGCGAGCCACACAATCGTATCCGCTCCTTCTGCAACGCTCCTTGTTGCGCCCGGTCCGCCCATGTCGGTGCGCACCCAGCCAGGACAAAGCGAATTCACCGCGAGCTTTGGCAGCGCCGCGGCCAGCTGTGAAGTGACGCCGTTCAGGGCGGTTTTGGAAATGCAATACATTTGTCTTCATCAAGCAAAATGCCAGCGTTGTTCACGAGGACGTCCAGATGATCGGGGGCGCTCCCGAATTTTTTCGCAGCGCGCCGGATGCTCGCCGGATCGGCGACATCGATGTGCAAAAATTCCGCACGTTCTCCGATTTTCTTTGCTGCGGCACGACCAGCTTTCTCGTCGCGGGCGCCGAGAAAGACGCGAAACCCTTTGCCCGCGAGTTGTCGCGCAACTTCGAAACCAATTCCTTTATTGGCGCCGGTCACGAGCGCGATTTTTTCGTTGCTCATAGTTCAGGTGAAATTGTCGTGGAATTAACTGGCGATCAACGCGCGCAATGTTTTCAGGTTCTCGACATCTTCGGCGAGATCTTTTCCCTTCGGCGTTTCGAGCACCTTCGGGATTTTCCGAAAACGTGGTTCGTTCATGATGAAGCGAAAAGCTTCGAGACCGATTTGCCCTTTGCCGATATGTTCGTGCCGATCGACCCGCGAGCCGCGCGCGGTTTTTGAATCGTTCAAGTGAACGGCGACCAAATGATGGCGGCCGATGACGCGATCAAATTCACGGAATGTTTTGCGGATCGCCGCTTCCGTGGTGATGTCGTAGCTGGCGGCAAAAACGTGCGCGGTATCGAGGCAAACACAAAGCCGTTCCGGTTCGCGGACATGGGCAATGATGTGAGCGAGATGCTCGAAGCGATGCCCGAGACACGAGCCCTGTCCGGCGGTGGTCTCGAGGGCAATTCTCGTTTTTACTTTCGGAATCGCGGCCAAGACGCGGTCGATTGACTGAATAATCTTCGTTAGGCCGGCTTCTTCGCCTAGGCCGAGATGGGCGCCGGGATGCAAAACAAGAAAAGGAAGTTCGAGTTGATCGGCACGGACGAGCTCTTCACCAAGCGCGCGTAACGAGTTGGCGCGAAATTGCGGATTGGTGGCAGCGAGATTGATAAGATAATTGGCGTGCCCGAAAACGAAACTGAGCGCGCTGCGCTGCTGATGATTGAGGAAGGCGTTGATCTCTTCGCACAGAAACGGCCGCGCGAACCACTGCATGTTGTTCTTCACAAAAATCTGCATCGCGCTGCAATTGATTGAGCAGGAACGTTCAATCGCGCGATGCACGCCTCCGCCAATCGACATATGGGCGCCGAGAAGAATTTTCGAATTGCGATTACCGAATTGCGATTGGTTTTTTCGCACCGTCATCTTTTTTCGATTCGCGAATTGCAAAGCGCGATTCGCAAATAGCTAAAATCTCTTCGGATGCCAGATCGGCTTCGTTAGGCTGCCTTCTCCGTGGTACTCGAAAAGTTTGTACATCGGGAGCAGAACGAGGCCTGGACCGTTGGCATTGATCCGCACATCGAAGTCGAGCCGGTCGTCGAGGAAATGAATGTCGCCGTGGCCGAGCATTTCAAAAAGTTTCCCGGCGACCTTGAAATCGTTCGTGTGTGCGACGCTGTCTTTGATCGAGAACGTCGTAGTTGCATTGTGGGCCACGCTGTAGCCGGTGCCGGGAACGAGGTGTGCGATTAATTGCGAAAGCGGCCCAAAAATCGGAATGGCGAAAACGTCGCCATTAGTCACCGTGACTTTTCCGGTGCCGTGCATCGTGCGCGGGTCGTCTCCGAGGCCGCTGAAATCATAGCTGCCATCCATTCGTCCATGCGTGGTGCGGTAGTTGAAATAACGATCGGTTAGCAGCGCGAAGTCGATCCCCTCGGTGCGGAGATTTGCCCGATAATGCGCGTCGTTTTTAGCGAGGGAAATATCGGCCGTGCCGCGGACGAAGCCGGAAAACAGAGTGCCCTGAACGTCACTCAACTGGAGCCGATCGTCGGTGAAGAGCAGCTGAGCGTTAACGCGATCGAAGGGCAACGTTTTGCCAAGGAAAACATAATTCATCCCGTTCGGCCCATCGACCGTAATTTCGAGATGAGTATTTTTCCCGCCGTGAAATTGCACGACGCCATTGGCGGTGAGATTTGGCGGCTGGCGGAATTTGTAGGGTGCGACCGGTTTGGCGAGTTTCGGTTCGATCCAGTAAATTGCTTCCGATGGTCGCAAAGTGGTTTTCACGTTCACGACGCGAACTTCGTGTTTCGCAAAATCGTAGGTGAATGAGCCGGTGCCGATGCCTTCGTCGCGTGTCACACGCAGATTGTCGTAAGTCATCGCGCCGTTTGCGAAATGCAGATTCGCGCTCGCGCTGTTCATCCAGACGCCGCGAAAACGCGCGCGTTCCATTGCGACCGTCCCGTCTCCACTCCACGTCTTCGCGGCGCGGTTCGGCCCGCGAATCACGAGATGGACTGTGGGCGATCGCGGCCATTCCCATTCAGCGAGGAACGAATGAAAATCCGCTGGGAGGAGAGCGTGCAGCGCAGTGGGATTGATCGTGCTTTCGAGATTTAACCGAAAGTCGTTAGGCGCGTCGAGCAAATCGCCGGCCAGTTCACCGGTGCTTTGTCGCAGTCGAATCTCGCGCAACATGCTGCGCTCGCCATCCCAGGAGAAATCCGCGTTCAAGCCGGTGAAGGGAATTGTCTTGTAGGTGAAGTTGCCGAGAGCGATGCGCCCGATTACGCGCTTGGCTGCGCGTGTTTCGCCGAGAGGAAGGCTGCCGGAAATCTCGAGCAAGGGCGGCGCATTAAAAATCGTGTCGCTCAGGAAATCCCCGAAACCGAGAGAATCGAGAAATGATTTCATGTTGAGCGTGCTGCGCGCTTGGAAGTCGGCAATTCCGTTTTGCCGGCTCCAATCAGCGCGTCCCACGAAGCTGCCCAGATCGTCGCTCCACTCGCATTGCGTGATGCTTAATTTCTGATTCACCCATTCCGCGGTCGCGAATAAATTTTTGATTTCGTAAGCGGCACGTTGAATTCGATTGCCGCGCAGCGTTGCGTCAAATCGCGCATCCTCCATCTGTGAGAGATCGCCGCTGAACTTAACCTGCAGCCGCGGTGTGTCGCCGGGAAACGTGAATTTGCCTAGCTCGGTGACAATGCGCTGCAAAAGCTTGAGCCGCTGTTGCCATTCCTGCGCCGAAGTTTCGGGTGAGGCCGCATAATTTTGCCGCTTGATCAACTGGCCGGTGGCCGATACCCGCAAACCGCACAAAACGCCTTCAGCCTGGCTCACGTAAATTTGCTCGGGCGGAAAATAAACGTGAGCGCGAAAGTTCGTCAGCTGGGGTTTGACTGCCTTCGCACCGTTGGCTTGAACCGGGAAGATAAGCTGCGCGTTCCGGACATCGATCGCGTTGAGAAATGGCTCGCGATGAAGCAACGCAGCGTAGTTAATGTCGAGTGAGACTTCACTAATGAGCGCGATCGTGTTCTCCCGCTTTTTGTAATCAAAGATCCGCACATCCCGCGCCACTAAGCCGCGAAACGGGTCGAGGGTCAGGCGGCGGACCGAAGCTTCAACACCATGCTTGTGTAATTCTTCGACGAGTTTTCGTCGCCATTCGCGACCGAACCCTTTTTTCCCGAGATACCAACCCGAGGCGAGCAGCGCCGAGATCGCCACGATGATGATGAGCCGCAACGCGGTAATCGCGAGCCGGCGCGCGAAACTTGATTGCCGATCGGATGCGCGGGCGTGCGTTTTTAGCGGCGGCTCGAAAAGGGTCGAAGGCATGGGAAGCGAAGCAGGAAATTCGTGGCGATGTTTCGCGGACGCAACCTACCGAAAAGGACGTAAGTTGCCTTCCGATATGACGGTGGGTGACCTGCCAGCGGTAAACGCTTCCCTCAACTTCATCAGCACGATTTTCATCGGAACGGGCTGGTATTTGATCCGGCGCGGACACTGGCGCAGTCACATCGCGTGTATGATCACGGCCGTGATTTCCTCATCGCTCTTTCTCGGCTGCTATCTAACCTATCATTATTATACGGGTGAAAAATCCACCCATTTCGCAGCCGGTGGAGTGATCGCGCTTGTCTATTTCGCGATGTTGATTTCGCATATTCTGCTCGCGTTCGTCACTCTGCCGCTCGTCGTTCTGACACTCGTTCCGGTTTTCGCCAGGCGCTGGGATCGACACCGCCGGATCGCGCGTTGGACGATGCCGATCTGGCTCTATGTTTCCGTCACCGGCGTGCTCGTTTACCTTATGCTCTACAAATGGTTCCCGCCGCCGAATCTTGCACTGCGCCGCTAGTTGATGTTTGATGGATCAACGCGGCGGTGCCCGGAAAAATTAAATATGGTTACGATTGCGACGTTCAACGAACCGGCCAAAGCGAAGCATGTGAAGCAGCGGCTGCAAGAGGCCGGTTTGAAAGCCGATATCCATAATGAAGGTCATCTCCAGGCGGTTGCTTTCATGTCCAAACCGCAGGCCAACTGGAAGGTGAATGTCGAGGAAGAAGATTTTGCAGCCGCGCAACAATTAATGGTGGAATGGGAAGCGTCCGATCCGGAGATTGGCTCGGCCATTCATTGCCCGCAGTGCGGCTCGTCGCGGATCGAGTATCCGCAGTTGACGCGCAAATTTCTCACTCCCGCGGTCGCGAGCATTCTTTTTGCGCTGAAAATTTTTCAGAAAGAATTTTACTGCCAGGATTGCCATTTTACCTGGAGTAACGATGAGCAGCAGGCGCGCTATCGTTTCTGGAACCGTTTTTTTTCCGGTCCCGAGAAAGAATTGTAGGGCATCCGGTCCGGTTGGCGTCATCCGATAACCGACGGCAGGCAACGCATCTGCTCTGCAATTCGTTAGGGTAGGAATGACGATCGATCTCCTTTCATGAAATGGCTTTTTGTCTTGCTTCTCGCGATCGTGATTTTTGGAGCAGCAGCGTTTTTTAGTTACAATCTTTTTGTCAAACAGGAGATTGCTGTTCGGGCCGAACAAAGCGCGGAAGCTCCTCAGCAGCCACCGCCCGATTTTGGTCTGCCCGAATTTCGCGCCGCGCAAGCGCTTAAAGAAGACGGAAAATTAAACGAAACGCGTGAGGCTCTAATTGGATTTCTTGAGCGCTATCCCACCGGTCCGCATGCGGAGGAAGCAAAGGATCTGCTGGGCGAGACGAACCTGAGTATTTTGCTCTCGCGCTACCCCGCGCCGGACAAAACAGAATACATCGTGAAAAAGGGCGACGTGCTCGCGCGCGTCGCGGCGAAAGTGAAATCAACGCCGGAGCTGATCATGCGGATGAACAGTCTCAACGGTACGATGCTGCACATCGGCGAACGCTTGCTGATTTCGCATCCGGAATTTTCGCTTTTTGTGCAGCGTAAGGAACAGATTGTGGTGATGCTCGATCACGGAAATTTCTTTAAACGTTATCGCGTGCTCGCAGTGAAGTTGCCTGCTCGACAACCGCCCAAGATCACGACGCGGGTCGCGGAAGTGATGGCATGGAAAAACGGCAAGCGGGTCGGCTTCGGAAGCAAGGATTACGTAAACAGTCTGCGCTGGCTGCGGCTGGCCGCGCCCGGCTATGTTTTATACGCCGATCCGAATTCCGCCGGCGCGAATGCGGGTTTGCCGCCGCCGCCCCAGGGTTTGGAAATGCGCGCCAGCGACCTCGTCGAGGTGAGTGCGCTTGTAAACAATAAGACCCCTGTCACCATTACTGATTGATCGTGAGGCAGGCTCACCGTGAGTATCGAACCGAAATCGCTGATCCCGATGGAATCGCACCCGCTCGATTTTGAAAAACCAATCCTCGAGCTGCAAAGGCGTCTCCAGGATTTAAAAAATCATTCCGACGAACACGAACTCGATTTCGATTCCGAGGTCGAGGCGATGGAAACCAAGATTCGCGAAACACGGCGCGAAATTTACGACAACTTAACAGCGTGGCAGCGGGTGCAAATTGCGCGACACGTAGAGCGGCCCTTCGCGCTCGATTATCTTTCACGCTGCTTTAGCGAATGGGTGGAACTGCATGGCGATCGGGTTTTTGGAGATGACAAGGCGATGCCGAGCGGACTCGCCAAATTAGGATCGCATCGCTGCGTTGTGATCACGCACCAGAAAGGCCGCGACACGAAAGAAAATGTGAAACGCAATTTCGGCTGCGCCCATCCGGAGGGGTATCGCAAAGCGCTGCGTCTCATGCGGCTCGCCGAGAAATTTGAGTTGCCGGTCATTTCGCTCATCGATACGCCCGGCGCGTTTCCCGGCATCGGTTCGGAGGAACGCCACATTTCGGAAGCGATCGCGGTGAACTTGCGCGAGATGATGACGTTGCGCATTCCCACTGTGGCCGCGGTCATCGGCGAAGGCGGCTCCGGCGGCGCGCTCGGAATCGGCGTGGCGGATCGCGTCCTTATTTTTGAGAACGCCTATTACTCAGTCATCAGTCCGGAAGCGTGCTCGGCGATTTTGTGGAAAGATCGGCGGCACGCGCCGGAAGCAGCGGACGCGCTGAAGCTGACGGCGCAAGATCTCGTGAAGCTTGGCGTGGTAGATGAAGTGGTGCCCGAGCCCGAAGGCGGCGCGCATAGAGATCATGATCTGGCGGCGGCGAATCTCGGCACAGCGCTCCGCCAAAATTTGCAGCGTGTGCTTGATACTCCGATCGACGAGCTGCTGAAAAAGCGCTACGAAAAATTTCGCGCCCTCGGCCGTTTTTCCGAAGCGAAAGCGGCGACCGCTCACCGACGCAGCTGAGGCTCGAGGACGAGCGGCTTGAGAGCGCGGCGCCGTCTCGTTTTCGCGAGCGGAGGCGGCGGCGGAAACAAAAAGCGCAGCATTGGGTCGATCCGCGCGCCCCAGGCGCGTTCGCTGTGATCCGCGCCTTCCACTTCCGTGTATTGCAAGTCGTCGTTGACGCGCCAGCCTTTTTCCACGAGGCGATCGCGCAAATCCCGGGTGCGTTGCCAACCTTCCTCGCGAGTGCCGGTGTCGAGCCAGATTTTGAGCGGAAGTTTTTCCTCCAGCTCATCCACCATTCGGCAAATGAAACATTCGTCCCACCAAACCGCAGGCGACATCACGGCCAGGCGCGTGAAAACATTTGGAAACCAAATGCCGAGCGCAAGAGTCGCGAGCCCGCCGAGTGACGAACCGCCGAGGCCGGTAAATTCCGTCTCCGGTCGCGTGCGATATTTGCGATCGATGAACGGCTTCAGTTCCTCGATCAAAAAACGTCCGTAATTGCGCGCTAGTCCCTTGCTGCGCTTTCGCTTTCCGTCGAAGCGGCCGCGCGATGGCGCATACTCGTGAATCCGATTTTCACCTGTGTTTGCCACGGCCACGATGATGAGTGGCTCGATTAATTTCCTGGCGAGCAAGCGCTGGGCGGTTTCGTCCACACCCCATTCGACAGCGCCAAATGCAGTCGCGGCGTCGAAAACATTCTGGCCATCCTGTAAATAGAGAACCGGATAACGCTGGCCCAGCCAGCGCCGGTATCCGGGCGGCAAATAGACCAGCACCTCGCGCTGGTTGCGCAGAATTTTTGAGGCGAAATCGCTGTGTCTTTGAATATTTCCCGTGAGTGTGTGGCGGCCGCTCATGCGCGCAGAGCTATGGTTGAAAAGATACGTCTTGTCCACTATTGGCGGATGTTTCGGACTTGGCAGAACGCGGCTTTTCTCCATCATCCTCCCACACCAGTTTGGCGATGAACGAGCGATACATAAAATGGTGGACACCGCACCTCAGCCGCGATTTCGAAATGCTCGTTTTTGGGGACGGACGCGGCGTGCCGCTTGTTCTTTTTCCCACTTCTTTCGGCCGTCATTCGCAAAACAAAGATTTCGGCGTGATCGATGCGTGCGCCGGGTTCATTGATGGCGGCAAGGTCACGATCTATTGCCCGGACTCAATCGATCTCGATAGTTTTTACAACAAAGCGATCCATCCGGCGGATCGGATGCGCACACACAACGCCTACGAAAATGTGATTGTGCACGACGTCTTCGATTTTGCGCGGCGCGAAGGTTCATGTCATCGCGTTGCGGTTTGCGGCGCAAGTCTCGGTGCCTATCACGCGGCCAACATTGCGTTTCGTCATCCCGATGCGGTCAGTCATTTGATCAGCATGAGCGGAGCGTTCGAGATCAGTTCGTTTTTCGACGGCTATTACGACGACAACATTTATTTCAACAGTCCCTACGATTACCTGCCGAACATGCCCGACCCGTGGAAATTCAATCACATGGGCATCATCATCGGGACCGGCGAGTGGGATAACACGCGGCATGAAAGCCTGCGGCTCTCCAGCATTCTGCATGCGAAAGGCATTCAACATTTCCTCGATGACCGTCGCTGGTGCGGGCACGATTGGAATTACTGGCGCGACATGCTGCCGTATTACTTGTCGCTCATCTAAATTACGTGCGGCTACCTGCGCGGAGAGGTCTATTGGTTTGCGAAGCAGGTGAACGGCCGCCCAAGCGTGATCTCACTTGAGACGCGCGATTATTGTGAAGCCATCCAACGGGCGCGGGAGATTATGGAACGCCCCGAGCTGCAACCGGCGCAGTCGCTCACTGCCGAGTTCGAGCGTTTCCTGAAACACAAGTACGAGACAAACCGGTACAGCAAAAGAAGCGCGGAGAGTAAGCGATCCTGTCTCAGGATGTTGGCCGAGAGCGTGAAGAACATCTTCGAAACGCTAAGAGTTACTTTGAGGAGCATCTCTCAGTTGGCGATTATTACA
>WNFC01003289.1_pt1 | contig 23960 bp, 28 predicted proteins | sample 5400541 | NCBI WGS metagenome assembly WNFC01 (sample SAMN13153342, study PRJNA577476) | soil metagenome | isolation source: 120 cm saprolite under Douglas fir tree site 2 hole 2 replicate 1 | place: USA:California | collected 2015-04-18
TGGAGCCAGCCGGTTGCAGCGCGAGAAGCCGTTTACACGAATCTTGGGCCCGGCTCCTATCGATTCCGGCTAGTTGCCAGCAACAGCGAGGGGCTGTGGAACGGGCCAGAAACTGCGATCACTTTGAACGTCGCCCCGGCCTACTATCAAACTTACTGGTTCCGTTTGTCGTGCTTCGCAGCCTTCTTCGCTCTCCTCTGGGCACTTCATCGATGGCGGATTCATCAGCTCAAGGGTCAGGAACGGCATCTGCGGGACGTTGTGGAAACAATTCCAGCGATGACCTTCACCACGTTGTCTGACGGCTCCAGCACGTTTGTGAATAAGCGCTGGACCGAATACACAGGGCTTTCTGTCGAGAAGACTTCAGGTGCAGTTTGGCAGCGTGCGATCCATCCCGAAGATCTTGTGCGCCATTCCGAGAAGTGGCGGACCTCCGTTGCGACCGGACAGCTTTTCGAAGATGAGGCGCGGTTTCGTCGCGCTGTTGACGGGGAATATCGGTGGTTTCTGGTGCGTGGCGTCCCGCTTCGGGACCGGCATGGAAACATTGTTAAATGGTACGGAACCCTCACGGACATTGAAGATCGTAAACGCGCCGAGGAGGCGCTTCAACAAAGCCAATTTTATCTCGCTGAGGGGCAGCGCCTGGCCCACATGGGAAGTTGGGCATTTAACCCGTCTGGTTTCTTCAGCCACTGGTCGCGTGAACTTCTGCGGATATACGGTCTTGATCCGGCCCAAGAAGCCCCCAACCTTGAGGAATACCTCGCCCTGATCCGTCCGCAGGATCGCGAGTTCATGAGATCGCTTATCAAGAAAATGGTGGCGGAAGCTTTGGGATGTGATGTCACCAAGCCCATTGTGCGACCCGACGGCGAAATTAGGTATATCCGTTGCGTTGGTGTTCCTGTTGTCGAGGATGGCACGCTGCAAAGAATCATCGGCACTGCGATGGACGTTACGGAGCACGAGCTTCTCACTCAGGAGTTCCGGCGCCGGGAAGCATACCTGGCGCAAGCTCAACGGCTCAGTCAAACGGGCAGTTTCGGGTGGAGACCTGACAGCGGAGAGATTGTCTGGTCAGACGAAACCTATCGCATCTTCGAGTACGACCAGGCGGTGAAGCCAACAATAGATTTAGTGGTGCAGCGCGTCCATCCCGAGGACCGGCCCGACTTTCTGAAGGTCATCGAGAGTGCCTCTGCGGGGGCGACACAGTTCGAGCATACCTATCGTTTGTTGCTGCCTGACCGGAGTGTCAAGCACGTCCACGCCCTGGCCCACGCATTACAAGATGCATCCGGCAACCGCGAGTTTGTCGGGGCGGCGACCGACGTTACGTCGATCAAACGAGCAGAAGAGGAACTCCGCACAAGCGAAGCGTACTTGGCGGAAGCGCAGAGGCTCAGCCAAACCGGCAGTTGGGCCTGGAGCCCAGACCAGGACATAAGGTACTGGTCGGAGGAATGCTACCGTGTTCTGAGTTTCGACCCACAGGATGGTTTGCCCCGATTCGAAGACTTCTTTCAGCGGCTTCATCCTGACGACCAACCCGGCTTCAGGGAACTAATCCAGACGGCTATCCGCGAGAAGGCAGAGTGGGAGGCGGACTACCGCATTGTGCATCCGGATGGCCCCGTCAGGGACATTCACGTCGTAGGTCATCCTGTTCTGAGCACGTCCGGCCATCTCGTTGAATTTGTGGGCACTGTGATCGACGTCACTGAGCGTAAACGAGCAGAGGAGGAACTGCGCAGAAGTGAAATGGATCTCCGGCAGATGCTGGACCTCACACCTCAACTTGTTGCAGTATTTGGACCGAACGGCGAACGTCTTTATGCCAACCGTGTCGTGCTCGATTACCTCGGCGTTAGCCTTGAAGAATGGCGAAAGAGATCTGATCGCGGTGAGTTTTTTCATCCTGATGACCGGGAACGGGTGCACGACCATTTTGATCGCGTTCACTCCACTGGCTCTGCTTTCGAGGTGGAGATGCGGCTGCGCAAGGGCAACGGAAGTTATCGATGGTTTTTGGGTCGTTATAGTCCATTGCGCGACGACAAGGGACAGATTACGCGCTGGTATGCTGCGTCTACGGATATTGATGAACGCAAGAGAGCCGAGGAGAAACTCCAGCTGGAGAACACCGCTCTTCGTGAAGAAATCGACCAAACCTCGATGTTTGAAGAGATTGTCGGAACCTCCCCCGCTTTGCAAACTGTGCTCTCGCGCATCTCCAAAGTTGCACCAAACGATTCCACGGTTCTCATCACAGGTGAAACGGGAACCGGCAAGGAGCTGGTTGCACGAGCTATTCACCGGCGATCCCAGAGGTCTGGACGTGCCTTCGTCAGCGTGAACTGTGCAGCAATTCCTCGCGACCTGATCCTCTCGGAGCTGTTCGGGCATGAGAAGGGGGCCTTCACGGGAGCCACACAAAGACGGCTGGGCCGTTTTGAACTTGCCGACGGCGGAACGATCTTCCTGGATGAGGTCGGCGAACTCTCGCCTGACACCCAGGTCGCATTATTGAGAGTGCTGCAGGAACGGGAATTCGAGCGGGTCGGGGGAGGGCAGCCTATCCATGTGGACGTTCGCGTCATCGCCGCCACGAATCGTGATTTGAAGAGCGCGGTAGTCAACGGGACATTCCGCCAGGACCTCTTTTATCGGCTGAACGTGTTTCCCATCGAGATGCCACCGCTGCGAGAACGGAAGGACGACATCCTGATGCTGGTTGAATATTTCGTGCAGCGCTACGCCACCCGGGCGGGCAAGCATATCCGATCAATCGACAAAAAGACGCTGGACCTGTTGCAGTCCTACGACTGGCCCGGCAACATCCGTGAGTTACAGAACGTAATTGAGAGGTCCATGATTTTGAGCTCCGAGGAGGTTCTTTCGGTTGACGAATTGTGGCTTTCCAAAGAAACGTCGGCGCCGGCATCTCGGGTTGAAGCGTCACCGCGGTTGAACCGTGATGCAGAGCCGCGCAGCGAGCGGGAGATTATCGAGGCGGCACTGGCTGAGACGAGAGGCCGGCTTTCCGGACCGTCGGGAGCGGCAACTAAGCTTAGGATCCCACCATCAACTCTCGCCAACAGAATCAAAGCATTAAAGATCAACAAAAAGCAGTTCAAGTTCGGCTGAAGCCCTAATCCGAATCGCCAGATTCACCAGAATCACCAATTCCACCAAATTAGCCTTGTTGTCGACGGGCTGCACCGTCGCGTTGTCCCTTTGTTTTCATAGGACTGCAGAGTGGCACAAGCCTTGCTTTTAAGAGGTCTCGAAACGACTGGCTCTGCTGGGTTAGGAGTACGAGATGGAATGTAGGAGGCCACCATGTGGGTGCGATGCTGTGCAGCATGTAAGCGTGTACTCAGAAAAGCTAGGCTATGCGATCACATTCGCTGCGAGTGCGGCTGGGAATGGTAAGTGCTGCCTTCGTATGTGGGGCCGGCAGCGTCCGGTGCTTCGCAAGCCTGGCTTGAGAACGGCAAGGAATCGAACTTCGAACGTAACCCTACTATGACCTGCAGAATCGATCGGGTTGTTATCGGACCGGGTCTTCTGACCTTGCACATCAGCGGACAGATTACCGGGAAGGATGTGGATCTCCTTCGGAGCTTGCTCGAACAGGACGGAAGCGTAGTGGCCATCGATCTTAAGGACGTCCTTCTCGTGGACCGAGAGGCCGTAAGACTCCTGGCACTCAGCGAATTGAACGGAGCAGAGCTCAGGAACTGCCCAGCGTATATCCGTGAATGGGTCACGAGAGAGAGGGCAGTCATCAATGCGTCGGAGCAAGAGATAAAAGCGAGTGAAGATACTGAGGGTGCTTGATTCGTAGTCGTGAAGGGCTGAGGCTTCATTCGGACGGAGCTGCGCTGAGGGCGTATTGCAGAGGAATCTTGCACTGAACGACGGTTTGACGATTGGTTTAGATCAGCGTCGCTACGATTACGAGGAATGACAGCACTGCATAAAACGGTTGAAAGGATCGCCGCCAGAGTTCTGGGGATTCTGAGGGTGATCACAGTTCCGAGAGTCTGGGCCAAGGAGGTTGCCATGGCGAAAGTAATCGAGTTCTACATTCCGAAGAATTTCCGGAAATCGTTCAAGTGGGTTCCGGAACTCCAGCGGGGAAAAATTCTCGAATTTTGCCCACAAACAAAGAAGTCCGCCTAATCTGCGCGTTTTGGAGAACCGCCATGAATTTGACTGATGTTTCCCCAGTTGAAAACTACGACGGGGATTTTCCGTTGGCTGGTGTCGACCCGAACAGCAACAGCTTGACTGAGGAGATGTGCGCTGAGGACGAAATGAGTTCTATAGCGGGTTTCGAGGGAATTGTGGGACAGAGTTCCGCACTCCGGGAGCTGCTGCAACAGGTGGAAATGGTGGCACCAACCGATTCGACCGTGCTCCTGCTTGGAGAAACCGGCACGGGCAAGGAGCTAATCGCGCGTGCGATTCATGACCGCAGCTTTCGGAAGAACCGGCCGCTCGTTAAGGTGAACTGTGCGGCTATTCCCAGCGGTCTCTTGGAGAGTGAACTCTTCGGCCACGAGCGCGGTGCTTACACTGGTGCGATGACTCAGAGGATCGGTCGCTTAGAGGTAGCAGACCAAGGCTCGCTGTTTCTGGATGAAATTGGCGATATCCCGCTGGAGCTGCAACCGAAACTTCTTCGTGTTTTGCAGGAGCGAGAATTCGAGCGCTTGGGCAGTACGGTAACGAGGAAAGTTAACGTTCGGGTTGTGGCCGCCACTCACCGCTATCTGGAAGAGATGATCCGGGAAAAGCAGTTTCGCAGTGACCTCTACTACCGGCTGAACGTTTTCCCAATTTACATTCCTCCCTTGCGAGAGCGCCCGGAAGATATTCCCCCGCTGGTGCGGCATTTCGCACAGGATTTTGCCCGCCGGATGAACAAGACAATCGACGGGATTTCCTCCGAAACCATGGAGTGGCTCACTCGATATTCATGGCCGGGAAACATTCGCGAGTTGCAGAACGTGATCGAGCGTTCTGTGGTCGTCCATAAAAAGGGAATCCTCTCCGTGAAACGGCGCTGCCTCCCGCACGCGGCGTTTCACATTGAGCCGACGGCGCACCGGTCCTTCCGAAGATCTGGGGTCGAGGATCGACGAATGATCGACGCGGCGTTAGCGGAGGCCGAAGGCCGTGTGTCTGGCCCCTCGGGTGCGGCCGCCATCCTTGGTATTCCAGCGTCCACCCTCGAATCGAAGATCCGCTCCCTGAATATCAACAAGTATGGCTTCAAGACGGTCAGCCGGAATTCCTCACGGACTTCGCGAAATCACGAAACGATTGAGCTTCTATGACGACCGCGCCCAAGCATTTTGAAGGGCTTACGAATGGCGCGTGCATTGCACCTTGGAAATAGGACGAGCAATACCAAAAGAAAAAGGAGAGAAAACATCATGGACAGAATGCTGGTAGTGGTTTTCAACAACGAAGTGCAGGCCTACCAAGGAAGACAAGCCCTGCTGCAGCTGGATAGCGACGGCAGCATCAGCGTCTATGCCTATGCCGTACTGGCGAAGCATGCAGACGGCACGGCAACCGTAAAGCAAGGGGATGACTCGGGGCCGATCGGTACTCTGCTCGGCACCTCTTTTGGAAGCCTCATTGGCCTGTTGGGCGGGCCGATCGGTTTGGCCATCGGCGCCAGCGCGGGTGTCCTGGCCGGCGCAGCCGTCGATCTGAACAACGCTCGCATCGGCGATGACTTCATCGACGACGTCACAAAGACATTGACCCCGAACAAGTTTGCCGTGGTTGCTGAAATTGAAGAGGACTGGACCACACCGGTGGATACCCGCATGGAAGCAATCGGCGGAACCATTTTTCGGCGCGCTCTCTGGGATGCAAAACACACAATCCACGACGAGAACGTCGCAGCCATGAAGGCAGACATGGCGCAAATGAAGGCCGAACATGCGAAAGCTCATGCCGACCGGAAGGCCAAACTCCAGGAGAAGATCAACCAGCTCGACTCCAAGATTCAAACCCAGTTGCAGAAGGCCAAGGAGCGCCGCGAAGCTGCGGAGCGCCAGGCCCAGGCCAAAGTTCAGGTGCTCAAGGCAAAAGCAGCGGCCGCTAAGGCCAAGGCTTCGTAAACGAGGCAAACCAGCCGTTTAACGCACCTGTTTCAACAAGGGAGGTCGAACGACCTCCCTTTAGAAATCCAAGACGCGCAATAGCGAGAGGGAGAATCCAAATGTCCACACCATCTCTGATTCAAGAAGTTAAGAAGCGCTCCGGCTGGAGCATCTTCATGGGCGTTCTCAGTGCCGCTCTGGGTATGTTCTTGATTGCTTACCCGATGGCTACCGCGACAATCACGACTGTCTTGCTCGGCTGGACGCTGATCTTCGTCGGTGTCGCACAGTTTGTATTTGCTCTTCACTCGCAGACGCCAGGAAATTTCTTTCTGAAGCTTCTAGGCGGCGTGCTCTATGGAATCACCGGCGTGGCATTGGCGTTCGCTCCGGTCGCGGGCGTGGAAGCTCTCACCGCGCTGCTGGGAACATTGCTGCTGGTGCAGGCTGGATTGGCGACGGTCACGGCCTTCCAGATTCGACCGCTTGATGGGTGGGGATGGTACCTGTTCGATGCAATCGTCAGCTTCGCTCTAGGCATGTTGATCATCGTTAAGTGGCCCTCCAGTTCTATGTGGGCGATTGGAACGCTGGTCGGGACCGCCGTGGTAATGGGTGGGATCTCCCGGATCGTGCTCGCCTCGAAGATACGGAGCGGGGCCAGCACGGTTGATCGTGCGGTTCAGCAGATCACACAAGCCTAAAGAAGTAGGCCGTTCAGCTCTTGTAAGAAGGCGACAGATGCGTTCCAACATTAAACTCGGCAGAATCTCCGGAATCGAGATCGGTCTTCACTACAGCTGGTTTGTTATCGCTGCGCTGATCGCGTTTTCGCTGGGTCAGCACTTCCGCCAGATCAACCAGAGTTGGAGCGCAAGTGAAATTTGGATTACTGCCATCGTCACTTCTGGCTTGTTCTTCGTTACCCTGCTATTGCATGAACTTGCGCATTCCCTGGCAGCCCAGAACCGAGGACTCAAAGTCACCGAGATTACGTTGTTCGCACTCGGTGGTGTTTCACAGATCCAGGATGATGCTACCGACGCAAAGACGGAATTCTGGGTCGCGATTGCGGGCCCGATCGCCAGTGTAGTGATCGGCCTTGCTTGTCTTGGTATTGCGTTCGGCTTCGGATGGCGGCGATCGACCGACCCGCAGAATGTGGTGACCGCCGTGCTGGTTTGGCTGGGGTACATCAACATTTCGCTCGCCGTCTTCAATTTGATTCCGGCTTTTCCGCTCGATGGTGGCCGGGTACTGCGCTCGATCGTCTGGGCGATTACCAAGAACCAGGTTCGGTCGACCCGAATTGCCGCGCGTATCGGCGAAGTCGTAGCGCTCCTGTTTGTCATTGACGGGATCTGGAAATATTTTTCTGGCGGTGGTCTCGGTGGGCTTTGGATCGCCTTTATCGGCTGGTTCCTGCTGGACGCCGCCAAGGCCAGCTACAGCCAGGTCAAGAAGACGGGCGCGGTGGTCCGGGATATGCGAGTGTCTCAGCTGATGTCGCGAGGGTGCGTGGCTGTCGATCGTGGAATGAGTCTGGGGGAGTTTGTTGATACCTATCTCCTGAAGACTTCGCAGCGGTGTTTTGCTGTGAAAGACCGTGGTCGCGTTGTGGGCCTGATTACCCGCAGCGACGTGGGCGCGATTCCGCGCGAGCTTTGGTGCGAGACCACCGTTCGCGCCGCCATGCACCCGCTCCAGGAGATGCACACTGTGACTCCGAACACGTCCGTGCTGGATGCTATGAAGGTGGTGCTCCGCAATAACGTGAATCAGTTGCCGGTCATCGCCAACGGGGTGCTCGAAGGGATTATCTTCCGGTCCCAGATCGTGGGGTTGCTGCGAACAAGTTTTGAACCGAGTTCTTCCAGAGTCGAGCGAACGCTACAGCATCGTGGTGGCAATGTAGCCCAAGGAAACGCATAGCCGGCCGTCCCTCGTTCGGGGACGGTTGAGAACCGAGGTGCATCATGGCAGAAGTCATGGATATAGGCGGTCAACATAAATGCGCTTATGAGCTCTGCGAGTGCCAGGTATCCACTCTCCACGAGTACTGTAGCGACTACTGCTCGGATGCCGACGATGCACTGGAAGTCGAATTACAGTGTGATTGTAAGCACGCTCCGTGTGCGCTGCCCGGCGGCGATGGCCTTTTCGATACACCAGAGGAGAGTGAATGAGTTCTGGAATCGCGATCGTACTGGCTATTTGTGTCATTGCCGGAGTGTCCTTGATCGGCGTTGTGGTCATCTTTGAGTTGCGCAAAACACCGAAGCAGGAAGCAGAGATGATTGAGCGCGAGGATGAGGCGATGTCGAAAGTTAGCGACGACCCGCGCGAGATGGCCAGGTGGGTACCGTAATAACACCTCGATTCGTCGAACTAGAGCAGCCACAACGTGAGTTGAAGTCGGCTGTCGACTCCCGATTTTCTACTTCTCTATTTCTTGTCAACCCTCAGCTTCTTCGTTCGTGCGTCAGTTGAATTTCAACTCTTGGAATGCCCTATCTCGAAGGCCAGCGCAATCACCTGCGGGCAAGTGATCTCGCGTGGGTAGTCGAAGCCAGTCTGGGCGAACTTTCTCGCTCCGTCTGCAACGTCATACCTCACGAACTTCGCGAATTCGCAAAATGGATGCTCTTCGAGGAAGCGCGCTTGTAAGCGTTTTGAAGAAGTTACCAATGGCGCTTCCCTTGCATTAACAAAGGCCAAGCCAGAGGCCGAGATGAAGAGTTCAGCCTCGACGGCGAGAGGAGTTGGAATATGAACGGCGGGATTGAGACACATCGAAGGGCAGCAGCCTTCATGGGCAACGTAATCACCATCCTGGGCCTGCTTGTACTTGGTTATCCCTGTCTCCGGCGGCGCTCGGGTCGATGCTGCTCGGTTGGGTCCTGTTCGTCGTCGCCACCATGCAGTTTATCTGGATGCACTTTCGCCCGACAGGAACCTGTGTAGCTCTAAGCGCCGCCCCCGTGTGATCGAGGGGCCGTGGACGTTATCAGGACAGTAGACATACATCAATGTTGCCCAGGAGAAAAAGAATCGTGGTTAAGAACAGATCAATTCGAATACTGCTGATGACGGCTTTCTGCAGTTTGGCTGTGACATTTACTGCCGCGCGAGCCGGTGCGGCCGGGGACACATTCAAACAATCGGCGGACCTGGGAAAGAGAACTGCAAAGACATCCCAGGACGTCGACAAGTACGTTACCCAGCTTGACAAAACCGAACACGATCTCGCCTTAGTAAGTCAGGCCGAGGGCAAGGATGTGAAGAAGCGCTACGAGTCCTTCCGCGAAGAGGTCAAGAAACTTGAGAATGCGCAGAAGCACGCAACTTCTGACATCAATGAAATGAAATCGAGCGGTGCGGAATATTTTTCCTCCTGGGACACTTCGATCGCTCAGATATCAAGCCCTGAACTCAGACAAGCCAGTATAGAGCGGCGGTCGAAAGTCATGAAAGACCATGATGAACTCAACGTCAGTCTGAGCGACATCGGAAGTCAGCTGCAGCCCTTTATGAGCAACCTGCGCGATGTCGAGGCGTTCTTGGGCACAGATCTTTCCCCCGCAAACATCGCCAAGGCCAGCGAAATGATTCAGAAATCGCGGGCCGACGCGCAGGCTTTGAAAGGGAATATCGCGGGCGTGCAAACGACCTTGAAGCAGTTTTTGAGTGAAGCACCCAAGTAGCAGCCGAGGGATGAGCAGAGTTGATCCATTCTGATCGGCAAACTTGGATCGGGATGACGTAGCGGAGACTAAGAGGAGACGAAATATGAATGCATGCGAACTACTTCGAAAGACCGTTTTGCACATCAGCGCGGTGGCACTATGTCTCGCGGTCAATCATGCGGCTGCTCAACAGCAGAACCCGAATGCGTCTGCCCAACAGCAGAATCAGGATGAGGAAGTGCAGCTCGGTCAGGAAGTCTTCAATGAGCTTAAAGCGAAAGGCGAGATCATCGAATCTTCGCCGCTCTATGACCAGCTGAAACCATTTGCTGATGCGATCACACGGGCGGCGCAATCGCGATACAACCACCCGTTCAAGTTCTACCTCGTTCATGAAACACAACCGAACGCATTCGCGACGCCCGGCGGAAACGTGTATGTAGTCGATTCGCTCTTGTATTTCGTCAAGAATTCAGAGGAACTCGCCGGCACGCTTTGTCACGAGGTCTCACACACCATCCATCGCGACACAGTGACCTTGATGGAAAAGGACCAAAAGTTGGAGAAGCGGGAAATCGGAGCTGCCATTCTTTTGGGTCCGACCCGCGCCCACTTGCTGGCGATCCTTCTTCTGGGCAAGCTGCATTCTCTCAGCTATTCCCGCGATGTGGAATCGCGCGCTGATATCACTGGCTCCGACATATGTGCCAGCGCCGGATACAACCCGTGGGGACTCGTATGGCTGTTTCAGGATTTTGACAACGCCAAGATGGGACAGGTCCCGCAACTCTTGTCCGATCACCCCAGCAACCAAACCCGGGTCGATGCATTGGAAAAACACTTTCGCAAGGATCCTTCAGTGTTTGCAAAGTTCAATTCTGACCCAAAATCGGCTGCGCCGTTTGTTGTTCCAAAGAATGTCGCGGAAGTTTTCATGCACTAGGGAATACATGCACTCGCGTTGCTGCTCATCCGGCAGCGCATTTCAAAGGAGAAAAGACAATGACCACATTTAGTGATGTTTTCGCTGCCGGACTGGATCAAGTCAGAAAGTCTTGGGGCTGGTTCCTCGCCTGCGGCATTTTGCTGACGATTCTCGGGGTGGTTTGTATCGGAAAGGCACAAACCGCAACCACATTTTCGATCCTGGCTCTTGGTTGGGTGCTCGCCTTCAGTGGGGCGGTGTGGCTCATCAACTCGTTTTACGCCTTTAGCTGGCATGGGTTTTTCTTGTATCTGTTGAACGCGATCATTCGCGGGGCGACTGGCTACCTCCTGATTCGACATCCCGACGCAGGCGCACAGGGAGTAACGATGCTGCTAGCTGCGCTGTTCATCGTCGGAGGCCTGTTCCGCGGAATCGGAGCTAGCGTGATTCAGTTTCCAAGGTGGGGGTGGACAGTGTTCTCCGGCTTGGTTTCATTGGCTCTTGGCGTGTACCTGCTCGCCACTTGGCCGTCAGCCAGTACCTATTTCGTTGGAGTGGTGATTGGCATTGACCTCATCTTTGACGGCTCGGCACTGGCGGGTTTTGCTGGAGCGCTCCGTAGCTTGCCGCAGCTCGTACAACGCAAGGCTGCTTGAGGACGAGCAGTTTTGAGAGTGGAGGCAAACATGTCGCGCCAGGATTCAAAGTGGCAACGCTGGATTGAACGCTCATTGTTGGCAACTGGATTGGCCTTGGTCCTAGTTTATACCTCCGCACGCATGCATGCGGTCTTTATGTATCACGCCGGCCTGCGGAGCTTTGCTGCGTTGTCGGAGACGAGGCCGTCTGCAACGGGAGATGCAGGCGAGCAGCGGCCCGAGGCTTCAGTTGACGTCCGGTTGTGGTCATCTAGGCGAGTCAGGGCATACTCGGATGCCTTGGCAGCCAAATTGGGTGCTCCCCTCGCAGTCCTATCCATTAGCAAGCTTGGGCTCTGTGTACCCGTTTTCAACGGTACTGACGCGATGACTCTCAACCGTGGAGCCGGTCGAATCTCAGGAACCGCGCGGGCTGGCGAGCGAGGGAATATCGGTATCGCCGCTCATCGAGATAGTTTCTTTCGCGGTCTCAAGAATGTTGCGCTCGGCGACCGAATTGAACTCGCGGCATTAAATCAAACGTTCGTTTACACCGTCGACAACATCGCTGTTGTGACTCCGAGTGATGTAAGCGTGCTGCAGGCCCGGTCCCAGCCGTCGCTGACGTTGGTGACCTGTTATCCGTTCTACTTCGTTGGAGACGCGCCACAGCGCTACGTCGTTCAGGCGTCTTTGGTGGATTCGGAGCAAACAACAATATCGGAACTAAACCAAGCAAATTCCAAAACCAAACAAGGAGAAAACACAATGAACTCAAGAAACGAAAAGCAAGGGGCTTGGCTTGTGCTCGCGGTGGGAGTTATCGTCTCGGCCCTCACTCTGAGCGCGACCGCCCAGGTACAAACAGACACCATTACAACCAGCGGCCAGCCAACTACGGAAGTCAAAGTCGACCGCGGTACCGTCGTTTTAGTCGACGGAAACGATCTCGTCGTGAAGGCTGAGGACGGACGCCTCGTACATTTTGCCAACGTGCCGGAGAGCGCAAGGGCGACCGTCGACGGCCAGCAGCTCGGGATCCATGATCTGAAGCCGGGGATGACGCTGGATCGCACAATCACAACCACAACGACTCCACAAACTATCACCACAGTGAAGCGTGTCACGGGCACGGTGTGGTCGGTGAATCCGCCGAGCTCAGTCATTCTTACTCTGGAAGACGGCACTAATCAGCAATTCAAGATTCCAGACGGACAGAAGTTCAACATCGACGGCCAGATGACCGATGCGTGGGGTCTGAAAAAAGGGATGAAGGTGTCAGCGACGAAAGTCACCGAGGTGCCAGAAACAGTCATTGAGCAGCAGAAGCAAGTGACTGGCACAATGCCGCCTCCACCTGATCCCGCCGCGGACTTGCCGCTCCTGGTCCTGGTAATCATTCCGACGGATGCTGCTCCGGATTCAGCTCCCGCGGAAGTGGCTAGCGCTGAGCTACCCCACACCGGGAGTCAACTGCCGCTGATCGGCATTCTCGGACTTCTAGCCCTGACGGCGGGACTTGGCCTTCGAGCGGCCAGACTGCGGGCGTAAGAAGGGCCCCACAGCGCGGGCTCGGTGCGCTGTCAGTCGCGCGCACCGAGCTCAAGTGAACCAGGAAATCGCAGGCCAGAAGTGCCCAAGAGCAAGGCCAGAGTCGGAGCTAAGACAATGTTTGATCAATCCACAAATCGCAGTTGGTGGAAGCAGGTATTGATTGGCGTGGTGGCGATCGCATTCGGGATCTGCGCAATCGCATTTCCAGCAGGAATTATGTTCAGCCGCCTCCTGGACGCAATCTTCGGAGTGGCCAAGCCCTTGTCGGGAAGCATGACCGCCGTGGCCGCTATGCTCGCACTTGTGGCCCTGGTGGCCGTCGACGGCCTGGCGAACCTCTTTGGAACAGGCGTAATGGACAAGCGCGGCGCGCGAATTCGGGGAGTAATGGGAGTTGCAACAGGAATCGCCGCCATCTTTTGGCCTGGAAGAACTGCATACATCGCGGTGGAGTTGATTGGATTATGGGCTATTGCCATTGGTGTTCTTGAACTGCTTTTCGCGAGATACTCCCGGGAAAGTGGGAAGAATCGCGCTCTGCTCATAGTTGCCGCGATTGCTTCGATGGCGGTTGGCGTGGGCCTGATGCGATGGGCATTCGCCGGCGCGGTCGTGATCAGCGCGATGGTTGGCATCGCGGCAATGGCGCGGGGAGTCAGCCTTATGATGAGCGGCATTTCCCTGAGACTGCATCAAGACGTCGGGCAGCCGGCATTGGGTGGAAAAGCAGCTTGAGTCCCACTGAATTCTTCACTAGTGCTTCTCAAGAGGTAAGCATGTTGTCGATTGACGATCGAACCGGGAATGTAATGACGACCGTCGCAATCTTTGTGATTGCGGCGTCGGTTCTCTACCTCGCGCGTGGCGCCTTCTTCATCTTGCTGCTCTCGCTTCTCTTTGCCTATTTGCTGGAACCTCCCGTCACGTTCTTACAACGCCATTCCCGGGTCGGCAGGAAGAATCGCACCTGGGCAATTGCGCAGGTGTATCTTGCGGCATTCCTCGTGTTAGGGGGCTTGGGATACGAGTTCGGGCCGCACCTTATCCGACAAATAAAGAACCTCAACGCAGCGCTCCCACAAATCTTGCGTGGTCTATCCGACGGAAATGCCGCCGCCGAAATGGGAGCCAGGCACAGCCTGAGCGCGGTTCAGCAGCAGCGAATCCACGACTGGTTAGCGAGTAATCATGACTTCATCACCCGTCTCTTCGAACGCGGTGCCGCGTCCGCAGCCTACGTGGCCGCAAGTGCAGTTTGGTTGTTTGTTGTTCCTATCCTTGCCATTTTCATTTTGCGAGATGGCCGTCAGTTAGCGGACGCGATCGTCAGCGCCTTGGGACGTCAGCGTAACAAAGCACGGATCAACAAAATTCTAGTTCAGGTTGATGAGATGCTTGCCAAGTACATTCGAGCGCAGCTCGCCTTGGCCGGGCTGTCATTTGTCTTCTACAGCGCGTCGATGCTCTTTCTGAAACTTCCGTTTGCGATCCCGCTAGGACTGTTGGGCGGCATATTGGAGTTTCTCCCCGGAGTAGGTTGGGTCGCCTCTGCCGCGATTTTTCTCACCATCGGCTTCCTGACTCACGCGCATTGGATCTGGATGGGCGTACTGCTGGTGCTCTGGCGGCTGGTCCAGGATTATGTGAACTCGCCTCGCATCATGGGAAACAACCTTCAATTGCAACCACTGACGGTGTTGTTCGCGTTGATGGTAGGAGGCCAGATCGGAGGCATTGCCGGCCTCTATCTTTCAGTGCCCACCGTTGCCGTGCTGCGAATCGTGTGGCTCGGGTGTTTCCCATCCGACGACTCGGCTGAGATTTCAGAACAGCAACTCGCAGAAGCGAAGGCATGAAACTTGCAGGCGAGTCAGATGAAAAGACTTTTGTTCTTGTGGGAGTTACTGATGACCCGTTATTTGAGCGTTGAGAGTGAGCCAGTTGTTATTTGTTGCTACCAATGCGGGGCAGGATTCGCATTCGTGAATTACGACAAGATCGTTGAGTCGACGTGCGCTGGGTGCTCGACTCCTTTGTTTTTGCCGCACGAGTTGGAGGGCATTGCCTCCCAAACGAAAGCACGCAGCTGATACGGAAGGCAGCGATGACGACCTACAGTACCGATATCTACACCGAGCCGACGGAGATCGACGTCCACACGCTGGACAACTTGGGTCCACTGACCCGCATGGCTGGAATTTGGAAGGGCAGCCGTAGCCTGGACGTCCCGCCCAAGCCGGCGGAGGCGCCGGAACGACAGGAATACATCGAGCACACTGAGTTGCAGCCGATCGATCCGCAAACCAATGGCCCACAACTGCTCTACGGCCTGCGATACCACACACACATCGTCAAGCCGGGGGAAGTCGAAACCTATCACGATCAGGTGGGATATTGGTTGTGGGAACCCGCGACCGGAGACCTGATCCAGACGGTCGCGATCCCGCGTGGACAGACTGTCCTGGCCTTCGGGCGAGCCGATAGGGGAGATACCAGCTTCGAGTTGCTCGCAACACGCGGGACGACCACCAACGGCATCTCGTCGAATCCGTTTCTCGAATCTGCGTTCAAGACCGTCGAGTATCGCATAAAAGTCCAGATCAATCCCGACGGCACTTGGGCCTACGACGAGGACACAACGCTCGTGGTGCGTGGACGATCCGAGCCGTTCCATCACACCGATCACGCCGTCCTCACAAAGATCGGCGAACCGACGCCCAATCCGCTCGCTCTGGCAGCAGGCACTGGCGCGACGCTGGTAGGGCGACGATAGGCGGCGAACGTGATCACTGTAACTCTCATAGGACCTGACAATGTGCGGTCACTGGTCAGCATAAGCGGCGACACAACCGTTCGCGACGTCGCTACCAGCAAATATGACCTGTTTTGGCAGACCACAAGAAGAAACGGCACGATCGTCGATCCCTTCACTACGAAAGTAACCGACGGCGACACCGTGACCATAGAAGAGATGAGTGAGCCTGATTGACACATCCGAGGCCAAGGATCTGACATGGAGGACCAAACAAATTGTGGCATGCGCTCTATCCGGTTCGCATCTCTGGTCAGCATTCTTCTCGCTATGAATCTCTTCGCATTGAGCCAGGCCATTGCTTCGGAACGCACGGCTAAGAGCCCTCGATCACCTCTTTCGCACCAAGCAGAACGCTCCGAAGCTCCCTCTTCGTTCTCGGTGTTCAATCCTGTGAAACCGCAGAGGCTGGAGGAAAGTTATTACCCGATTACGCCCAGCCAGAGACTCCGCTGGTTCGTGACGGGGACAGTTGGCCCGGCGCACATGGCTGGAGTGGCCTTCGTATCCGCCTGTGGAACGGCCGTTAATCGACCGGGAGAATACGGACCACACTGGACCGGTTTCGCCGATCGCCTTGGGACTGGTGTGGCGGGAAGCGCCCTTGGAAATGCGATGGAGGCAAGCGGCGGGCTTGTCCTACGGGAAGATCCACGTTATTTCCGCCTGCCGCAACAACCGTTCAGAGTGCGCGTCGGAAATGTGGTACGACTGACGTTTTTGGCAAGAAGTCGAGACGACGGCGTGAAGCCTGCCTATGCCCGCTATGTGGGAGTTTTCGGTAGTAACTTCCTCTCAAATACCTGGCGCGTTCGCAGTGAAGCAAATGCACAGGACGCGCTTCTACGCTCGTCAGAAGGTTTGGCCGGGCGAATGGCGGCAAATGCATTCGGGGAGTTCTGGCCTGACTTGAAGAAGTACTTCTTCCATAAGCGGAATCAAGCCGCGCAGCAGAGGCTCAAGAATGCAGAGTGAAAGCCGTGGTCGAAGATTACTAGTTCTTGCGAGGTTCGCGAATTCACGAAAGGTACTGCCACTCCGTGCGTCGAGCCTGGCAGCGTTTTCAATTCTTTACGGGTTGGCCGTCCAGTTGCCTAAGAAAAGCAACGATCGAAAAGATGCGTCACAAAGCGGTGACGGAGATTCGCGATCGAATCTGTGACAACACTGAAAAGGAGAAGGATCATGGCAGAACTGATAGTGGTTGGTTTCAAGAACAACATGTATCGCGCATCGGAGGCGCTCAACGAATTGCTGGCCATCAACGACGATTGGGTCGTCGATCTCCATGACGCGGTTGCGGTTTATCGCGATTACAACGGGAAGCTGCGAGTGGATCAGAGCTACCAGATGACGTCGGGTCAAGGCGCCGCGTGGGGTGGCCTTTGGGGCTTGTTGATTGGGGCTACGCTCGCGATTCCCTTTACTGCCGGAGCAAGTGCTGCTGCTGCAGCGGGAGCGATTGCGGCTGGCGCCGCTGGTGGGACTGCTCTTGGAGCCGGGCTTGGAGCGGTGGACGCAGAGTCGTGGAAGGACGAGTTTGGCATTCCCGAGGATTTCGTCGACCAGGTTAGCGTTTTGATTCAGCCTGGCGACTCGGCAATTTACGCGATTCTGCGAGTTGGCAATCCCGACATCGTAGCCGAGCAGTTCAAGGGTTACGGAGGTACGGTCCTGCGCACAACGCTGAGTCCCGATCAGCAGGCGAAGGTAGAGAAAGCTCTGAGCAACATGGTTTTTGTCGCGCGGCCTCGGCTGATCTGCATGGCCTCGAAACTTTCTTGCAGCCATCAGATCAGCCGACCCTTTCGTGAAAAGGAGAAGTGCTAAGGAAGACAAGCTACGGCGAGCAGTCAAGATTCAAGCGGAGTCCAGATGAGCGATCCTGACAACCACGTTCCGGCTCGATCCGGCTTAGACGATCTTCATGATCGGATTCAATCAAAATTGGACGAGCTGCACGCAGACTTCAAGCAGCTCGAAGTTGATGTGCAGGCTGCGAACCAGGCCAGCTCGCGGGCAAGAAAGGATCGAATCGAGGGATTCAAGCGGGCATTGCGGGATATTCTGCAGGCTGCAGACCGCGCCGAAAGGGAGTGGAGTTGAAAGTGAAATGTTATTGCCGGAGCGCTCCTCTTGTGTTGGCCGCTCTGTTGTCCACTGGCGTGCTGATGGTACCAGCCGCTACGGCCGTGTCGAAGAACGCAGACGCGATCCCGCCGCGCATCGAGGCACTGTACGGCTCGGGTTCGTATAAGGCGGCTGCAGAGGCATTACAAACAGACATCGGACGAAGCCCGAAGGACTCCTCCCTCTATCATTGGCTCGGCCGTTGCTATTTTGAGCTACACGACTTTGACCGCTCGATTTCGAGTTGGGAGCACGCTGTGGCCCTGGACTCAGCCCGCTCCGAATATCACGATTGGCTTGGCCGGGCCTATGGTCGCAAGGCCGAGCAGGACTCGCACACAAAGATGGCTTCTGCTCTTTCCCTGGCGCATCGGACTCACCACGAATTCGAGACGGCAGTTCAACTGGACGCTAGTAATGTCGATGCACACCGGGACCTGATTGCTTTCATGGCGAGCGCGCCCGGGAACCTCGGCGGCGGTGAAGAGAATGCTCTGAACCAGATTCGCGCGTTGTCTGCTGTGGACCCGCTGGAAGGAATGTTAGCCCTGGCTGACTTCTACGCCACGCGAAAGAGGTTTGATCAGGCCAGCGATGAATATCAGAAGGTACTCAAATCGGCCCCTGGCCGCATTGAAGCCTATTTAGAGGCCGCGGACTTCTATCGCGTCAGGGGCGACGCTGCACTCATGGAACAGGCCGTGGAGGCCGCATCGAAAATCAGCGTTTCCGATCGCCGCCTCAACTATTACCGGGGTGTGGCACTGGTGCTGGAAAACAAAGATTCGGATATCGCAGACAAAGATCTGCGTGCCTACATCGGAACCGTCCCCGACAACTCCGAACTTCCCTCGCATTCCTCCGCCTACGAGTACCTTGGAAAGCTCGATGAAAATCGACGGCAACCGGACCTGGCAGTCGAGCAGTATAACGCTGCACTGGCACTCGATCCCCAGAACAAAGCGTCGCATGACGCGCTGAAGAGACTGCAAAAGAAATAGTGGAGACCCAATCCTCCACTGAGTAGCGAGCGAAATTGCCGTTTCAGGCGGCGTCTCCAACCAAATTTCCCGACTCAGTGTTGCCCCTGATCGTTCGTGAGCTTCGCGAATTCACGAACAAAGTGTGGTCCTTCTTATTGCGTGCCCGTACGTTTTCAGGAGTTTAGGTGTGGTGCTCGCTTTGCTGTCTATAAGGAGGAGTTTCGATACGTTGCACAGCATTGCTCAATGGAGAACGAGGAGAAGCGTATGAACATCGATCTGACAGTGGCAAAGCAGCAAGTCTATGACGAAGTTGAATCCTGGATCAAAACTGCTCAAGCGAAGCTGGAAACCCTGGAAGGCCAGGCTGAGGGCAAGATGGCGAAAGTTGAAGTAGAAGCCTACGAAACCCTGCTGCCTAAGCTGCAGGCTATTCAGCAGAAGCTGCAGCAACTAAAAAAGTCGAGCGGCAAGCAGTGGAAGCAACTGAAGGCGGATCTAGAAAGACTGATCGCAGATTTCGAGAAATCGGTAAAGGAGATCGAGGCCGAGGCGAAGGCAAGCTGAAACGTGAGGTGGCGCTCCTGGCGCCACATCATCTCGTTTTAAGGATTGTTGCGGCTGAAGGAGATCCGATGAAACGGAGGAGAGCATGGGCGGTTTTATCCCATTAGCGGATGCGTCCCGACAGCCCGCCCGTTCTCCTGTGGTCACGCGCGGAATCATCGTCGTGAATGTCCTGGTGTTTCTTATGGAACTGGCCGGCGGGGAGCCATTCGTAAAACAGTGGTCGGTGATTCCTGCCGATATTGCCGCCGGCCGGCACTGGATCACCATCCTGACCGCGATGTTCATGCATGCAGGCTGGATGCACATCATAGGAAACATGGTTTTTCTATGGGCGTTCGGCCCGGAAATTGAAGAGGCGATGGGTCGACTGCGATATTTGATTTTCTATCTGGCTAGCGGTCTAGCGGCATCGCTGGCTCAGGTCGCAGCCATGCCAAGTTCCACAATTCCCAACCTGGGTGCCAGCGGCGCGATTGCCGGGGTGATGGGTGCTTTTCTGATCACTTACCCTCGCGATCAGATCCGCACTCTCGTTTTATTTGGCTGGTTCGCCCGCATCACTTTTATCCCGGCAGCGCTCTTGATCGGATTGTGGTTCCTCATTCAGCTTTTCAGTGAAGTCGGCGCGGTGGCAAATGTGCAGTCGGGTGGCGTTGCCTATCTGGCTCACGTGGGTGGTTTCATATTTGGAGCAATCACAGCCCGCCCGTTTGAGCGATTGCTGCGCGGCACCGAGATGGAAACGTAGCTCTGTGACTTGAGTCTGATGAAAGCAAATCAAAGGGATGTGCCATGACGGATACACCAAGTGTCGGAGGTAAAGTCACGATTTTCCAAGTCAGGATGATCCGAAGGGTTCCACCCATAGCTGCGACGTTGGCCTTCATACTGGCGATGGCCTTGCCCGGTGCCTCTCAGGCGAATCCCGCTCTCGAAGGATTCTTCCGGGAAAACATCGGCCTGACTGCGGATCAAATCTCCACCATTCGAAGCGGACAGCCCGTCGCAAAAGCACTCCCGTCGCGCGAACCGTCGGAAGTTTTTCTATTCGGCGCAGTCTTCATCCATGCTGCCCCCGAGAGCTACGTGAAGTTTGCTCACGACTTCGACCGCCTTCGCAGACTACCCAACTACCTGGCGCTGGGGGTGTTCAGCAATCCTCCGCAGATGTCTGACTTGAAGGGCTTCTCGTTCGAAAAGGATGACATCGAATCGTTGAAGAACTGCAAGCCGGGCGACTGTCTGATTCAGATGCCCACAAGCTCCATCGAACAGCTTCAACGATCCATTGATTGGTCTGCCCCTGATGTGAGTGAGCAGGTGAATCAACACCTGCAGAAAACGGCACTGGACCGCCTGCGTGCTTATCAGCGCGACGGCAATGAGGCACTGGGCGTTTATAACGACAAGCGTGACCCGACTGTAGTGCCCAAGCAATTCGCCTACATGCTCAGCTACAGCAAAGCGCTGCCTGAGCAATTGCCGGAGTTTTACAACTACCTTCTCGCCTATCCCAAGGCAAAGCCGGCGAACGTCGACGATACGTTTTATTGGGCACGGGTAAAGTTTGGATTGAAGCCGACGTTGCGTGTGGTGCAGACGGTGACGATGCGCGGAGACCGGGCTGACTCGGTTGCCTACGCCATCGCAGAAAAACAGCTCTATTCGAGTCACTACTTTGAGACAGCGTTGGATCTCTCGTTCTGCATACGCGGAGCCGATGATGCGAAACAGCCGGGCTTCTATTTGATCATGGCGATGGGGTCTGAGCAGGCAGGTCTGACCGGGGTGAAGGGATCAATCGTTAGAAAAGCCGCGGTGGGCCGCTCCGTTTCGAATCTCCAAAATGCGCTGACGACCATCAGAAATACGCTCGAAGGTAGGAGGTTACAGAATGTAAGGCAAAGGACATCTTTCGCGCCTCCGGGCATTCCTTGCTCGGTGTGAGCAATTCGCATGTCAAGAAGGATAAGCAGAAGATCGAGCATGGTCAGGAGCTTTCTCCCCTCCTGCTGGTGCGGGACACGAGATCGAGCAAACTGATTATCGCCGACGGCTACCATCGGCTCTGCGCTGTCTACATGTTCGACGAAGACGCCGTCATTCCGTGCAAGATTGTGTAAGCATGCGGCCCGGCGGCCTCGAAGATGTACGACAGCATCACCGTCGATTTTCTTCGCGGTTGTTGAACAATCTGGAGGAAGAATGATAGGCAATGATTTCGTCAAAGAAATAAAAAAAACTCTACTGACGCTGGAGGTGAGCTGTGGCCGATATTGAGGGACTGCATCACGTGACGGCAATTGCGGGCGAACCGCAAATGAACATCAACTTCTACACAGGTGTCCTTGGGCTTCGCCTAGTGAAGCTGACCGTAAATTTCGATGATCCGACCACTTACCACCTGTACTACGGGGATGGCCAGGGGCATCCGGGAACCATAATGACCTTTTTCCCGTGGCCGGGTCCGGGAACCATAATGACCTTTTTCCCGTGGCCGGGTGCGTTCAAGGGACGCATCGGTACGGGGCAGTTGACCGTTACTTCCTTTGCTGTGCCGGAAAAGTCATTGGAATACTGGCGTGAGCGTCTCCGCAAGCGCGGGGTTGAATTTGACGAGGCAACGTCAGACTTCGGAGAGGAACTACTCTTTCTCAGAGATCCGGACGGCCTTCAACTTGAACTCGTCAGCACGTCATATGCGAATCCCGACAGGGTATGGGAGCGCGGCCCCGTGCCGACCGAACACGCCGTGCGCGGCTTTCACCATGTAACGCTCTCTGAGAACGGCTACGGACGCACTGCCTCATTTCTCACTCAGACGTTTGCATTTAAGCAAATTGCCAAGGAGGGAAACCGCTTCCGCTATGCGGTTGGTAACAACGGACCCAGTGCTATCGTCGATCTGGTTTGCACGCCCGAAGGACGACCTGGACGGGTTGCGGTGGGGACCGTCCATCACGTGGCATGGAGAACCGCGACAGATGACGAGCAACTGCAATGGCGAGATACGCTGGCGAAACTCGACTACGACGTTACGCCAATCATCGACCGTCAGTATTTCCGCTCCATTTACTTTCGCGAACCCGGCGGCGTGTTGTTTGAAATTGCGACTGATCCTCCCGGCTTTGCAACTGACGAGACTCTGGAGCGCCTTGGCACATCCTTGAGACTGCCACCCTGGCTGGAGAAAGTTCGCCCCGAGTTGGAGCATCTGCTACCACGAATTGAACTGCCCAAAATTGGTGCAGGAAAAGCCGATGAAGCCGCCTGACGATCTGGGGTTCGTGCATGTCTTCGTGCCTGCGGAGAAGCCTAATTCGCCAACGCTGCTGCTGCTGCACGGTACAGGTGGTGATGAGCGTGATCTTTTGCCACTCGGAAGAGAACTGTGGCCCGGTGCTGCCCTTTTGGGCGTCCGCGGCAAAGTGCTGGAGAACGGAATGCCGCGGTTCTTCCGCAGATTTGCGGAAGGCGTGTTCGATGTGGATGATTTGAAGACGCGAACGAACGAGTTAGCCGAATTCATCGATGTCGCCGCTGAACACTACGAGTTCAGTAAGCGCCATCTGCTTGCAGTAGGCTACTCGAACGGCGCGAACATCGCGGCTAGTCTGATACTGCTTCATCCTCATTATTTAGCAGCAGCTGTGCTCTTCAGAGCGATGGTTCCTTTCACCCCGGACCTTGTGCGAAATTTCCGTGCGCTTTCGGTGTTCCTAGCAGGCGGGATGCGAGACCCAATCGTTCCACGCGATCAGACGGAGCAACTCGCGGCGATTCTGGAGAGTGGAGGAGCGGATGTTGTGAGGTTCTGGCATCGCGGCGGACATGAACTGGGGGAGGACGATATACAGGCTGCAAAAGAGTGGTTGGAACATAAGGTCTCCAACGGACTAGCTGCTTAGGTAGGCGCGACCACCACTTTTTTTTGTCCGGTTGCCCCGATTCAATTGCGCGGCCCAACAGGTATAAGTTCTAACGTTGACCGATACCTGGATGTTTCCATTTCGCGACTTCGCTCTCAGGCTGGCACAACACTCGCATTGCAGCTGGTCCAGCTGGAGCACCGGTACATTGGCGGGCACGCGGTGAGGGGTGGGTTCCAGTTTTCACAAATCAAGCTGTGAGACATACGTTCGCGGGCGGGTAGCTCAATTGGCAGAGCAACTGACTCTTAATTACCGCATGAACATGCGGCAATTTAACCGTTAGCTGTTACAAACAAATAGCTTATCAACCATCGTCCCGCACAGAGACTGTCAATTCCGTCGTTCACGCCGTTCAGCGCGTTCAATGAGTTACGAAGACGCTCTTTTGCGCGCGAAACAAAAGCCCCCACATTCGGATTCGAGCTGGAAGGCGATCCGTTTCTCGTCCGGCATGCGTCCCCGCGACGTGCGACAAGGCACCGCGCCGGGTTTTCACGCGCCATCCGCACGATCAACTCACGAACCGTGTGCGGCACAGGTGGTCTGCCACGGCGGGATTTCCAGCGCCAAAAGAGCTTAAAGCCTTTCCGATG
>WNFC01003120.1_pt1 | contig 23956 bp, 18 predicted proteins | sample 5400541 | NCBI WGS metagenome assembly WNFC01 (sample SAMN13153342, study PRJNA577476) | soil metagenome | isolation source: 120 cm saprolite under Douglas fir tree site 2 hole 2 replicate 1 | place: USA:California | collected 2015-04-18
AACGGGGAGGTCCAGCCGGCAGGTACACAGCCGGTGGCAGTGACCAAGCCCGACCTCGCGATCGCGAACTACGTTCCTGCGTCGCCGGCGCTGACGGCGGCGGCCGGCAGCCTCGTCACCCTGTCGTCGTGGACGCTCATCAACAAAGGGAACGCGGCGGTTCAATTCGTCGAGGGCTCGATCGCCATCGGCTACTACCTGTCCACCCGCCCGATAATCACCGCGGCAGATATGTTGCTCGCCAGTACGAGTTATGGCGGGCTGGCAGCGGGCGGTTCGGCGCCGTTCCCCGCACGTACGGTCACCGTGCCCGCAGGCTTGGCACCCGGGGTCTACTACATCGGCATCCTGGTTGACCCGTTCAACGTCGTCGACGAGTCCGACAAGAGCAACAACTACGTGAGCGAGCCGATCACGGTGCCGGCGGCGCCCGTCGGCTGCATCGAGCCGCCGGCAAACCTGATCGGCTGGTGGCCTGGCGACGGCAACTTCAAGGACATCCAGGGCGGACGCACCGCCTACGACGGATCGGAAGGCGGCGTGGCCTTCGCCCCCGGGAAGGTCGGACCTGCGTTCACCTTCAACGGGACGTACGGTTTCGCCTACGTTCCCGCGGATGCCGCTTTGCAACCGGCACAGCTCTCTATGGATTTCTGGTTCAAGCCGGACGCGGCGTTGAACGCGGCCCTCGACAAGGAAGTGCCGCTCGTCGTGAACCTCAACCGCGGCGACAACTCGACCTCGTCGTCGAAGGGCTACGACTTCTTCTATGAGTACGGGGCGCTCCGCTTCGGCCTCTCCAAGGCGGGCTACCGGGTGGTCGCTCAGTCTGCCATCACCATCCCCGCGGGCGAGTGGCATCATGTGACCGGAACTTTCGATGGAACGCTGCAGAAGCTCTACCTCGACGGCGTGCTCCGCCGCGCGGTCAACTGGGCGTCACCGACGGCTGCGGATCTGGCGGACAACCCGGGCGCCGGTGCCGGTCCGTGGGGAACGCCAACGTATGTGGCTGCCGAAATCGTCATCGGCGAGTCGAGGAGTTCCGCGTTCCCGGTCGCCGCTCCGGTCACGACGTACTATTACTTTGCTGGCCAGATAGACGAGATTGAGCTCTTCGGCCGCGCGCTCACGGACGCCGAGATTCAGGACCTCTACAACGCGACTGGGAAATGCCGACCGATTACTCTGGTTGCGAGTACGGCGAAGTCGTACTCCGGGGCATCAGTCCTGGCGGTCCTTGGCGAGCCACTGACGCTGACCGCGACCGTGGTGCCGGCCCCGCCCGCAGGTTCGATGGTGGAGTTCCGTGACGGCGACGCTGTCCTGGCGACGAACCCTGTAAATGCCAACGGCGTTGCCACGCTGACGACCTCGAGCTTGTCGTTCGCGGCGCACTCGCTGACGGCGCGCGCCGCGAACGCCCATCCATCTGCTGTATTGGTCCAGCACATGGTGCGGCGTTTCGATACGTTCGACGCGTTCAGTGCGGCCGCGCCGATCGTGTCGACCCAGGACTTCAACAGCTATGCGCTGGCAACCTCTTTCAAGTATTCCGACACTCCACCCTTTACGCAGACACTGATTCCGAATGAGCTGACCATCGTTTCGTCGTTCAGCAGCGCCAACTACCCCGCGCATCATCTCGAGGTCTACGATGGGCGCTACTCCGGTGCGGAGAAGGTGTTGTACGGCTACAGCACGGATCCGGGAAACGATCCACGCACCGGCTATCCACTGACAGGGGGTGGCTACAGCGGTGGCTTCGCCTCCTACGAGCTGTCGCTCGATACGCCGTCAACCCACGACGCACTGGCATTCGACATCGTCGGCCAGAGTCCGAGCTCGACGCCGGCGCATATTTACCTCTACACCGATGCCGGGGACGTGACGTTCTACGTTCTCAACCCCGGCCCGCTCCAGGATTCCAACACCTTCATCGGCATGATCACGACCTTGCCGTTGCGATTCGTCTATCTCGACGAGGGATGTCAGACGAGCAGCGGAACGTGCGTCAACGCGCCCATCAAACTGGACAACTTCCGCGTCCACCGCATCCCCTACTGATCAGCGGCCGCGGGCGGGTGAGGACGCGGCGGCCTTCACCCGCTCGGCGGCGTCGGCCTGCAGCGGGTCCGGCGGATCGGCGTGCTCCCGCGTCGTGAGATATGCCTGATAGCTGGCGCGGGCGGCGTCGGGCCCGCCGACCGCCTCCTGCGCTCTCCCGAGCTGGTAGTACACCGGGGACAAATATCGAATCGACGGCGTATCGGCGAAGAACACGTCGGTCGCCTCGCCGCGCCGCTTCACCAACAACTCGCGCTCGGCCATCGCTTCCGGGAACTGCCCGGCGGCTTCGTAGGCTTCGCCGAGGCGCAAGTGCACGAACCAGGAGTCGTGCAGCTTCTGGGCGGCCTGCAGTTCGTCGATCGCCTCCGGCACGTTGCCGCGGCCGAGCTCGACGTCCCCGGCAATGACCCGCGCGTAGGAGCGGAGCTGCGCCGGGATCATCTTCGCGAGCTGCCGCCCGATTTCCTCGGCACGTTCGTCGCGGCCGAGCTGCAGCAGGAGATGCGCGGCCGGCACCAGCACCGCTTCATGGCTGCTGATACTCGCAGCGCGCTCGACCGCCTTTGCCGCTTCGGCGCGGTTACCCGACGCCATGTGCGCTTCGGCCGCCGCGAGGAGCTTCAGCGCGAGGTGGCTCGGGTCCCTGTCTTGTTCGTCGCGTGCGATGCCGTCCTTGAGGACCTCGAGCGCGTGACGATGGCGCCCGTAGTACATATCGAGGTCCGCCTCGCCCATCGAGGCCAGCGAGTACCCGAGGCGGCTCATTTCCCGGAGCCGCCCGTAGGCGGCGCGCGCCTCTGCCTCGTGCCCCTGCGACGCACGCGAGAGCGCGATCGTGAGTCCTGCCCACTCGTATGAAGGATTCTCCTTCAGCACCTGCTCGGCTTCGGCGACCGCGGTGTCGAAGTCGCCCGCGTACATCGAATACGTTGCGTAGTTGGTCCGCTGGAGCAGGTTCTTCGGGTAGATTTCGAGCGCGTGCCGCCCGGTATCGGCGGCCTTCTTCACGTTCCGGACGTAGACGTAGGCGAGCGCCAGGTTCGAATAGCCCGAATTGTCCGCGGGATACAGCTTGACGAGCGTCTCGAAATTCTCGATCGCCTTGTCATAATTCCTGCTGACGCCGAGGTAGTACATGCCGAGCGTCCGGTACTTCTCGCGCTCGCTCATCCGATCCAGGTACTTGAACGCCTTCTGGTAGTTCGCGTCCGCCTCCGCCTGCCGTTTCAGGTTCACTTCGATCGTCGCCATGTTCACGTAAGCGCGGCCGAACTCCGGATCCAGCCGGACCGCCTCCTCGAACTTGGCTAGCGCTTCGCGCGTCTTGCCGAGCTTGGCGAGATACTGTCCCTGGTCGTAGGCGGTGAGCGCCTGCAGCGAGTTGGTGGTGAACGTCTCGGCCGCCGCGCGCCTGGTGCTTTCGGGCGTCGTGTCCCCGAGCGCGCTGCGCATCCGATCGGCGACGGTGGACATGGCCTGCAGCACGTCCGACTTGCTTCGGGCCGTCGCGCTCTGCGCGGTAAGCGTCTGGCCGTTCCCCGGATCGACCGCGTTCACGTCGATCCGGTAGCCCGATCCGTCGGGGCTGATCGATCCGGCGAGAATCACCTTGACGCTTTCACGCACCGCGACCAGCCGGGCGGCCGATTCAGTCAGGCGGCCGTCGATGTGCATCCTCGCCGCTACCTGCTTCGCCTGCTGACGGTTGTAGGCGGTCAGGAACGACACCCCTTCCATCGACATGCCGAGCGCCTGTTCCAGCGCGCCGTCGAAGATCGGATCGTTGGCCTTGTTTTCGAAATCGGCAATGAGGATCGAGAGCGGTTCACGCGCCGGCGCGGGGAGCGGCGGCCCGACGCGATGTCGGGCGAACCACACGGCCGCCCCCGCCGACAGCAGCACGAGCACCAGCATCGTCACGGTCGCGGCCTTCCATTGGCGATCCGTCGCAACCGGCGCGCGGGTCAAGTGGCCGTCGGCGTCGAGTGACTCGAGCTGGTCGATCAGCGCCCGCGTCGTGGCATAGCGCCGCGCCGGCTCCGGCTCCAGGCATTTCATGACCATCCGCTCGAGCGCGTCGGGCGCGTCGGGCGCGAGCGTCCGCAGCGCCGGCGGCTGCTGGTGGAGGCGGCTCATCATCTCGGACAGCGCGCTCTGCGCGCCGGACACCCGGCGGCGCCCGACGAGCATGTCGTACAGGATGAGCCCGAACGAATACAGGTCCGCGCGATGATCGACGAAGCCGCCGCGCGCCTGCTCCGGCGCGATGTACTCCAGCGTCCCCATGACCGCGCCGGCCGCCGTCGCGGTCGCCGTGCCGGCCGTCACGGATCGCGAGATCCCGAAGTCCATAATCAGCGCCTGGCCGTCCTCGTCGATCATGATGTTCTCGGGCTTCAGATCGCGATGCACGACGCCGGCGTCATGAGCGGCCGCGAGTCCGGCCGCGATCTGCTTCGCGAACCTCAGCGTCTCCGCCGCGGGCAGCCGCCCCCGATCGCGAAGCACTTGGGCCAGGTTACGCCCCTCGACATACGGCATCGTGATGTACTTGATGCCGTCGATCTCGCCGAGATCATGGATGCGGACGACATGCTTGTGGGTGACTTGCCGCGCGAGCAGTAGCTCGCGCTTGAAGCGCCGCTCGACCTCCTGTGCTGTTTGCGGTTCCGCGCTGACTTCCGGCCGAACGACCTTCAGCGCGACCGCGACGCCGAGTTCGGCGTCCCACGCCTGGTAGACGACCCCCATGCCGCCCGCGCCCAGCTCGCGCAGGATGCGATACCGCGCGCCAAACGGGGCGCCGGCGGACAGCGGCCCGCTGGGGCGGCCGCCGCCGGCACGGCCGTTCGTCTGCAGGGCGCCGGTTTCCAGGGTTACCGTCTCGGAATCGGACGCCCAGCTGAACGCCGCCGAAAACGGCGTGCGGCAGGTCCGGCACGCGGTCGCCGGGTTGGGCGTGTCGGTACCGCAAGTGGAGCAAAGCATGGGCGCCTGTGGGTTGATAGAGCGGCATTATGCTCCAAAGCGCCGCCGGGTGATAGAATCCGCCGAGCCGCCATGGCCGCGCGTCTTGCCACCTACCTCGTCGTCGCGATCGTGACGGGCACGTTCATCGCCGGCCTGATTGTCGGCGCTCAGCGCGCCGACGACAGCGGACCGGTCGACCTCATCATCCACAACGCCAAGGTGTACGCCGCCGACGATCTCGGGACGATCGCGGATGCCGTCGCCATCCGCGGCAACAAGATTCTCAAGGTCGGCGGCGAGCGCGAGATCATGCGCTATCGCCGGCCGCAGACGACCGTTATCGACGCCAAGGGGGCGGCCGTTCTGCCGGGGTTCGACGATGCCCATGTGTCGCTGATCGCGGGAGGTCTCGCGCGTGACGCCGTCCAGCTCTTCGGCGCGACGACTCTCGAGGACATCCAGCAGCGCGTTTCGGCGTGGGCGGCGGTGCGCCCTGACGCGGCCTGGATCACCGGCTCGGGCTGGTCTTACGACGTTTTCGCGGACCTGCCCGTGCGCGCGCAGCTCGATGCCGCCGTCAGCGACCGGCCGGTTCAGCTCCTGTCGCAGGATGGCCAGGCCCTCTGGTTGAACAGCAAGGCACTCGAGGCGGCGCGCATCACGAAGCGGACGTCGAACCCGAAGCACGGCGTTATCGTCCGCGACCGGCGCGGCGAGCCGACAGGGCTGCTGAAGGGGGCCGCGATCGGGCTCGCCGAAAAAGCCCTGCCGCGGCCGACGCGGGAAGAGCGCGCGAAGGCGCTGCAGCTCGCGATCCGTGACGCGCAACGGCACGGGATCACGAGCGTGCAGGATCTGGGCGCGGCTCCGGGAGACCTGGATCTCTATGATGCGGCGCGCGACGCGGGAACGTTGGCGCTGCGGGTCTACGCCGCCGTGCCCGCGGACCACACCACCCCCGAGGACCTGGACGCGATTGCGAAGCGATATCCAGACGATCCTCTGTTGAAGACCGGCCTGGCCGCGATCGAGCTCGACGGATCGGTTGAATCGCAAACAGCGGCGATGCTCGTACCGTACGCGCCAAAGGGCAGTACCGACGGCGAGCTGAAGACGGCGGCGGGTGACTTGGCGAAGCTCGTGGCAATGCTCGACGCGCACGGCTGGCAGGTCGCGGTGGATGCGGCCGGCGATCGCGCCGTGCGATTGACGCTGGACGCCTACGGCGCGGTTGCGAAGAGCGCGCAGGCAGCGAGGGCGCCGCGTCACCGCATTGAGAACGTGACGGCAATCGACGCCGAAGATATGCCCCGCTTCGGCGCGCTCGGCGTCATCGCGACGATGCTGCCGCAGCGCGCGACCGGCGGCGGCCTGATGAACTGGTCGAAGAACCTGGGGCCGGAGCGGGCGCCGCTCGGCTGGCCCAGCGGGAGCCTGAGCGCCGCCGGCGCCCACCTCGCCTTCGGCACCGACTGGCCGAGGCTGCCGCTGGATCCGCTGGCCGGCCTGCGGGCGGCCGTGACCCGCCCGGAGGTTCAGGCGCCGGAGCAGCTGACGCTGAAGTCCGCGATCAACGCGTGGACCTCCGGTGCCGCCCGGGCGTCATTCGACGAGCATCGCAAAGGCACGATCAAGGCGGACATGCTCGCCGACATCGTGATCCTCTCGACCGACATCTTCGCGGGATCCGCGAACCTGGCCGCCGCGGACGTCATGATGACGATTTTCGACGGCAAGGTCGTCTACCGGCGCGCCTCATAGGCGCGAACGACCGATCCGTCCTTCATCACGAACCGCACGCGTCGCAGCGACGTGATGTCGTGCGCCGGATCGCCGTCGACCGCGACGAGGTCCGCGAGCAGCCCCTCCTTCACCGAACCGATCCGGCTGTCCATGTGAAGCACCCGCGCGGCGACCGACGTCGCGCTCTTCAGGGCGTCGGCCTCGGACATACCATAATTCACCATGAGCTCGAGCTCGCGCGCGTTGTCGCCGTGCGTGAAGACGCCGACGTCGCTCCCGCTGAGGATGGTGACGCCGGCGTCGAGCGCCGCCTTGAAACTCGCCCGCTTGCGGCTGATCCCCGCGGGCTCGGGTCCCTCCCCCTTCTTCCACCCGGCATACTGGGCGGTCGCGTCGCCGGCGGCCAGCGTCGGGCAGAGCGCGACGTTGTGCTCCTTCATCAGCCTGAAGACCTCCGGGGTCCCGGCGTCGCCGTGCTCGATCGTCTCCACGCCGCCCAGGATGGCGCGGCGCATCCCTTCCGGCGTGGTCGCGTGCGCGACGACCGGCCGGCCGCTGCTGCGCGCCGTCTCCACGATCGTCTTGATCTCATCGAGAGAGAACGTCGGCACCGTCTCGCCCCTGGCGCCCCACCGGTAATCCGCGTAAATCTTGATCCAGTCGGCGCCGTGGCCGATCTGATCGCGGACGACGCGGACGAGCGAGTCGCCGTCAGCCTCCTCGGCCCCCTGAGGCACGCGCCAGTCGAGCGCGAAGCCCTTCGGGCCGTAGCTGCCCGTCGCGACAATCGCGCGAGTGGTGACGAGCATCCGAGGCCCCGGAATGATCCCCTGATCGACCGCCTCCTGGAGCTCGACGTCCGCGTAGCCTGCGCCTTCGGTGCCGAGATCGCGAATGGTCGTGAAGCCCGCCATCAGCGTCGCCCGCAGGTGATTGGTCGCGCGCGCCACGCGAAGTCCGAGGCTCTCGTGCAGCACCTGGTCGTTCCACGTGGCCTCGTTGTACGGATGCAGCAGCACGTGGGAGTGGCCTTCGACCATGCCCGGCAGGAGCGTCATCCCCGGCAGATCCATGGTCGTTGCGGCCGCCGTGGTCAGACCGGCTGCCGGACCGGCCGCCTCGATGCGATCGCCGCGCACACGCACCGCCCATCCCTCGTGCATCGTGTCCCCGCCGAACACGCGCGCAGGCCGCAGCACGATGACGGAAGCGCCCGTGCGCGGCGGTTCCGCGGTCAGTAGCGTGGCCACGATCGACGCCGCCGCGATCAAGGCTCGAAACATGCCCGCCATTATCTGCGAGAATCGCCGCGATGGACATGGTGTTCCCGCCGCCGCTCGCGACGACCTTCGAGGTCTTTGCCGCGATCGTTTCCGGCGTGCTTTACCTGACCATCGGCGGGGCTGCCCTCGTCCACGCGCCGCACGACATCCGCGCCCGCCTGTTCTTCGCCACCGCGCTCGCCAGCGCCGCGCCTTACTCGTTCACGGTCCTCCTCTGGACCCGCGGGTCCGGTGCCGCATTCTCGGTGCCGATGATGGCAGCCGTGGCGCTCTCGCTGATGATGGGCAGCTTGCTGCTCTTCCATTTCACGCAGGTGTTTCCGTGGCGGCGCCCGTGGATTCGCGCCCACTTTCGCTGGCTGGCCGCCGGCTACGTTGTCGCGCCGACCGCGGTCGCGGTGCCGGCGTGGTTGTTCAGAGGCCTGGACATGGCGGGACTGGGCGGACTGGGCGCGGTGTCGGCCGACATGGCAGAGGAAATGGCGCTGCTGCTCCTCCTGATTGTTATTCCCGTGGCGTTCGTCCTCGGAGTGGTCGTTCCGTTCGCCGCACTGCTGTCGCTCTACAAGGCCTGGGTCACCGCCAAGGCGGCGCGCGTGCAGGCCGCGCGGGTCACGACTTTCTGGATCCTGATCAGCCAGATGGCCGGTGGCGTCCTGACCATTCTGATCATCCCGCTGGTCCATTTCGCTGCCCCCACGGGACCGTGGGCGACGATTGCCGGCATCCTGCTGTTTGCCTTCGGCCTCTTGATGCCGCTTGCCTTCGCAGCCGGCGTCTGGAAGTACCGCGTGCTGGACCTCGAGATCGACGCGTCGCCACCCGCAGCGCCGACCTCTTAGGCCCGCCGGTCGGGAGAAGCGATGTCACGCTCTTTCCATGGCGCGATCGCGATGACGAAGAGCACGGCGCCCGCGGCGAGCGCATAGACGCCCGCCCTCAGCTGCTGTGGCGTGGCCCCGGCCAGGATCGCCAGCGCAATCAGGATGGCCAGGACCGGAATCACCGGTCCCAACGGCACTGTCATCTTCGGCGCCGGTACCAGGCCGGCGAACCGCGGGCTCCGCAGGCGAAGTGCGGCAGCGCACGTCGCAACGTAAACGACGAGACGGCTGATGGCGCTCGCCGTCGCCATCCCCGCGAACGTGCCGGTCGTGGCGAGCCCGAGCGAAACCGCCGCCGTGAAGAGAATCGCGACGACCGGCGTGCCGAAGCGCGGGCTGATCCTGGCGAAGACGCGCGGGACGTCGCCATTCTCCGCGAGCGCGAACAGGCTGCGTGAGCCTGATAACGCCTGACCCATGTTGTTCCCCAGCGTCGACAGGACCGCCCCGATCGTGATGACGGCCGCGCCGGTCGCGCCCATAATCCGCGCGGCGGCGTCGGCCAGCGGCGTCTTCGAAGCGGCCAGGTTCGGCAGTGTGCCGAGCGCGACGATCTGGGCCAGCGTCAGAACGGCGGTCACGACGACGATCGCCGTGATCAGGGCAAACGGTACGGCTCGTCGGGGATCCTTGGTCTCGCCGGCGGGAACCGGGACGACCTCGTAGCCGCCGAACGCGAAGATGAGCAGCAGCGCGCTCCGCGAAAGATCCGTCAGCAGCGGCGCCGGGCCGGCGTGAAGCGCGGCGACGTCGACGACGGTCAGGCCGACGATGATGAAGAGCGCGAGGGGAACGAGCTTACCGATGGTGAGCGCGTTCACGACCCACGCGCTCTGCCGGATGCCCAGGACGTTGATGAGCGCCAGCGCCGCGATGATCGCCGTCAGCACCGTCGTCCGCGTGGCGCCGGCGGTGACCGACGGCCAGTAGAAGCCGAGAGCCGCGATCAGCACGTTGATGACCGACGCCCAGCTGGCGACGCGCGTGAACCACTGCATCCAGCCGACTTCGAAGGCCGGGAAGCGGCCGAACGCCGCGCGGGTGTAGAGGTACGGGCCGCCGGTGCCGTCGAACCGGCTCGCGACCTCGCCGAAGGTGACCGCGATCAGCAGCGACGCGAATCCAACGCCGGCGATCAGGAGCGGGCTCCACGCGCCGACGATCGCGGCGAGCGCCGCCGGCATCGCGAACACCGCGCCGCCGATGACCTGATTGATGCCAATCGCCGTCAGGTCCCAGCGTCCGAGCTCCCTCCGGAGTTGCGCCACCGCGAAGGGTTGTATTCGGTTCATCGTGAGTTTCCACGAACAGCACGCCTAGGAAATACGGTCCGGTTCCCGGAGGCACGCCCGCAGCGACGCCGCCGACCACGCCAATAAGAGAGCCCACGGAAGCGCCACGGCCCACGGCATCCAAACCGGGATCGTCTGGCCACCCGGGATCGCGGCGCGCGCGCGCGCCAGGTGCAGCGGGAAGAAGTCTGGCCCGTTGCCGACCGGCCGATCCGCCGACCACCAGTGTCCGCTCGTCAGCGCGAACTTGAACGGGATGTAGTCGATCCGATAGCGATGCCAGGGCCGGCCCGGCGGCGGATCGACGCGCTCGTAGTACGGCCCGGTCGCGATCCGCGTCGCCGTGCCCGGAGCGGACTGATCCTCCAGGAAGGAGACGGAGGCGCCGAGCGCCGCCATCAGGAATCCGATCGCCGCGCAGACGGCGAGCGCCCGCCCGGACCAGCGGACGCCCGGGATGCACAGGGGCAGCAGCAGCAGAGGAATCAGCGGCACGAGATGCCGCGGCCCGTGAGCGTAGCCCCCCACGGGAAAGAGAAAGGCCGAGTAGAAGAGGAGCGGCCCCACGATCGCGGCGGTCAGGCCGGCCGCCAGACCGCGCTCGCGCGCCCAGCTCGCCGGCAGGGCCAGCAGACCGAGCAGCGCCGCCGGGGCCCAGATGAACAGCGATTTGCCCGGCGTGAGGAGCTGAACGAACAGCCCGCGCGGCACGTCGTCGAGCACGAAAGAACGGGCGGGCAGCCGCGGAACCATCGCGGCGAGGTTGTAGCCGAAGTCCAGCGCCCGGCCGAACCGCTGGAGGTTCCATCCAATGTGGACGGCCATCATCGCCGCCACCGCGGCGCCCAGAACCAGGGCGACATTCCACCGCATCCGGACTGGTATCCGCGGCTCGAAGAGCGCCGCGAGCACGAATCCGGGCGCCGCGACGACCGCAGTGGGCTTGGTCAGGATCGCTATAGCGAGCAGCGTTGCCGCGGCCGTGACCCGCGCGCGGGCGTGACGACCGCCCGATCGCGCCTCGAGCAGGAGAGCGGCGGCCCACGAGAACGCCGCCGCCAGCCACGCCTCCGAATAGAGCGTCAACCCGTACGGCCACAGCAGGGTAGCGCCGCCGAGAATCATGGCCAGCAGTACTCCGCGCTTGCGAGAAGCGCCGAGCGCCTGCGACCCGCGATAAAAGCCCGCGACGGCGAGGGCGGCGGCGAATGCCGATGCGTAGGTCGTGATGCCGCCGACCAGTAATTCCCAGGCGATGCCCGCCGGCAGGGGCGCGCGCGGGACGCCCGCGAGCCGCGCAACCGCCCGGCCGATCAGGTGAAAAGGCTCGATGAGAAAGGCGACGCCGGGGCCGTAAGGCGCATAGGGCTGCCCGTCGATGCCGAACTGGCCAAAGAAGATCGGCTGACCCTCCTGCGTGATGGCAAGAGTCTGCGGGACCGAGAGCGTACCGGCATCCGCCAGGTGCGCCGCCTGAAAGTACACCTCGAACTCGTCCGGAACCCGGAAGGCGTTGCCTGAGGACGTCAGGGCATACAGCGCGAAGAAACATCCGAACAGGCGGAGCCCGGCGCGGCCTGAGGTCATGCCGGGGGCGTGGCTGTCTTTCTCGCGGGGTTGAAGAATGGCATCTTGACCACTTTCGCGGTCACTCGATGGCGCACCGCCTCGACGGTCATCTCGAACTGCACCTCGGTCCCTTCCGCGAAGTGCGGGTGATCGATCGAGGCCAGCGCGATCATCCGCTTCAGCACCGGCGACCACGTGGTCGACGTCGCCTTCCCCACCTGGCGGCCGTTGTGGTAGACCGGCGTCGCGACGCGTGACGCGGTGGCAGCGACCGCCGGGGCCAGTCCCGCGGCGTCGTACAGTTTCTCGACTTCGCTCCAGCCGATCTCGAGACCCACGATCCGGCGCGCCGGGCCGCGGGCGTGTTCCGCCCGCAGCGCGCCCTGGCCGATGAAGCGTCCCTTGTCGGCGCTCACCAGACGGCCCATTCCCAGCTCGTAGGGGGTGTACATCTGCGACGCGATCATCGCCTTGCGGCTGCTGAAGAAGTCCACCTCGATCAGCAGCAAGCCGGCTTCGATGCGCGCCACGTCGAGCGCCAGCATCCCGGCCGGCTTGATGTCGAAGGGGCGTCCCCCCTCCATCAGCGCGTCCCACACGTCGAGCGCGCGGCCGGCCGGCATCCAGATCTCATATCCGAGATCCCCGGTATAGCCGGTGCGCGAGATCTCGACGGGCACGCCGGCAATCGTGCCGCTGGTGACGCGGAAGTACTTCAGCCGATCGATGTCAGCCTTGGCTACGGCGCGAAGCAGCTTCGCGGCCGTCGGGCCCTGCAGCGCCACGACCGCGATCTCTTCCGACACGTCCTCGATCTGGACGTTCATCCCCCGGGCGTTCTGCCGGAACCACCGCAGGCTTGGATCGGCCGCCGTCCACCGGAAGCGCTCCTCCTCCAGCCGGGACACGGTCCCATCGTCAATCACCTTGCCGTACTCGTCGCACCACGGCGTGTAAAACACCTGTCCGACCGTCATCTTCGATACGTCGCGGGTGATCAGCCGATCGACGAGACGCGCCGCGTCGGGGCCGGTCACCAAGTACTTGAAGAGCGGCGAGACGTCGATCAGCGCCGCGGCATTCCGGATGGCGTTGTACTCATGCTCGTGATGGGTCTCGTACGCGCTGACCGTGTAGTACCCAGACCACTCGCGGTAGTTGAGGCTTTCGCACAGCGGGAACGTGCGCTCGTGCAGTGGCGTGCCGATCGGCATGTGTGCAATCTTATAGCGCGCCCTGGCCGCAAGCGAGCGCCGGAGGGATGTGACCGCGCAGCGCCGGCCGCGAGCGCCCAGCGAGGGGGGAATGGCCTTCAGCCTTCAGCCTTCAGCATTGATTGCATGTCCAACTACGACGTCATCGTCGTCGGCGGCGGCCATAACGGACTCGTGAGCGCGGCGTATCTGGCGCGCGCCGGCCGGAAGGTGCTCGTCCTCGAGCGACGCCACGTGCTCGGCGGCGCCGCCGTCACGGAGGAGATCCACCCGGGCTTCAAATACTCGGTCTGCTCCTACGTCGTGTCGCTGCTGCGCCCGGAGATCATCCGCGAGCTCGACCTGCCGCGTCACGGCCTCGAGATTCTTCCGCTCGACGGCACCTTCACGCCGATGCCCGACGGCGATTACCTGTGGCGCGTCAACGACCACGCGAAGACCCGCCGCGAGATCGCGCGCCATTCCAAAGTGGATGCCGAAGCGTATGAGGAATACGGCAAGGCGATGGTCGAGATGGGACGCTTCGTGAAGCCCATCCTGAACATGACGCCGCCGGATCCGACCTCCCTCGATCCGCGCGGCCTCATGGATCTGCTTTTTCTCGGCCGCCGTTTCCGCGCCCTCCCGGACCAGGACAAATACAACCAGATCCAGCTCATGACGATGAGCGCGGTCGATTTCCTGGACCAGTGGTTCGAGACCGACGTCCTGAAGGCGACGATGTCGGCGTCGGGAATAATCGGCACGTTGCTCGGCGTGCGGTCGCCCGGGACTGCCTACGTCCTCCTGCATCACTACATGGGAGAGATCGACGGCGCGTTCCGGTCGTGGGGCCTGTCGCGCGGCGGCACCGGCGCGATCTCCGAGGCGATTGCCGCCGCGGGCCGCGAAGCGGGCGTCGAGATCAGAACAGAGACCGCGGTGTCGAGAGTCCTGGTGAAGGACGGCGCCGCGGTGGGCGTCGTCCTCGAGAACGGCGACTACTGCACCGCGGACGTCGTCGCCTCGAGCCTCGATCCGCGCCAGACGTTCTCGAAGCTCGTCGGCGAAGACAATCTCCCGCCCGAGTTCGTGGAGGATGTCCAGCGCTACAAGTACCGCGGGTCGTCGGGCAAGGTGAACATGGCGCTCGACGCGCTGCCGGATTTCAAGTGCCTGCCCGGACCCGGCCATCACCTGCGCGGCGCGGTGTCAATCTCGCCGAGCGTCGAATACATGGAGCGCGCCTACGACGAGGCCAAGTACGGCCGCTACTCGCGGCAACCCTACATCGACATCGTGATCCCGAGTCTGACCGATCCGTCTGTCGCGCCGCCCGGCAAGCACGTCATGTCGTGTTTCGTCCAGTACGCGCCGTATCACCTGAAGGAAGACGGCGGTTGGGACGCGCATCGCGAGGCGTTCGGCGACACGGTCGTCGACACCATCGCGCAGTATGCGCCGAACATCAAGGACATCATCCTGCACCGCCAGGTGCTCACCCCGCTCGACATCGAGCGCGAGTTCGGCCTGTCGGAAGGCAACATCTTCCAGGGCGAGCTGACGCTGGAGCAGCTGTTCTTTCTGCGCCCCGCGCCGGGCTGGGCGCAATACAAGACGCCGGTCCGCAACCTCTATATGTGCGGCTCGGCCACGCACCCCGGCGGCGGCATCATGGGCGCGCCCGGGCGGAATGCGGCCATGCGTATCGTGAAAGAGACTTCCAAGAAGTGAACCAAACGATCATCATCGGCGCCGGCCACAACGGACTCGTGACGGCCTTCTATCTTGCGAGGGCTGGACGCAGACCGCTCGTACTGGAGCGCCGGCCCATCGTCGGAGGGTGCGCGACCAGCGAGGAGATCGCGCCCGGCTATCGGTCCGCCACGCTCGCGCACACGCTGGGGCCGTTGCGCCCAGGGATCGTCCGCGACATGCGGCTCGAGCGCCGTGGCGTGACGTTCGTGTATCCCGATCCCCGCCTGGTGTCCGTGGCACCGGACGGGCGGGCGCTGATCTTCTCGTCGGACGTGGGCCGGACCGCCGACGCGATCCGGCCATTCTCCGCGAAGGACGCGGCGCGGTATCCGGAGTTCTGCGCGACGCTCGGGCGCATCGGCGGCTTCCTGTCGGATCTGCTCGCGATGACGCCACCGTCGATCGACGCCCCCTCGACCGGTGCGTTGTGGGAGCTCCTCAAGGTCGGCCGCCGGTTCCGGGCGCTCGGCAGGAGGGAGTCGTTCGCGCTGCTCCGCTGGGGGCCGATGGCGGTCGCCGATCTTGTCGCCGAGTGGTTTGAAACCGATCTCCTGCAGGCGACCGTCGCCGCGCCGGCGATTCACGGCGCCGCGATGGGGCCGTGGTCCGCGGGCACCGGGGCGGTGCTGCTGCTCGCGGCCGCGAGCGATCCCGTCGCGGGGGGAAGCAGCGTAACGGCGGTGGGCGGACCGGGAACGGTCACGCGCGCCATGGCGGAGGCCGCGCGCGAGGCGGGCGCCGACATCCGCACGGGCGCAGAGGTGCAGCGGATTCTCGTGAAGGACGGCGCGGTCACCGGCGTCGTCCTCGTGGACGGGACGGAGATCGCCGCGACGACCGTCATCTCAGGCGCGGATCCACGACGGACGTTCCTGAACCTGATCGATCCGGTGGAGCTCGAGCCGGACTTCATGACGCGGATCCGCAACTACCGGTGTCCGGGCACGGTCGCGAAGCTGAATTTCGCGTTGCGTGCGCTGCCGGCATTCCGCGGCGTGCCCGGCGATGCCGCGGCGGCGCTTCGCGGCCGCGTGCACGTTGGGCCGGGCATCGACTATCTGGAGCACGCGTTCGACGCCTCGAAGTACGGCGAGACCTCGCCGGCGCCTTATCTGGACATCGCCTTCCCTTCCATCGCCGATCCGTCGATGGCGCCCTCAGGACGGCACGTGATGTCGGTGCACATGCAGTACGCGCCGTTCCGCTTGCGCGCCGGTTCGTGGAGCGGCCGGGGCGATGCCCTCGCCGATCTCGTGCTGCGCACGCTGGAAGCGTACGCGCCAGGCGTGACGACGCTCGTCGAGCACGGCCAGGTGATCACACCGCTCGACCTGGAGCAGGTCTATGGATTGACGGGCGGCCACATTCATCACGGCGAGCTCGCGCTCGATCAGCTGTTCACGATGCGTCCGACGCTTGGCTGGGCCGACTATCGCACGCCGCTCCGCGGGCTTTACTTGTGCGGGTCCGGCACGCATCCCGGCAACGCGTTGACCGGCGCGTCGGGACAGAACGCGGCGCGAGAAATATTGAGAAGTGGCGTAAATACCTAAGGGAGAACCACTTGCCGGTCGGGTGTTTTGCAGTTTTTTAACCCCTGGACGTCGCCGGCGGTCTAAGGGGCATGAAGTCGTTTTCACGCACCGCCGTCGCCCTTCTGGCCGCTGCCGTTCTGACGGCGAGCAGCTCAGGCTCCGGTGTCCCGTCGAGCCCTGACGACAAGACGATTCTCCACGTCCTGAACCGGATTGGTTATGGCGCCCGTCCCGGCGACGTCGAGCGGGTCCGCCAGCGCGGCCTGACGGAATACATCGAACAGCAGTTGCACCCTGAGCGGATCGCGGACACGGGCATGACGGCGAGACTGGCGGGGTTGGAAACCTTGAACAAGAGCTCCCGTGAGATCGCCGCCGAGTACTACATGCCCGCGGTCAAGGCGCGCCAGCAGGCAAAGAAGGACGCGGGCAGCGACCCGGCGGCCGCCCCGGGCGCACCTGAGGGGAAACCGCGCACGCCCGAACAGATGGAGCTTGCGCGCAGAGCGCGTGAGGTAGTGGCCGAGCTCACCGAACAGAAGATTCTTCGCGCGGCTTTCAGCGACCGCCAGCTCGAAGCGGTGATGACCGATTTCTGGTTCAATCACTTCAACGTGTTCGCCGGCAAGGGCCCGACGCAGGAGTACCTCACCGAGTACGAGCGCGACGCCATCCGTCCGCACGTCTTCGGCAAGTTCCGCGATCTGCTCGAAGCGACGGCCAAGAGTCCCGCGATGCTGTTCTATCTCGACAACTGGCAGAGCGCGGATCCGGACGCACAGAACGCTCGGCCGCAGACCCGGCAGGGCGGCGGCTTCTTCGGCCGATCCGGACAGAACGCGCGCACGTGGGGGCGCTTCCCGATGCCGATGCCCCCGGTCGCGCCGCAGAATCCCGACGCACCGAAACAGAAGCGCGGCCTGAACGAGAACTACGGTCGCGAGCTGATGGAGCTGCACACGCTCGGCGTCGACGGCGGCTACACGCAGCAGGACGTGATCAATGTGGCGCGCGCCTTCACGGGATGGACCATCGCCGGCCCGCGCCAGGGCGGCAGCTTCCGGTTCGAGCCGCGGATACATGACGCGCGCGAGAAGGTGGTGCTCGGCCACAGGATCAAGGCCGGTGGCGACCAGTCGGACGGCGAAAAGGTGCTCGACATGCTGGCGAGTCATCCTTCGACGGCGAAGTTCATCTCGACGAAGCTCGTCCGCCGCTTCGTCTCGGACGTGCCGCCGCCGGGGCTGGTCGATCGCGCCGCGGCGAGATTCCGCGAGACCGGCGGCGACATCCGCGAGGTCGTGCGGACGATCCTGACGTCGCCGGAATTCTTCTCGGCCGACGCCTACCGCGCGAAGGTCAAGAGCCCGTTCGAATTCGTCGTCTCCGCCGTGCGGGCGACCGGCACGGAGATCACTGACGCGATGTCGCTGACGCTGGCCGTGCGGCAGCTCGGCATGCCGCTCTACATGTGCCAGCCGCCGACCGGGTATCCCGACAAGGCCGAGGCCTGGGTCAATACCGGCGCGCTGCTCAACCGCATGAACTTCGCCCTGCAACTGGTGGGCGGGGGCAGGCGACCATCGGCAAGGCGACGGACGCGACACAGCTCGCTGCCCTGACGCTCGGCTCCCCGGAATTCCAGAGGAGATAGTCATGTTCTCTCGACGCGTCTTCATGAAGAACGGCGGCATGGCGCTGCTGAGCCTCGGCTTCGCACCCGCGTTTCTGGCGCGCACCGTCGAAGCGGCCGGCAGCGCGCGCCGCAAGATTCTCATCACCATCTTTCAGCGCGGCGCGGTGGACGGCCTGAACATGATCGTGCCGTTCGGCGAGCGCGAGTACTACGCCGCCCGTCCGAGCATCGCGATCCCAAGACCGAACGGGGCGGAGGGGGCGGTCGATCTCGACGGCTTCTTCGGCCTGCACCCGCGGCTGGCGCCGCTCAAGCCGCTCTGGGACTCGAGGCAGCTCGCCATCGCCCACGCCACCGGCTCACCGGACGGCACCCGCTCGCACTTCGACGCGCAGGACTACATGGAGACGGCAACGCCTGGCGTGAAGAGCACGCCGGACGGCTGGCTGAATCGCTACCTGCACGCGCGTGAACATGCCGAAGCCACGCCGTTCCGCGCCGTCGCGCTGGCGCCCCAGATGCCGCGATCGCTCCAGGGGCTCGAGCCGGCGCTCGCGATCGGACAGATCGGCCAGTTCGGGATCCGCGCCGGCCAGGCGACCGACATGGTCCAGGCGTCCTTCGAGTCCGAGTACGCCGCGGCCGCCGACAAGGTCCTGAACAAGACCGGCGGCCAGGCGTTCGATGCGATGCGCATATTGAAGTCCGCCGATCCGTCGAAGTATCAGCCCCAGAACGGCGCCGACTACCCCAGGTCCGGCTACGGCGACGCGCTCCGGCAGATCGCGCAGCTGATCAAGGCGGACGTAGGTCTCGAGGTTGCCTTCGCCGAGGCGGGCGGCTGGGACACGCACGTGAACCAGGGATCCTCCGCCGGCCAGCTTGCGGGGCGCCTCGACGATTTCGCGCGCGGCCTCGCGGCCCTCGCGCGGGACCTCGGCGATCGCATGTCCGACATCGTCATTCTGACGATGAGCGAGTTTGGACGGGCCGTCGCCGAGAACGGCAACCGCGGCACCGACCATGGCCACGGCAACGCCATGATGATCATCGGTGGACAGAACATCCGCGGCGGGAAGGTCTACGGGCGCTGGCCCGGGCTCGCGCGCGAACAGCGCTACGACGGGCGGGACCTCGCCGTCACCACCGACTTCCGCAGCGTATTCGCCGAAGTCGTGAGCCGCCATCTGGGAGTCACCGACACCAGCCCGATCTTCCCCGGATTCACCAACGCGCAGAGGCTCGGGTTTATCGCCTGACCCCGGGGTCGGCATTGGCGCATAATCGGGTGATTGAATCCGAACTACGCGCCCGGGATCGTCTGGGGCGTCGTGTTTCTCGTCCTCATGGTCGCCCTGATCGTGTCCGCCTGGCAGAAGCGGCGCGGCGGCCGCACGCCCGGGGCGGGTCCCGGCGCCTCCGGGGCGATATACGATCTTCTCAATCAAGACAAGCGTAACGCCATCGAGCTGATTGTCGAGGAGAAGGCCGGGTACCGGGATCCCGAGGACGCCGAAGGCAAGCCGACGACCGATAAATGACAATCCCCAATGCCGGATGACAAAGGCGCCTTGCGCATAACTGAGATCCCGACGCCAGCGGTCCTGGTGGACTCGTCGAAGCTGACCCGCAATCTGTCGCGCATGCAGGCCGCCGCGAACGCGCACGGCCGGCGGCTGCGGCCCCACGCCAAGACCCACAAGTCGCCGCGGATCGCGGGCCTGCAGATCGAGCGCGGCGCCGTCGGCATCTGCTGCGCGAAGCTCGGCGAGGCCGAGGTGTTCGCCGACGAAGGGATTGCCGATATCCGGCTGCCCTACCCGCTCAATCCCGTCAACGCCGATCGGGTGTTCGCTCTGGCGCAGCGCATCCTCCTGTCCTTCGCCGTCGACGATCCCGCCGTCGCCGACGCCTGGTCGGCGCTCGCAGTGGCGCGCGGGATGAAGCTGGACGTGCTCCTGAAGGTGGACGTCGGCTTCCACCGCTGCGGGATCGATCCTCTCTCTCCGGCGGCGCCGGGCACCGTGCGCGCAATTGCGGGAATGCCGGGACTGCGCTTCCGCGGTCTTCTCAGCCATGCCGGCAACGCCTATGGCGCCACGTCCGAGAAGGGGGCTGAGACCATCGCCGTCATGGAGGCGCAGCTGCTGCGCGACCTCGCGTCCGTCTCCGGTGTGCCCTGTCCGGAGCTGAGCGTCGGCGCTACGCCGACGGCGCGGTTCTCGGTCAAGCAGGAAGGCGTGACCGAATTGCGTCCGGGCAACTACGCCTACTACGACCGCACGCAGGTGGCGCTTGGCGCCGCCGCGTGGGAGGACTGCGCGCTGACGGTGCTGGCGCGGGTCGTGAGCCGCCCGGCGCGCGATCGCGTCATCCTCGACAGCGGCAGCAAGACGCTCACGAACGACGGCGCGCGCGGATTCATCAACACGCCGGGCCACGGCGCTGTGCTGCGCGACATCAGCGTAGCCGAACCGGATACGTCACTGGTGATCGAGCGCCTCTCCGAGGAGCACGCAACGGTGCGGGTGGTCCACGGAGAGACCGGCCTGACGACGGGGTCGCTTGTCCGCATCATCCCGAATCATTCCTGCGTCGTGTCGAACCTGGTGGACCACGTGTGGCTCGTGGACGGCGACAAAGTGCTCGAGCGGATGCCGGTAGCGGCGCGCGGACGGATCACATAGAATCGGGGTCCCATGGCAAAGGACCTGCCCGGCGAAGCGCTCGGCCTCGTGGAAACGCGCGGCTTGGTCGGCATGATTGAAGCGGCGGACGCGATGGTGAAGACCGCGAACGTCGTTTTCGTCGGCTGGCAGAAGGTCGACGCCGGTCTGGTGACGGCCATCGTACGCGGCGACGTCGCGTCGGTGAAGGCGGCCACGGATGCCGGCGCCGCCGCGGCACGCCGCGTCGGCGAGCTGATCGGCGTCCACGTCATCGCGCGCCCCGCGGACGGCCTCGACAAGATTTTCCCCATCGGCTGATCGCCACAACACGGCCGCGGATCCAGGCGCTAGCGCCGCGTGATCCGCGGCTTCTTCCGCCGCCCTTTGGCCCGCGTCGCCCCCAGCTCTCGCAACCCGTCGACGTCGGAGAGCATGAGCAGCGGCTGATGGGGATCTCTCAGCATATTGAACAAGTCGCCGTTCCCCGTGCGGCCGTACACGTCCTGGCCGTCGGTGAGCAGGGTCAGCGGCCCGCCGCCGCCGATCGTCTCGAACAGCCGCACGCCGAACTGCTCGCGCAGCGTGTCGAGCAGCCGGCGGAGCTGACCGACGGATAAACCCTGCCGCCGGAGCTCGGCCAATACGAGCAGCTCCAGCAAATCGACCGGCGTGTAGCGGCGCTCGGTGTAGCCGCCGCGCGCGGTTTTCTTTGACGCGATGTGCGACGCGAACAGGCGGCGCGCATCCCACCACTGCAGCTGGCGGGCGGTGAGCCCGGTCATCGCCGCGACTTCACGCGAGGTGTAGGTGTTCTTGAGTTCGGTCACACCTTGGCCAGGGCATCTGCCTTGCGGGCGCCGTCGACGTCCTTCTGCGTGAGTCCGCCTTCGCTGTGCGTGCTGTAGGTCAGCGTGACGCGCTTGTAATTGATCAGGATGTCGGGATGGTGATCGGCCGCCTCGGCATCGAAAGCAAGCCGCGTCACAAACGCAATCGCGTCGGGAAAGGACGGCAGCGTGTACTGCCGGCGGATCGCCGCCCCCTCGAGCGTCCACGCCGTGAGCCCCTCCAGGGCTTTTCGAATCGCCGCCTCGTCGAGCGTTGCCATAAGCAGGGGAAGCATACAAAAAAAGCTCCGTGGGAACCGTTCGGCTTGATCGGACGTCTAACGGTGTTAGACTGCTAAACAGTGTTCAGCGTAACTGTGAATAGTCGACGTAAATTATAGAGGTTGAAGTACTTGGGACTCAAAGAACGGCAAGAGCGAGATCGCGAGGCGGTGTCGCGGTCGATTCTGGATGCGGCGCGGGAGCTTTTCGTGACCCATGGGTACCAGGAAGTCTCCATCCGGAAGATTGCCGAACGAATCGAGTACAGCCCGGCGGCCATCTACAGCTACTTCCCCAGCAAGGACGACATCTTCTTCGCGCTGGCTGAAGAAGGCTTCCGCCTCTTGTTCTCGTACGGCACCTCTCCGGCTCCGACGCTCCCCGACCATCCGGTGGATGCCATCCGCGCCATGTTCTGGCGTTACTACGAATTCAGCAAGGAACACCCCGAGTATTTCGCGCTGATGTTTCTCGACCGCAGTGTGCCCAGGATCAGCAAGAACTGGAACCGGTTCGGCTTCGTCGTGGAGATGCGCGGTGAAATGTTCCTCCGGATCCAGCAGGCAATCGACTCGGGGGCGTTTCCGGCCGGCACCGAGCCGCACGCGGTCTTCCGCATCGTGCTGACGTCGCTCCACGGCGCGGCAACGCTGAAGCTGTGCGATCGGCTCGCGGAGGGAGAAAACGCCGACACCCTCGCGCGCATCACACTCGACACCGCATTCCTGGGCCTGCGCGCGGGCGCCGGAATCACGAAAGAGCTCTCATTCGTAAGCACTCCCACCGACAGCGAGGAACGACAGTCATGATTCGTACCGTACGGGCATCCCTTTTCGCCGGCGCCGCGCTCGCGGCGCTTCTCTCCGCCGCATGCAGCAGCCAGCGCGCCAGCGCAGCCGCTCCTCCGGAGCCTGCGCCCGTCGCCATTCGGGTCGCGCAGGTCGAAAGCCGTTCCATCGATCGCTTCCTGCGGGTCACCGGCTCTCTGGCCGCCGACGAGCAGGCCAGTGTTGCAGCCGAGATCGGCGGCCGGGTGATCGGGACGCCGGTGGAGCGCGGCACGCGCGTCGCAGCCGGCACCGTCCTGATCCGGATTTCCGGAACAGAGGCGGACGCATCCCTGCGTGAAGCCGACGCCAACGCCGCGCAGCTCGAGGCCCGCCTCGGCCTCGTCGCGGCACAACCGTTCGAGCCGGTCCGCGTGCCGGATGTCCTCAACGCGAAGGCGTCCCTCGACTGGGCGGAAGCGGACTTCAACCGCATCAAGGCGCTCGTCGATCAGAAGGTCGTCTCACAGGCGGAATACGAGCAGAAGCTGACCCACGTGCAGGCCGCGCGCCAGCAGTACCAGGCGGCGCTCAACGGCGCGCAGCAGTCGTTCCGATCCCTGCAGGCCGCCAGGGCCCGCGTCGACCTCGCGCGCAAGTCGTCCGCCGACACGGTGGTTCGGGCGCCGTTCGCGGGCATCGTCGCCGAGCGTTTCGTCAGCACCGGCGACTACGTGACCCGCGGCATGAAGGTCGCGACCGTCGTCCGCATCGACCCCGTCCGCGTCGAGCTGACGGTCCCCGAGCAGTACCTGTCGCTCGTCACGGCGGGGCAGGCCGTGCGCCTCTCGGTCGACGCGTATCCCGGCGAGGTCTTCACTGCGAAGGTTTGCTTCGTCTCTCCGGCGCTCAAGACGAACCAGCGCGCGCTCACCGTCGAAGCCGTCGCGCAGAACACGGACAACCGTCTCAAGCCCGGACTGTTCGTCACCGCCCTTCTCCAGCAGTCGGCCGCGGCGCGGGCGATGCTCGTGCCGGCGTCGGCCGTCGAAACAGCCGCCGGCACCAGCCGGGTGTACGTGCTGGCCGGCAACAAGGTGGAAGAGCGGATCGTGACGATCGGTGAAAAAGTGGGCGACCGTGTCGAGCTGGCCACCGGCATCAAGGCGGGCGAGCAGGTGGCCGTCAATCCGCGCGGGAAGCTGGCCGACGGCGTTCGCGTGCAGCGTGAAGGTTAAGTCATCATGCAGTGGTTAGCCGCGATTTCCGTCAAACGTCCCGTCTTCGCAAGCGTCCTGATTCTCGCCCTGACGGTCATCGGCGCGTTCGCGTTCTCGCGCCTGGGCCTCGACCGCTTCCCCAAGGTCGACTTCCCCACCGTCGTCGTCACGACCAGGCTCCCCGGCGCCGCGCCGGAGGAAGTCGAGACCGAGATCTCCGACAAGATCGAGGAAGCGGTCAACACCATCAGTGGGATC
>WNFC01001603.1_pt1 | contig 23950 bp, 23 predicted proteins | sample 5400541 | NCBI WGS metagenome assembly WNFC01 (sample SAMN13153342, study PRJNA577476) | soil metagenome | isolation source: 120 cm saprolite under Douglas fir tree site 2 hole 2 replicate 1 | place: USA:California | collected 2015-04-18
GAGCTCGCATGATCGGCGTGCTCGTCTCCGGCGAGGGAACGAATCTGCAGGCCCTGATCGACGCCGGACTCCCGATCGCAGCCGTCGCGTCGAATCGCCCCCACGCGGGCGCGCTCGCACGCGCCGACGCCGCTGGAATCCCGAGCCGCGTCTTCGATGCGGGCGGCTACCCGGATCGCGCCGCGCGCGATCGCGAGCTCGCCGACTGGCTCCAGCTGCGCGGGGTCGACTTCGTCGTGCTGGCCGGTTACATGCATCTGCTCACGACACCGTTTCTCGAGCGGTTCCCGGGTCGGATCGTCAACGTCCATCCGTCGCTGCTACCGCAGTTCCCCGGTGCGCAGGCGATCACGGATGCGCTGGCCGCCGGGGTCGACACGACGGGCGTCACCGTCCACTACGTGGACGAAGGCCTCGACACCGGCACGGTCATCCGGCAGGAGCCGGTGGCCGTCGAGCCGCGCGCGACCCTGGTAGAACGGATCCACGACGTCGAACACCGGATCCTCCCGGAGGTGGTGAGAGAACTTTGCGCGCACTGATCTCCGTCTACGACAAGTCCGGCCTGCAGGAGTTCGCGCGTGGGCTGGTGGACGTCGGCTTCGAGCTGGTCGCCAGCGGGGGCACCGCGGACTTCCTCGAGAACGACGTCGGGCTCGATGTGGAGCGAGTCGAGGAGCTGACGGGTGTCGCCGAGATGCTCGGCGGACGGGTGAAGACGCTCCACCCCAACATCCACGCAGCGATCCTCGCCCGCCGCGATCACGCCGACGACGTCACGACGCTCGACGACCACGACATCCGGCCGTTCGATCTCGTCTGCGTCAATCTCTACCCCTTCAGCGAAGTGGCCGGCCGCTACGGGGTGCGTGAGGAGGAAGCCGTCGAGATGATCGACGTCGGCGGGCCGTCGATGCTGCGGGGCGCAGCTAAGAACTTCGCGCACGTCGCTCCGGTGTGCGGGCCGGAGCGGTACGCGTCCGTCCTGGCCGAGTTACAGGAAAAAGGGGACCTCTCGCTCGAGACACGAAGAGCTCTGGCCGCCGAGGCCTTCGCCACGACCGCAGCGTACGAAACGGCGATCGCACGTTGGTTCGGCGACGTCGAGGCGTTCCCGGAAACGCTCGTGACCGCGTTCACGAAGGTGACGAACCTCCGCTACGGCGAAAACCCGCATCAGCGCGGCGCGTACTACGCAGAGCAAGGCGCCCGCGTGCACCTCCTCTCACGCGTCGAGCATCTGCACGGCAAGGAGCTGTCGCTGATCAACCTGCTCGACCTCTCCGCGGCGCGTCTGCTGCTGCGTGAGTTCGCGCTGCCGGCGTGCGCGATCGTCAAGCATGCGAATCCCTGCGGCGTCGCCGTCGCGGGCACGATCGAGGAAGCGTACCGGCGCGCGCTTGCGTCCGATCCGCTCTCCGCGTTCGGGATGGTTTGCGCGGTCAACCGGCCTATCTCGGCCGAGCTCGGCGAGGCTCTCGCGGAGCGCTTCATCGACGTGCTCATCTCGCCCGACTACGACGAGCGCGCCCTCGAAGCGCTGCAGCGGAAGGAGGCGATCCGGATTCTGCGCGATCGCGAACGGCGTGGCTTCGCGCGGGGCGAGCGCGACTTCAAACGGGTGCTCGGCGGCCTACTCGTACAGGATCGCGACTGGGACATCGACGACCGCGAGACGATGGAGGTCGCGTGCGGAGAGCCGGACGAGGCTTCCTGGGGGGACCTCGTGTTCGCCTGGCGGGTCTGCAAGCACGTGAGCTCGAACGCGATCGTCCTCGTGAAGGATCTCGCGACGATCGGCATCGGCGGCGGCCAGACGAGCCGCGTCGACTCGGTGAAAATCGCGCTCGACAAAGCGCGTGAGCACGGTCACGATGTGCACGGCGCGGCGCTCGCTTCCGACGCGTTCTTCCCGTTCGCCGACGGACCGCAGGCTGCCCTGGAAGCCGGGGTCACGGGAATCATCCAGCCTGGCGGGTCGAAGCGAGACCACGAGGTGACCGAGGCAGTACGGGCCGCGGGCGCCACGATGGTGTTGACCGGCCGCCGCCATTTCAGGCACTAGCGACGCGCAGGCCAGGGAACTACGCTTCCCTCGTGGAGCAGCCACGGGAGCTTCCGCTCGAAATCCTCGCCGAGCTGCGACCTCTGTGGCCTATCTCGCGACGGACGTCGCAGACATGCGACAGGAGTTCAGGACGGACATCCGCCGACTCGATGAGCGGGTTTTCCAGCTCATGCTGGCACAGTACGCCACGCTCGCGGCCGCGGTCGGCGCGCTTGTCGCAGCACTCGTGTCCTAGCGCCTGAACGCGGACGAAGCTTCCCGGAAGTACGCTTCCCGCCGATGGCTCGCGACTACTCCACCGTCCTCGATCTCGTCGGCAACACTCCGATCGTCCGGCTGGACTCGGTCGGAGGTGACGTCGAGCCACAGATCCTCGCCAAGCTGGAGTACCTCAACCCCGGTGGATCGGTGAAGGACCGGATCGGGTTGGCCATGATCGAGAAGGGCGAGGCCGAAGGAAAGCTCAAACCCGGCGGCACGATCGTCGAGCCGACCTCCGGCAACACCGGCGTGGGCCTCGCGATTGCGGCGGCGAAGAAGGGCTACCGCTGCATCTTCGTCATGCCGGACAAGATGAGCCAGGAGAAGATCTCGATGCTGCGGGCCTACGGAGCCGAGGTCGTGATCTGCCCGACCGCAGTCGAGCACGACTCGCCCGAGTCGTATTACTCCGTCTCCGATCGGCTCGCCGAAGAGATCCCGGGCGGCTTCAAGCCGGACCAGTACTCGAACATGTCGAACCCGGAGGCCCACTATCTGCAGACAGGCCCGGAGGTCTTCGCACAGACCGGCGGCGAGATCGACGCGATCGTCATCTCGGTCGGCACCGGCGGAACGATCTCCGGCGTCGGTCGCTACTTCAAGGAGCACAAGCCGGAGGTCCTGATCGTCGGCGCCGACCCCGAAGGCTCCGTGTACACGGCGCAGGACGAGCGCGACGTCCATCCGTATTTCGTCGAGGGGATCGGCAAGGACACCTGGCCCAAAACGATGGACCCTGCCGTCGTCGACGAGTGGGTGCGCGTCTCCGACCGCGACTCGTTCCTGACAGCCCGCCGGCTGGCGCGCGAAGAGGGACTGCTCGTCGGGGGCTCCGGCGGGACGACCGTCTGGGCGGCGCTCGAGATCGCCAAGCGCTTCGGCCCCGGCGCGACGATCCTGACGATGATCCCCGATTCCGGCCGCTCATACCTGTCGAAGTTCTACGACGACAACTGGATGCTCGAGCACGGCTTCGTCGAGCGGCGCGCTCCGGCTCCAACGGTTTCCGAGCTCCTGCGCTCGAAGCGCCTCGAGGAAATCGACGTGCCGGCGCTGATCACGATTGCCGCACACCAGAAGGTCGGCGAGGCCATCGATGTGATGCAGCGTTACTCGATCTCGCAGCTTCCGGTCGTGCGGGACGGAGAGGTGCAGTCCCTTGCCGACGTGATCGGCTCGCTCCAGGATCGCGACCTGCTCGACCGCGTGTTCAAGAATCCTGACGCACTCCACGAGGACGTGGCGACCGCGATGCAGCCCCCACTCGCGGCCGTCGAGAGTGACGTCACGCTCGACGAGGTGTTTGCGACGCTGACGGGACGTACGAACGCCCTCGTCATCGCCAGCAAAGGGAAGCCGATCGGCGTCCTGACCCGCTCGGACCTCCTCGACTACCTGGCGCACCAGCGTGGCTAGCATGGGGACCGTGTCGACTGAGCCGCTGCAGAGCCTGCTCGAGGATGCGTTCCCGGACGCGACGGAGTTGCGCGTCGATGACCGGACCGGCGGCGGCGACCACTTTCAGGTGACGGTCTCGAGCCCGCGTTTCGCGGGCCTGTCTCTGCTCGACCAGCATCGCCTCGTCAACGAGGCGCTCGCCGGGCCGCTTCGAGACGGCACCATTCACGAACTGCGAATCAAGACGAAAGGGAGCGAATGAGCGAGCTACGCCAGCGAATCCAGGACGTGATCGAGAACGAGCCCGTCGCCGTGTTCATGAAGGGGACGCCACAGTTCGTGATGTGTGGCAACTCCGATCGGGCGTTGCGAGCACTGCGCGAAGCCGGCGCTCCGGTCACGGGCATCGACGTCCTCGCGGACCCGGCGATCCGGCAGGAGCTCTCCGAGATCTCGGGCTGGCCGACGATCCCGCAAGTCTTCGTCAAGGGCGAGCTGATCGGTGGCGCCGACATCACCGAGGAGCTGGCAGCGAGTGGAGAGCTGGCCCGCGTTCTCGAGGAGAAGCTCGGCCCCGACTACCGCGCCTCGGCCGACGAGCGCTCCGTCTCTCTTCTCACGCCGGCATAGCGGAACCCGATCGGGCGGATCGCACCGGCCGCGATGAGACCGGCCTCGAGCGACTCCGTCGCCGGGCCCTCGAGCCAGCGATAGAGGTACGGGCGCCATTCGAAGTGTCGCTCCTCGTAGCGGGCGTCGATCTCTGCGCGCAGGGTCTCGTAGGGATGGAGGTCGGAATGGCGTGTGCGCCACTCCGACAGATCGGGCGGTCCCTTGGGCTCGCGTCCGGCGGCGAGGAGCACCCGGTGCTGAGACTCGTACCAGTCGATGGTGGGCTCGTCCATGTGATTCCAGGCGAACTCATCGAGAATGAGCTGCGGCGCAAGCGCGGCGAGCTTGTCGAGCGCGGCAGGCAACGGGTCGACGTGATGCAGGACGAGGCCGGCCACGACAGCGGCAAACGGGCCCGGGCCCGGATCGTCGAGCTCCTCCAAGGTGGTTTGCCGGTAGAGCGGCCCCTCCGGGGCGTGGGGATCGATCGCAAGCACCACGTAACCCGCAGCGGCGAGCGCCGGAGCGACCCCGCCCTCGCGGCCACAGCCGACCTCGAGCACACGCTGCGGCGGCTCGGGTAGCTGAGAGAGTGCGAACTCGGTGAAGCCCAAGCCCGTCAGCCTCGCACAGGCGCGCCGCATCGCGGTCCGGGCGCAGGCACTCGACGGCAGCGCCGATGGCGTGCTCGAGACCGTCCGCCGGCTCGGTTTCCTCCAGATCGACCCGATCTCCACGGTCGCACCTCCGCAGCGACTCGTCCTGTGGAGCCGCCTCGGGCGCTACGACCCGGCCGAGCTCGACCGGTTGGTCTGGCACGAGCGCAAGCTCTTCGAGTGGGGTGCGTTCATCTGGCCGAGCGAGGATTTCCCACTCATCCGCGCGCGCATGCGCCGCCGGAGGGGCAAGTACATGTACGAGCAGCGAGGGGCCGAGTTCCTGCGGAAGAACGCCCGCTTCAAACGGCACCTGCTGCGCGAGCTCGAACAGCGCGGACCGTTGCTCTCGCGCGAGATCGAAGCGGATCTGATGGTGTCGAAAGACCCGCACGACTGGTGGGGGAGCCGGAAGGTGACGCTCATGCTCGAGCTGCTCCAGGGTCGGGGTGTCGTTGCGATCGTGGGACGCCGAGGCAAGCAGCGTGTGTGGGACCTCGCCGAGCGCTGGTATCCGGAGGCCGAGAGCATTCCGTGGCCCGAAGCCGAGCGGCTGCTCGCGGAGAAGCGCTTCCGTGCTCTCGGCGTCAGGTTCGAGAACGGCGTCTGGCGTGCGCACGCGGACGCCGAAGACGGACCGGTGCCGAGTCGCATCACGTTCCTGTCACCGTTCGACCGGCTGATCCACGACCGCGATCGCGCGGAAGCGCTGTGGAACTTTCGCTACCGGCTGGAGATGTACGTCCCCAAAGCCAAGCGCGAGTACGGCTACTACGTCCTTCCTGTTCTTCGCGGGGACCGTCTGATCGGACGAGTCGAGCCGGTGCTCGACCGCAAGACGGGTGTGTTGCAGGTCAAGGGAAGTTGGTGGGAGCCCGGCGTCAAGCCGGTTTCCGTGCAGAAGCCGCTGAAGGACCTCGCCGCGTTCGTCGGCGCGACGGGAATCGCACAGCCGAGGTCGACGGTATAAGAACGAGAATGGAGTTCCGGTTGCTGGGCCAGCGGGCGAAGTGGGCGATCACCGCGCTCGTCGCGGTGGCAATCCTCGACGTCTTCGCGATCTGGGCCGACTGGGAGCGTTACGACCTCCTGGGCCGGGTCGTCAACGGCGGCGGCTACACGCTCGCCGAAGCAACCACGTCAGACAACCGCCAGTCTGCCGTCGCCCTGTTGCAGATCCTCGCACTCATCTCCGGGGCGCTCTTCTTCATCCGCTGGTTCCTCGACGCATACCACAACGTGGACGCGCTCGGTGGCACGCGCGACTTCACGGAAAAGTGGGCAGGCTGGTCCTGGTTCGTGCCGATCCTCAGCCTCTGGCGACCCAAGCAGATCGCAAACGAGATCTGGCGGGCGAGCGATCCCGATCGCCCGTACGAACATCCGTCGGAGAACACTCCGCTGTGGGGTGTGCTGGCGTTGTGGTGGGCCTGCTGGCTCGCGTCCAACTTCGTCAGCCAGATCGGAGCCCGCGCGGCGTTCTCCAGCGACACCGCCGATGGTCTACGACATTCGACCGCCGCCTACCTCGTCGGCGACGCGATCGACATTGCGGCCGCCTTGCTCGCAATCGCCGTGATTCTCCGGATCACCGCGCGGCAGGAAGAGCGGGCCGCGAAACGCGCACTGTCGGTCGCGGCCTAGACTTAGGCGCACCCGTAGAATCGGAGGCCGGTGGACTTCGAGACTCGAGCCATCCACGAAGGCCAGGAGCCGGACCCGACGACCGGCGCGATCACGACGCCGATCTACCTCACGTCGACGTACGTGCAGGAGGCGGTCGGCGAGCACAAGGGCTACGACTACTCCCGGGTCGGCAATCCGACCCGCACAGCGCTGCAGCGCGCGCTGGCGTCCCTCGAGTCGGCTGCGCACGGAATCGCCTACGCGTCGGGACTGGGAGCCGTGTCGACGATCATGCACCTGCTGAACCCGGGCGACCGGACCGTGTTGATCGCGGATGTGTACGGCGGCGTCTACCGCATGACCTCGCAGGTGTACGAGCCCAAGGGTTACGTCTTCGACTACCTACCGGCAGCCGAGTTCGACGACCTCGGCTCTCATCTCGACGAGCGCACCCGGTTCGTTTGGATCGAGACGCCCTCGAACCCGCTGCTGAACATCGTCGACATCAAGAAGGCGGCGGATGCGGCGCATGCAGCGGGCGCGATCCTCGTGGTGGACAACACCTTTGCTACTCCCTACCTGCAGCGGCCGCTCGAACTGGGCGCCGATATCGTCGTGCACTCGACGACCAAGTACCTCGGTGGACACTCGGATGTGGTCGGCGGCTTCGCCGCGACGAACGATCCGACGATCGCCGAGCGGCTGCTCTTTCTCCAGAAGTCGCTCGGGGCGGTGCCGGGACCGCTCGACTGCTGGCTCGTGCTGCGCGGGATCAAGACCCTCGCCGTGCGCATGCGCCAACACTGTCAAAACGCGCATGCGATCTCCGGCTTCCTCGAGCGCCATCCGCGCGTCGAACAGGTTCTGTACCCAGGGCTCCCGCGACATCCGGGCCACAACGTCGCCGCCAGGCAGATGCGCGACTTCGGCGGCATGATCTCGTTTCTGGCCGAGTCCGACGATGAAGCCGCCGCGCTGGTCGCGAGCACGGAGATCTTCAAGCTCGCCGAGTCGCTCGGCGGCGTCGAGAGCCTCATCGAGCTCCCGGCGCGGATGACGCATGCGTCGACCGCGGAGGCGCCGTTCGCTGCGCCGCGGAACCTCATCCGGCTCTCCGTCGGTCTCGAGTCCGCGGAGGACCTGATCATGGATCTCGAGGCGGCGTTCGCCAAGGTCGCGCGCGGAACCCGTTCCGCTCCGACGGTGTAGCGGCTCAAACGACCGAGGAGCGACGAAGGCGCCGCCCCACTTCGGCCTGACGCATGGGAGGATCCGGGCGCCGTGAGCCCGGATCCTCTCGACCTCCACCATCAGGGCGCCGAGCGCGTCATCGCGTCTTACGTCATCGAGACCGAGGACGGTCCGGCGCTCTACGACTGCGGCCCTTCGTCCTGCCTTCAGCGCCTGCACTCCGCCCTGCGCCGGCGCGGCCTCGAGCTTCAGGACCTGCGCCACCTCCTCCTCTCGCACATCCACCTCGACCATGCGGGCGCAGCCGGGGTCCTCGTGCGCGAGCATCCTGCGCTGCTGGTGCACGTTTCCGAGCTGGGCGCGCCTCACCTGGCCGATCCGAGCCGGCTCGAAGCGAGCGCTCGGCGGCTCTACGGCGACACCTTCGACACGCTCTGGGGAGAGCTCGCACCCGTTCCGCAGGAAAACATCCGAGTCGTCGGACCGAACGTGCTCGGACTGGAGTGCTTCCCCTCGCCGGGACACGCAAGCCACCACGTCTGTTATCTCGCCGGTGACGGAAGCCTGTACGCCGGCGACGCGGCCGGCGTCCGGCTTCAGCCCGAGCGAACCGTGCTGCCGCCGACGCCGCCCCCGGAGTTCGACCTCGACGCCTGGTACAGGACGATCGACGAGATCGGAAAGCGAAGACCGAACAGGCTGGCGCTCGTGCACTTCGGCGTCGCCGACGACCCCGAGCCGCACCTCGCCGAGCTCAGGCAACGCCTTGCGGACTGGACGCGTCGGGTCGGGGAGGGTGTCACGGAAGAGGAGTTCAGCGAGTCGGTTCGTAGTGACGTGACTGCAGGTGGCTCCGGCGTCGAGATCTACCAGCGTGCAATGCCGTTCTGGCAGTCCTACGCCGGACTGAAACGCTACTGGGACCAGCGCCGTGCGTCTTGAGTCGACGTCGCTCTGGATCGGCGTGGTCTGGATCGTCGTCACGACGATCTCGATACGAGACGTGCGCGACTTCCGGCTCGCTCCGCTCGAGCTGCACGACGCCGAGCTCGCTCCCGCGGTCGCGGCCTCGTAGGCTTTCCGAGTGCCGCCCGTTCCCGTTCCCGACGAAGTCGACGAGTTCCTGTCGCGTCCCAATCCCGCAGTCGTTGCGACCCTTCGCCCGGACGGGTCGCCGCACTCGGTCCCCACCTGGTACGACTGGGAGGACGGCAGGGTCCTGCTGAACATGGCCGTGACTCGGCTCCGGCTACGTTTCATGCGGCGAGATCCGCGCGCTGCGCTGACCGTTCTCGACGACGGCAGCTGGTACAGCCACGTGAGCCTGATCGGGCGCATCGTTTCGATCGAGGACGATCCCGAGCTCTCCGACATCGACCGGCTCGCCGTTCGCTACACGGGAAAACCGTTTCGGCGGCGGGACGAAAAGCGCGTCAGCGCGTGGCTCGAGCCCGAGCGCTGGCACGGCTGGTCCGGCGCCGAACCACTCAGCTAGCCGATCGCCTTTTCGTACGCGGCCACGTAGTCGCGCACCATGCGCTCGGGCGAGAACTCTTCCTCGACATAGCGGCGTAGCTCGAACGGGTCGAGGTCATCCGCTGCCGGAAGCGCGTCGGCCATCTGCTTGTAGTCGTCGACGATGATGCCGCTGCGGCCGTCCTCGATCACCTCCGGCACCGCACCCCAACGCGTTGCGATCACCGGCGTTCCGCAGGCCATCGATTCGATCATGACGAGGCCGAACGGCTCCTCCCACTCGATCGGAAAGAGCGTGGCGCGCGCGTTCTGGAGGAGCTCGACCTTCTCGCCGTGTGTGACCTCGCCGAGGTACTCGATCCCGTTCACGAGGTGCGGCGCGACCAGCTCGTTGAAATATTCGCGTTCCTTCGGTTCCTGCATCTTGCCGGCGAGCTTGAGCGGAAGGCCCGCCTCGATCGCGACCGCGACTGCGCGGTGGGCCCCTTTGTCCGGGCTCATCCGGCCGAGGAACAGCAGGTAGTCACCGTGATGCGGCTTGACGGGGTAGACCGAGAAGTCCAGCGCGTTCGGACAGTTCGCGATCCAGTTCAAGTCGGGCTTCGGCTTGCGCTGATTCATCGAGATCGAGATCAGCCCGACGTCCGGCGCGACGCGGGAAACCTTCTCGTAGATCTCCCCCGGCTCGCCGTCGAGGGGCCCGTGCACGGTGTGGACGACCGGAGTGGAGGTCGTGGCACCGAGTGTCGCGCCGAGCATTCCGGTGTGGTCGTTGATGACGTCGAACTCGTCCGCCCGGCCGAAGCACGACAGCGCATGGTTCAGCTCCCAGTACGTGCGCCCGATCTGTCGGCTCGGCGCCTCGGGGAAGACGGCCACGAGCTTCGCTTTCGTCCGCGAGTCGCCCGAGGCGAACAGCGTGACGTCGTGGCCGGCGTCGACGAGCCCGTCGGCGAGGAGCCACACGATCCATTCGATGCCCCCGTAGCCGATCGGCGGAACCGCGAACCACACCGGCGCGAGGATCGCGATCTTCAGTGATTCGGTCGATCTCATTGCCGAGTCTCCAGGTCGCGAGCACCAAGCCAGAGGCCGCACTCGCTCGCAGCCAAGGCTGGCAGCCTTGGTAAGAGCGAGGGTGGTCTATGGCGCCGCGTGATCGCGGGCTGGAGGCCGGCGAATGGGGTCGTTCGAGTCACTAACTGCGATGATCATGCCTCTTCGACGCGGACCTTGCCGTCTACGAGGCGTGCATCCCAGAGCCGGTCGAAGGCGCGGATGCCGGAAAGCCTGATCGTCCCGGCCCACGACGGGAGGTCCTGGGGCGCAACGGTTTCGAGCGCGTGACGCCGCCGATCAGGTTGCAGGCCGAGTAGCAGCTGAAGAAGGAGCACCGGCGTTCCCGCAGCCCACGCCTGCGGGCGCGCGGCCGTCGGATAGGCGATCGGGAACGGCGTCTCGGAGCGCCGCATGCCGGCGAAGACCTCCGGCAGCTGGTAGCTGAAGTGCTGGGCCGCGGTGAGCATCCGCTGCGTGATGCGCTGAGCCTCCGCCCAGCGTGCGTAGCGCGCCAGTCCTGCAGCGATCAGAGAATTGTCGTGCGGCCACACCGTGCCGTTGTGGTACGAGAGTGGGTTGTAGCCCGCGTCGCCGGTCGACATCGTCCGCACACCCCACCCCGACCAGAGCTCGTCCCCCATCAGCTGGTCGACGACCGCATCGACGCGGTGCGGCGGGACGATCCCGCTCCACAGGAGGTGGCCGATGTTCGAGCAGAGTGAGTCGACCTTCTGCTTCTCCCCGTCGAGCGCCAGGGCGTAGTACCCGCCGCGCTCGTCCACCCAGAACGCATCGTCGAAGCGCTGCTGGAGCTCGTCCGCCTGCTGCTCCAGCCGCGTCGCGAGCTCGCGATCGCGCCACACCTCCCGCGCGAGCTCGGCGATGCGCCGCTTCGCGTCGTAGACGTAGCCCTGCACCTCACACGGCGCAATCGGCGCTTTCGCCAGGCTGCCGTCATGGAAGCGCTGCGAATCCCAGGAGTCCTTCCACGACTGGTTCTCGAGCCCCCGCTTGGTCCGACGCTCGTACTCGACGAAACCATCGTCGTCCCGGTCGCCGTACTTGTCGATCCAGTCGAGCGCGAGCATCGCCGGTTCCTTGAGATCGCGCACGAGCGCCGCGTCGTCCGTCCAGCGCCACACCTCGGATAGCAGAACGAGGTAGAGCGGAGTCGCGTCGACGCTGCCGTAATAGCGCTCGTGCCAGGCGCGGGCGGCCTTTCCGTGCCTCACCTCGTGCACGATCTTGCCGGGCTCCGCGTCGATGTTCGGATCGTCCTCCTTCGCCTGGAGCTCGGCGAGCACACCGAGCGCAGTGCGGGCAAGCTCCGGGCCGAAGACGAGTGTCTGCAGGCACGTGATGATCGTGTCGCGCCCGAAAACCGTCATGAACCAGGGCACACCTGCGCCCGGAAGCTTGCCGATCCCGGAGCCGTCGGACTGCATCCTCAGGGACGCGAGGTCCGAGACCGACTGTCCGAACGAGTGGCCGAGGGCATCCCAGGTCGTCCGCAACTGCGGCACGCGCAACTGCCAGGCGGCGAGGGAGTCCCGGACTCGGCCGACCTCTTCCCCGAAGCGCCGCTGCGCGAAGCGAGGAGTGACGAGCTCGCCGTCGGGCAGCGGAATCACTTCTACATCGAGGTTCCACCGTTCCCGCGGTTGGAGTGCGAGGCGGAACTTCACCGTCGAACCGTCCACCTCGCCGCGCTGGGAGAAGATCACCTGGGTCTTCACCGGCGAGTCGCCGTTGTCCGAGATCAGGAATTGGTTGCGTTCCTCGTCGTACTCGTTGGGCCTCGGTTGCGGCAACGGCTTCGCGCGCATCGGATCTCCGAGCGCGAAGTCGTAGTCCTTGACCGCAAAGATGTCCGCAAAGTCCGTGCCGACCTCGAGCTCCAGATCGAACTCGACCGGCTTCATGCTCTGGTTCTGCACCGAGAATGAGTCCTGCATCCCTTCGCCGACGAAACGCTCGCGGCGGATCGAGAGCGCGTCTTGATCCAAGCCTCCCGAGAGCGGATTCCGCATGAAGAAGGCCGCCGAGAAGTACTCGATCTTGTCCGAGGAAAGCAGCAGGGGACGATGTCCGTCGATCGTCAGCTTGAAACGCGAGAGATAGCGCGTGTCCTCCGAGAAGAGCCCCTCGCCCTGGTGGTGAAGGTCACCGACCTCATCGCAGATACAGAAGGTCGCGCCTTCGAGGATTCGCAGCTGTCCAGGCATCAGGTCTCGGTACGAACTATGCGCCCACCGGAGGACTGCGCCAGAGCCTTGACGACGATCTCGTCCACGTTCATGTGCGGCGGCCGCGTCACCGCGAACCGGATGCAGTCCGCGATGTCCTGGGGGGTCATCGCGTCCACGCCCTCGTAGACCTTGCGGGCCGTCTCGGTGTCGCCCCTGAACCGGACCCGCGAGAACTCCGACTCGACGAGACCGGCATCGACGGTGGTGATGTGGATCGGCCGGCCGAGCAGGTCTTCGCGCAACGCGTACGTGAACCCGCGCACCGCGAACTTCGAGGCCACGTAGACCGCCGCCTTCTCGTACGCCTGCCTGCCGGCAATCGAGCCGATGTTGACGATGTGACCGCCGTCGCGAATGTGCGGCAGGAACAGGCGCGTCATGCGGATCAGGCCGTTGACGTTGGTCTCGATCACCGTGCTCTCGTCCTCTTCCGTGCTCTCGTCGAAGAGGTCCCGCCCCAGCGCGAGCCCGGCGGCGTTGACGAGGATGTCGACGCCGGTCAGCTCCCCGATCGCAGCCTCGACGAAGCGTTCGCAGCTGTCCGGATCCCTCACGTCCAGCTCGAAAGGCACCACCGGCGGCTGGATTCGCTCCACGCGGCGTGCACCGCCGACGATGCGCGCTCCCTCGCTAGCGAGGGCGGCGGCGGTCGCCGCGCCGATGCCGCTGGACGCGCCGGTGACCACCGCGGACTTGCCTGCCAGCCTGGACACCGCGAGAGCCTAACGGCCGAGCGGACCGCGGCGCGCTACCGCTTCGCCCAGCTCGACGGTCGCGCTCGCCGGCTCGGCATGCTCGACCTGAAGCGTTGTGTGGGTCAGGCCGAAACGCTCGGACAACATCGACTCGAGGCGGCGCCGCGCGGCATGGCAATCGGCGCCCGGCGTGACCAGGACGTGGGCCGAGAGCGCCGGAAAACCGCTGGTTACCGTCCACACGTGCAGGTCGTGCACCTCGACCACGTCCTGCTCGGCGACGAGCGCCCGGCCGATCGCGTCGGGATCGGCGTCCCGCGGTGCCCGCTCGAGAAAGATGAACGTCGACTCTCGGATGAGCTGGGCGCTCGACCAGAGCATGAGCACAGCGACCGCGAGGCTCGCGATCGGATCGAACCGATCCCACCCGGTCGCAAGGATCAGTCCGCCGGCGAGAGCTGCGGCTCCGAATGCCGCGACGTCCGTCAAGACGTGGAGGAACGCGCCCCGGACGTTGAGGCTCTCGCGGCTGGCCCGCGCCAGCACCAGGCTCGCGGCGACACTCGCAGCGACACCGCCGAGGGCGACCACCAGAACGAGGCCGCCGCGGACGTCATGCGGGGTGACGAGGCGGTGCACCGCCGACCAGATCACCCAGAGCGCGATGAGGCCGAGGGTGATGCCGTTGGCCTGGGCGGCGAGGATCTCGAGGCGCGAGTAACCGAACGTCCAGCGTCCGGCAGCAGGGCGTGCTGCCATGGCCGAGGCGACGAGTGCGAATGCGAGCGCCGCCGCGTCGGTGAAGAGGTGGCCCGCGTCGGCGAGCAACGCAAGCGAGTGTCCGATCGTCCCGGCGACGATCTCCGCCGCGATCAGGAGCACGACGAGCAAGAGCGCGATCGTCAGCGCGCGGCGATCAGTCCCCACCCGGTGTTCGTGTTCGTGGGCCGTCCGAGCAGGTTAGTAGTCGGTGGCATCCAGCGGAACGCGCCACGGCCCCGGTCGGCGGCCGCCGGTCCGTTCGATCGCCCGCATTCCCGGCAGGAAGAACGCACTGAGGGTCACGGCGCCGCCGAGCGCCGCCGCTCCGACCAGGGTCGCCCGCACGCCGAAGACCGCCGCCACGGGCGCCGTCAGAGCGAACGAGAGCGGGAGGAGACCGATCGAGATCAGCCAGTCGAGGCTCGAGACCCGGCCGAGCATCGAGACGGGAACGTGATGCTGCTTGATCGTCGCCCAGACGATCGTGCCCGCCGCCTCGAGTGCGTTGAAGACAAGGCAGACGAGCATCAACTGCCAGGCCGCGGTGACGATTCCGTACCCCGCGATCACGAGCGTCGCGATCGTCCAGGTCATGTACATGACCGTCACGTCTCGCCGCGGATGCCCGCGGTGCCCCATGAACACCGCGCCGCCCACCGCTCCGAGACCGCCGGCCGCCAATACGAGCCCGAGCGTGCCGGCGGACGCGTGCAGCTCGTTCTTCACCAGATAAGGGAGCAGCACCTCGGCCGGCCCGAGGAACACGAGGTACGCGATCGCCGCCGAGAGGAGCGTGCCCCACAGCCACACGCGCCGGCGAACAAAGCGGAGACCCTCCTTGAGCGCGGCGACGTTGGAGACCTGAACGTCAACGCGATGATCTGCGCGCCGCGGCATCGCCAGCACCGCTACCAGGCAGGCTGCGAACGAGGCGGCGTCGATCGCGAAGGCAACGCCTGCCGACGCGGCAACCAGGGCTCCACCAACCACGGGCCCCACCAGCCTCATGGCGATGGGCCGCACGAATTGGTCGAGTGCATTGGCCGCCGGCAGATCCGGCCTGGGCAGCAGCTCCGGCAGGATCGCGTCGAAGGCGGGCGTGAAGAAGGCCGTGCCGACTCCGTAGATCGCGACGAGGACGACGAGCTCCCAAAAACGAAGGGCACCCGTCAGGACGAGACCGGCCAGAACGGCAACTGCGACAGCGCGGAGACCGTCCGCCCAGGCCATGACGACCCGCCGGTCGCGCCGGTCGCTCACGACGCCACCGACGAGTAGGAACGCGATCGTCGGAATCGTCATGCCGATGCCCACGATCGAGAGTGCCGCCGGAGCGTTCCAGAGGGAATAGCTCTCCCAGGCGATCGCGATGAGGAAGATGCCGTCGCCGATCAGCGAAATCGTCATCCCCGTCCAGAGAATTCGGAAGTCGCGGTGTCTCAGCGGCGAGAGCAGGTTGCCACGACGAAACCCGCCTGGTCGGTCGAGCGCCTCGTGACTATGCTGCATTGGAGGCTGCTGACGACTCGACGTCCTCCTGAGTCGACGAGCCGGCAATGGTGAGGAACTTCGTCAGCGCTTCCGAATCCATCGGACGGGCGAAGAGATATCCCTGTCCCAGCTCGCAGCCGAGCTCTTCGAGCGAGCTGGCCTGCTCGGGCAGCTCGATCCCCTCTGCGACGACCTCGAGCGAGAGGCTCGTGCCAAGCGCGATGATCGCGGAGGTCAGCGTGCTGTTCTCCTCCGCGCCGACGAACGAGCGGTCCATCTTCAGAATGTCGACCGGGAAGCGACTCAGGTAGCTGAGCGACGAGTAACCGGTTCCGAAGTCGTCCATCGCCAGTCGGATCCCGAGCGCCTTGAGCTCGTGGAGCTGCATCATCGCGAAGTCGGTGTCGGTGAGCATCAGCGACTCGGTGATCTCGAGAACGAGCGCGGCCGCCGGCAGCCCCGTGACTTTGAGCGCCTGGCGCACGTCCGCAACGAGCGTCTCCGACTGCAGCTGCCTGACGGAGAGGTTCACGCTCATCGTCAACGGCTCGGTCCGCGGGAAGGCCCCCTGGAGACGAGCGCCTTCACGGCAGGCCGTTTCGAGGATCCAGCGCCCCATCGGGATGATCAAGCCCGTCTCCTCTGCCACCGGGATGAACTGGATCGGCGGAATCGTCCCGCGAGTCGGATGGTTCCAGCGCACCAGCGCCTCGACGCCGAGAATCTCGCGGTCGGAGAGCCTCACGACCGGCTGGTAGTGCAACTGCAGCTGCTCCATGGTCAGCGCGTGCTGCAGATCGGAGCGAAGCTCGAGTCGTTCGACAACACGCTCGTGCATCGTCGGCTCGAAGACGCGGTAGCTGCCCTTGCTGTCGCGCTTGGCCATGTACATCGCCACGTCGGCGTTGCGCAGGAGCTCCGACGCCTCAGGCGTCTCGAGGTTCTCTCCGACCAGGCAGATGCCGACGCTCGCCCGCGGAACCACGTTCTTGCCCTCGATCTCGATCGGCAGGTCGAGCGCTCGCAGGATGCGTGCCGCGGCGTCGGCAGCGTCCGACGAGCCCGCCACGCCGTCGAGGAGGACCGCGAACTCGTCTCCGCCGAAGCGGGCGACGGTGTCGCCCGGGCGAACGGCGATCTTCAGCCGGCGGCCGACCTCCTGCAAGACCTCGTCTCCGGCCGCGTGGCCCAGGCTGTCGTTCACGGTCTTGAAGTCGTCCAGGTCGATGAACATGACGGCAATCTCGTGCACGCCGCGCTGAGTCCGCATCAGCGCATGCTCGACGCGGTCGGAGAACAGCGCGCGGTTCGCGAGTTTCGTCACCGGGTCGTGGAAGGCCTGATGGGCGAGCTGCTCCTCGAAGGCCTTGCGCTCGCTGACGTCACGGCAGTTGAGCACGATGCCTCGAACGTGTTCGTCATGGAGAAGGTCGGTGTGCTGGACCTCGAACCTCAGTGTCGCGCCGTCCTTGTGACTGACCGAGCACTCGATCGTGTGCGCCTCGCCGTCACCGGTACCGTCGACTGCGATCAGCTGTGCGAGCAGCGGCCGGTCGGTCTCGCTCAGCAGGCGGTCGAACCGGGTCCCTTCCACCTCGTCCACGCGGTAGCCGAGCAGGCGTTCGATCGACGGGCTCTGGTACGTGATCACGCCGTCGGCGTCCAGCACGGTGATCAGGTCGCTGGAGTGCGCAACGAGCGAGCGGAAACGGGCCTCGCTCTGGCGTCGATGGAGATCCTCGGCCAGCGATGCCCCTTCGACGGCAAGCGAGACCTGAGTCGCGAGGGCGCCGAGTGCGTCGACGAGATCACGCGTCACGGTCACGGGCGACGAGATGACGATGGCGCCGCGAACCTCGCCGCGAACGGTCAGAGGAGCGACGACCGTCGTGTGGCCTTCGGGGAGCCGAAGATCTCCTCGCACGTAAGGGGGTGGGTCGGCGTGCAGGACGCGAAGCGAGTCCGAGCGCTCGTGCAGCAACCAGTCGCAGGTTCCCTCACCGACTCGACCGCCGGTGGCCCCGTCGGACGAGGCCTCGACGACTGCTACGCCGTCCGAGACGAGCACGAGTCGCACGGGCGGCTCGGCGGCGAGCAGGCGATGGACGGCGGAGATGGCCGCCTCTGCGACTTGCTCATGGCCGGCTGCCGCGACCAGGTCGACACCTGCCCCGCGTAGAGCGCGCTCGCGCGAGACCACGCGCGCCTCCTGGCGCACGAGGCCTGCCATTCTCGCGACGACCAGCAGGAAGAGCACCGCGGACGCGATGATGAGAACGAGAACGTCGGGGTTGCCGAGCGACTGGACGAACCGAATTCCCGGCGCGATCAGACAGGCACTGCCGAGGAGCGTGAGCCGGAGGGGCGTCAGACGCGTTCCGAGCTCCGGTGCCCCCTCCTCGAGCGAGCGCATCGACGGATGCAGTGCGGCTGCACCCCAGAGCAGGTAGTACAGGATCCACCCGGCGTCGAAGATCAACTGGTGGTGGTACGTGTTCTTCAGGAGCGCGTAGTTGTAGGCGGAGTCCGTGGCCATCAGGCAGACGATGCTGCTGACGAGGAACCAGAACGCGGGCGTGCGCTTGCCGGCATCGACCGCGAGCCTGATCGCAGCGGCCAACAGCAGAACGTCACCGAGCGGATAGGCGACGGACACGGCGTTCCCAAGCAGGCTCAGGCCCGTGAGGTGGATGTTCGGAGCGATCAGGAACACCCACGAGAGCAGGCCGATGCCGATCGTGAGGATCAACGCGTCGATGAGCGCGGTGCGGTCAGGCCGTGGATTGCGTCGCTTGATAAGGACGAACAGTCCCGCCATCAGAACCGGATAGACCAGGAGGTAGAGCGCGTCGCCGATCGACGGGAAGCCGACATCGACGCCGAACAGCTTGGGATAGCTGTACGTGTAGAGGTCACCGCTGAAGAACAGGAACTGTCCCGCCACGAACAGCCACCACGCCGCACGGGCACGTGGCTTGTGCATCCGGATTCCGACGACGATCGCGACGACGCCGGAAAGACCGAGCGCGTTGATCAACGGCCCGTTTCCAGCCAGCGCCGGGACGAACAGGTAGCAGCCCATGAGAACGCCCGTCCCGGCGAGGTACCAGATCCAGGCCTGGTCGCGCGAGGTCCCGGGCAGAGCGAGCCGAAGGCGAGCGGCGCTCATGCCGCTCGCTCGCTCGTGCGTGCCGGCTGGAGGTCGAAGACGTTGACGAGCCGGCCGAGCACGTCGATCAATTGCTCGATCTCCGCGTCGGTGTTCGCGGCCGTGATCTGGAGACGGAATCCGACTTCGCTTCTCGGGACGAGCGGATAGGCAGCGAGGGTCGCGTAGATCCCGTTGTCGAAGAGGAACCGGCCGACAGCGTCGATGTCCTCGTGTCGCGCGAGCGGGACTTCGATGATGGGGAACCCGGATCGGTTCGGCGTGTGCACGCCGAGGCGGTCGAGCTCGTTGAGGACGGCTGCCGTTCTGCGCCAGAGATCGGCGCGAATGGCGTCTCCGCGGCGTTCGTTCACGTCCAGGCCGACGAGGACGGTTGCGAGCGAGGCGATCGGGGACGGGCCCGAATAGAGATACGGGGGAGCGGCGGTCTTCAGCAGGCGCTTCAGCTCCGGCGGGCAGGTCAGGAAGGCGGCGAGGGACGAGTAGGCCTTCGACAGCCCCGAGACGAGCACGATGTTGTCGTACGTCTCGCCGGCGTAACGGACGATGCTGTTCCCGCGGTTGCCGTACGGGCTGAGCTCGTCATCGCTTCGCTCGCCGATGACGCCGAATCCGTGAGCGTCGTCGACGTACAGGAGAGCGTCGTAGGCGCGCGCCAGCCGGGCGAAAGCCGGCAGGTCGATCGCGTTGCCGGTCATGCTGTTGACGCCGTCGACGCAGATCAGCCGGGGCGGAGGGCCGTTCTCCTTGAGGAGCCGCTCGAGATCGTCTGCGTCCTCGAACTGGAACCTCTTCAGCGTGGCGCCACGGGCTCCGGCCAGTTGGCAGCCCTCGTAAATCGTCTTGTGCGCTCGGGATTCGACGTAGATCGTGCCGCTGCCCGCGAGCACGGGAATCACGGACATGTGGATCAGCGTGATCGTCGGCAGCACGAGGGTGTCCTCGGCGCCGACCAGCGCGGTGAGGCGCTCCTCGATCTGCGAGTAGAGAACCGGACTGCCGAGGAGGCGCGACCAGCTCGGGTGTGTTCCCCACTTCTGGAGATAGGCGGGGACCGCGTCGATGATCTCGCGCTCCAGGTCGAACCCCAGGTAGTTGCAGGAAGCGAAGTCCGCAAGCCACTTGTCCCCGACACGGATCATGCGACCGTCGATCTCCTCGATCACGGCGTCGCTCATCGGATGTGAGCGTCCGAGCTCGTCGAGGTCATGGAGAGCCGCGAGCCACTTGTCGATCCAAGCGGGAGCGGCCAACCCAGCCCTGGGGCTGGCGGATGCGCGCGCAGTCACTCAGCCACCATCGGCCGGATCCATACTCATCTTGAGTGTTTCGGCGGGCCCACTGTCAACAGGAGTCAACAGGCGTCTGAATGTCGGGTGAGAGGTGCTTCCTGCTAGCGGGGGGAGCTGCTCTTCAGGTCCGCCTCGCGCACGTTCTCCGCCGCTCGCTGGAGAAACCGCGCCTGCCCAGGGTCGAGGCCCTCCGTGCAGGCGCTTCGACCTCGATCACGTCCGGTCAGCACCCGTTGCGGAGATCTTCTCGGGTAGGTCGCGCGCGAACGGATACGTGCTGCGACGCCACTGCTCCTCCGGATACGAGAGCAGCCAGCTCTTCTCCTGCAGCACGACGACGTCCCGCTTCACCTCTCGCAGAAGCCTCGCCGGCCTGCTGTCCCTGTCGGCCTGGTGGAGGCTCCATCCGGCTACCTCAGGTGAGTCGTATTAGAGGGGGCGAGTCCCCTGACGGCGACCGAACGCACTGCGGCCAGGCGCTCGGCAGGAGCCCGCCCCTCGACCTTCATTCGTCAGACCCGGCCCAACCCCTAGTTGGGACATGGGGGGCAGGCACTATGCGCCGGCTGCCCCTTGGTCGCTCGCGTGATCAGGCAGCTCAGGCTCATCTTGTCGAAGTTGACGGTGACCACGTGTGCGGCATTTGTGCTCACGTGGAACATCTCGTGGGCGAGCACGTGCGAGCCGTCCGTGTTGGTCAACGTGAGACTGAAGATGCGGTGCTGGACGTCGTTCTGGTTGTTGCCGGACTCTCCGAACCAGGATGTGAAGTGGCCGCTGGCGTCGTCCACACCAGGGCGGCGTCACCGTGCCGTTGCCCGTAACGCGACGCAGGGTGTCGCGCCGTCGTGTCTTGGCGGAACCGTGGCCATCGTGCCTGCGCCGGACTACGTTTCAACGGTTACGGTCGATCGGCGCCGCGGCGATGTGTCACTCTGCATTGCCGGGGCGGCCACAGGATGGTGATGGTAATCGTGTTCGCACCCCCTCCCGATCATCTCTTTCGCGGTCGGCGGTAGTCGGCGGCTGCGGTCGTCGCCCGCTCAGCGCTCCGCGAAGAGAGGAGATAGGAATGAACACCCTTCAAGACAGAGTCGCCTCAGTCACCGGCAGCTCACGAGGCATCGGCGCGGCGATCGCGACGCTCTTCGCAAACGAAGGAGCGCGCGTCGTCGTGCACGGCCGCGGCACCTACGCCGTTGAGAACGTCCGCAGCCAAATCGAGGCGACAGGCGCAGGGGTCATGTCTGTCTTCGCCGATCTCACGCGTTACGACGAGATCGAAGGGATGGGAGATCGAATCGATCAAGCCCACGGCCCGGTTGACATCCTGGTCGCGAACGGCGGTGGCAGCCCAAGCCCGCCCGGCCCGATCGAGGAGATCAATGAGGAGGCCTGGCGCGCATCCGTCGACGCCAACCTCACCGCCACGTTCTTGACGATCAAGTGCTTCCTGACGGGCATGAAAGAGCGTGGGTAGCCGTGATCGTCGCGCTTCACGTAGCGACTGGCGCCGCGGCCGGTGCCGCCAGCGGGTCGCGGGTCGCGGCGGTCCTGCTGGGCCCGATCCTTCACCTCGCGGGCGATCGGCTGCCCCACCAAGACTTCCGCTCGCGCCGCTTCGAGATCGGCAGCGGTCTCGCGTGCCTCGTCCTCCTCGCCGCTCGCCGCGGCCCGCTCGATCCGGCGACGCTCGGCGGCGGGGCGAGCTCCGCACCCGACCTCGAGCACGTCCTCCCGTTCTTGCGCCCGGGCGGTAGCAAGCTCTTCCACGGCCGCCGAGGCTGGCACCGCTCGGGGCGCTTCCGAGCAGACCTGCAGCTCCTGCTAGCCGGCGTGATTCTCGCCGCGCTCGTCGTACCTCGGAGTCCTGCCGTCTGAGAGAACCGGCAGTTCTTGCCACGTTTCCACCGCCGCCCAACTCGACGCCGCCGGCCAGCAGCGCGACAGGCTCGGTTACCGGGAGAGTAAGCCTTGTGCCGACTGATACGCTGTGCTGGCACTCTCGACCGAGAGTGCCAAAGACCTCACCAGAAAGACCATTTACAAGTCCGAGACTGCTCGATGATGTTTCAGGAGGCTTTCATGAATCTGCAGCCGCTTGGTGACCGCTTGATCGTTGAGGTGCTCGATGAGGAGGAGTTGACGGTGAGTGGGATCGTCCTGCCTGATACCGCGAGGGAGAAGCCGCAGCGTGGTCGCGTGTTGGCGGTCGGCCCGGGTGGGCGGGACGAGGATGGGAAGTACATCGAAATCGACGTCGCCGAGGGGGACGAGATCGTCTTCTCGAAGTACGGCGGGACCGAGATCAAGCTCGGAATCGAGGATGTTCTGATTCTGCGTGAGTCGGATGTGCTCGCGAAGGTCGTAAACACGGGTGGCAAGCGCAAACGCAAGCTCGCCGGCGCCACCGCCTAGTAGCTCGTATCCCTCAGGAGGAAGAGATGGCTCACAAGGAGCTGAAGTTCAATGAGGATGCGCGTCGCGCGCTCGAGCGTGGCGTCAACATTCTCGCCGATGCGGTCAGGGTCACTCTTGGCCCGAAGGGTCGGTACGTCGTGCTGGACAAGAGGTTCGGCGCCCCGACGATCACGAATGACGGTGTCACGATCGCACGTGAGATCGAGGTCGAGGATGTGTTCGAGAACCAGGGTGCGCAGCTCGTGCGCGAGGTCGCGACGTCGACGAACGACGTCGCCGGCGACGGCACGACGACCGCGACGCTGCTCGCCCAGGCGATCGTGCGTGAGGGCCTGAAGAACGTGGCCGCGGGCGCGAACCCGATGGCGCTCAAGCGCGGGATCGAGCAGGCCGTGGACGCCGTCGTCGAGAACCTGAAGACGCAGTCGAAGGAGATCTCGGGTAAGGAGGACATCGCCCGGGTCGCCACGATCTCGGCGCGTGAGCGCGAGATCGGCGACGTGATCGCGGACGCGATCGAGAAGGTGGGCAAGGACGGCGTCGTCAATGTCGAGGAGGGCCAGACGTTCGGTCTCGAGCTCGAGTTCACCGAGGGCATGCAGTTCGACAAGGGCTACCTGTCGCCGTACATGGTGACCGACCCCGAGCGCATGGAGGCGGTGCTCGAGGAGCCGTACATCCTGGTCGCCAACCAGAAAATCGGCGCCATAAAAGACATCCTGCCGGTGCTCGAGCAGGTGATCCAGGCCGGCAAGCCGCTGCTGATCGTGGCGGAGGACGTCGAGGGCGAGTCGCTCGCGACGATCGTCGTCAACAAGCTGCGCGGCACCTTCACCGCCGTCGCGGTCAAGGCCCCCGGTTTCGGCGACCGCCGCAAGCGCATGCTGGAGGACATCGCCGTCCTCAGCGGTGCGGAAGTGATCACCGAGGAACTGGGCCTCAAGCTCGAGAACACGAAGATCGCGCAGCTCGGCAAGGCCCGCAAGGTCGTCATCGACAAGGACACGACCACGATCATCGACGGCAACGGAAAGGCGGACGCGATCAAGGCCCGGATCAAGCAATTGAAGGCCGAGATCGAGAACACCGACTCCGACTTCGACCGCGAGAAGCTCCAGGAGCGGCTGGCGAAGCTCGCCGGCGGCGTCGCGGTCGTCAAGGTCGGCGCCGCGACCGAGACGGAGATGAAGGAGAAGAAGCACCGCGTCGAGGACGCGCTCCAGGCCACCCGCGCCGCGCTCGAGGAGGGCATCGTCCCCGGCGGCGGTGTCGCGCTCCTGAACGCGGCTGAATCGATCGAGCTGGACGGCTTCGGCGATCCGGACGAGCGGACCGGCGCGCAGATCATCGTCCGCGCGCTCGAGGAGCCGCTCCGCCAGCTCGCCTACAACGCGGGCCTGGAGAGCTCGGTCGTCGTGAACAACGTCCGCACGGCCGCCAAGGGCCAGGGCCTGAACGTCGACACGAACGAGGTCGAGGACCTGGTCAAGGCCGGCATCATTGACCCGACCATGGTCACGCGCT
>WNFC01001605.1_pt1 | contig 23944 bp, 27 predicted proteins | sample 5400541 | NCBI WGS metagenome assembly WNFC01 (sample SAMN13153342, study PRJNA577476) | soil metagenome | isolation source: 120 cm saprolite under Douglas fir tree site 2 hole 2 replicate 1 | place: USA:California | collected 2015-04-18
ACCCCCGTCGGCTACGTGCGGTCGACTCTCATGGAGCGCAGAAAAGCTCCGAAGCAGGGGAGCGAAGGGGCTCCGCACGCGTGGCTCGATCTCAAGAGTGTCGTCGCCGATGGGCTCGGAGGCATTCGCGTGGGCGACGAGGTGGTGGTGATCACCTGGCTACACCAGGCGAGCCGCGACGTCTTGAAGGTCCGTCCACGAGGGGATATGAGCGCGCCGCTCGCCGGTGTGTTTGCCACGCGGTCGCCGGACCGTCCCAATCCGATCGGACTGCACCGCGTCTCCGTCCTGGCCATCGAGGGAACGAAGCTTCAAGTTGGCCCACTCGAGGCGATCGATGGGACCCCCATCGTCGACATCAAACCGGTGCTTCCCCGGTCGGCGGACTCGTAGCGACCCCCTTGCCCGGGGAACGACGGACTCGGCCGGAGCAGCGCGGTGGATCGCTGGTTTCATCTGGCCCGTCTGCGCTGGCGGTCTTGAGCAAAAGAAAAGGCGCCCGGCCAGTGAACGCGTGACCGGGCGCCTCATTTGTGAGTCGTCGACTCTCTAGGCTGCCTTCTTTTCATTGGGAGGCATCTCCTCTTTGGGGGCGGGCGCCAGACGCTTGGCCTTTCCCCGAGAGCGAACGATCGCCACCAACTTGCGCGCTCCTCCACGCGCTTTCGCCAGCTGCTCCTTGATCAATTCCATCGCCTTTCCCTCCTTGAAGGCGGAGAGCAGGCGCTCCTGAGCGACGTGCCATCGGCGAATCAGCATCGCGATGCCACTCAGGAAGAGACCGGTCCCAACCAGTAGTATCAACCGGGTGGCGACCGAGTCCTCGAGGAGCCCGAACGTGGCACTCACCAGGATTCCCAGCGCGAGCAGCGCGAGGGCTATCCTGATCGAGTGGACCTCCGTCTTTGGACGCGTCTTCGCCGGACGGCCCTTGCCATTGGCAGCCTTCTTCCGACGCTGATTTGAAAGCCGCAACTCCTCACAGGTGCACTCGCGAAAGTTCTTTGCCAATGTAGATCCGTCCTCTTGGAGGAGCTGTACTTCACGTTCGCCCGGCTCCCCTGATGGTACTTCTCCCAGAGTCTGCCGGTCGTGGATGCTGAGATAAGCGAGCTTGCTCATTCCCCACAACCCAACGTGGTCCTTCCTGTAGTTGCTGGCGACGTCCGCGTAGCGATAGAGGCTGCTCAACTTGCCGTATGACTCCGGTACCTCGGCTTGCAGCCACTTGCTGGTTTTCCCGAACCCCTTCGTGCGTGCCAGGCCCCGCTTCTCGATCGTGTTGAGCAAATCTCCGATGTCCCATGCATTGGATTCCTCGTTTGACAACAGACGGCGAATCCTTTCTCGGGCCTCCTCGAGCGTGAGCGACGGATAGCGATCAGTGTCCTGCTGCATCAATGGCACAGTGGTTACTTGCTCCATGGTCGTACCTCCGTTTAGGCGCCGGTTGATTCCGGCATCACGGATGCCACGTCAAAGGAGGTACGAGCCCGGTCGAGCGTCCGCATCCGCTGCGAAATGGACCGAACTTGATGGGACGTTATTCAAGCGCGCGGCCGTCCCCGTCGAAGTGCTTGATCCGACGAACATCTCAACCTCTACGAAAGGTAACAGGCTCCTAAAGCATAGAGAAAAATTCTATACGTATAGAATTCTTCTCTACGCCGAGGCCTGACGTTGAGAATTTCCCCAACGTTCCGGCTCGGCGTTGAGAATTTCCGCAACTCTTGGGCTCGGCCTTGAGAATCTGTTGCAACAGTGAGGCTCGACGGTGAGACGATTTCTCTACGGGGTCCCGGACGCGGACAATCTCAGGGAGGGGCTTGACAAAATTGTCGCGGGAGCAAAGGCCACGCTTGTAGTCACGTGGAGATGACTCCCCGCACAGATCCTGTGGATAACTTTTTCGTGTCCAGTTCAAAACAACATATGCTTCGCCCGGTCCGCGGCGGCGAATAATCTGGCAAGTTCCTCCCCTTCGGCCGGGGGCAATTCCGCTGTCAGTGATCGAAAGGCAGGAGCAAGCACATGGCTGGCTTGGTCGACGATCTGCTCGATGTGGCTCGGATTTCTCGCGGAACGATTCGTCTACAGAGCGTAAGGCTGGAGCTCAACGAGCTGCTGCGCCAGACGGCCAAGAATCATCGCAACCTGTTCGCCCGAAGCGGCGTTGATCTCGACGTGTCCATCGTCGACCAGCCCCTTCATTTGAACGGCGACTCAGCGCGCCTGGCTCAGGCGATCGGCAATTTGCTCCACAACTCGACGAAATTCACGCCCCGCGGCGGGCGCACCACGCTCTCGCTGCAACGCGGAGATGGCGATCTCGCGGTGATCCGGGTTCGGGACAATGGAATCGGTATACCGGCGGAAACCCTCTCGCGTTTGTTCGAACCCTTCGTGGCAGGCACAACCATCGAGCGGAGCGAAGGCGGTCTCGGCCTCGGGCTGGCGCTGGCCAAGGGACTTGTGAATATCCATGGTGGCAGCATCAGCGCTACCAGCGATGGAGTCGGCAAGGGCGCCGAATTCGTGGTGCGCCTCCCGCTCGTCAAGACCGTGCCGATCGAGGTGAGCGGCGCCCCAACTGCGAACGGCACCGGCCACCGCGTGCTGATCATTGAGGACAGCATCGATTCGGCCGATAGCCTTGGCGAGCTCCTCGCAGACGACGGGTACCAGATCGTTGTGGCGTACAACGGGGCGGAGGGGGTCGCCAAGGCGCACGCGTTCCAGCCGGAATTCGTGCTCTGCGATCTCGGATTGCCGGACATCACCGGATACGAGGTGGCGCGCTCGCTCCTTGCCGATGATGCGCTCAACCGTGCCTGCCTGGTGGCGCTCAGCGGCTACGCGCTTCCGGAGGACATTCAGCGGGCCACCGAAGCTGGATTTGCCCACCACCTCGCCAAGCCGTTCGACCTGGAGAAGCTCCGCGCATTGTTGAGCGGCAAAGGAGAACGAGTCTCCGTCAGCAGAATTGCTGCACAACCTTCAGGAGCTCCTGGACCCGAACCGGTTTTGTGACCACCTGATCGCTCGGAATCAAGTCGGCCCGTCGATCGTCGGACCCAGTGATCATCACCACCGGGATGTGTTGAATTGTTGGGTCGTTTTGCTGTTCTTGCCGAAACTGCCAACCGTCCATCACCGGCATCATCATGTCGAGGAGAATCGCGGAAGGTCGACCACCGGCGCGCAGGAATTCGATCGCGGATCGGCCATTTTCGACGCATACCACCCGGTAGCCGTGTCTCACCAGGATCTCGTATGTGGCGTCCCGGACTTCTGCGTCGTCGTCGACCACCAGTAGAAGATGCGAGCCCTCATCATTCATGGTGCAACTGTCTGCTATTCACAGCTCACGTCAACAGAAAGGCTGGCATGGCGGAGGGGTCGATCAGTTGCTCGCCCTTTAAAGTACACAGTGAAGTGCACCTTCACATAGGACAGGTGGTGTATTTGGTAAAACGCAGATCAGTTCGTGGGCGCAGTGATCGTTGCGTTTGCTTGCGAACTGTGCCGTGGAAGCCCACAGACTAACGGCAAGCGAAACGACAGCGACTCTCGACGGCATCGCCATGTCTCGAGCAGTGGCAACATCGTGACGCGGAGTTGCTGAATCAATCGCAACCTGGCGTGAAGCCGGAAACCACAATCCCCAAGGGCGAATCCGAGATCGCCGGCCCGCCGTTTTCGAAGGTCATCTCGCACCCCCTCAATAAAAGGCAGAGGCAGGATTGACGAAATCGGCCTCTCGAGGCTGTTATGCCGCGACTTTCACGAGGCCGAGGAGCGAGCCAATCATGTCCCTGCGCAAAGTGAAGCTCTCCGATCTGAAGTCGTTCGCCTACAGTTTCGGAGGCAACATCCAGGCAAAGATGGCCGACGTCGGGCGCACGGTCGGCTCGAAGACGATCGGTCTGACCATTCAAACGGTGGGACCGGGTTGCTTCTCGTCCCGCCGCCACAAGCACGTGTTCCAGGAAGAGATCCTGATCGTGATGAGTGGCGAGGGCACGCTGCATCACGGCGACCAGCGCATCCCGATGACCGTCGGCGATTGCGTCTGTTACCTGCCGGAGGATGCAGAGGCCCACTGCTTCGAGAACACAGGCAAGACCGACCTGGTCGTCTGGGCCTTTGGCAATCGTTTTCCCCACGAAATCGCGGTCTATCCGGATCAGGGAGTGGCGTTCGTCGAGGGGTTGGGCGCCGATGTGCCGCTCGATGCGGGGACGGTGAGCGAATGGACGGAAGACCGTCGGAAGCGCTGAGCGTTGGCGGGCCAAGCCGCTCGCGCAGCCCTATCGGATAAATCGCAAAATGACTCCAGGACCGACGGCTATCCCGTTGTCCGGATCCGCGAACGAGACACCACTCAGAATCCCGTTGTATTGGAGGAGCCAGTGGTCGCCGCCATCGAGTGTCCGCCAAACACCGCCGCTCGCACCCGAAGGCCCCCCTACGACCGTCGCGTTGTCCGGGCCCACCATGGAAACCGCGGCGCCGGTGATCGAGGTCGATGCCCACGTTTCTCCGCCGTCGCTGGTGCGAATGCTGGAGTAACCTACGGCGATCGCCGTGTTCGGATCCCCAAAAGCGACGCCGAAGAGCAGCGCTCCTTGCTCCAAGATGGTCCCTGTCCAGGTGAGACCTCCGTCGGTCGTCCTCGCCCTGAATCCACACCTCATGAAGCGACAGAGCTCGCGGTTATAGCCGTAAAACCCAACCGCCAATCCCAGATTTGCGTCTGCGAAGGCCACCGCCTCGAAGGTTGCGTTTGGGTCACTGGCTTGAGGGGTCCAGGTGGCTCCTCCATCGTTCGTGCGGAGAATGGTCCCCTCCGAGCCCACCACGGTCCCGGTGTTGGCGTCCAGGAGCGAGACGCCGTAGAGATTCAGGGTTGTCCCACTGGCTTGGCGCGTCCAGGTGCCCCCGCTGTCGTCGGTGCGCAGAATGGTTCCGCGCTCGCCGACCGCCGTCCCGGTGTTCTCGGTGACAAAGGAAACGGCATAGAGTCTCGCGCTCGTCCCGCTGGACTGAAACGTCCAGGTGACCCCGCTGTCCGCCGTCCGCATGACGGCATCGTCACCCACGGCGAAGCCGACACTGGCGTCGGCGAGGGAGACGCCATTCAAAGAAGGCAAGGGCGCCCCGGTAGGTGAGCCGACAATGGTTCCTGCCTGGCCGACCGCGATTTGCGACTGGCCGGAATATGAGATCGCAAAGAGGGGGCGCCTCCCGACGGATTCGGAAGTGAAGGTCAGGCCAAGGTCGTTGGAGTGAAGAATCACGCCGGCCGGCTGGCAACTTCCGTCGCTCGTTCCAACGCACCCCGCGACGTAGAGCTGATTGAAAGCAAAGGCGAGCCCATAGTAATTGTTCATCCCGCCGGAGAAGTCCGTCCAGGTTTGTCCGCCGTCCGTAGTGCGCAGGATGGTTCCGGAGTCGCCCACCACCACTGCGATGTTGGCGTCGAGGGTCCTGACTGCCTGCAGATGGCGGGTGGTCGGACTGATCTGCGGGTTCCAGGTGCCGCCGCCGTCGGTGGTGCGCAGGATGTTTCCGGCGTCGCCCACGGCGATGCCACGGTCGATGTCGAAGAACCCGACTCCAAAGAGTGCCTGGGTGGTGCCGCTGTCCTGAGGCGTCCAGGTGTCGCCCCCGTCCGTGGTGTGCAAGATGGTTCCGCCCTCGCCCACCGCCGCTCCGTGATTGAAGTCCACGAAGTTGACACCAATCAGCGCGACCGTTGTTCCGCTGAACTGGAACGCCCAGTTCGCGCCTCGGTCGGTCGTGCGCAGAATCGTTCCCGCGTCGCCTACCGCGGTACCGACGCTGCCGTACAGAAACGAAAGGCCGAAAATGGCGGACGCCGATCCGGTGCTCCGCGCCGTCCAGGTTTGCCCCCTGTCGGCGCTGGCCAATACCCGTCCCCACGCGTCCAACGCGACGGCGTTTTGGAGGTCGAAGGATTCCACCACGTAGAGGTCGGGCGGCGTGAGATCCTGCCGAAACCAGCCTCCGGCAAGGGATTCACCGGTGGCGAAGATCATTCCAACGCAGAAAACGAGGCGTCCCAGAGTCACTTTCACGTTTTTGCCTCCCCGAGGGGTTTCATTGAAACCCCCGAACCCCGTCGTCAACCGCGTACCATCCCCGAGTATTGTGAGTCAACGGGGCGTGAACAACTCGTGACATTGAATGTTTTTCGCCGGGCGATCAACCCGCGCCCACCCTCGAGAAACCCGAGCAGTCCGATGGCGGACAGCAGCGTGGCGCCGACTGAACTTTCCGCCGCCCTGCGAACCGGCGATTCGTTAGTCCGCGGGCGGGGTGATCACCGGCGCATGCTTGGCGACGTGCGTCGCCGGCTTGCTCGAAATCCTGGCTGCGGCGTGCATCGAGTGCTTGTCGGAAGGAAGTTTCTTCGCCTGCCCGCTTGGGATTGCCGATTGACAGGTGCATGTCTCCGCCATCAAAGATTCGCTGCACTCGTCGGCAAGAACAGGCGAGCCGAACAACATACAAACTGTCAGCGAAACTAAAACACGTCTAAGCGACATCGGATCTCCTCGGCAATGGCAATATCGTGTCACGGAGTCTCTGGATGAAGCGAGACCTGGCGTGAACACCAAAACCACGTTGACTACCTTTCGTGCTGCGTTGTGGGCGGGTACCCTCATTCACCGCCAGTCCGAGGGCGAAGGGGGCCGATGCGTCCCGCCTGCAGCCGTGCCGCCATCCCCGATCCCGGTGAGCAACATGCCGATAACACGCACCAGCAGCAAATGGCGTCGAGAGGACGCGCGTTTCTTGGACGCTCAAGCCCTCGTCGCGCGGCGCGCGGATCCATGTTGACGACGCGAGCACCGCCGCCGTTATGGCCATGGGCACCAGGCCGAGCCGCGCTCGGAAGCCGGAGGCAAACCGGAGCCTACCCGTCGCGTACGCACTCACCTGTCTTCTGAGTCTGGCTGCGGACCCCGCGGTTGGGCTCTCGGGCGCGCTGCGCTTTTCGCACTGGCACTCGGAATGCTGCTGCAAATCCTCGTGGTGATTGCACAGGGCCTGCATCGGCGCGCTCGCGCTCCTTCGTAGCTGCGCCACGCCAGGGGCTCGTGATAAGCGGGCGGGAGCAGCTGAACCTCGCGGAGGAGGAGCTTATGGGTGGTGGATCACCGCCGAAGGCGGCTTCGAAGTCGGGAATTCCCTATCGCCCGGACAGCGACCAGGCCGGTCCTCCGGAGCTGGTCAACGCGATTCGCGCGCGGCGGGGTGGCAAGCTGCTGAACCTCGATCGGATGCTATTGCAGAGTCCCAATTTTGCCAGGGGTTGGAACGCGATGCTCGGGGCGATCCGGACTCAGCTCTCGCTGCGGCCCAAGCTGCGAGAGGTGGCGATCATGGCGATCAGCGCGCTCAACCACGCGGACTACGAGTGGGCGCAGCATGAGAGCGAGCTCATCACCACCGGCGGCACCCGCGAGCAACTCGACGCGCTCAAGGACCCCAAAGGCGCCGAGAAGAACAGCAAGCTGTTCAGCGAGGCGGAACGGGCCACCCTGGCGCTGACGCGGGAGATGACCCAGGACATCGCGGTCTCCGACGTCACGATGAAGCGGATCCGGGCGCTCCTTCCGGATCAAGAGGTGGTGGAGCTGGTCGGCACGATTGCCGGCTACAACATGGTTTCGCGGTTTCTCATCGCGACGGGCGTTGAGCTGGAGCAGTAGAAGCAAAGCGTCGCTGGACGTCGCTCCGTGATAAGTCGACCGGGCTGGCTCGATCTCATCGAGGAGGAAGAATGAATACACGGTATGCCGTTCTGGCTGCTTTCGTCGCCGCTGCACTCAGCTGTTTTTCTGCGGTACCCGCCCTCGGAGAGGAAGCGGCGAAGCGCGAATCGAAGGCGGTTTCCAAGTCGGGAATTCCCTATAACGATCAGGCCGGCCCTCCGGAGTTGGTCACGATGATCCGCGCACGACGGGGGGGCAAGCTCCTGAACCTCGATCGGATGCTCTTGCACAGCCCGAACTTTGCCAAGGGATGGAACGCGATGTTCGCCGCGATCCGGAATCAGCTTTCGCTCCAGCCCAATCTGCGCGAGCTGGCGATCATGACGATCGGCGTCCTCAACAAGGCGGATTACGAGTGGGTGCAGCATGAGGGCGAGTTCCTCAACGCCGGCGGCACCCGCGAACAGCTCGCCGCCCTCAAAGACCCGAAGACGGCCGAGAAGAACGCCAAGCTGTTCAGTGAGGTGCAGCGCGCGACCCTGGCGCTCACCCGGGAGATGACCCGCGACATCGCGGTCTCCGACGGCACGATGAAGCGGATCCGGGGGCTCCTGTCGGATCAACAAGTGGTCGAGCTGATCGGCACAATCTCGGGCTACAACATGGTCTCGCGGTTTCTGATCGCGACGGGCATTGACATGGAGAAATAGGTTTGGAGCGCTTCGCTCAGCGCGGCTGGGCAATCGTCGTACGGTGAGCGTCAAACCACCCCGCCCATAGGACGAACAGCCAGCTCGCGTTTGCCGCCCAGGCGAGAGTCTTCCAGTCGGGCGGAGCCGGCCCGACGATGCTGGAAGCGTACAACAAGAGCAGGAGCACCACGAAGGCCCAGAACGCGATGGTGCCGATCCGATCGCGCGCGCGCGTCGTCCGCAAGTAGATGCCCAGGCCGATGATGAAGAGGATCGCTTCGATCGCGATCGTGCCTTCCGTCGAATACCAGATACCGAGCCCCACCTTCGGTCCACCCGGATAAAGCGGCATGTCTGGACGATGGACGATGAAGTCGCAAAGCCAGTGGCTGAAGACCCCCACGCCGACGACGATGGCGCCGCGCGGATACCGCGTGAAGAGCCAGTACCCGCCGCCGTAGAGCACCGACCAGACCAGGCTCATCAACAAGCTGTGCGACCACGGATAGTCGTAAAGATCGAGCCGGAGAAAGGGAAGGTTCTGCGGCTGGATGCGCACGTGCTCGATCCCCAACAGAAGGAAGATCGGCCAGAGCAGGTCGAGCAGGAGCGGCGCGGCAATCAAAGCCGCCAGCGACGATCGCGGCGCGAATCGCTTCGACGCAAACCCCACTGCATAGTGGCCAATGAACACGGAAGGAGCCTTCGTCGAGGTTCGTACGTAACGAGGAACCGAAACGCAAGACTCTTGCTCTGGAAGACGACGCCGCCGTTCGAAACGCAAGGTGACACGCCGGCGTGCGATCGAACAAGAGGGCACTCCTAAAGTTCAATAGGCAGTGTTGCCAGCGATGGATAGTAGTCCCTGTTCGGGCGGCGCGATTGGCGCGCCACTCGAAGGACGAGCGGCAAGAGCAAGGGAACAGTCATGGCAATTGCAAGCGGGATTCGGTCGGACGAGCAAATCCAGAAGGATGTCCTGGCGGAGCTGAAATGGGACGCTCGCGTTCAACCAAACGAAATCGGCGTGGCGGTGAAAGAGGCCATCGTCACCCTGACCGGCTGGGTGGATTCGTACATCAAACGGTGGGCGGCCGAAGAGAGCGCCCAGCGGGTACGCGGCGTGAAAGCCGTCGTTAACGAAATCGAGGTTCGCCTTCCCACCTCGGCGGAGCGCACCGACGAGGACCTCGCCAAGGCCGCCGTCGAAGCGCTCGAGTTGGACGCCCTGGTGCCAGCGGAGAAGGTCCAGGTCACCGTTTCCAAGGGCTGGGTGACGCTCCGGGGCGAAGTGGAATGGCAGTATCAAAAGGAAGATGCGGAGCGCGTGGTCCGCCGGCTCACCGGCGTCAGGGGCGTCACCAATCTGATCACCGTGAAGCCCCGGGTAACGTCCACCGAGCTGAAGGAGAAAATCCAGTCCGCGTTCTTGCGCAGCGCGCAGACGGACGCCCAAAGGATCACCGTCGAGGTTCAGGGAACGAAGGTCATCCTTAAAGGGACGGTGCGTTCCTGGGCGGAGAGAGAGGAGGCGGAGCGTGCCGCGTGGTTGGCCCCAGGCGTCACCGCGGTCGATAACCGGATTGCCGTCTCGTACTAAGAACCAATGCCCTCATCCTAAAAACCAATGCCGAACCGACGGAGAGAACCAATGGCAAACAAGATCCATGACTTCGAGATTCCGAAACAAAACTGGGTGACCTTTCTTCGAACTATCAATCAGTTGGCGCAATCGCGGCCGGTGCGCCTGGAAGTGATCAACCGCGAGTTGGGCGACCAGGAGATGGTGAATAAGGAGCCGCTGCGGGAGATCGACTTTGAAACCAAGGGCACCGCGCGTGGAGCTCTGATCGTCGCGGTGGGGGACGATAGCGAACCGCTCTTTCACCGGATCGACGTGCCGACCCGCCTCTTCATCGCGCACAACGAGCTGGGGACGCTTCTGGAAACGCTGGCGATCCAGGATTCCATGGGCGGCGAGACGATCATCTACTTCGAAGAGCTTCCTGCCCTTCCGGAGCAGATACCGGAAGAGCGACCGAGCGCGTCCTAGTACGACCGATCCGAAAATATGCGCCGCGTCATCGGCGAATGGTTCGAGCGTCCCAGCCGAACTGTTCCGGGGATTAAGCGGCCCTTCGAGAGCACATCCTGTCGCTGGACTCGCGGCAGGCATTGCTTTGAGCTTGTTCCAGCCCTGCGCCCAGGTCTTCCGGCGTCGCTTTTGCGTGCGCATTTGCCGGCTGACCGCGCTAGACTGCCGCGCCGCGCATGCGAGCCCTCGCCATCCTTTGCTTTTTCGTGAGCTGCTGCTCGGGAGTCTTGGTCTCATGCGCGCACTCCGGCCGCTCCGTGGAGCTTCCGGTTCAGGCGGTGAGCGCAGGCGGCCGAGGCGTGGTGGTCCACGTGAACGTCCCCGCGGATTGGCGTCCCCTCGCGCCCTCGCCATACCGTGCAGAGTTTCTCGCGCCCGACAATCAGTCGCGCGCATACATCCGCGCGATGCCAGCCGAGGCGGACAGCAAAAGCTGCCCCGTCCTTGTCCGAGAGTACGCCACCGAGTTCATCGGCGCGTGGGGCGGTCCGCCCCGGAACCGCGTGGCGACCAAGACTGCCTCCGACGAGAGGGTGGACTTCGAGCTTCGCCGCAGAGATCCCAAGCCCGATGGGGAAGTCATCTGGGGTCGAGTGATGTGTCGCGAGGGTGCTCTGGCGGTCGCGTCCTGCACCGTGTCTATGCCCCGGGAAGGGGAGCTGAAGGGCCGGTGCCACGACATCGTGGAGAGTCTCGAAGTGCTCGTGCCGCCCGAACCTCGGGCCTCAATGTAAGGGATGCGCCAGTCGCGCCCCCGGAATGACATAGTCCTCGAGCTCGGCAACCGCGGCGTAGCCGAGCCCCGGTCCTGCAACAGGATGAATCCTGAAGCCTCACTGCCGCGGCGACAAATGAACAGCAAGAGGTCTGGGGTATTGCACCTCGCCCGACATTGCTCGAGTCCACGGCCCAGCGTGATCCAGAGTTCCGTACCTGCCATCAGTCTGGCGGCCCATTCCCGGTCGGAGTCGGTGGCCCGGGCGATGGTGAGCGGCTCTATCCCTTTTTCGGATTCCATTGGGCCCCTCGAGAGCTACACAATAGAGTGCCTCTCTCTACAATCATGGCTCAAATATCTTCCCGCATTCTCAACATCGCCGACCTGCGGCGGCTGGCAAAACGCCGCCTCCCGAGATCGGTTTTCGACTACATCGACGGTGGCGCCGAAGCCGAGGTCACCCTGCGCGAGAATTCCCGCGTCTTCGAAGAGGTCATCTTCCGGCCTCGGAATGCGGTCCCCAACGTGCCGGTGGACTTGCGGACCAAGGTCCTGGGGACGAACATCGAGCTTCCGTTCGTGCTCGCGCCGGTGGGCAGCACGCGAATGTTCTACCCGCGAGGGGAAGCGGCGAGCGCACGGGCAGCGGCAGCGGTTGGGACCGTGTACACGCTCTCGACGCTCTCCGGGACCCGGCTCGAGGAAGTGAGAGCGGCTTCCAATGGACCCCTCTGGTATCAGCTGTATCTGGTGGGGGGACGGGAGGTGGCGAGCTCTGCCATCGAACGGGCGCGCCAGGCGGGATTTTCCGCGCTCGTCGTCACCATCGACACCGCGGTGGCGGGAATGCGGGAGCGCGACCTGCGAAACGGCGGTCGGGAGCTGGTCAGCGGGAACTTCGTCTCGAAGGTCCCTTTCTTGCCGCAGATCCTTTCCCGGCCCCGGTGGCTGATGGGATTTCTCGGCGATGGCGGATTGATGAGCTTTCCCAACGTGATCATCCCCGGCCAGGGCCCGATGAAGTACACCGACGTCGGCCCCGCGCTCGAGCAATCGACGGTCTCCTGGGAGGATCTCGGCTGGATACGCGAGGTCTGGAAGGGGCCGATCGTGATCAAGGGCGTGCTGACGGGAGACGACGCTCGGCGCGCGGTGGACGGGGGAGCGGAGGCGCTTATCGTGTCCAACCACGGCGGGCGTCAGCTCGATGGCGTCTCGGCGACTTTGCGAGCGCTGCCCGAGGTCGTGGCCGCGGCCGACGGACGGATTGAAGTCTTGATGGACGGGGGGATCCGGCGCGGCGGGGACATCGTCAAGGCGCTTTGCCTCGGGGCGCGGGCCGTTCTGGTCGGCCGAGCCTACGCCTACGGACTCGGCGCCGCGGGCGAAGCCGGGGTCGCGCGCGCAATTGAAATTCTGCGCGCGGATCTCGTTCGGACTCTCAAGCTCTTGGGTTGCCCCTCGGTGGCGAACCTGGGTCGGTCTTATGTGGAAGTCCCGAGCGCCTGGCTGGGTCAGCCGCGTTGATTCGGGATCAAGCAAACTTTCGAACGGCGTCCTCGAACGAGATGAGCGGCGCGTCGATGTTGCCATCGCCTCGCGCCGGCACCGTCGGGTCGAGGTAGATCTGACTCCAGACCTGGGCGGGGTGTCCGTACTTCTTTTTTGGGGTAATGGGGCCCACGGGGACGTCGAATGTGACGGATACGTCCGCGATGCCTTCGAACCAGTGCACGTTGTCGCGCGCGTCGGACATCGAGACCGTATGCCCCGGCCCGACGCTTCGGTCCGACGTCGGCTGAAGCAGAATTGAACGCTCCAGATCCTGCAAGCGATTGAACGTCCGCGCGCGAATGTTCCCCCGCAGCGTCAAATGCGCGGAAACAAGATGGTTGTGCGCATGAGGCGGGGTGGAATCCCCTCGCCGATACACGAACAGCTTGTGGCCGAAAGTCTGGTCATGCTGCGGCTCGGTCAGCGGAATTGGCACGTCCTGGACCACGGCGAGCCTCTCCTGGGGCTGTTTTGTTTCACGGACGAGCCGGTCGACGTCCAGAGCTTTGATCAGATCTGCGAGTGGAATTCTGGTATGGAGCCGCTCGATCGCGCTCTGCCACTCTTCGCCGGACAGGCGGCCCGCGGTCACGTCCGAGGCAAGCTGCGCAATCTGGTCGGCCCATTGTTGCGCGGTCAGACGAATGCTCTTGGCCCAGGCCTTTCGGTTCGTGCCGAGTTGAAACACCCCGTACCATGCGGCCATCTGGATTGAGCCGAACAGAAATTGACGGCGCGAATTCTCCATGCGGGAGCTTCTCCTCGAATCGACGAAGAACTGATCGTCGCGGACTTCGCGAGGCAAGCCTCTCAGCCGCAAGGTGCTCCGAGCACAAAATCCCAGCAGGTGATCGTCGGGGGTCCGTAGGTGCCATCCGGGCGTTGCTGCCGGTATTCGATCTGAAGGGTCGAATAGCTCAGATTGATTTGTTCGCCTGGCGCCGAGGCGCCGTTTGCGGCGATTGAATCGCTGACGATCACGACGTCGGTCATGATGTATCTTAGATAGTCTGGACTCGCGCCTGAGCCGCGGCGAATCCCGATGACTGCGTTCGAAAGGTGCTGCCCTGACACCGCGGCGAGAAGCAGCGCGGGCGACGCAACGCTCACGCTGCTCGTTACGAAATGGAAGATTTGTTGTTGCGAGCCAAGCACGCCGACGGATGTTGACTGAATATCGATCCAGTTCTGGTGCTGCGCATCGCCGCTTTCGCCGGCAATGCCGGTGATTTGCAGGAAGGAGCTGGCCTGGGCGCTCGCTTCGGTGGGCAGACCTGCAACGGCCAGAGCAAGGACTGCCATCGTCTTGATAAAGATTTTGCGGAAGAGTTTCTGCATTTTCCCCTCTAAGTTGATGATTGTCCCGTGGATCGGGCGCCGCGCTACATATCACGAGGCGCGATCAATCCTATCTGGAGCGCGACGAAAGGCAGACCATTGTGCGGGTTTTCACCGGATAACCAGATATTTCATGATTGTGCCCTGGTCATAGCGGCACAGGCATTTAACCCGTCAAGCTCCAAGCAACTCGGCGACCTCGGCGAGCGTCGTGGTGCGCGCGTCGGGTGTCACTTGGGCTGCCGGCGCGATACCGGTGCCGGTGAGTCGGGTAGGGCGATCCACCCAGACCGTGCGAAGCCCGAGCGATTTCGCCGGCAGATGATCGTGATACAGACTTTGAGCCACGTGCAACCAATTGTCAGGCGAAAGCCCAAGGCGCTCGCGCGCAGCCTGGAAATGTCCGAGCGCGGGCTTGTAGCTGCGTACCTGCTCAGCGGTGATGACGGCATCGAACGAAGTGCCGAGGCGCTTCGCGGTGCGATCGAAGAGGCGATCGTCGACATTGGAGAGGATGACCAGGCGATACTTCGAGCCCAGGCGTTCGAGCGCATCGACCGTGTCTGGGAATGGCGGCCAATCGCCGAGCCCCTCGGCGAACGCGGCACAACTCGCATCGTCCAGCTGGACGCCCAGGTCGGTGCCGACGCGGAAAAAAGTTTGGGCGAGCACATCCCGATACGGTTGAAACGGGCCCGCTTCCAGCGCCGCCTCGTGCTTCACGTAAGCGCGCAGTAGCTTCGCCGGATCGACATTCCTTGCACCCGCGTCGGCCAGACGCGGCAGGGCCTGGTCGAGAATCCCATTCTCCCAGTCGATCAGCGTGCCATAGCAGTCGAAGCTCAGGTGCGTGATTCCGTTGGTATTCATCGCGTCGATTTCTGCATGCGATCTTCACCTTGTTGCTGCAAATGTCGATGGGAGGCCGAAGGTTCCATCGACGACTTCCACGAAGTTTCTCTCTTCACGGAGGATAAGTCGTTTGGTCTGCGCCATGGTGAAATTCTCAATCGCTGCCGGATCTGACTTTAAACGTGTTCGGTATGTCTCGTAAGAGGCGAGACTATCGAATGCGATCAAGCCCCAGGCTATATTGTTGGTGCCCTCGTGAGGAAGAAAATACCCGACGAGGTGGCCGCCGCATCGGGGAATGATTCGACCCCAATTCTCGGCGTACTTCTTGAAGCCGTCTCGCTGGAACGGATCGATTTCGTAGCGGATAACGCAGGTGATCGTCATTGGAATCCTCCTTGAAGCTCGGAGTATGCCACTTGGCGGACAGGAACAATTCGTCTAGAATCGAAGTATGGATGTCGAGCACAGCCCAGACACCGCGGTCTGCCGAATTGCGGCAGCCATCGGCGAGCCGGCACGAGCTCGCATTCTCTACTGCCTGATGGACGGCCATGCGCGGACGAGCACCGAGCTTGCGGTCGTGGCCGACGTGGGTCCGTCAACCGCGAGCGCGCACCTGAATCGACTGAAGACAGACCAGCTGGTCAGAGTACAGGTCCAGGGGAAGCATCGCTTCTACTGTCTCGAAGGGCCAGACGTGGCCAGTGCGCTTGAAGCGCTGAGCGTCCTCGCCGGCGGCTCTCGCGACCCGTTCGTGCCAAGCACGCCAAGCCGACTGCGCGCTGCACGGACTTGCTATGATCACATGGCGGGCACCGCGGGGGTGTTGCTTCACGATCGCTTCAAGGCCCTGGGGTGGCTTTCGGGCGGTTCGAAGGGAAGAACCAGCGCATACGACGTCACCCGAGAGGGAACGAAGGCATTTGAGGCCCTTGGCATCGACCTCGAGGCAACTCGAACCCTGCGCCGCCGGTTCGCGTGCGCATGCCTGGATTGGAGTGAGCGGCGGCCTCACGTCGGCGGCGCGCTGGGGGCAGCTCTTCTGAACGTCGCGGTGAAAAGAAAATGGGTAATCCAGGATCTCGACAGTAGGGCCCTGGCCTTCACGAGTTTGGGGCGACGCGAAATGTTGAATCGATTCGGATTGCAAGTTTGAGGACGTTTCGGCGCTCGATAGGCCGTGCGGATTATCACTCGGGACGAGGCGCCGGTTGTTCAGGTTGTACGACGAGACTAAGGCCATCCTTCTTCCACCCATCCACTCCACCGATCATTTTCTTCACCTTGCGGCCCAGCCGCGCGAGGCGAAGGGCGCCGCGATCCGCGCCATTGCAGTGGGGGCCGTCGCAATAAACGACGAAGAGAGTGTCCGGCCCGAAGGGCGCGAGATTTCGATCGTTGATCCGTCGATGCGGGAGGTTGATCGCGCCGGGCAGGTGGCCCCTGGCGTACGCCTCCGGAGCTCGCACGTCGAGGACCGTGAATTGCGCATTGCCCGCTTCGATCGCGACGTGAACGTCCCAGCAGTCCGTCTCGAACGCCAACAGGCGCTCGAAGTGGGCGGCTGCCTGGGCTGGTTCGGCGGCGGGTGTCTCGGTAACCCCAAAGTCTGACGTTGGTAAATTCGGCATCATTTCCTCCTGGCCACGGACTATCCGCGACCGGAGCCTCGCCGGTCGATAGGCAAGAATGACAATGTTCGATAGATTCCTGCCATGGCCACCCGACATCACCGGCGCGTCGTCGCTCTCGCATACGAGGGTTTGAGCACTTTCGAGTTCGGAATCGCGGTGGAGATCTTCGGGCTGCCGCGGCCGGAGATGGGCAGGGACTGGTATCGGTTCCGGGTCTGTTCCCTCGAAAGGGGTCCGGTGCGAGCGACCGGAGGAATCCGAATTCACGGCGCTGCCCGTATCAGCGCGCTGCGATGGGCGGACACCATCGTCATCCCCGGTTGGCGGGACTCGGAGGGGCCGCCGCCCAGGGCGCTGCTCGAGGCTCTTCGCGCCGCCCACCGCCGCGGAGCGCGCCTGGTCTCGATTTGCTCCGGGGTGTTCTTGCTCGCGGCGACCGGATTGCTCGACGGCAAGCGGGCGACGACTCATTGGCGGTACGTGGATCGGCTCCGGGCAAAATATCCGACCATCCAGGTGGAGCCGGACGTGCTCTACGTCGACGAGGGAAGCATTTTGACCTCGGCGGGGAGCGCCGCGGGCCTCGACCTTTGCCTGCACATCGTGCGTTGCGACTTCGGCGCGGAGATCGGCAGCGCCGTTGCCCGCCGATTGGTCATTCCACCCCATCGGGAGGGCGGTCAGGCGCAGTACGTTCCGGATTCGTTCCGCAAGGACGCGGGAGGCGGGCTTGCGCCTCTGCTCCGCTGGGCCGAGGCCCACCTCGATGAGCCGCTCAACGTGGAGATCTTGTCGAAGAAAGCCGCCCTCTCGCCGCGAACGCTCGCCCGGCGTTTTACGCAGGAGGCGGGAACGACGCCCCACCGCTGGATAACCCATCAGCGGTTGCTGAACGCCCAACGGCGGCTCGAAACATCCCGGGCATCCATTGATGAGGTCGCCGAGGCGGTGGGTTTCGGAACCGCAACCACGCTGCGGCAGCGGTTTCAGCAGGCGTTCGGGACCACGCCCACCGCGTACCGGCGGCGGTTTGCGCCCCCTGGAAGGTGAGAACGCCCGCGAGATCAATGGCTCAGGAGTCGGCTCGATTTCGTACCTGTGCCGGCGCTAGAATACCCACCACGGGGCCGCGTCAGATTAGGTAACTTCGAGGTGTAACCCATGAAGGTAGCGCTGTTTTCCGCTTTGATGATTCTTGCCTCCGCCGGCGCGGTTCGCGCTCAGGACGAGCAAAACGCCGCTCAACCCCCGACCCAGCCGCCCGCCGAGGCCCCGCCTGCTCCACCCGCCGAGCCCCCCTCGCCGCCGACCGTCATGCAGTCCCCGGAAGCGAGCACTCCCCAGCCGCAACAGCAGCAGGCTACCGGGCAGGGACAGTGGGTATTCACATCGCAATACGGGTGGCTGTGGATGCCCTTCGGGTCGCAGTACACCTATGAGCCGCCGGCGGTCCAAGGCTCCTACGTCTACCCGTACTCGTACGTCTACTATCCGTCCTACGGTTGGTCGTGGCTCTATTCTCCATGGGTCTGGGGCTGGGGCCCGTCGCCCTACTTCGGGTATTACGGCCCTCGCCACTTTGTCTGGTATCGCGGCTCGGGTTTCTATCCTCGCGGCTGGGTCGCCCGTCCCTTTCCAGGGTGGGGAGTGTACGGTCATGGGTTCTCCCGCGGCGGCTTTGGCGGCTACGGCTATCGGACCGGCTTCGGCGGCTTTCACTCCGGCTCCGGCGGCTTTCAGCACGGCAGCAGCGGCATGGGTGGTGGTCACCGCGGCGGTGGCCGGCACTGAGTCTTCGGCGGAGGCTGTTCGACCGCGGCTCTCGAGTCCCAGTCAGCGGTCGAACAGCTTCTGCAACTCACCGGTCTTCTGGATTCCGGCTTGCAGCGCGAGCAATAAGAGAATTCGCGCCTTGGGCGCCGAGAGACTGTCGCCGAAGACCGCGCCCGCTTCCTGAAGTGTCTTTCCACCGCCCTTGAATCCGTAGACCGGGAGAACACGTCCGTTGGGCACCCGGGTCGTGATCACTACCGGAATCCCTTTCTTCGTCGTCTCCGCGATCGCCTCGTACATCGGCACGTTGACGTTTCCCCAGCCGAGCGCCTGGACGACGATGCCCTTCGCCCCCGCCGCGACCGCGGACCGAATCAGGCTGCCGTCGGCGCCACCGTACATGTAGACGATCTCCACGTAGGGCAGCTTCTCGTTTTCCTTCAACGCCCGCAGCGTGATGTGCTGCCGGCGCAGCGGCGCCCGGTAGAAGACCACCCGATCGTTGTCCGCGTTGCCGAGAAAGCCGAAGTCGCCCGACTTGAAGGTCTCGACATCTGACGTGTGCGTCTTGGTTGCTTCGCGGGCCGCGTTGATCTGATTGTTGAGCGCGATCATTGCTCCCTTTCCTTTGGCATCGGGGGCAACGCAGATGCGCGCGGCGTTGAGCAGATTGCGCGGGCCATCAAAATCAGGCTCGGAGGCATTGCGTTGCGCGCCTATCAGCACCACCGGCTTCTCGCTTCCCACGGTCAGGTCGAGAAACCAGGCCGTCTCTTCGAGGGTGTCCGTCCCGTGCGAAACGATCACCCCGGCCACCTCCGGCCGCGCCAGCGTCTCCTGGACCGCGCGCGTGAGCTGTGACCACCGCTCGGGGTCCATGTAATCGGAGGGAACATTGGAGAGGTTCTGCACCTCGATCCGGGCGATCTTGACGATGTCCGGTACGGTGGCGATCAGGTCCTCGCCGGAGATCGCCGGCACCGGCGCCTTCTTCTCCGGATCGATCTTCATCGCAATCGTTCCCCCGGTCGCGATCAGACGGACCACGGGCAGCTTGGGATCGGCCGCCGCGGGGGCCTTGGGTTGTTGTGCTGCGGGAGCTTTGGGTTGTTGTGCCGCAGCGACTTCGGTGAGCAGGATCAGCGGGATCAAGGCAAGCGCTGCGGACCGGGTCACGGGCATCTGCATCCTCCTCTGGATTTGGCGCCACCGTACCAAACTTCGCGCTGCGGACAGCGGACTTCCGCAACTGCGCGTCTTGCGGCCGGTACCGACAGCAACGGCCTCGCGGACGGTACCGACGGACAGGTTGCGGTGACCCGCGGACCGTGCCGAGCAACTGCATGCCCTCGCGGATGGTGTCGCCGGCGCCTCAGCGATTGCGCTCTTTATTGTCCTCACGACGTTACAAAGCCGTCACGAATTTCGGACGTGGAGTACCAGGTGACTCGCGGATAGTGCGGCGGCCGAAACCTGCTTTTCCGGAAGGGGTTAACTTTCCCCAGGGGTCCGTGTCTAATGCGCCGATGCGACCACCCAGGCCATCACGTAATCCTCTTCGCTCTCTCCCCCTCGGCCTTGTCATGGTCCTGGGCAGCCTCCATTCGGCCGGGGCGGACCCCGTCGTTTTCTTTGTCTCGCCGCAGGGCGATGACCAGTGGTCCGGCTGCATGGATTCGCCGGACCTGATTGCAACCGATGGCCCTTTTCGGAGCCTGACCCGGGCGCGCGACGCCATTCGCAACCTGAAAGCGCAGAATGGCGGGATCCTGGTCGACCCGGTCACCGTGTATTTGAGGGGCGGGGAGTACTTCCTCGACGCGCCGCTGGTGCTCGGCCCGGACGATTCCGGAACTCCCGAGAACCCGGTGACGTTTGCCGCATATCCGGGGGAGTCTCCGACGTTGAGCGGTGGGCGGGTGATCGATGGGTGGACCCGCCGGCCGGATGGTTTGTGGTCGACGATCGTGCCGGATGTGGCCGAAGGACGATGGTACTTCCGCACCCTGCGGGTGGGATCGAACCTTGCCATTCGCGCGCGCTACCCGAACCGGGACGATATCGAGCCTCGGTTGGGTCGGTGGCTCTTCGTTCCTTCCACAGCCGTCATCGGCCAGGATCGCATCCAGGTGGCGGACGACGCCTGGCCATCATTCTCGGACTGGCAGGGGGCCGAAGTGCTCATCTTCCCGTCCTACGGCTGGGTCAATGCCATGCTGGCGACCCAAGGCGTTGATTCGCAGGCGCACACCATCCGGGTCACCTCCAGCCAGGAAATCCGGCCGGGGAATCGCTTCTACGTCACCAACCTTCGCGAAGCGCTCGACGCGCCGGGTGAGTGGTATCTCAACCGCGCAACCGGCGAGCTTCTCTATCAAGCGCGCGAACCGGAGTTTCCGGATGTCCTGGTTGTCGCGCCGACGATGGACCGGCTGATCGTCTTGGAGGGCGATCCTGGCTCCGATCGGTGGGTCGAAAACATTCGGTTTGAAAACCTCGCCTTCGTGGACGCCGACTACACGCTCGGCGGCTACTACGCTCAGGCCGACGCGGCGATCTGGATGTCCGGAGCGCGCAACTGCGAGGTGACGCATTGCAACTTCGGACCGCTCGGCGGATATGCGGTACGAATGGCCAACCAGACTCATGGCATCTCGGTCACCCGGAGCTCGATGCAGAACATGGGAGAGGGTGGGGTGATCATGCTAGGCAATACCGCGAACCAGCCCTACGACAACCTGATTGCCGCCAACGAGATCGCCGACATCGGGCAAGTCTACGCGCACGTTGCCGGCGTCTACGTGGTAACCGGGAGCAGAAATCGGATCATCCACAACCGCATTCAGCGCACCACGCGCTACGCGATCTCGCTCAAGAGCGGTGACTTGGCGAACTATTCACATGACAACGTGATTGAATACAACGAGCTGGTCGACACCAATCTCGAGACCAATGACACCGGCGCGATCGAGACCCTGGGTCGGGACCAGCAGCCGTCCGGAAATCAGATCCGGTTCAACCTGATCCGGAACGTGGTCGGGCTCGGCACGGATGCGTCCGGCAGGATCATGACGCCGTACTTCACCTGGGGCATCTACCTCGACGATTTCAGCGGTGGGACGACGGTTGAGGGCAACATCGTTTCCGGGACGGTCTTCGGCGGCCTCGATCTCCACGGCGGCTCGGGGAACACCGTGGTGAACAATGTATTCGTCGATGGATCGGTTGGGAACCTTTGGGTTCAACCGATCGACGCGACGATGCAGGGCAACGTGTATTACAGCAACATCATCGTCTACCAGGAGCCGACGGCGCGCTGCTGGTACACTCCAAACTGGCATCGCTCCGCCCTCCAATCTGTCGACTACAACTTGTATTGGCACACGGGGGGGCTGGATTTCAGCACCAGCTCATTGTTCTCACCGGAGGGGGCCTTCCCCCAGTGGCAAGCGGCTGGATTTGACCTGAGCTCGCGCATCGCCGATCCGCTCTTCGTCGATCCTTTGAATCACGACTACCGGCTGATGGCCGGTTCGCCGGCGTATGACCTGGGTTTCCAGGACATCCCCGTCGATCAGATTGGCCCCGAGGGATTCGTCAACTCCGGCGGATCATTGCCCGCCGAGCGAAAGCGATGAAGCGTCGACGCTCGAATCGGCGGCCAGCGCGGTGGCTGGCTCGGCGAGGACGGCTGCCTCTTCGGTGATGACCTCCAGCGGATAGCCCAGGCGCGACCAGGCCTCCAGTCCGCCGAGCAGCGGCCGGACCTGCGTGATCCCCAGATTCTTGAGCGAGAGCGCCACCCGGGCGCTCGTGGCTTCGTTCGGTCAAGTGCAGTAGAGGACGATCTCTCCGCCGCGAGGGATTTCCTGGTGTCGAAGCTCGAGCTCCTCGGGAAGGATCCGCAGGGCTCCGGGGATCATCCTTGGCTCCAGCTCAATGTCGTGAGGATGGCGAAGGTCGACGATGGTGATCGGATGGCCCGCGCCGAGCTTCTGTCGCAATTCTTCTGGACCGATCCGCGCCATCCGATAGCGGCGCAAGAGCCGGTAGCGCTGGAGCAGCTTCCAGGCGATGTAGCCGGCGACGGCCGCCGCGACCGCCGCGGCGAACCTGGCAGCAGCGCTCGCGCCGCCCTCGACGAGCGCCACCAGCTGGCGTCCGAACACGTATCCCAGGCCGATCATGGTCGAGGCCCAGATCCCGATTCCTCCGATCGAAAAGAGGATGAATCGCGAGTAGGGGACGCCAATCATGCCGGAGAGCGGATGCGACACGGCGCCCAGGCCGGGGACAAAAGGCGCGATGAGGAGGGATTTGAGGCCGTGCCGAGCGAATGTGTCCTCGGTTCGGCGGACACAGGCATCTGGCTCGATGGCGATGCGGCAAACCAGTCTCAAGATTCTCCTGCCGCCGCGTTTGCCTGCCTCGTACCAGACCGAATGAGCGATGAAGGCGGCGGCGAGTGCGAGCGCGATGGCGACCGCCGGACTCGCCTCACCGGTGCGCGCCAAAGCGCCCACCGCGATCAAGAAGGGCGTCGCGGGCACCGGCACGCCGAGCTGGTTCGCCAGGACGGCGGCAAAAAGGACCGCGGAACTGTGGTGGATCAAGAACTCCAGGGCGTTGTTCACGATGAACCGACCTCCAGCGACCTGTTTCACTAACACTCCGCCAGGTGCGGTGGTAGGGGGCCAACGGATCGGGCCGACGATTAGGGCAGGTCACCCCGTTTGGCGATGCCTCTGCCCCGCCGGTGGTTCGATGTTATGACCCGGCTTTCGCGAAAGAGGTGGCGATATGAAAATCGGTCTGGGTGCCGACCATGCCGGGTTTGAGCTCAAGGAGCGAATCAAGGCTCACCTGACCGGACAGGGTTGCGAGCTGGTCGATCTGGGAGTGCACGATACGACGCCATCCGATTACCCCGACATTGCGGAAGCGATGGCTGAGGCGCTGATCGGCGGGCGCATCGAACGGGGTATTCTGGTGTGTGGGAGCGGGGTGGGTGTTTCCGTCGCGGCGAACAAGATTCCGGGCATCCGGGCAGGCCTTTGTGGTGATCACTACTCCGCGCACCAGGGAGTGGAGCATGACAATATGAACATCCTTTGCCTGGCCTCGCGGGTGATCGGTGAGCAGGTCGCGTTCGAGCTGGTGGACGCCTTTATCTCCGCCCGCTTCAGCGGCGAAGAGCGGCATGTCCGCCGCCTGAAAAAGGTCTTGGGAATCGAGCGAAAATATTTGAAGTGAGGGGGTCTGGCCCCAGATGCCGCCGGAGCATCGATACGATCTGGAGGTCGGAGAGATCGCCGAGCTGTGGCGGCGCGGCAGCGTGGTCGGCTCGTGGCTTTTGGATCTTCTGGCGATCGCGCTGGCCGAGGAGCCGGCTCTCGCGAGCTACCAGGGGTACGTGGGAGATTCAGGCGAGGGGCGTTGGGCGATCATGGCCGCGCTCGAGGAAGCTGTTCCTGCCGATGTGCTCTCGGCATCGGTGTATACGCGGTTTCGCTCGCGGCAGGACCGACCGTCTGCCCGTC
>WNFC01002651.1_pt1 | contig 23935 bp, 17 predicted proteins | sample 5400541 | NCBI WGS metagenome assembly WNFC01 (sample SAMN13153342, study PRJNA577476) | soil metagenome | isolation source: 120 cm saprolite under Douglas fir tree site 2 hole 2 replicate 1 | place: USA:California | collected 2015-04-18
CGCCGCCCAGTGCCGCAGTGCCGCGGGTGGCCATCGTGGGTGCCGGGCCCGGCGACGCCGGTCTCCTCACCGAGCGCGCCCGCACGCTCATCGACGAGGCGGACGTCGTCGTCTACGACCGCCTGGTGTCGCCCGATCTCGTCGAAGGCAAGCACGCCGTCTATGTCGGGGAGGGGCCGGGTGCGGACCCGGGACGGAGCGGCCCGGCCCAGGCGGAGATCAACATGCTCCTCGTCCTCTTCGCCCGCCAGGGCAAGCGGGTGGTCCGCCTCAACGGCGGCGACCCCTTCGTATTCGGCCAGGGCGCCGAAGAGGCAGAGGCCCTGGCAGCCGCCGGGATCGACTTCGAGATCGTCCCCGCCCCCAGCTCGGCGATCGCTGCGCTTGCCTACGCCGGCATCCCCGTCACCGACCGCCGCTTCGCATCCTCGCTCGCCATCGTCACGGGGCAGTCGGCACCGGGCAGGGACGTGAACTGGCGGGGCCTGGCCACGGCCGCCGACACCATCGTGGTGCTGATGGGGACGCTGGGGCACATCGCGGACGAGCTCATCGCCGGCGGGCTCGATCCCCAGGCGCCCTCGGCGATCGTCGAGAACGGCACCAGCCCGATGCAGCGGGTCATCGTCGCCGCCATCCGGGACCTGCCCGCCCGCGCCGGCGAGGCAGGGGTGGGCTCGCCGAATGTCATCGTTATCGGAGAGGTAGTACGGTTGAGAGATCGGATCCGTCGGTTCGCCGGGATCCCGCGGTGCATGCGGCGACCCGGCCGGGCAGCGCGCGGGAGGGCCAGCCGACATGACACGGGAAGAATGCACCAGGATTCTCAGTGAGGCGCGACTCAATTCGGGACTCACCTACCAGGAGATCGCGGACAAGCTTGGCCGGCATGCGATCTGGACGGCAGCCGCCTTGATGGGGCAGTGCACCCTCGACGCCACCGAGGCCGGCACCCTCGTCGATCTGCTCGGTCCCGACGCCGATGTCAGCGAAGCGGTCTTGGACGTCCTGCAGGAGCCACCGACCAAGGGAGCGGTGGGCACGCCGGTGCCGGTCGACCCGCTCCTCTACCGCTTCCACGAGATCACCCAGGTCTACGGGCCGGCCATCAAGGCGGTCATCCACGAGAAGTTCGGCGACGGGATCATGAGCGCCATCGACTTCGAGATGGATATCGAGCGAATTCCCGACCCCAAGGGTGACCGGGTGAAGCTGACCTTCAACGGAAAGTTTCTCCCGTACCGCAAGTGGTAATGGAGCGGAGACGCACATGGCGACGAAGGAAATTCGCAACCTGAAGCTGGAGCGCGAGCGCATCCGCTCCCGGCACGTTGCGGGGGACACGGGGACGTTCGTGGTACGCCAGCTTTCGGACGCGCTCGACAGCGCGGTGATCGGCCTCTGGGAACGCATCGCCGACGACCGCTGCGCCCTCATCGCCCTGGGCGAATACGGCCGGCAGGAGCTGTCTCCCGCCTCGAGCCTCGACCTGCTGGTCCTGCACCCGTGGGGAACCGACCCCACGGATGCCGCCAAGGCCCTTTCCTACGAACTGTGGGCAGCCGAACTCGATCTCGGCTACGCCCTCTACACACCCGAGGAGGCGCTCCGGCTCGTCCGGACCCGTGTCGACTCGGAGCTGCGGTTCCTCGACGCCCGGCTGCTGGTCGGCGACGCCGAGCTCTTCAAGGGCTGGAAGGCCGAGCTGATGGAGTATAGCCGCGGGTCCTCCGCGGGGTTCCTCGACCGCCTCGCCCCCGTGACCCGCGCCCGCCGCTCCTCGACCGACGATGCGTGCTCCTGCCTTGAGCCCGACCTCATGGACGGCGCGGGGGGCCTCGCCGACCTGGCGACCATCCGCTGGATCGAGTCGGTCGTCGGGCCGAAGGAGCTCCCCTGCGAGCCCGGCGCCCTCACCGAGGCGGCCGAGCTGCTGCACCGCGTCCGCAACGAGCTGCACTACATCACCGGCCGCAACACCGACGTCTTCCAGATGCACTACCACGTGCCGGTGGCCGAGGCCCTCTCGCCCGACGCACCGGACCCGTCGGGCCCGGCACCGGAGATCGAGCTGATGCGATCCCTCTACGAGAGCTGCCGCACCATCGCCTTCGCCCTGGACTCCCTCCTGAACGCCGGTGAGGGCCCGGCTGAGGCGGACAGCTTCCTCCGCCTCTTCTCCCTCGAAGCCGACCCCAGCGAGACCTGGCCGAGCGCGGCCCGCGAGAGCTTCGTCGGGCTCCTGTCCACCGGCCCCGAGGGTCGCGCCGGCTTCCGCGCCCTGGAGCGCACCGGCGCCCTGGCGACGGCCCTCCCCGAATGGACCGGCATCCGCTGCCTCCCACAGCGCAGCGTCTACCACCGGTACGCCGTCGACGTGCACTGCTACGAGGTGGTCGCCGAGCTGGCCGAGCTGCGCAGCAGCGCCGACGAGCTGACCCGCCGGGTGGCCAGGGAGTCCGAGGCCGACCGCGAGACGTTGCTCCTGGCAGGCCTGCTCCACGACATCGGCAAGGGGTCCGAGGAGGACCACTGCCTGCGCGGCGAGACCCTGGCCCGCAGCGCCATCGAGCGCATGGGCATCGAGGAGCCGCAGGCCTCCGAGGTCGTCTGGCTGGTGCGCAACCACCTCCTCCTGTCCCGGGTGGCCACCCGCCGGGACCTCGGCGACGAGGCCCTCGCCATCGAGCTTGCCGACCGCATCGGTTCCGAACGCCGGCTTCGCCTCCTCTACCTCCTGACCGTCGCCGATGCCCGGGCCACCGGTCCTGCGGCATGGAGCACCTGGAAGGCCACCCTCATCTCCCGCCTGTTCTCCCGGGTGAGCCACGTGCTGCGCCGCGGCGAGCTCGCCGGGGCCGACACCTCCGAAGTAGCCGCCGACAAGATCGAAGCCCTGAAGGCGGCCCTCGCCGACTACCCGCCAGCGGTCCTGGAGCGGCACCTGTCCGGCATGCCGAAGGCCTGGCTGCTGTCGCAGGACATGCGGGGGCTCGTCGATCAGTCGATCCAGATGCTGGAGTACCGCCGCGGGGACGAGCTGCGGATCCGGGCGGTCGCCAACCCGGACGCGGGGATCTGGGAGCTCACCATCGTCGCCAACGACCGCCCCGGCCTGTTCGGCAAGGTGTCCGGCGTCCTCGCCCTCCACGACCTCAGCGTCCTGGGGGCCGAGATCTACACCCGCGACGACGGGGTCGCGCTCGAGGTCTTCCAACTGGAGGCAAACGCTGCGGGGACCGCCGACATCGAGTCCATCACCGAGGACGCCCGCAGGGCCCTCCGCGGGCGGCTGTCCATCGACGCCCGCCTCATCGATCTGCGCCGCCGCCACGCCGACGCGCCGCTCACCGAGAAGCGGGCCGACCCGGAGGTGATCGTCGATGACGAAGCCTCCGACTTCTTCACCGTCGTGGAGGTCCGTGCCCCCGACCGGATCGGCCTCCTCTACACGATCACGCGGGCCCTGGTGGAGATGGAGCTCGACATCGCCGTGGCCAAGGTCTCGACCTACGGCGAGGAGGTCGTCGATGTCTTCTACGTCCGCGACCTCGAGGGCCAGAAAGTGGCCGACCACGGCTACGCCGAAGAAATCGCCCGCAGCATCGCCTTCCGCCTCACCTGACCCCCGGCTCCGCTCTACGGCGTCGAGCTCTGCCGTGAAGTAGGGCTGGGCGGGCTTCCCCCAAGCCGCCCAGCCCTACACCTTCAGAAGCTGAGAACCCCCAGCCCGGGGCGAGGAGTTCCAGTCCCTGTAGTGGCGGGCGGGATGGTTCACTGCCGCTGACGGGAATGGCCGGGATGGCCGTGGAACCTGCGCTCGCCCCCGGGCTGGGGGTTCTCACGATGCGGAAGTGATTCGTTGTTGGGTCTCCGCTGCGGAACGGCCTGCGCTGAAGGTTGGCGAACCTCTCCAACCACTCCGTGGGCTCATGACCGTTTCCATGCTCCGCCGGCCCTGGCAAAACGAACAGGCAGAAGCCGCACTGGCCACGGAGCAGGTCGTGTTTGCAGCGTTCGTCCATGACCATGGACCCTACGGAGCGCCTGAATCCCTGGGAGCATCACCCGGTAGCCTTTCGGTGACATTGACTTGAGGCCCTCGTGATGGGTGAGTAGGATCGCCACAAGGTTCTTGTCCTTAAGGTGAAGGTTGTGGCGAACGAGCGCCTTCGGGCTCAACGGCTGGCGCGGGGCTGGTCCCAGGAGGACGTCGTCCGGGGACTGGTCGGTGCCGGCATCGAGATCGGCGAGAAGCAGCTCGGCGTGACCCGCAACCTTGTCAGCCGCTGGGAGCGGGAGGGCACCATTCCCCGAGCTCCCTACCCGAAGCTCTTGTGTTTGCTGTTCCAGACCTCAGCCCAGGAGTTGGGGTTGGCTCCCCCCTCCCGATCAGCGGTAACCGGAGCACGCCTCGAATCGCTCGAGCTTGACCGGCAAGTTGAAGCCTCCGACCTTGGCCCCGCAACGCTGGAACAGCTCGAGCTCACCGTTGGGCGCTTCGGTCTGGAATACCTTCATACTCCTCTCCTTGTGATGTTTGATGCGGTTCGATCTTGTCGACTCCACGTCGCGGATCTCTTGAACCGACGACAGACCCTCGCCGAGAGGGCCAGGCTCTACGGAGTGGCAGGATGGCTCTCCGCGCTGCTGAGCTATCTCGCATTCGACGTTGGTGAGGGCCCAGAAGTTGTTAACGGTCACTGCGAAACTGCGCTGCACTTAGCCGCTGAGACTGACCTCGATGAACTTCGGCTACGGCAGTGCGTCTTTGGGCCCAAGAAGCACGGGCGTACGCTCGGATGGGTGAGCGCGCACACGCCGAGCGTGCTATGGGGGCCGCGGAGATGGCCTTTGGGAACCTCTTACAGAAGCCGAGCGGCAGTATCTTCTCGTTCGACCATCCCTACCTCCCTTACTACGCAGGAACCGCTTACGTATGGCTGGAAGAGCCGAAGCTGGCGCAGGAATCTGCCGAACAGGCAATTGCCTTGTGCGACGGCGCCCCGGCCGATTGGCCGGTAGCGCGCGTCATGGCTCGCATCGACCTTGCGGCCTCCCTGGTGCAACAAGGCGAGCTTGAGGGAGCGGGCGGGATCGGAGCGGAGGCGCTGGAGATCTGTGCATCAGGACGGCGGACCGACCCGATAGCCAAGCGACTCGCTGAGCTGCTCAAGAAGCTAAGACAGCAGCGAGTTGTTTCGATCACTCTTAATTTGGAGGACCAATTTCGGGCCCTCTTTCCTACCCGCGATGCGTCGTAGAGGGCTATGGGCTCGGGGCTCGCTGGCAAGGCCGCCATCATCACAGGAAGCAGCCGGGGGATCGGTCGGTCCGTAGCGATCCGCCTGGCCGAGGAAGGCTGCCCGGTAGCGATCTGCGGACGGACAGCCGGCGATGTGGAGCAGACCGTCAAGGACCTCCAAGCGCTGGGTGTGCATGCGGCTGGCTATACGCTCGACCTACTCGTCGCGGGCGAAGTCGAGCGATTCATCGACCAGGCGGCGCAAGATCTCGGGGGTGTGGACCTGCTCGTGGCCAACGCGGGAGGTGCTTTCGGTGGCAGCCTTCTGGAGTCCGTAGCCGAGGACTGGACCCGGACCTTCGAGTTCAACGTGCTCCACGCGGCCAGGGCAATCCGGACGTGTGTTCCACACATGCGCAAGCGCGATGGAGGAGCAGTTGTGATCGTGGCGTCGGTCTCCGGCTGGAAGCCTGCTCCCAAGGCCCAGTATGGCGCGGCAAAGGCCGCTGAGATCTACATCGCCTCTGCCCTCGCGCGCGAGCTCGGCCCCGACCGCATCCGCGTCAACGCCGTGAGCCCAGGCTCGGTGATGATTCCCGGCGGCGGGTGGGACCTTTATCGGCAGCGGGAGCTACACCTCTTCAGCGAGTTCGAGCGGCGCGACTTCCCGGCTGGGCGTCTCGTCACGGCGGATGAAGTTGCGGATGTCGTCGCCTTTCTGCTTTCGCCGCGCGCGAGCGGGATAAACGGTGCGAATATCTGCGTTGACGGAGCGCAGGGGCGGCCCAGTGCCACCGCCTGGTAGCGCTTGAAGTAAGACGTCCGAACGGTCCACGCGAAAAGCGTCGAGGCCCCCACCAATGCCCCGTGGTTCGCCTGACCCGCCCGGACCCGGAAGGCCGCGGGTGCAGGTTCAGGCGGCGACGCGCAAGGCCCAGGGAGACCCGTTCGGAGGGAAGCCGCGCCTGCGGAGGTTCTCGGAGCCGCAGGAACCTGCACCCGCGGTCGCGACTGCTCAGTGCCAGGTCACAACCACGGGTGTTGACGCCGCTTGCGCGTTTGCTCCGCCCGCATTGCTCACCATGGCGACGTAGCGGTGCGTGCTCGCCGCCGCCTGGCTCACGGTGGCGGTGGTGCTGGCTCCGGACCCGACGTGGACGACCTCGGCCCCCGTCGTCACGTCGATGATCGAGATGCCGTACGGCGTCGGCCCGACGTCCTTGTTGGCGGTCGCTGTCAGGACCACCGAGCCGCCGGCGGCGGGCGACGTCGTCGAGGCCGACAGCGTGATCGAGTAGCCGTTGTTCGAGAACGTGTACGTGTACTCGTCCAGGGCCCCGTGGGCGCTCGTGCCCTGGGGCGTGACCACGGTGACGTCGACCGTCGTCGTCCCCGCCGGGGCGGTCGCCGTGATCTGCGTGGCGGAGTTCATGGTGTAGCTCGTGGCGTTGACCGAGCCGAACTGCACGGACGTGGCGTTGAGGAAGTTCGTGCCGCTGATGACCACCGACGTCCCGCCGGCGGAGGGCCCGGACAGCGGGTTCGTCCCGGAGATGGTCGGGGGGCCAGGGTTCCCGGTGGCGTAGGTGAACAGGTCGCTCGTCCCGGCGAGGCTCGAGCCCGCCGGCGTCGTGACGACGACGTGCACCTGGCCCGCCGCCCCCGCCGGCGCCGTGACGGTGATCGAGGTGGCGCTGAAGGCGGTGACGCTGCCGGCGTTGGCGCCGAAGGCCACCGTCGGGGTGCCCGGGGTGAAGTTGGTCCCGGTGACCGTGGCGACCGTCCCGCCGCCCGTCGTTCCCGTGGCGGGGCTGATCGACGTGACCGCCGGGGCGGGCTGGACGTAGGTGAACTGGTCGGCGCTGCTCGTCGTGCTCGTCCCGCCCGGCGTCGTCACGGTCACGTGGACGGTGCCGGCGACGCCGGCAGCGGGCGACGTGGCGGTGATCTGCCCGGCGTTGTTGACGGTGAAGGTCGTGGCGTTGGTCGATCCGAACCTGACCGCGGTGGCGCCGGTGAACCCGGTACCCGTTATGACCACCGAGGTGCCCCCCGCAGTCGACCCCGACGCCGTGCCCAGCCCCGTCACCGTTGGGGCCGCCAGGTAGGTGAACTGGTCGGCGGTGACCGGCGAGCTTGTCCCGATCCCGTTGGTCACGGCGATGTGGACGGCTCCGGCGGCGCCGGCCGGGGCGGTGGCGCTGATCGAGGTTGCTGAGTTGACGGTGAAGCCGGTGGCCGGGCTGCTCCCGAATGCCACAGCGCTGGCGCCGGTGAACCCGGTACCGGTGATCGTCACGGTGGTCCCGCCGCCGAGCGGCCCCGAGGCCGGGCTCACGCCCGACACGGTCGGGGGTCCGGCGGGGGTCTGGTAGGTGAACTGGTCGGCGGCCCCGGTGGCGCTGGTGCCGGACGGCGTCGTGACGGTGACGTCGACGGCCCCCGCGGCGCCCGCCGGCGCGGTGGCCGAGATCGACGTCGCCGAGTTGACGCTGAAGGTCGTGGCGTTCGTGGCGCCGAACCGCACGGCGGTCGCGCCGGTGAGGTTCGTGCCGGTGATCGACACCGAGGTGGCCCCGGCCGTCGAACCGGTCGCCGGGCTCACGCCCGACACGGTCGGCAGCGTGCCGCCCCAGAAGACGACCACCGGGACCGAGGCAGCCTGGGCGTTGGCCCCTCCCGTATTGGAGACGAAGCCGACGTAGCGGTGGGACCCGGCGGCGCTCTGGGTGACCGAGATCGTCGCCGAGGTGCCCGAGCCTGCGTGCACGAGCTCCACGCCGGTGGTGACGTCGATGATCGACAGCCCGAACGGGGTCGGTCCCACGTCCTTGTTGGCCGTGACGGTGAGGTTCACGGCGGCACCGACGGCGGGTGTCGTGGCCGTCGCGGCGATGGTGGCCGAGTAGCCGTTGTTGGCGAACGTGTAGGTGTACTGGTCCGTGGCGGTGTTGCGGACGCTCGTGCCCCGGGAGGCGACCACGGTCACGTCCACCGTCGTCGTCCCCGCCGGCGCCGTGGCGGTGATCTGGGTCGTGGAGTTGACCGTGAAGCTCGTCGCGGCGACCGAACCGAACTGCACCGAGCTGACCGAGGCGAAGTTGGTCCCGCTGATGACCACCGAGGTGCCCCCGGTCGATGGGCCGGAGATCGGGGTGACCCCGCCCACGGTCGGCGGCCCGGTGACGTCGGCGTAGGTGAACGTGTCGGCGCTGGTCACGGGGCTCGTCCCCGCCGGGGTCATGACCGTGACGTCGACAACCCCCGTCCCCGCCGGTGGGGTGACGGTGATCGACGTCGCGGAGAAGGCCGTGACACTGCCGGCGCCCGAACCAGAGCCGGCGCCGAAGCTCACGACCGGGGTCCCCGGCGTGAAGTTGGTACCCGTGATCGTGACGACCGTCCCGCCCGCGGTCGGGCCGGTGTTCGGGCTCACCGAGGCCACCGACGGCGGCGGCGTGACGAACATGAACTGGTCGGCGGCGCTCGTCGCGGACGTGCCTGCGGGCGTCGTCACCGTGATGTCAACCGTCCCCGGCGCCCCGCTCGGCGACACGGCAGTGATCTGGCCCGCGTTGTTGAAGGTGAAGCTCGCCGCGTTCGCCGTCCCGAACTTGACCCCTGTGACTCCGGTGAAGCTGGCGCCGGCGATGACCACGGTGGTGCCACCCGCGGTCGTCCCGGTTACCGGGCTCACCCCGCTGACCGACGGCGGCGGGATGTAGGCGAACGTGTCGCCGGCGCCCGACGCGGACGTGCCTGCGGGCGTCGTCACCGTGATGTCAACCGTCCCCGGCGCCCCGCCCGGCGACACGGCAGTGATCTGGCCCGCGTTGTTGAAGGTGAAGCTCGCCGCGTTCGCCCCCCCGAACTTGACCCCCGTGACGCCGGTGAAGCCGGTGCCCGTGATGACCACCGAGGTGCCGCCGCCGGCCGGCCCGCTGTTCGGGCTGACGCCCGTGACCGCCGGAGGGGGCGTGACGTACGTGAACTGGTCGGCGGCCCCCGTGGGGCTCGTGCCACCCAGGTTGGTCACCGTGATGTCGACCTTCCCGCCGGCTCCCGCCGGGGAGGTGGCCGTGATCTGGCCGGAGTTGTTGACGGTGAAGCCGGTCGCCGCCGTTGCCCCGAACGAGACCCCGGTGGCCCCCGTGAAGTTGGTGCCCGCGATGACGACGGAGGTGCCACCGGTCGTCGTGCCGCTCGCGGGGCTCACCCCGGTCACGGTCGGCGAGCTGGGCGGGGCGACGTAGGTGAAGGCGTCGGCGGCCACGACCCCGCTCGTCCCCGCCGGTGTGGTGACCGTCACGTCCACCTGCCCGGCGCCTGCGGCCGGCGCGGTCGCCGTGATCGATGTCGCGCCGTTGACGGTGAACGCGGTCGCCACCGCGGCCCCGAACGAGACCCCGGTGGCCCCGCTGAAGCTGGTGCCGGTGATCGAGACCGAGGTTCCACCGGCCGGGCTGCCGGTGCTGGGACTGAGGCCCGTCACCGCCGGTGCGGGTGTGACGTAGGTGAAGACGTCGGCGGCGGCGGTTGCGCTGGTGCCGCCCGGCGTGGTGACGGTGACGTCCACCGGTCCGGCGACCCGCGCGGGCGAGGTCGCCGTGATCTGCGTGGCGCCGTTGACGGTGAAGGACGTCGCGGGGGCTGGCCCGAACCTCACAGCCGACACGCCGGTGAAGCCCGTCCCGCCGATGACCACCGAGGTGCCTCCCGCCGTCGTGCCGTTGGCCGGCGCCACGCCGGTGACGACCGGGGCAGGGGCGACGAAGGTGAACGTGTCGGCGGGGCCGGTGACGCTGGTCCCGCCCGGGGTCGTCACGGTGATGTCGACGGTGCCCGGCGATCCCGAGGGGGAGGTGGCGGTCACCTGGCCGGCAGTCTCGACCGTGAACGCGGTCGCCGGCATGGCGCCGAACGAGACCCCCGTGGCTCCCGTGAAGTTGGTGCCCGTGATGACGACGCTGGTGCCCCCGGTGGTGGTCCCGGTGACCGGGCTGACCCCCGTGACGGTGGGGGCGGGGATCGCCGGGGCGTAGGTGAACTGGTCGGCGGCGCCCGTGGCGCTCGTGCCGGCCGGCGTCGTGACGGTGACGTCCACGGCCCCGGCGGGCCCGCCGGGTGAGGTCGCCGAGATCGACGTGGCCGACCCGACGGTGAAGCTCGCATTGGTGGCGCCGAACTTGACGGCGGTGCCCCCCGTGAAGTTGGTCCCTGTGATGGTGACCGCGGTGCCGCCTGCCGACGGGCCGCCCGTGGGAGCGATGCCCGAGACGGCCGGTGGCGTGGTCGCACCGCCCCAGGCGACGACGACGGGCTTCGAGTTGGCCTGGGCGTTGGTCATGTTGGCGTTGGAGACGTAGCCCATGTAGCGGTGGCTGACGGCGGAGGACTGGGTGACCGACGTCGACAGGGTCGTCCCCGACCCTGCATGGAGCAGCTCGGTCCCCGTGGTCACGTCGACGATGCCGAGGCCGTACGGCGTGGGGCCCACGTCCTGGTTCGCCGTGGCCGTGAGGTTCACGGCGGCGCCGATCGCCGGGGCGGCCGTGCTCGCCGACAGGCTCACGGCGTAGCCGTTGTTCGAGAAGGTGTAGGAGTACTGGTCGGCGGGGCTCGTCGCCGACGTGCCTGCCGGGTTCGTGACGGTGACGTCGAGCAGGTTCGCGGTACCCGCCGGCGGTGTGGCGGTGATGAGGCCGGCGTTGTTGACCGTGAAGCCGGCGGCGGCGACCGTCCCGAACGTGACGGCGGAGGCACCTGCGAATCCGGAACCCGTGATGGAGACCGAGTTGCCACTGGTCGACGGCCCCGAGATGGGCGTCACCGCGGCGATGGTCGGCGGGGTCGTGATGGTGCCCAAGGTGAACTTGTCGCTCGGCCCGGTGGTGCTGGTGCCCACCGGGGTGGTCACGGTCACGTCGAAGGTCGTCTGGTTGGTCCCGCCGGGCGAGACGGCGCTGATCTGCGTCGAGGAGACCGGGGTGAAGCTGGCGGCGGGAGTCGTCCCGAAGGTGACCGCGGTGGCACCGGACAGGTTGATGCCCGTGATGGTCACCGACGTGCCACCGGTGGCCGGCCCCGATGGCGGGTTCACGCTGGTCACCTGGGGTTGCGTGGTCTGGTAGGTGTACCGGTCGGACGTGTTGGTGATGCTCGTGCCATTCGGCGACACGACGGTGACGTCCGCGGTGGCACCGGGCGTGCCCGCAGGTGCGGTCAGGGTGATCTGGGTCGCACTGTTGACCGTCAGCCCCGTGGCGGCGACGGTCCCGAACTTGACCGACGTGGCCCCCGTGAAGTTGGTGCCGGAGACGACCACCGAGTTGCCGCCGGCGGCCGGGCCGGTCGTGGGGTTGACCCCCGACACCGAGGGCGCGCTGCTGGCGGTGCTGGAGCAGTTGACCGTCCCCGAGTCGGTGGTGCCGGACGTGTTCACGAAGGCGTGGTCGTAGCTGCCGGCGTGCAGCGTGAGCTTCAGCACCCCGTAGTGGTTGGCGTCGCGGAAGGCCGAGTTGGGCTGGATGGAGCCGAAGTTGCCGGGCAGGAACGCCCCGCCGGTCCCGACGACGTACTGGGCGATGCCCACGCTGGACGATGCCTGCGCCGGCGTCTGGGGGTTGAAGCGCTCATAGTCGTGGTCCGACCCGGCGAGGGCGATGCTGGCGTGGGCGTTGTACAGGTCCGTCCAGAACTGCGCGTACTGGGATTGGTTCCCGATGGCGCCCGACGAGAACCGTGGCCGGTGCCACGCGGCGAGGGTGCAGACGTTGGGATGGGCGGCCAGATCGTTGCGCAGGAAGGTCTCCTGCGGCGATCCCGACCCGCACCCGCCGTCGGAGCCGCACTCGTTGTCGAGCATGATCACGTGCCAGCTGCCACCCGTAACCGGGATGTCGAAGCTGTACCACGGCGCGCTTGCGGTGACGCCCGAGCGCAACTGGCCCTTGGAGTTGAAGTAGCCAATGTAGTTGGCGAGGGTGGCGCCCGACGAGCTGTTGGTGTCGTTCGGGTCCCCCCAGTCGTGGTTCCCTGCGACCGGGTTGATCGACACGCCGGGCACCGAGGCGGGGATCTGCCCCCACGCCGAGTCGTAGCCGTTCGTGTACATGCTCGGCGTCGGTGGCTGGCCCGGGGGGAAGTTGTCGGTGTACTGGATGTCGCCGAGGGCCAGCACGTAGCCGGGCCTGGCACTGTTGATGATGCCTGCGGTGGTGTTCATCGCGCAGCCCGAGGGGGACTGGGTGGTCGGGTCGCAGCCGATGTCCCCTGCCGCCATCACGACCGGGTCGGTGGCTGCGGCCGCCGGCGCCGCGGCCACGGTTGCAAAGGCGAGGAACTGGGCAGTGACGTACGTGCCGAGGCAGGCAGCCACCACGACGGCGCGGCAAAGGCCGGCTGCGGACTTCCGGATGCCGAATATGCCCCCCCGCACGCGGCGAACCAAGCCGGGACGCGCCCGCGATGTATCCCCCCGTTGCATGTAGGCGATCCCCCGGTTGCTTCGATGACGTTGTCGCTCGTCGCCGGACTGGACGTCCGTGCCGATGACGATGGAGTTCCCCGGCCCCCCTGGGACCCATGTCAGCCCCGCGGGGCATGGTCCCAATGTCTACATGAGGGGGCATGGTCCCAATGTCTACATGAGACTACGGCCGGTCCGGCTGATACCTCAAGTTATTGTTCGTTAATGTTGCGAGGGTTCTGGTGCACCCAACTGGACTGCTTGGCCCAAAGCGGGACAGCGGGGACGGGGACGCCTTGCGCCTCCGCGACGCCCGCGGCCGGTATGCCAGGGGGCTGCTACCCCGTAAGGTCGCCAGGACCTGCCGCCTCGACGAGGATCCATCCCGACTCCTCCCGGCACGGGAACGTCCGCAGGTCCAGGTTGCCCACCTCTTCGCGCTTCCAACGCGGGTAGACGGGCATGGGGTACAGGTTCCTGCCCGTCCGCAGGTCGAACAGGTAGTGGTGGAGCGGGCAGTCCACGGCGTCCCCTCGCATGGTGCCGTCGGCGAGCCGGGCCGCCTCGTGGGGGCAGGACGGGGCGGTGGCGCACACCTCCCCCGACCGCAGGCGCGCCAGCAGCACGCGCCTGCGGTCGACGACCACCTCCCGCAGGGTTCCCGGAGCCAGGTCGCCGGACGGGAGCGCCGGGAGCGCCGGGAGCCCGGGCAAGGCGGGGACGTCCCCGGCGTTGTCGTTCAGCTGCCGGCGGTCATGAAGCGCCGGACGTACGGCGAGTCGCCCGGGGCACCCCGGCGGAAGTGGCCCGAGGGGCCCTCGCCGAGGAACTCGGAGAACCAGGCCTCGTGCTCGATCTCCTCGTTCAGGATGGCGAGCGCAAGGTCGTAGGTGCGGTGGTCCTTGCCGGCCGTGTAGTTGCAGATGTCCGTGTAGGTCCGCACCGCGCAGCGCTCGGCCTCCACGAGGACGTTCAGCAGGTCGGTCGTCGACGGACCGCTTGGCGTCTTGCCGCCCGCCAGCGAGTCGGGCAGGTAGGCGTCCGGGCAGCCGGCGATGTCGGCGAACTTGCGGATGTCGCGGGGCAGCTCGCCGCCGAGCTCGTAGATGCGTGGCGTCAGGGCCTCGAAGTGGTTCCGGTCCTCGATGCGGGCGTCCTCGATGATCTCCTTGACGCCCTCGCCCTCCATCCCGATCGCTGCGACCCGCAGGATTGTGTAGTAGTAGAAGGTAGTGAACTCGGCACCCGCCGCTGCGATCAGCTTCTCGAGCAGGACGTTCACGTCGAGCCCGGCCTCCTCAACCATCTGCCGTGCAACCTTTGCCATGCCTACACCCCTTTCGTCGCTGCGAGCCGCTCTGACTCCGGTCTACCCTCGCAGATCGGGACCCCAATGGGCACCTCGACCGGCGTTACTGGCGCGCCCTGGCTAAGATGCCCGCCACCGACGGAAAAAGAGAAGGAGGGATTATGACGGAAGAGTCTCCGACGACCACGACAGATGCCGGTATCCCCGCGGCCAGCGACGAGCATTCCCTCACGCTCGGTCCCGACGGACCGATCCTGCTGCAGGACCACTACCTGCTCCAGAAGATGGCCCATTTCAACCGGGAGCGGGTCCCCGAGCGGGTCGTACACGCCAAGGGCGGCGCCGCTCACGGCATCTTCGAGGTCACCGAGGACATAAGCCAATTCACCAAGGCTGACTTCCTCCAGCCCGGCAAGCGGACCGACGTGTTCCTGCGGTTCTCCACGGTGGCCGGGGAACTCGGGTCCGCCGACACGGTGCGCGACCCCCGCGGCTTCGCCCTCAAGATCTACACCGATCAGGGCAACTACGACATGGTGGGCAACAACACCCCCATCTTCTTCATCCGGGACCCGCAGAAGTTCTCCGACTTCATCCACTCGCAGAAGCGCCGGGCCGACTCCCACACCCGCGACAACAACATGCAGTGGGACTTCTGGACGCTCTCGCCCGAGTCGGCCCACATGGTCACCTGGCTCATGGGGGACCGGGGCATCCCGAAGAGCTGGCGGCACATGAATGGGTACTCGAGCCACACCTACCAGTGGATCAACGCCGGCGGCGAGCGGTTCTGGGTGAAGTACCACTTCAAGACCGACCAGGGCGTCGATTTCCTGACCGACGCCGAGGCGAAGGCCATCGTGGCCGAGGATGGCGACCACCACCTGCGGGACCTCCACACCTCGATCACCAAGGGCGACCACCCGTCGTGGACGCTCAACATGCAAATCATGCCGTTCGAGGACGCAGCGGACTACCGGTTCAATCCCTTCGACCTCACCAAGGTGTGGCCCCACGGCGACTACCCCCTGATCCCGGTCGGCCGCATGACGCTGAACCGTAACCCGGAGAACTACTTCGCCGAGGTCGAGCAGTCGTCCTTCGAGCCGGCCAACCTGGTGCCGGGCATCGGGCCCAGCCCCGACAAGATGCTCATGGGCCGGCTGTTCTCGTACCCCGACACCCACCGCTACCGGATCGGGCCGAACTACCTCCATCTTCCGATCAACCGGCCCAAATCGGCAGTCCACAGCTACAACAAGGACGGCGCCATGGCGTACACCAGCGCTCCCGACCCGGTCTACGCCCCGAACTCGTTCAACGGCCCCAAGGGCGACCCGAGCATCGACGAGGGATCGTTCGGGAGCCTCACCGGCGAGATCGTCCGTGCCGCCTACAGCAAGCACGCCGAGGACGACGACTTCGGCCAGCCGGGCACGATGTACCGCAAGGTCCTCGACGAGGACGCCAAGGCCCGCCTCGTGTCGAACATCGTTGGGCACGCGACCAACGGCGTTACGCCCGACATGCAGGTGCGGGTCATCGAGTACTGGCGGCAGGTCGACGGCGATCTCGGCGCCCGGGTGGCGAAGGCGATCGAGAGCGCGTAAGGACCAGCATCACCACAGCACAGCGAGCTTGCCCAGGGGCCGGCGCCTCCCCGGCCCCCGGGCAGCCGTCCTTGTCCCGTACCGGTCGGTAAGAGGGAGCCCGTCCCGTCGAAGACCCGCTGGCGTACTCCAGGATCGGGCTCGTCGGCAGCGGCGAGTTCACCCCGGCGATGGCCGACATCGACCGGGAAATCCTCGGCACGATCGGGCCGTCCCCCCGGGTGGTGATCCTGCCGACGGCATCCGCCGGCGAGAACCCCGAGGAGTGGGCGACGTGGGGGGTCGGCCACTTCCTCCGGCTCGGTGCTCGCTCGATCGCCCTGATGGTGCTGGAGCGCAGCCACGCCGAGGAGCCGGAGAACGTCGCGCTGATCGAGCGGGCCGACCTGCTCTACATCTCCGGCGGCAAGCCCGCCCGGCTGCTCGAGTCCCTTGAGGGGTCCCCGCTCTGGAACGGGTTCCTGCTCGCCCGGCGGGAGGGGGCCTGGCTCATAGGGTGCAGCGCCGGCGCCATGGCGCTCGGCGACTGGACCCTCGTCCACCGCCCCGAGGACGGCGACGGCACCCCCACCGAGTGGACCCCCGGGCTCGGGATGCTGCAGGGCATGGCGGTCGTGCCGCACTTCGATGCGTGGCCGGAGGCCGAGGCGCTCACGGCGCGCATCTCCGGGGCGTGCCGGGTCTTCGGTATCGACGAGGACACGGCGGTGCTGCTGGAGCGAGGCCACGCCCGGGTCGCCGGGAAGGGCGTCGCCCGCTTCATCGAAGGCGACGCCTGGAATCTGCTCTTGCCCGGACAGGACCTCGACCTCTTTGCGTGATAGGTCGGCGCACTTCGTCGTTGTTGCCCACTCCTGGCGTCCGGAGTCCCACCCTGAGCGATCGTCGGACTAGTTCAATCAGGCTCCATCGGGCCCCCCCGGCGATCGGTCTCGGGGTGTCTTGTCCCGGTTCGCACCGTTCTGGGACTCGCGGGGGGACTACGCGCCTGGGCAAGACTCGCCATAGGCGTCCAATGTGGGGCATGCTACCTTCAGGTCAGACGCGCGGTGGGGGGAAATTCCCGGCTCGGGGGGTGCCGGGGAGTTGGTGCGGGGGCTGGGCCCGGCAAAGGCCCGCCCCCGCTTCCGCGTCCGGGGGGCGTCCTGGGGGGAGGTTTCGTAACTTTCTGTTCCTGGGGAACCAAAACTCACCAAACCTCGTCGCAGCCGCAGGGCCTCAGTGGTGGTGCGAGCCCTCGCTCTTGTCGCTGGTCTGGCCCGACCCCGACGACCCCGACCCCGTCGATCCCGTGTAGGGGCTCCACGAGCCCGACCCGTTCCAGGAGCCGGTGAGTCCCGACCAGTATCCGTTGCCCGACGTCGCTGTCCCGGTCACACCGGAACCGTACGTCCCGGTCATGCCGGGCGGGACCTGGGAGAGGAACTGCGTCCACCAGGCGGCGGCGGTCTTCGCCGCGGTGCTGCCCGTCGACCCGCCCGACGTCGGTGCCGCAGTCGGGAGGATCTTGGGCAGGCTGGGCACCAGGTTGAGCAGGCCGTTGATGCCGGTGCCGGCGCTCGCGGCCGGCGTCGAGGAGACCTTGGGCGGGGTCGTCACGATCGGCAGGCTGGCGAGCACGCCCTGGAGGGCCGAGCCCACGCCCTGGGCGCAGGTCTGCGCAGCGGCGGCCGCCGCCTTGGCGTCCTGGGTCAGCGTCTGCAGCTCTGCCGGGCTCTTGGCCGTGATGGCCGCCCGGACCAGCGTCTGGATCGTCGCCGTCAACTGGGTGGCGCAGCTCTGGATCGCCCCGGAGATCGCTTTTGCGGCTGCCGTGTCCCGGGCGGTATCGGTCGCTGTCCCCTTCGTCCCCGCGGCGGCAGCGGCGCCGGCCGCCGGCGGCAGGGCGCAGCCGACCGACTCCTGGGCCAGGGCGGTCGCACGCTCGGCCAGGGACTCGGCGAGGGCGGAGGAGTTGGCGCTCGCCGCCGCGCCCAGGAGCTGGGAGGCGATGGTGCTGACGTTCTGCGTGCAGGTCTGGGTGGATGCGACCACCGAAGGGGTCAGCTTGACCGGCTTCTCAGCGGCGGCGGTGACCTGCTTGACAAGGTTCTGCACCGTCGATGCCACCTGGCCCGCCTGAGCCTGCGCCTGGGCTTGGGCCTGCGCCTGGGCCTGGGCGCTGGCATGCGGGTTCGGCAGGTTCACCCCGACGTTGCCAGCAGCCGCGGCCACGATGTTCTGCACGGACGTCGGGAGGGAGCCGGCGGCGGCCAGTCCCCCGGTGGCTGCGGTCGCGACGACCATGCCCACCAGCACGACCTTGGACGTCATGGACCCGAACAGGTGGCTGGGGGCCAGCCGGCTGCGCCAGCGTGGGCGGTTCGAGCCGGCATCGCCGATCCCCGCTGGCGACGGCTCGAGCGTCTGGTCGGCGTTGAGCTTGGCGGCGCTCAGGATCTGGGCCAGGTGGGCCTGCCGCGTCGCGGCCGCCGGCGGCGTGACGTACTTGGACTTCATGTCCCGAAAGAAACCCTTCAGGGCCTCGACGTCGTCCCCCCCGGCCAGCGCCTTGCCGCTCAGCAGCCGGTCGAGGTCAGCGTCGCTCAGGTGCCCCAGGTCGTCCATCTCATCTCGGCTACCGTCGAAGGGGCTCACAGTGGTACGCCCTCCCGGGAGAATTCACGGGAGATGGCAGCCACGCCCCGCCGCTGCAGGGCCTTGACGGCCCCCAGGCTCTTGCCGACGGCCTCAGCCGTTTCCGCCAGGGTCAGCCCACCGATGACCCGCAGCAGCAGGACCTCCCGCTGGTCGGGGACGCAGCGGTTGATGATCGCCTGCACGGCGTCGGTGCTCAGGTTGTCCAGGGCCTCGCGCTCGACGTTGCCGTTGCCGCGGCTCTCGAGCATCTCGAGCCGCAGGGTGGCCTGGGGGTGGCGGATGCGCTTGCGCCGGTCGTCGACCATGCGGTGGTGAGCGATGACGAAGACCCAGGACCGGAAGTGGGCTTCGTCGCCCTCGAAGCGGCCGAGGTCCTGGACCATCCGGACGAACACCTCGGCCGTGACGTCCTCGGCGTCGGGGACGCCGTTGGCCCGCAGGTACCCCGTGATGGCGGGGGCAAGTTCGTTGTAGATCGCCGACCAGGCCCACGATGCGGCCTGCCGGGCCGCTTCGATGGTCGTCTGGAAGTTCTCTGCCAACGGCACGTGTTGCCCCCAGGTCCTGAGTGTTCTCTCAACCTACTCGGCGCGGGACTAACCCATCTTGAGGTTTTGAATGTCCCGATCTTGCGGTTCGGATAGGTCCACGCGGCGAACGTGCAGGCCAGAGGCCCAATACCTAGGCAAAAGGGATGGCGGGTGCCCGCGAGCCGACAGCTCCACCCCCCAGGTCCGCGTCGATCTTGACCGCGACGGGATCGGGTAGTACCTGTGCTTAGACCTTCTTCGGCTTGCGGCTCCTCGGCGCTGTGGGCTTTGTCGCGGCGGGGGCCGGCTCCGCAGCCGGCGCCTTGGGCGCTGCCGCCTTCGGGGCCGCCGCCTTCCGCGCGGCGACCTTGGGCGCCGTGGTCGTCGGGGCCGTCGCCTTGGGCGCCGTCGCCTTTGGGGCGGTCGCCTTTGGCGCCGCCGCCGCCGGTTCTGCCGTCTTCACCGGGGTGGCCTCGATCTCGTGGGTGTGCAGGATGCCGTCGGTGAAGAGCTGGCCGCTCATCTGGCCGTAGATCCGGTACTGGAGCATGCGCCTGGACGACCCCTCGGCCCCGGCCTTCGGCGCCGGCACCGCGGCGCCGGCGGCAAAGAAGTCACCGCCGCCCTCGGCGGGCTCCTGGTAGGCGAGCGGCACGGTCTCGGAGTGGAGCACGTCGCCCTCATCCAAAACGAACAGGTCCGCCCAGACGTCCTTGTCGTAGGCGACATTGCGGACCCAGGCCAGGATCGACAGGGCGATGGCGTCCCCTGCGGGGCGGCCCCCCAGCGGCACGAGGTGAAGCCCGGGAGCAGCTCCGGGTGAAACCGCCTGCTCGAAGACGTTGACCATGTCCGGGCTGATGGTCGCACCCGCGCGCGGCTCGACGGGCGTCGACGCCGGCAGGGGTTCCATCAGTCCCACTGTGCCGTTCTCCGGGCTTCCTGTGCCTTGAACACTTCTCTTTGGCATGTGCGCGTTCTCCTCGTGTCGTAGCTCGCCGCGGAAGGCAGCGATGCTTGGCCGGTACGGCGGTCGTGGCCTCGGGATGGCTGCGGAGCTACCGGTCGATTGGTCGGCTGTGCGACACCGTCGCCGGCAGTGCGGTCCTGTGCCGGGCACGCCCGGCGGACCACTAAGGACACCGCAATAGAGGCGCCGTAGGCAGAAATTTACCACAGGCTCCGGCCGCAGCGAGCGAAACAGGGCAGGTGGCCCGGTACGGGGCTTGCTGCGATGTAGCATCCCGCCGTGGACATTCCCGTCAAGCAACGCCTCTCGCTGCCCGTGACCTCCCCCGAGGAGTACCAGGCGATCCGCCGCCTCTGGATCGCCCACTCGAAGGCAGAGGACGCCAGGGATCTCCAGGGGCTCATCGAAACGCTGACCGAGGACTGCGTCTACGAACTCGTCCCCTCGGGCCAGCGTTGGGAGGGCCATGACGGCGCTCGGGGCTTCTACACCGAGTTCCTCTCAGCCTTCCCCGATGTCGCCTTCGACCTGACCGACATCGTCATCGGACCCCAGGGGGTCATCGAGGTCGCGACGCTGACGGGCACGTTCCAGGGGCCGTGGCTCGGGACGCCCCCCACGGGGGAGCCCGTGCGGGAGACCATCGTCATCACCTTCCCCTGGGACGCCGAGGCGGGACGTTTCGCAGGAGAGCGCGTCCTGCTCGCCAGCCGGGCGCTCCTCGGGTCGAGCTGAGCCGGCGTGCTGGAACTCAGGTTCCGTTGCGACGTGTGCGGGTTCGAGACCACCAACCCGACGATGATGCACGTCTGCAGCTCATGCGCGCAGCGGGTCTGCAACGGCTGCCGGGACGCGCACGAGAAGGCTCACCGCACCGGCTCCTGAGGGGCCAGGTCGCCGGAGTTACTTGCCGATGATCTTCTGGAAGTACTTCTCCGCCTCGGAGAGCGGGGCCTCGGGCTTGCGGGGCGTCGTCGGGGCCCACTCCGGTGCCGCAGGCTCCTCTTCCGCGGGAGGGGCGGGCTTCTCCCAGCTCTTGGTTTCGAAGCCGGGGACCTTGCTGAAGTAATCCTTCGCCTTGTCGGTCTTCGCGCGGACCTGATCGAGATCTTCCGGACCAGCCATTCGTCTACCTCCTTTCGCAGGCTTCCTTCGACCAGAGTAATACCCAACAGCGGAAATCGCGACGCACGCGGTGCCTATCATGCACGGCGAGATGCCCGAGACCGACGCCGGACCCTCGCCGCGCAAGGTGGCCTTCGTCCTGGGCGGTGGCGGCGACCTCGGCGCCAACGAGGTCGGGATGCTCCGGGCCCTCCTGGAGCGGGGGATCCTGCCAGACCTCATTGTCGGCACGTCGATCGGCGCGCTGAACGGTGCGGCCATCGCCGCCGAGCCGACGCTGGAGATGCTGGACCGCCTCGAGGCCGCCTGGCGACGGCTCGGCAAGGAGCACCTCTTCGACTCCCCGTTCCGCATCGCCAGTACGCTCATCCGGGAGCGCACACACCTCAACTCGAACCTGCCGCTGCGCCGGCTCATCCAGCGGCTCATCCCGGTGACGACCTTCGAGGAGCTTGCCGTTCCGTTCCAGTGCGTCGCCGCCTGCATCGAGCGAGCCGCCGAGCACTGGTTCACCGAAGGCCGTCTCGTCGATGCCGTCGTGGCCTCCTCGGCCGTACCGGGCCTGCTGCCCGTCGTCGAGGTGGGAGGGGAACACTTCATGGACGGCGGGATCGTCAACAGCATCCCGATCGAACGCGCCATCGCCCTCGGGGCCACGGAGCTGTACATCCTCCACGTGGGCCGCATCGAGCGGCCCCTGGAGCCGCCACGGAACCTGTTGCAGGTGATGACGGTCGCCTTCGAGATCGCCCGCCGGCACCGCTTCGCCCACGACATGGCGCACCTGCCATCCGGCATCGTGGCCCACGTCCTGCCCACCGGCGAGGAGGCGCCGGGTTCGTCCATCAGGAGCTGGGACTTCGAGGCGATCGGGCAGCGCATCGCCGGTGCGTACCGGGCGACCCGGGAGTACCTCGACGGTATCGCGTGACTCGCGTGAGGGGCGTACGGGGAATGGGCAACGTCCTGCATTCGGAGTATCGTTTCCACCTCAGGGGCCGACTGACGTGATCCGTGTACCGCCGAGGCTTGTTCGCCGGATCGTCCTGGCGCCGGTCGTGGCCTGCTGCGCTCTCCTCCTCCTCGTCATCTCTCCCGTCCTGTTCGTCCTCGCTGCCATCGTCGACGTCTTCGCCGGGGGCAGGCGGACCATGCGGTTCGTGGCCTTCGGCGTCGTGTACTGCGCCTACGAGGTGGCCGGCATCGTTGTGGTCTTCTGGCTGTGGCTGGCCTCCGGGGCGGGGGCCCGGATCCGGAGCGAGGCGTGCCAGGAACGGCACTACCGGCTGATGGCCTGGTGGCTGCGCGGTCTCCAGTCGATCGGCACCCGGCTGTTCCACATCGAGGTGGTCATCGAGGACCGACCCCCGCCCGAGGCGGGCCCGATCCTGGTCTTCAGCCGGCACGCCGGTGCCGGCAACTCCCTGATGCTCGTGGCGACACTGATGCTGGAGTACGGCCGCCACCCGCGCATCATCATGTTGGAGAAGCTCCAGTGGGAGCCGCTGTTCGACGTCCTGCTCAACCGGCTGCCCAACCGCTTCATCCGGCACGGGGCCGCCGGGCGCGATGCCCAGATCGCCGCTATCGGCGCCCTGGCCACCGGGCTGGGCGACAGGGATGCCTTCGTGCTGTTCCCCGAAGGCCACGACTTCAAGCCGGCCCTGCGGGAACGGGCGATCGCCCACCTGCGCAAGCAGGGCCACCACGAGTCGGCCGCCCGTGCCGAGCGGTTGGCCAACGTCCTGCCACCCCGTCACGGCGGGGTCATGGCCGCCATTGCCAACGCCCCAGCGGCGGACATCGTCTTCGTCGCGCACACCCTCTTCGAAGACGTGGGGTCGATCGGCCAGCTGTGGCGGCGGATCCCCCTCACCGAACCGGTGCTCGCCCGCTTCTGGCGCATCCCGAACGCGGTGGTGCCGGAGGAGACGGACGAACTGATCTCCTGGCTCTACGACTGGTGGTCCCGCATCGACGCCTGGATCTCGGACAAGGTCACCGAACCCGACCGACCCGTGGAGGAGGCGATCGAGGCTCCTGCCGACGTCCCCGACCCGAGCGAACCGCTGCCCTAGGCCGCTGCCCTAGGCCGCTGCCCTCTTCGGAGGGTCAGCCGGCCGGGTCGGGCTCCTCCTGCGGGGCCTCGTCGACCGTGTCGATGAACAGGTCCAGGAGGTGGGGGTCGAAGTGCCGCCCCCTCCCGGACCGCATGTGCGCGATAGCGTCGCCGGGTTCGAGGGCGGACCGGTAGACCCGGTGGCTGGTGAGGGCGTCGTAGACGTCGGCGATGGCGGTGACCCTGCCCTCGGGCGGGATGTCGTCGCCCGCCATGCGGTTGGGGTAGCCGCTGCCGTCCCATCGTTCATGGTGGGTCAGGGCGATGCTGGCGCCGAGCTGGAGTAGCGGGGAGGCGGAGTCGCAGAGCATCCGGTGCCCGATGAGCGTGTGGCGCTGCATCACCTCCTGCTCCTCGGTGCTCAAGGGGCCGGGCTTGCGCAACACCGCATCCGGCACCCCGATCTTGCCGACGTCGTGGAGGGCCGAGGCGAGCCGCATGTCCTTGGGGTGTGCCTGGCCGATCCCCGCCCGCCCGGCGAGGAAGGCCGACAGGCTGCTCATCCGGCGGATGTGGTTGCCGGTCTCCTCGTCGCGGGCCGAGAGCGCACCGGACAGCCGCCCGATGACCTCCTCGGTCGTGATGGGGGCCGCCGCGGGGTCCTCGGCTGCCTCCAGCGGGGCGATGGTGCTGTGCAGCGCTCGGTGCCGTCCCACCTTCTCTTCGAGCTCCCGGATGTAGTCCCGATTCCGCATCTCCAGGTCGCGGCGGTGAAGGGCGCTGGTGATGTTGATCATCAGCTCGCTCATGCGGAACGGCTTCACGACGTAGCCGTAGGCGCCGGTCTCGAAGGCGGTCTCGACGAGGTGGTGGTCGTCGGACGCCGTGACCATGACGGGGGCGGTGTCGACGCACTCGGCCGTCACATGCTTGAGGAGGTCGATGCCGGACTCGCCGGGCATGCGGACGTCGATGAGGA